>Ga0310811_10007621_pt1 | contig 13885 bp, 9 predicted proteins | sample YCmetagenome_FD_207642 | JGI IMG/M metagenome (GOLD analysis project Ga0310811, IMG submission 207642) | Soil microbial communities from experimental microcosm in Duke University, North Carolina, United States - YC | ecosystem: Engineered > Artificial ecosystem > Soil microcosm > Unclassified ... | reverse complement strand
CCTGTCGAGGGCCTCGGCGTCCATGCCGAGGCCGCGGCAGTCCATCCAGGCCAGGTAGAGCGAGTCCGCCGGCAGCACCCGGATTCGGTCCGTCGCGGCGTTAATGCCGGCGGCGAAGCGGGCGTGGTTGCCGCGCAGGTAGGCGAGTTGCTCCTCAAGCCATGACTCTCCGCCGGCGTACGCCGCCTCGGCGGCGACCATGCCCAGCACGTTCACGAACGGGAAGATGTTGCGCTCGTACTGCCGGGCCAGCTCCTCGCGCATCCGGCGGTCGGGGACGAACACGTTCGCGCTCTGCAGGCCGGGCAGGTTGAACGTCTTGCTCGGCGACGTGCACGTGATGCTGTTCCGCGCGCACTCGGGGCCGAGGGATGCGAAGGGCACGTGTCGCTTCTCGGGGTTGATGATCAGGTCCTGGTGGACCTCGTCGGAGACCACGATGACGCCGTGCCGTGCGCAGATCTCGCCCATCGTCCGCAGTTCGTCCTCGGACCAGACGTTGCCGGTCGGGTTGTGCGGGTGGCTGAGGATGAACAGCTTGGTGTCCGGCCGGATCGCGGCTTCGAAGACCCCCGCGTCGAACCGGTAGCCGTCCTCGGTCCGGGTGAGGGGAGCGAGGGCGAGGTGGCGTCCGTTGAGCCGCACATCGTCGTGGAAGTGCGCGTAGACCGGCGGCTGGATCAGGATCGAGTCGCCGGGGGCGGAGAACGCCTGGACCGCGGTCTTCAGCGCGGTGATGATGCCGGCGGTCTGCACGATCCACTCGCGTGGCACGTCCCAGCCGAACCGCCGCGCCTGCCAGCCGACGACCGCGTCGACGTAACCGGCCCCTGCGCCTCCCGGATACCCGAAGACGCCGTGGTCCACGGCCCGGTGCAGCGCGTCGAGCACCACCTGCGGGGCCTTGAAGTCGGTGTCCGCGACCCACATCGGCAGCGGATCGGCCGCGATCTCGTCCGGCGCGAGGTAGTCCGCCGGGTACGCCCACTTCATCGAGTTCGAATGCTTGCGGTCGACGACCTCGTCGAAGACCGATGTCGGCGAATCCCCTGAAGAGGTTTTCATCGTCATGTCTCGAGACTAGCCGCCGATCGCCGATATCACTCCGGCGATCGGCGGCCGGCCGTCAACCGGACGGAGCATCCTCGGTGCAGCGCCGCCAGCGGGCGACGGCGGCTTCGGCGCAGGCGACGTCGTCGGCGGGATCAGGTGCGCCGCTCACGCCCACCGCGCCGACGATGCGCCCGGTCGCCCGGCCGCCTTCGCGCAGCGGAATGCCGCCGCCGAAGATGATGAAGCGGCCGCCGGCCGCCGCGTGCAGGCCGAAAAGCGGTCCGCCCGGGGCCGCCGCCTCGGCGAGTTCATGCGTGGCCGTGCTGTTGGCGACGGCGGTGTACGCCTTGTCCGGAGCGAGGACGGTGCCGGCGATCTCCGCGCCGTCCATGCGTGCGAAGCTCACCAGGTTGCCGCCGGCGTCCACCACCGCGACGGACACGGGCAGGTCACGGGATTCGGCGGCCTCGACCGCGGCCGCACAGAGGGACGTGGCCGCGGCTAGGTCGAGTTGCCTGGCGCTCACGCGGGCTCCGGCGCTGCGGCAGGGTCGGCGGCGTCACCGGAGGAGCCCGGGACGGCGACGGTGTCCGAGACTTCGTCCGAGCCCGCCGCGTCCGCGTGCGACTCGACGCCCGCGAGGACGCCGCCGGCGCGGGCGAGGAATTCGGGGCGGCGTCGGCCGAGGACAGTCGCGATCAGGGCCATGACGATCGCGTAGGCCAGCACAGCGTACGGGAACCAGTTGTACGGCGCCGCGGGTACCGGCCAGACGCTGCCGTAGATCGGGATCACCATCAGCAGGATGCCGAGCACTGGCAGCACCATGTGCCGCAGCACGTTGTACTGGTCCGGCCGGTACTTGCGGAAGAAGCGCATGCAGGCGATGTTCGTCAGCCAGTACACGGGGATGATGCCGAACGTGAGCACGGCGCCGAGGTACGCGTACGCGTTGAACGGCCCGACCCGGAACCCCACGATCACGGTCACCACGAGCGCGAAGCCGGACTGCGCCAGCACCGCGAACGCGGGCGTGCCCAGGCGCGGGTGGACCGTGCCGAAGCGACGCGGCAGCATGCCCTCGCGGCCCATCGCGAACAGGATGCGCACGATGCCGTTGTTGGAGTTGACCGTGACCGCGAAGATGCTGGAGATGCCGGCCAGGCTGATCAGCAGGTTCATCCAGGGCGCGTAGGTCTGGCCGAGCGTGGTGAACGGCGCGGCGTCGGCGGCGAGCTTGCCGATGCCGGTGGAGTCGGTGCCGAAGCCGATGGTCTCGGCGTACGTGCAGAAGACGTAGATCGCGCCCACGAGCAGCAGCGAGTAGACCAGGCCGCGCGGCACGTTGCGCTTCGGGTCGCGGGTCTCCTCGCCGAGGGTGGCCGCGGCCTCGAAGCCGACGAACGAGAGCACGCCGTAGACCATGCCGAGCGCGATGCCGCTCAGGCCCTTGGGCGATTCGCTCGGGCTGAACGGCGCCGTGGTCAGCCCGTGCGCTCCGCCCTTGGCGAGGATGATGACGCTGATCACCAGGATGACGGCGACCTCGCAGGAGAACATGACCAGCGCGACGCGAATCGAGCCGCTGATGCCGCGCACGGCGAGCAGCGTCATCAGTGCGCCGGCCACCAGCGAGATGATCACCCACGGGATCTGCATGCCGTGCTGGGCGAGCAGATCGTGCGTGTAGCTGCCGATCAGCGCGAGTTCGGCGGGCACCAGCAGTGCGTAGGCGACGAACATCAGTCCGCCGGTGACGAACGCGGTGCGGGCGCCGATGCCGCGTGCCACGTATGTGTAGAACGCTCCCGCGCTCGGCAGCTCGCGGGCCATCTGCATGATGCCGTTGGCGACGATCAGCGAGGCGACCATGGAGAGCGCGAACACGAACGGCGTCGCGGCGCCCGCCTGCGCGGCCACGAGCTGCGGGTTGAAATACACTGATACCGCGGGGCCCATGAGCGCCGCGGACATGATCACGGCGCCGCTCAGCCCCAGCGCGCCGCGCTTGAGTGAGCCGGACTGCGTCGTCGGATCGCCGGGTGCGGCGGCGAGGTCTTGTGACATGTGGTGCTCCCCTTCGAGCCTGAGGTGCGCGGGTCACCAGCTTGGGGGCGTGGCGCAGCTCACGGGGACCGCCGACCTCGTTCAGCAGAGCACTGGATTTCTTACACACCGTCGGGTGAACCAGTGCCCTGATCGGGGCGAAGGGGGCGCGTCCGGGGACGCGCTCGGGGCTGCGCTCAGCCGAAGCTCTGCTGGAGTTCGTCGAGGGCCGAGCCGATCGCGCTCTTGGCCGCGGCGGTGGCCTCGCTGTGCTCGACGAAGGCGGTCAGCTGCTGGCGCATGTTCTTGATCTGGCCGTCGAACTGCTGCTGCAGGTTCTTCACGACCTGGGTTTCGTTCTGCGGGTTCTGATCCACCTGGGTCTGCGCCTGCGAGAGGGACTGGCGCATGTTCTGGAGCTGGGCGTTCAGCGCGCGGCGGGCCGTCGCGCTGAGGCCGCCCGACCCCGCCTGGGCGGTGACGGTCTGCTGGAGCGCGGTCAGCGCCTGCTTGACGTTGGCGAGCGGCGACGCCGATGCCGTCGTGGCGGCCGGGCTGCTGCTGGCCGTGGTCGCCGTGGTCGCGGCCGCGGCGGTCGTGGGGATGTCGATCTGCGCGGGCCCGGTGCTCGCCGCGGCGGCCGTGGTCGGGATCGCGGTCTTGGTCGCGGCGCTGTCGGCGGACGCGGAGGGGGTGGAGCCGGAGGAGAGCGCCCAGATCGCGATCCCGACCACGGCCACCGCACCGACCACGGCGCCCGCGATCAGCCCCGTGCGACGCGGCCGGTCGTCTGGGCCGGCGGCCGCGGAGCGGTGTCCGGCGGGCTCGGGCGGCAGGGCGGTGGCCTGCCGGGTGGGATTCGGGTCGTGCACCGTGAGCGCGACGGTCGTGCGGTGCGCTGCCGGGGCGAAGGCCTGGGCCGCAGCCGCGAGCAGCCGCACGGCCTGGTCGGCGGTGGCCGGGCGCTGGTTCGGGTTCTTGGCCATCAGCGTCGCGACGACCTGGTCCAGCTCCGGCGGGATGCCCGGGGCGAGCGCGGAGGGCGGGGTCGGGGCCTCGTTCAGGTGGCGGGTGAGGACCGTGAACTGGTCGTCGCCCGGGAACGGCACGGAGCCGGTGAGCATCTCGTGCAGGACGGAGCCGAGTGCGTACAGGTCGGAGCGGGCGTCGGCGGTGCCGCCGGTGATCTGCTCGGGCGACATGTACGCCGGGCTGCCGAGCACCGCGCCGGTCCGGGTGAGCGCGTCGCCGGCCTGGGCGCGGGCGATGCCGAAGTCCACCACCTTCACCGTGCCCGAGTCGGTGATCATGATGTTCGCGGGCTTGATGTCGCGGTGCACCAGGCCCGCGCCGTGCGCCACCGACAGGGCCTGGCCGACCTCGATCGCGATCCGGCACGCGGTCGCCGGGTCGATCCGGCCGCTCGCGTCGATCGTCTGGGCCAGCGTACGGCCGCTGACCAGCTCCATCACCAGGTAGACGCTCTGCGCATCCTGCCCCGAGTCGAAGATCGTCACGATGCCGGCGTGCGGCGGGAGCATCGCGGCGGTGCGCGCCTCGCGGGCGAATCGCCCGATGAACTCCGGGTCCCTGGCCAGGCCCGGGTCGAGGACCTTGACCGCGACCTGGCGGCCGAGCGCGAGGTCGGTGGCGGCGTACACCCGGGCCATTCCTCCGGCCCCGAGCACCGTCCCGAGCTCGTAACGTCCGCCGAGCCGCGCCGACATCCCATGACCTCCAAGTTCCCGGCGACCGGTTCGGCGCCACTGAGCACTACCCCGCACACCGTACCCGAGCGTGCGAACGCCAAAATGCGGAGTCGGGCAAAGCGGCGGGTCAAGCTTCGGTGCGCTTCGCGTGCTCACGCGGGCCGGTTCAGCGGCGCGCGCAGCTGCTCGACGGCCTCGAGCAGGTCGGCGACCTGCTCGCGTTCGAGCGCGGCGCTCGCGGCCCGGTCGCCGCGCTCGGCGTCGAGGCGCAGGCGGCGGGTCAGCGCGATGCCCTCGCGCAGCGCCCACGGGCACACGGTCAGGCAGCTCAGATCGAACGTGTCCATGACCGCCTCGGCCACCAGCGCCCCGGCCAGGATCTGCGGCGCCCGGCCCTCGGAGATCCCGTGCAGGTCGGCGCGCTCGGCCCAGCGCATGCCGGCCAGCCGCGGCACCTGACGGCGCAGCGCACGCCGCGTGATCGCGGGGCGACCGTGCGCGTCACGTCCGCCGGTCAGCGCCGCGAGCTGCGCGAGCGTCTTCGAGGTGGCCAGCACGAGCGCGTCCGGCGGCAGGCTGCCGGCGCGGCCGTCGCGCAGCTCGGCCAGGTCGTGCGAGAGCCTGTTGCGCAGCCGTTCGACGTGCTTCGACTTGGGCGGGTCGTCCGGCAGGCAGGTGCGGGTCAGCCGCCGGGCCCCCAGCGGCAGCGAGACGGCCCAGTGCGGCTTGCGTGCGTCGCCGGCGGCCAACTCGAGTGTGCCGCCGCCGATGTCCGCGACGAACAGGTCCGTGGCCTCGCTCCCCGCCCATTCGCGCGCGCCCCGGTAGGTCAGCAGCGCGTCGTGCTCGCCGGAGATGAACCCGAGGTCGATCCGGCAGGTCTTGGCGATGCGGGCCCGCACCTCGGCCCGGTTGGGCGCGTCGCGGATCGACGAGGTGCCGAACGCGATCAGCTCGGTCAGCCCCTCCCGGTGCGCCGCGCGCAGCGCACTGCGGATCGAGGCGACGAGCCGCTCCGTGCCGTCCGCCTCGATCGTTCCGTCCGGCCGGATCGAGGCGGCCAGCCGGTTCGGCCGCTTCGAGACGGCGAGCACCCGGACCGGCCTTCCGGCCCGCAGGCTCAGCACGTCGAGATGTGTGCCTTGAGACCCGATGTCCAGAATGCCCATACGCATTCTGATAACTCTACCGCTCCGGACGCCGGGGCGGATATCAGTTCAATGAGTTGGCCTCGGCGTATTCGGCCTCGGTGGCCGCGGCGTCGCGGTACGTGTTCAACGTGCGATGCGGTAAGTGCTCGATGCAGTGACGCTCTGTTCGGTCCAGATCGTCTCGCCCGTGCGCGTCTGAGACGTTCCCCGGGCCTGAGTGAACTGGGCGGCCACGAGCGGGCCGCGGCCGCCCTCGGGCGCGGCGCAGGCGCGGGCTCGTGTTGCTGGGTGAACGCGAGGAGCGGGGAACGAGGGGGCTGACGCGCGGGGACCGGGGGCTTACGGTGCTGACCCGCGGACGACGAGGTGGGTCGGGAGGATCAGCGGGCTCGCCCGTTCGCCCTCCATCAGGCCGACCAGCATCTTGGCCATCTCCTGGCCCAGGGCCTGCACGGGTTGGTGGATCGTGGTGAGCGCGGGATCCGTGCCGAGCGCGATCGGCAGGTCGTCGAAGCCGACGACTGCCACATCGCCGGGCACCGATCGGCCCGCGGCCTTCAGCGCACGCAGTGCGCCCGCGGCCATGCTGTCGGACTCGGCGAAGACCGCGTCGAGGTCCGGGTGGCGCTCGAGCAGGCGCGTCATGGCCGCGCCGCCGCCCGCCTCGGTGAAGTCGGCGGCCTCGCTGCGGATCGGTTCGAGCTCGGCGAGGGCCATCGCCTCGCGGAAGCCCTGGTGCCTGGCCACGCCCACCTGCGTGTCCTGCCGCCCGCAGATCGCGGCGATCCGGCGCCGGCCGGACGCGATGAGGTGCTCGGTGGCTGTTCTGCCGCCGCCGCGGTTGTCGGCGTCGACGTACCAGGCCGGCTCGCCGTGCAGCGGCCGGCCGCCGACGACGACCGGGAGCTCGAGGCTCTGCGCGAGGTCGTAGAGCGGGTCCTCCCCGTGGAGCGCGAGGAGCATGATCCCGTCGGCCCGCCGGGAGCGCAGGACCCGCTCGAGGCGCTCCCTCCCCCGCTCGGTGTCGGCCAGCAGCAGCATCAGGACCAGGTCCGTGCGCTCGAGCGCGGCGTTGACGCCGACGATGACGTGGCCGAAGAAAGGGTCTGCGAACAGGTTCGGGTCGTCGTGGGAGACGGCCAGCAGCACGGAGCCCGACTGCGCGGTCGCCAGCGCCCTGGCCGAGGGGTTGGGGACGTATCCCAGCTCCTTGACCGCCTTCTGGACCGCCGCGCGGGCGTTGCTGCTCACGTCCCGGGTGTTGTTGATCACGCGCGAGGCGACCGAGCGTGAGACACCTGCCCGCAGCGCGACCTCGTCGAGAGTAGGGCGGCGGTTGGCCTGGGCGCCCATCGTCGGGTCGGCTCCTTCCTGGGGAGGCGGGGCCGGAATCCGGCCCGGTTCATGCTACCGCCCGGCGGACGTGACCGGAAGCGCTCCCGGTTTTTGAAAGCTTCACGGCTGCCCACCCCCGTCGACCACCGTATTCGGTCGGCCGGATCCCCGGGCTATTGACAGCTGGCACCGGAGGGTCCAGCATCCGCTGAAGATTCTTCGGGACCGGGAACTACTGGAAGCGCTTCCAGTCGCCGGGCCGGTCTACCGCCTTGTGTACGGCTATTGAGCAAAACCAGCAGAGAGGAACTGATTTGCCCACTTTGTTACGAGTCTCCAGCCGTCGACGCGTCGCCATCGCAGGCGCGATGGCAGCTGCGGCGTTCGTCGGCACTCCGCTCTCAACAGCGACCGCCGCGACCGCGAGCCAGGGCGGCGCCACGGTCACCCGCGCACTGTCGGCATCCACCCGTTTCTTCACACCGTCTCCCGCCGAAGGGTCCACGGCGCAGGCCATCCGGCTCGCCGAGCAGGGCGATCTGACCGACGCGGCCGGCATCGCGAGGATGGAGGCGACACCGCAAGCCGTCTGGTTCACCGGCGGCACCCCGGTCCAGGTGCGCGCGCAGGTCCGCCGGACCATGGACGAGGCGGCACTCGAGCACGCGGTCCCGATCCTGGTCGCCTACGACATCCCCGGCCGCGACTGCTCCGAGTACTCCGCGGGCGGCGCGGCCGACGAAGCCGCGTACCAGGCCTGGATATCCGCGTTCGCCGCCGGGATCGGCGGCGGCAAGGCGGTGGTGGTCGTCGAGCCCGACGCGCTCGGCAACCTCCCCAGCGACTGCGCCGTATACGACACGGCCGGCTATCCGTTCACCGACCAGGACCGCATCGCAGAGGTCTCCGACGCAGTGACCGCACTGGAGCGGGATCCCGGCACCGACGTCTACCTGGACGGCACGAACAGCCACTGGCAGTCCGTCGGCACGATCAGCACCCGGCTGCTCGAAGCCGGAGTGCAGAACGCCCAGGGCTTCTTCCTCAACGTCTCCAACTACCAGACGGACACCGCCTCGACCACCTACGGCACCTGGGTCTCTGACTGCATCGCCATGGCGACCGACCCCGCGAACTGGGCGTACGGCAAGGAGGCGGACTGCGCGAGCCAGTACTACCCGGCGACCGTCGACGACCCGTCCACCTGGGCGCTGACGACGGCCTGGTACCAGCAGAACATGGACGGCGCCGTCGCCTCGACGCACTTCGTCGTCGACACCAGCCGCAACGGTCAGGGTCCGAACTCGATGCAGGCGTACGCGGCGGCGCCGTACAGCCAGCCGGCGTCCGTCGTGTCCACCCTTTTCGCCGGCAACTGGTGCAATCCCACCGACGCCGGACTCGGCGTACGGCCGACCGCGAACACCGGCATCGCACTCCTGGACGCATACCTGTGGATCAAGACGCCGGGCCAGTCGGACGGCCAGTGCGACGCCGCCGGCGGCGTGCGCGCCTGGGACTACACCGCCTACACGCAGCCCGGTTGGCCAACCACCTCCGCCGACCAGTCGCTGTTCGACCCGCTGTGGGGCGTCGACGACCCGGCCGCCGGTGCCTGGTTCCCCCAGCAAGCCCTCCAGCTCGTGCAGAAGGCGAATCAGTCTCTGTCCTGAGCTCCACGTCGTCGTCCGTCTGCTTCCTCCGCGACGGACATCTCGTCGCCGCGCCGCCGACCCAGCGGCGCGGCGACGCCGCATCGAGATCGAACCGCGCGGGCCACGTGTTCGACCTGCCGGCCCGGGGCCTTCCCGCCGACACGCTCCTCGTCGAGGGCGGCATCGAGGTCGCGCCGGACCGCACCTACGGTTAGACGGATGGACCGCGGTGGGTGAAGCGTGGTGATTATCAGGCCGTAGTAAGCAGTGCGGTCAGTGCGAGCCCGCGACGGCGCCGTTCGCATGCCAGGCGTGCGCACCGGCCATCGTCGCGTGCCTGACCTGGTGCAGCTTCGCGGAGGCCTTGGCGGCGGGGGAGAAGTCGTTCTGCCGCATCCAGTCGCGCGCGAGGCGGGCCACGGCGGCGCCGGCGAGTCCTATGCCGACGGTCGCCAGCAGCATTCCCGCACTGGTGAGGATGGCGCCGGTCTTGATCATCGTCGTGTCGAGGACGAGCTCGGCTGTTTCTTCTGAAGACGTCATGGTTCAAGAGTGCGTCCGTACGCAGGGAATCGGCGTGTGTCCGGGCCATTCAGGTGAACCGACACGCGGAACGGCGCACCGGATTCCACCGGTGCGCCGTTCCGCGCTCGAGCGTCGAGGACCGGTCAGTCCATGGAGTAGCCGTTCCATCCGCTGCCGACCTGCGTGGACGGGCCGAACGAGACGGTTCCGCCGACGGTGGTGTTGGGGTACTCGTACAAGGTTCCGGACGCGTCGATTCCCAGGATCTCGGCCGGCGCGGATCCGGCCAGCGTGCCGACGTCGATCGCCTGCCAGCCGTTCCATCCGCTGCCGACCTGGGTCGGCGCGCCGAAGGTGGCGCCCGTGGCCTGGCCGGTGTTCGGGTACACGTACAGCGCGCCGGCGCTGTCGAGCGCGAGCAGGTCGGGCTTGCCGTCGCCGTTGATGTCGGCGACGTCCACGGTCCAGCCGTTCCACCCGCTGCCGACCTGGGTCGGCGGGCCGAAGGTGCCGGTCGCGGTGCCGCCGGTGTTCGGGTAGTAGTCCAGTGTGCCGTCGGGGGCGACGGCGAGCAGGCCGGGTTTGCCGGCGCCGTATACGTCGGCGGATGCCAGGATCGCGTACCCGTTCCATCCGCTGCCGATCTGGACGGACCCGCTGAAGGTCTTCATCCCGCTGCCGCCGGTGTTCGGGTAGTAGTGCAGTGTGCCGTCCGGGGCGACGGCGATGATGCCCGCGCGTCCGGATGTGTACGGATTGGCCACCGCGGCGATCGTGTAGCCGTTCCATCCGCTGCCGACCTGCGCGGCCTGGCCGAAGGTGTGCACGCCGGTGCCGCCGGCGTTCGGGTACACCACCAGGTCGCCGTTCGGCGCGATGGCGAGGAGGTCGGGTCGGCCGTCGCCGGTGACGTCGCCGAGCACGCCGCCGACGGGCGAGTCGAACGATCCCTGCACGTCGAGGTAGTCCTGGTCGACGTTGATCGAGTAGCCGCCGAAGGTCTGGGTCACCCCTCCGCTGTACTGGTGAATGCGCTCGTGGTTCGCCCAGTCGGCGTCAGGGATCGAGGAATCGCCGGTGGATGCGTTGCCGTCCCAGGAGGCGAAGTCGACGACGTCCGGCGTCGTGGAGCCGGTGTTCGCGATCAGGTCGCTGATGCCGGACGAGAGGCTGCTGTACTCGCCGGCGCTATACCCGAGCGCGTGCAGTTCGTTCGTCCACGACGACATGAACGAGAGCACGGCCGGGGTGCCGCGCGGCGCGTAGTCCTCCATGTCGTAGATGATCGGCGTGCCCGCGCCGAAGCCGAGGCTCGCGGCGTGCGACGCGGCGTCCTGCGCGGCACTGGCGCCCTGGCTGGAGGCCGAGGTGATGGTGCTGCAGGACGTGCACGAGGAGCCGGGTGCCTGGGGGCCGACGTAGAGAAGGAAGAAGCGCCAGCCCGCCGAGACCTGCGCGGACACCCAACTGGCCGTCAGATTGGGCTGGCTGCAGCCCATGTTGACCCCGCCGAGGTAGACGCCGATCGCGCCGTAGGGGGAGCTGTTCTTCCACGCGTTCATCGTGCTGGAGCTCGGCGCCGTGCACGGGTCGAAGCCCCGTCCCGTGAAGCGTGAGGCGGCGGCCGGAAGCGTGGTGGTCGCGGGCGCCATGCGGGTCCGCGGTGTCGGATTGCTCGGGATGGTGGTGTCCGGGGCCGGAAGCGGCAGTCCGGCGGAGGCGAGGATGAATCTGACCTGGTCCGGACTCGACGAGTACGTGGCGGTCACCGAGATTCCGGCCGCGTACGAGTCGATCTCGTGGCTGACCGCGTCCTCGCTCGCCCGCGCGGTGCCGGACCCGGACCCGGCCGCCGAGGCCGGCTGGATGACGAGCGCGTCCGTTCTGCCCATCGTCCCGGCCGGACAGTCCTCGTCCGCCGGGGGCGTGCCGAGATAGACCGCGTGGCGATCGTACTGCACGCAGGTGTCGGAGCCGGCCGTCAGACTGATGACAGGCCAGGACGCGGGGACGGTGAAGCTGCGCCCGAGGTACGGCACGCTCTTGGTGCCCGACGCGTCGGCCGGGCCGCCGACGGTCGCTTGAGCAGGCAGGAGCGCCGCAGACGGGCCGGCGACCAGAAGTGCCGTCGCCAGCACCCTGCCGAAAGGTCTGATTCGCATATGCACATCCTTCTATCGTCACAATGACGATAGGCGATCAGATCTCATCATTCGAACACCGACTCGTATGATTTATCCGGGTGAAAGCGGTTTGATCGGCGCGATCCGGGTCAGCAGCGACGTCATGACTCGAATCGGATACACGATGATGTGCGAGCAGTCCGGCCCGCGCGCCCTGGTGAACGACCTGGTCGGTGCCGAGGAGGCCGGTTTCGACTTCTCGGTGGCCTCCGACCACTACTTCCCGTGGCTCGAGGAGCAGGGGCACTCGCCGTACGTGTGGAGCGTGCTCGGCGCGGCCGCGCAGGCCACCGAGCGGATCCCGCTGATGACGTATGTGACCTGCCCGACGATGCGCTACCACCCGGCCGTGGTCGCGCAGAAGGCGGCCACCGTCCAGCTCCTGTCCGAGGGCAGGTTCCGGCTCGGTCTCGGCTCCGGCGAGAACCTGAACGAGCACGTGGCGGCGGCGCAGTGGCCGTCCGCCGCGACCCGCCAGGACATGCTCGCCGAGGCGGTGGAGATCATCGGCGCGCTGTTCGACGGGGGCTACGTCAACCACCGCGGCCGCCACTTCCAGGTCGGCTCGGCGCGCCTGTGGGACCTGCCGGAGAAGCGGGTCCCGATCGGCATGGCCGTCTCCGGCCCGCGCTCGAGCCGCCTGGCCGGCCGGCACGCGGACTTCGCCATCGCGGTCGAGCCCGAGCGCGGACTGCTCGAGGACTTCGACCGGCGCGGCGGGGCCGGGAAACCGCGCGTCGGCCAGCTTCCGGTGTGCTTCGACACGGACCGCGAGGCCGCCGTAACCCGCGCGCACGCGCAGTTCCGCTGGTTCGGCGGCGGCTGGAAGGTCAACGCCGAGCTGCCCGGCCCCGCCGCGTTCGACGCGGCCAGCCAGTTCGTGACCCCGCAGAACGTGGCCGAGTCGATCCCCTGCGGCCCCGACGTCGAACCGTTCGTCAAGGCGGTGCGGGAGTACGCGGACGCAGGCTTCACCGAGATCGCCCTGGTCCAGGTCGGCGGCGGGCATCAGCGCCCCTTCCTCGAGTGGGCCGAGAAGGAGCTGCTGCCCGCCCTGCGCGAGCTGCCGTGAAGAGTTCCGTCAACTGAAAGGGAGATGAGGCAAGTCATGAAGGCTGTGGTGTACCGCGGGCCGTTCGAGATCGCGACCGAGGAGGTCGAGGACCCGCGGATCGAGAAGCCGTCCGATGCCGTCATCAAGGTCACGACCGCCAACATCTGCGGCTCCGACCTTCACCCGTACGAGGGACGCGCGCCGCTGGACGCGGGCATGGTGCTCGGCCACGAGAACATGGGCGTGGTCGTCGAGGTCGGCGCCGCCGTCGAACGCGTCAAGGTGGGCGACCGGGTGTCGGTGCCGTTCAACATCGCCTGCGGCACCTGCCGCAACTGCGACGCCGGCTGGACCAACGCCTGCCTGCGCGCGAACCCCTCCGGCAAGCCGACCGCCGGCTACGGCTACCCGATGATGGGCCCGTACCGCGGAGGCCAGGCGGAGTACCTGCGCGTGCCGTGGGCCGAATTCAACCTGCTCAGGCTGCCGCCGGGCACGGAGCACGAGAACGACTTCACCATGCTCTCCGACATCTTCCCCACCGGCTACCACGGCACCGAACTCGCCGAAGTGCGCCCGGGCGACACCGTGGCGGTCTACGGCGCCGGACCCGTGGGGCTCATGGCCGCGCACAGCGCGATGCTCCGCGGCGCCGCCCAGGTGTTCGTCGTGGACAAGGAGGCCGACCGGCTCGCCCTGGCCGAGAAGTTCGAGGCCCGCCCGATCGATTTCGCGCGGACCGACCCGACCGAGGCGATTCTGGAGGCGACCGGCGGCCTCGGCGCGGACTGCGGCATCGAGGCGGTCGGGTACCAGGCGCACGACGCCTCCGGCCACGAGCACCCGGAGATGGTGCTGGACAAGCTGGTCGAGGCCGTGCGCTCGACCGGCCGGATCGGCGTGGTCGGGGTCTACAACCCCGAGGACCCGGGCGCGGCGACGGAGGGCGCCAGGAAGGGCCGCATCGGCTTCGACTACGGCAGCGTGTTCGACAAGAACATCGCGATGGGCCACGGCCAGTGCCCGGTCAAGCGCTACAACCGGCAGCTGCGGGACCTGATCCTCGCCGGCCGGGCCCGCCCCGGCGCGATCGTCTCCCACGAGCTGCCCCTGGAGGAGGCCGCCCGGGCCTACGACCAGTTCGACAAGCGGATCGACGGCTGGACGAAGGTGC
>Ga0310811_10007620_pt1 | contig 13885 bp, 14 predicted proteins | sample YCmetagenome_FD_207642 | JGI IMG/M metagenome (GOLD analysis project Ga0310811, IMG submission 207642) | Soil microbial communities from experimental microcosm in Duke University, North Carolina, United States - YC | ecosystem: Engineered > Artificial ecosystem > Soil microcosm > Unclassified ... | reverse complement strand
CCCAGGGCTGGGAGATCAACGAGGAACTCGGCGACGTCCTCGACGCGGTGCTCGACTCGGGTGACTGCGGTACGGAGCCCACGACGGTGATCGACTTCTCCCAGGACGAACCGGAGATAGTGCGCCGCGGCGCGGGCGACCCGTCCGCTTTCGAGTGAACCGGGTGGCATCCCGCTAACCCGGGGCCTCCGGCCGTCACGGTGGCAAGACGGTGGATAACAGCATCAAGCGCGGAGCGCAACACGGGGTACACGCCTGGTTCCTTTGGATAACAGCATCAAGCGCGAAGCATGCTGTCGTTCTGGATACGTGTTCTTAACCTGACGCGTCGCGTGAATCCGGGCGGCGCGCCGGGTGACCGGGTAGCTTGTGGCTCGTGTCTTGGGCCGATCACGCCATTCTGTGGCACGTGTACCCGCTCGGTTTCACCGGCGCGGAGCGGGCCGCGCTGTCCGGGGACGAGCCGGTCAGGCACCGGCTGCCGCACCTCGCCGCGTGGCTTGACTACGCCGTCGAGCTTGGCTGCAACGGGCTGCTGCTCGGCCCGGTCTTCGCCGCGGAGACCCACGGGTACGACACGGTCGACCACTTCAGGATCGACGCGCGGCTCGGCGACGAAGGCGACTTCGACGCGCTCGTAGCCGCCGCCGACCAGCGTGGCCTCCGGATCGTGCTCGACGGCGTGTTCAACCACGTCGGGCGCGGGTTTCCCGCCTTCAAGGCGGCCTTGGCCGGGGGACCGGGCACGCCGGCGGCCCGCTGGTTCAAGCGCACCCAGGACGGGGCCAACTACGCGGTCTTCGAGGGGCACGGGCACCTCGTCGAGCTCGACCACGATGAGCCCGCCGTCCTGTCCTACGTGGTCGAGGTCATGACCTACTGGCTGGGCCGCGGCGCGGGCGGGTGGCGGCTCGACGCCGCGTACGCGGTGCCGCCGGGCTTCTGGGCCAAGGTGATCCCCGCCGTGCGCGAGGCGTTCCCCGACGCGTGGTTCCTCGGCGAGATGATCCACGGCGACTACGCCGCCTACGCGGCCGAGGCCGGGCTTGACGCGGTCACCCAGTACGAGGTGTGGAAGGCGGTCTGGTCCTCGCTCAACGACCGCAACTTCTACGAGCTCGACCACGCGCTCGGCCGGCACAACGCGTTCCTTGACTCGTTCGACGACGGTACTTCCGGCGACGGGGGCCTGCCGCAGACGTTCGTCGGCAACCACGACGTGACCCGGCTGGCGACGGTGTTGCACGACGACCGGCACTTCGGGCACGCCCTCGCGCTGCTATGCTGCATCGGCGGCGTGCCGAGCGTCTACTACGGGGACGAGCAGGGGTTCCGCGGCCTCAAGGAGCACCGCGAAGGCGGCGACGACGCGATCAGGCCCGCGTTCCCCGCCTCACCCGCCGAGCTGCTGCCCGACGGGTGGCGCTACTACCGGCTGCACCAGCGGCTGATCGGCTTCCGCCGCCGCCACCCGTGGCTGGTTCGCGCGCGGACGGCAGCGGAGCACCTGTCGCAGTCCGCGCTGGCCCTCCGCGTGCGCGGCCGGGCCGCTGGGGAGCAGGCCTTGTTGCTGCTCAACACGGGCGACGCGGAGTTCCGCTTCGACGTCGACGCGTCAGGGCTGTCTCTCGCCGGTACCGCTGAGGCGGGCGCGGTCGTCACCGACCCGCTGCTGGTCCCGCCGCACTCCTGGGCGATCCTCGCGTAACACAAGACAGTGCTAGGCCGGCGTCGCGTAGCCGTTGATGTAGGCGTAGCGGATGGCCTGGGCGCGGTCGCGGGACCCGGTCTTAGCGAAGATGCGGTTCACGTGGGTCTTCACCGTCGCCTCGCTGACGAACAGGGTGCGGGCGATCTCCCTGTTGGACTGGCCGCCCGCGATGAGCCGCAGCACTTCGGCCTCGCGCGGAGTGAGGTCGTCGGACTCCAGCGGCGTGGCCGCTGCGGCCGGCCCCGCCCGTTGCTCGGCCGGCTCGGGCGAGCGGGTCGCCGCGCTGAGCAGCCGCTGCTGGACGGCCGGGTCGAGCACCGCCTGGCCGGCCGCGGCGGCTTCGACCGCACGGCCGATCTCGGCCCGCGTCGCGTCCTTGGTGAGGTAGCCGAGCGCCCCGGCCCGCAGAGCGCCGAGGATCGACTCGTCGTCGGCGTAGGTGGTGAGGACCACGACGCGCGTGCCCGGGTGCTCAGCGGTGATGCGGGCCGTGGCGGCGACGCCGTCGCACCGGGGCATGTTGAGGTCCATGAGGATGACCTGCGGTTTCGTGGCGGCCACCAGCTCGACGGCCGCCTCGCCGTCCGCTGCCTGCCCGGCCACGGTGATGCCGGGCAGCGTGCTGAGCAGCAGGACAAGCCCCTCGCGGACCGCTGACTGGTCGTCGGCGACCACGACAGTAACGGTCTCGTCTGACACGGTCATGCGCCAATTATCCCGAAGACGGTGGCCGTTGTCGCGCCAACCCGACCGCGTCCCGGTGCGTCCGGCCAGCGCGGTGCCGGGCCTCAGGCGGGGAGCCGGAGGCGCACCTGCCACTGTGCGCCGGCCGGCCCCGCGGTCAGCGTGCCGCCGGTGAGCGCGGCGCGCTCCCGCAGGCCGGTCAGCCCGTACCCGGTGCCTGCGCGCGACAGCGGTGCCGCCTGCCCCGGGTCTGGCAGCGGGCTGCTGACCAGGAGCGTCACGTCGTCCGGCAGGTACGTCACGCTGATGCTCACCGGCTGCCCGGGCGCGTGCTTGCGCGCGTTCGTGAGCGCCTCCTGGGCGGTGCGGTACACGGCCATGCCCCCCTCCGGGGTGAGCGGCCGGGGCGTTCCCTCGACGGTCAGCTTGACGGCTGCGTCGCCGGCGGCACCGTGCTCGTCGGCCAGGGCCTGCAACTGGGAGGTGAGCCGGTCACCCGGGGAGACCGCGGAGCTCGCGTCCGCCGAGCCCGCCGCGTCGTCGGAGTGACGGGCTGACTGGGCTGAGTACCCCGCGCGCGCGTCGGTGTCGTCGCGGAGCGCGAGGATGGCATTCCGCGTCTCGGCCATGCCCTCCTTGGTGAGCGCCCCTGCTCGCTGCACGCACTCGATCGCCTTGGCGAGTTCGGGCCCCTTGTCGGGCACCGCGTCGAGCAGTCCCTCGGCCGCCTGCAGGTTCACCGAGACCGCGGCGAGGGCGTGCGCTAGGACGTCGTGGATTTCCCTGGCGATCCGCGCCCGCTCGGCGAGGGCCGCGGCCTGCGTCTCGGCCGTGTGCGCGCGGTGGGCCTGCTCGAGCGCCTGCTCCGCTTCGACGGCGCGCAGGATGTAGGCGCGCCTGGTCAGCCCGAACGCCCACATGCCGAGGAAGCCCGCGCTCCAGCCGATGACGGCCTCGATCGGCGCGTGGCTGATGATCGCCGCGATGAAGAACGCCGCGATGGTCTCCGCCGTGACGGCCAGGGACGCCTGGAGGGACAGCCGGGCGCCCGCGGACACGGTGACCACGAACCCCACCGCGACCGCCGTGCTGAGCGAGGACAGCCCCGCGAGGGCGCCGCCGGCGGCGCCCATGATGACGAGCAGGATCACCCAGAGCCGTCGGCTGCTGCCGGAGAACTGCCAGACCAGCCAGGTGACGGCCGAAATCCCGAGCGCGACGGCGACCGCGATGCCCTGCCCGCCCCGGCCGAGGTTCGGGGTGGACAGCGGCACCGTGACGACCACCATGGCCAGGACGATGAGCCGGACGGCCTGGATCGCCGGGGGAATGTCGACCCTGCTGTCAGGGCCGTTCCGGAGCGCCGCGGGGAAGCCCGACATGCCGTCGGCATCCTCGCCGGCGGGCGGCAGCCCGGCGTCGAGGGCGGCGAGGGCGCGCACGCGGCGGAAGAACGTGAGGAACAGCACGCACCTAACGTATCCGCGGCGTACGGCGCGGGGGATCAGCCGCCGGGTGGATGCCGGGTGGAGACTGGCGCCTCCACCCGTCCCCCACCCCGGCTCGAACCGTCGGCTGACGCGGGGGAAGGGGCCCGCTCCATAGCGTAAGCGGCGTAAGAGCAACGCTTTCCCGCCTAACCCGGCAAACCAGGAGGAACTCGTGGACGCCAGCGTGTGGATCCCCAACGTCGTCATCCTCGTCGTCGTGCTGCTTTCTGACTACGGCGTGCGCAAGATCTCGGCCAGCCGGCTGATCCGTCCCTTTATCACCGCGATCATCATCATTCCGTTCTTCTTCAAGGGCGCCGCGACCTCGGGCAACGGCCTGCTCCTGGAAGTGGCCGGCGCCTTGGCTGGCATCGCCCTCGGCGTGGCCGCCGCCGCGTTGCTGCGCGTCTTCGCCGACCCCGCGACGGGCCGGGCCATGACCCGCGGCGGCTTGCCGTACGCCCTCTTCTGGGTCGTGATCGTGGCCGCCAGGCTGTACTTCACCTACGGCGCCGATCACGTGTTCGGCCGGCAGCTCGGCGAGTGGCTCTCCACCAACCACATCACGGTGGACGCCCTGACGGCCGCGCTGATCTTCTTCTCGGTCGCCATGCTGCTCGGCCGCACCGGCGCCCTCGGCCTCCGCGCCCGCAGCGTGACCGCCCGCCAGAGTGCGGCGAGCGCCACCCTTTCGGCTCCGGTCCGCTAACGGCGGGCTTCCCGCCGCAGAGCTGGCTGGCCGCGCGGGTCCTAGAAGAGACTTTGGACCGCCGCTTCCCGACTTAGCGGGGGCGGCGGTCCAAAGTCGTTAGTCGTGGCCCAGGGCCTTGAGCGTGTCCGAGACGTGGCCATCCGCGCCGCCCGCGCCGCCAGACCCCGCTGAGATCGAGTGGGCGTAGTCGGAGTCCATGTACTCGCGCAGGTACCGCACTGTCTCGCCCTCGACCTGGATGATGAACACGTACTCGTTCTTGTAGGGGTTGCCGTTGAGCAGCGTGCCCGTCCCGGTGGTCTCGGCGACGACCCAGTCGCCCTCGCCGAGCAGCCGGCGGATCGCGATCTTGGGGTCGCCCGGCTCGAACAGCCCTTCGCGGATGGGCTGGAGGAAGTCGTCGATGATCCCCTTCCGTCCCTGCTGGGCGGGCAGGCCGCGCGCCACGTCGTTCACTTGCCATACCGAGTCGTCGGTGAAGAACGCGCCGATCGCCGCGAAGTCTCCGGTGCCGAGCGTCGCGAAGAACCGCCGCACCACGTCTTTGGGGTCGGACATCCCGGACCTCCTCAAATCGAACTGCTAGAGAATGGCGACCGCGTTTGCGGGCGACCCGACCGCCCCGGTCAAGTTGAGCGGCACGGAGACGAACATGAACTCGTACCGTCCCTCCCGCGCGCACGCCGCGGCGAGGTCACCGAACGAGAACAGCTCACCGATCGCCATCCCCAGGCCGGGGATGAGCCGCCCGTGCAGGAACCCGTCCGACCTGTCGGCCGGGACCACTTCGACGGCCGGGTTGTCGCAGGGCACCGCCGCGATCCCGGAGTCCCAGAGGAAGCCCGCCATCTCCTCGCTGCCGGCCAGGCCCGCGGACGTGTACCCGGCGACGTCCCGCATGCCCTCGGCGAGGGCGACCCGCTCCGCGGCGGACAGCGACAGGTACTTGTCCGTCCACCCGGTCCGCACGCAGAGGATGTCGCCGTCGCGCAGCGAGGTCCCCTGCGCCGCCAGGGCGCCGGCGAGGTCGGCGGGCCGGAAGGCCACCCGGGTGAACGGGTCATAGCCGGGGTCCGCCGCGGCGGCGTAAGCCCCCAGGTCGACGAGCACGCCCCGCCCCATGATGCCGCGCGCCGCCCAGTGGTGGATTCCGAGGGTCTCCAGGTCGTCGATCGGCTGCGCGCGCCACCCGCCGTACCAGCCGTCGGGCGACCCGACGTGCCGCAGCCCGTCCCACTGCGACGAGCACTGCAAGTAGAACCCGTCGACGAAGTCGTCCCAGGCGGCGGGTCCCATCGTCTTGAAGGTGTGCGTGAATGGCATCCGCCCGAAGAACGGCGGGTCGGGCAGCCCGAGCGGCAGCGAAAGACCGATCCGCTCGCCTGTCCGCGCGTAAGCCGCCGCGGCCGCGACCACGGGTCCGGTCAGCCGGTTGAGCGTGCCGAGGTTGTCACCACGGCCCCACACGTCCCACGCGTGCTGCACGCCGTTACCCGGCAGCCGGGGCAGGGCGGTAAACGGGGGAATGAGACCGTCGTCAGTCACATTCGCGACGTTACAGGACACCCCGCCCCTGGCAATCGGTGCGCGGAACTGAGTAAGCAGAGCCCGTTCTGGCTGCTCAAGGGGTTGACTTTTCCCGCTAGACCGGGCAGGCCCAGTCCTCCGGGCTGTGCAGCGGTGCGGCGTCGCCCTCCGGAGACGGGAAGTGCACCTTGAGCGTGAACGCGTAGGGCGTGGGACCGTGGACGCGCAGGTGCTTCACCCGCTCTTCCGCTTCATGGATCGTCGGGATGTGGCCGCGCGGGACCCACCACACCGCGGCGTAGATGTCTTTCAGCCGCTCGAACCACTCGCGGCGCCGTCGCAGCACGGCGATGTGCGCGTCCCCGTAGACGAACGCGGCAAGGTCCTCCACCGTGTCCCAGACGGACATGTTGATCAGGATGCCGCCGTCCGAGCCCTCCGCGTCATCCTCGAAGGCGCGCAGGGCGGTCGAGTTCCCGTCTTCGGTCTGCAGTCGCCATACGAAGCCTGGCGCGGTGTCCGCGACCGCGTTGACCGGGTCGAGATTCGCCACGAAGTCAGCGAGCTGCGGGCTGTCAAGCGGCGCGACGAGCCGGCCGACGTTTACCTGTGCGACTACGTAATCCATTCCGTTGCCCCTCCGGGATGCGTACCGCCGATGAGCGCTAAGTACCAAACGGCACTATGACTCATTACAGGGGTAACTTACCGGGCGCAACGGCGGCAGCGCTAGGGGTCAATTTCCGCTATGCCGGACTCGCCTGGCCGGCCGCGGTCGCGGCGGCAGGCGGGTCGGCCATGGCCGGCGGCAGGCCGTTAGCGCAGGTAGGAAGCGCCGTTGAGGTCCAGGACCGCGCCGCTTGACCACGTCGCCTCGGGCGAAGCCAGGTAGACGACCGCCGCCGCGATCTCTTCGGGCGTCGCGACCCGGTTGAAGGGGGACTGCGCCCTGATCACGTCGCCTGCAGGGGTGGCGAGTTCCTCGGCCGTCATGTCCGTCAGCACGTAGCCAGGGGCGACCGAGGCGACGGTGATCCCGTGCGGCGCGAGCGCCACGGCCAGGGACTGACCCAGGGCGTGCAGTCCTGCCTTGGCCGCTCCGTACGCTGGGTGGGTGGGCTCGCCCCGGTAGGCGCCGCGCGACCCGACGTTCACGATCCGGCCACGGTTACCGAGATCATCGGGCCCGCCAGCCGTCATGTGCCTGACGGCGCACCAGGCGGCGTTCGCCGCGCCGACCAGGTTGACGCCGAGCGTGGCTGCCCACGCCGCCTGCCATTCCTCGTAGGAGGTGGCGAGCACAGGGTGGTCGACGTAAATTCCCGCGTTGTTGACGAGCACGTCAAGCCCGCCGAGCCGGGCCGCGGCGTCATCGACCATCGCGCGCACCGCCGCCGCGTCGGCGAGGTCGGCTTTGACGACGGTGTGCCCGTCCCCTGGCAGCGAGTCCCGGACCGCCGCCGCGGCGGCGACGGCGCTGCCGCAGTGCACCGCCACCCGGTCCCCGCGCTCCGCGAACGCTCGCGCGATCGCCGCCCCGATTCCCCGCGACCCACCCGTGACAAGAACCGCACGATTCACGCGGCGACTTTACCCGCTAGCCACCTCAGGCCGGGCATCGCGGTGATAGTCGTAGCACGCGCGGTTAGCCGTCACACAGTTCCAGCAGCTTGGTCATGGTCGCCCAGTTGCGGGCCGTGCCGGTGACGCCGGCCTTAGGGGAGCTGACGATCCGCAGCACCGCCGCCGAGAGGTCGCTGTTGCCGTACCCGGCGGGCGTGTGCAGGTAGAGCGTTCGCTTGATGGTGGTGGCGGCGTCCTGTGCGCCTTTGGCGACCGACTGGGCCATCGCCGCCTCGAGCTTGGCCGTGAGCTCAGGGCCGGGCGGCTCGCTGAGCACCACCGCGTGCACCCGCTTCGGGTCGGGCTCGTCGGGGAACGGGTTGGCCGCGTGGATCTGGCCGAGTTCCTCCCGCGTTACCACGACGACCGGCGCCGTCACGCCGAGCCGCTCGGCGATCGCCTCGCTCATGGCGCGGGCCACGTCCGCGCAATCGGTGCCGGCCAGGGCGGTGAACAGCACGTTCCCGCTCTGGATATACGTCGACACGTCCGTGTGCCCGAGACCGGCGACCAGCGCGCGCAAGTCGGTCATCGCTACCTTGTTCTTGCCGCCGAGGTTGATCCCCCGCAGCAACGCGACATGCGTAGCCATGAACCTATTTTTCCGCGCGGCCGCCAAGCCCGCTCCAGTTTTCCGGACGGCAAACGATTGCAGCATCGATTGCCGGGCAGCCGCTCAGGCCGCCGCGGTGATGTCGGCGACGGCGCACACGATGTTGTCAGGCCCGCCGGCCTTGTTCGCCAGGGCGATCAGGCGGTCCACCACGTCCTGCGGGGACAGGGCGAAGTCGCGCAGCACCTCCCGGATGACCGGCACGGGGACCGCGAGCGTCAGCCCGTCCGACGACAGCAGGTACCGGTCCCCGGCCTGGACATCGTGCAGCGACAGGGCCGGCGTGGCGACCTCGCTGTCGAACCCGCCGATGGCCTTCAGCAGCAGCGACCGCTGCGGGTGCGTCGCCGCTTCCTCGGGGGTCAGCTGCCCGGCGTCGACCATCGCCTGGGTCACCGAGTCGTCGTGCGTCAGCTGGAAAAGGCCGCCGTCGCGCAGCAGGTAGGCGCGCGTGTCGCCGATGTGAACCAGCGCCAGCTGCGACCCCGCCCAGTACATCGCGGTGAGCGTCGACCCCGAATCAGCCCGCGCGGGGTCGCCGGACTCCAGCGTGCGGATGGAGGAAGCCGCGGCGGCGACCGCATCCGCCAGCGCGTTCAGGACGTCCGCGGCCACCGGCGCGGTCGCCGGGGGTGTGTCGAGGCCGCGCAGCGCGTCCATCACGGCGGCGCTCGCCCGCTCGCCTGCCGGACCGTACCCGTCGGCGACCGCGAGCAGCAGCGGGCTGGCGTAGCTCGCGTCCTGGTTGCGTTCCCGGACGAGCCCCCGGTCGGACCCGGCGGCGTAACTGACGGCGAGCGGAACCGCGGCGGAGGAGGCAGTCATGGCGGCAGGGGTCCCTTCGGACAAGTAGGTGATGAGGAACTGGGCAAGCCGCTGACGTTCGGCGAACTCGGCTTCGGACACCTGCAGGAACGCCGCCACCAAGGCCGCGGCGTCTGCCGGCGCGGCGTCCACCACGGCGCCGATCTGGGCGAGCGGCATGCCGAGGCGGCGCAGCCATGCGATGAGCCGGGCGCGGTCCAGCTGGGACGGCGCGTAGTACCGGTAACCCGACCACTTGTCCACCGCATGCGGCTGCAGCAGCCCGAGTTCGTCGTACAGCCGCAGCGCCTTGGGAGACAGCCGGGCCGCCCGCGCGAATTCGCCGATCGTCAGGAGCTTCACACCACCACCCTGAGGCTTGCCCCAGGGGAAAGGTCAAGTTACTGGCGATATGTCGCCAGGAACTCGCTGAGCCGCGTGACCGCGTCCGACAGCACCTCGACCGGGGCGAGGAACACCACCCTGATGTGGTCCGAGGACGGCAGGTTGAACCCGGTGCCGTGCGTCAGCAGCAGGTGCTGCTGCTCAAGCAGGTCGATGCACATCCGCTGGTCATCGACGATCTTGTGCACCTCGGGGTCGAGCCGCGGGAACAGGTACAGCGCCCCGGCCGGCTTGTAGCAGTCCACGCCCGGAATCGACGTGAGCTGCGACCAGGCAAGGTCACGCTGGTCGCGCAGCCGCCCGCCGGGCTGCAGCAGCGGCGTGATGTCGATGCCGCCATCGAGCGCCGCGGGGATCGCGTGCTGCGCCGGGACGTTCGGGCACATCCGCATGTTGGCGAGCAGCTCAAGGCCCTCGCGGTACTCCGCGAGCGGCGCCCGCGGCCCGGAGACGACCAGCCACCCGGAGCGGAACCCGGCGAGCCGGTAGGTCTTCGACATGCCGCCGAGCGTGAGCACCGACAGGTCGGGCGCGACAGCGGCCGCGCTGTGGTGGACCGCGCCGTCGAACAGGATCTGGTCGTAGATCTCGTCGGCGAGGACCAGGAGCTCGTGCCGCCGGGCGACGTCAAGCAGCGCCTCCAGGATCGAGCGCGAGTAGACAGCCCCGGTCGGGTTGTTCGGGTTGATGATCACCAGGGCGCGTGTCCGGGGGGTGATCAGGGACTCGACGTGCTCCACGTCGGGGTTCCAGTCGAGTTCCTCGGCGCAGCGGTAGTGAACCGCGCGGCCGCCGCCGAGGTTGACCGCGCCGGTCCACAGCGGGTAGTCGGGGGCGGGGACGAGGACCTCGTCACCCGGGTTGAGCAGCGCCTGCAACGCCATCACGATCAGCTCGGACACCCCGTTGCCGAGGTACACGTCATCGGGCGTCACACCGACGACGCCGAGCTTGGCGCCGAAGTACCGCGCAACCGCCTCCCGCGCCGGGGCGATCCCGCGCGCGTCGCTGTACCCCTGGGAGTCCGCGATCGAGGCGGAGACCTGCGACAGCACGGCGTCCGGGGTGAACAGCCCGAACGGCGCCGGGTTCCCGATGTTCAGCTTGATGATCTCGTGCCCTTGGGCCTCAAGCTCCCTAGCTCGACGGAGCACCGGTCCGCGAATGTCGTAACGGACGTCGGCCAGCCGGCTCGCCTGAGACACCACAGTGGGCCTCCCCAGATTCGTGATTCCACCCATGACAGCGGATCCGTGCACGTCAGACGGACCCATTGTCACCGAATGGTACCGGCTGCCCGCAGGCACCCCCCGTCATTTATTGGCACCAAAGTGGCCAGAAACGCTGGAACCTGCGCCGTCGGGCGGGTTCAGGGAGTCCCGGTGATCCGCTCGAACAGCTCCGTGTAGCGGGCGCTGAGCACGGCAAGCACGTCGTCCGGGATCTCCGGGCCCGGCGCCGTGCGGTCCCAGCCGATCGACGTCGACCAGTCGCGCAGGTACTGCTTGTCGAAGGAGCGCTGCGGCCGGCCGGGGGCGTAGGAGTCGGCCGGCCAGAAGCGCGAGGAGTCCGGGGTGAGCACCTCGTCGGCGAGGACGAGCGTCCCGTCCTTCGCCTTCCCGAACTCCAGCTTGGTGTCGGCCACGATGATGCCCCGCCTCGCCGCCAGGTCAGCGCCCCGCTGGTAGACCTCCAGGGTGACCCGCCGCAGTTCCGCCGCTGTCTCCTCGCCGACGAGGTCAACGACCTCCTCGTACGTCATCGGCTCGTCGTGGCCGGCGGCCGCTTTCGTGGTGGGCGTGAACACCGGCTCGGGCAGCTTCGACGCCTCGACGAGCCCCGGCGGCAGCTTGACCCCGGACACGGCGCCGGTCTCGTTGTAAGCGGTCAGGCCGAGGCCGGTCAGGTAGCCGCGCGCGATGCACTCGACGGGAACCATCTCTAGGCGCTGGCAGCGGATGGCCCGGCCCGCCCACTCCTGCGGTACGTCGGTCGCGGAGATCACGTGGTTCGGGATGACGTCGCCGAGCCGGTCGAACCACCACAGCGACAGCTGGGTCAGTACCCGGCCTTTGCCGGGCACAGGCGTCGGCAGGATGACGTCGTAGATGGAGATCCGGTCCGTGGCGACGAGCAGCAGGTCATCGCCGTCGGCGTAGAGGTCACGGACCTTCCCTGAGTGAATCAGCTCCACGTGGCCGCCTCCCTGTGCGTTCTCGTCGCCGACGGCTGCCGCCCGCCGGGCCTCGCCAGCGTACTATCCACAGGCCGGCGTACCATCAGGTGGCATGGCAGGAACCGAGGTTGGCCGCCGTGAGAGCGGTGACTACCTGCAAGTGCAGACGACGACAGACTCGCGGGCCGAAGCCATGGAGCTCGCTAAGGCGGCGGTCGAGTCGCGGATCGCCGCCTGCGGCCAGGTGGCAGGACCGGTCGCGTCCACCTACTGGTGGAACGACGAGATCGAGCGCGCCGAGGAGTGGATCGTCTTCTTCAAGCTCCCCGCCGACCGCTACGAGGCCCTCGCCGACTTCTTGGCCGAACGGCACAGCTACGACGAGCCGGAGATCGTCGCGACGCCGATCGTGGCCGGCTCGCAGTCGTTCCTTAGCTGGCTCACCGACGAGACCCGGTCCAGCGACGCCGACGTCCCGCGCCCGCGCGAGGCCGACGCGCCCGCCCCGAGCGACATACCGGGCTGACCGCGCAATGGCCGCGTTCGCCGACCCGGCTCGGCGATCACGCAGTAGACAATGGTGCGGTGTACCGAGAAATGCGTCTTACCCGCAATGCCGTTAAGTTAACGAAATATCGTGCTTTGCGGATAGTCGCGCCGCCCTCGGGTCGTCGTTTACGTTCGCCAGGTGATTATCGTGGAGACTTTGCACTACACGGAAGAAAACACGCGCAGGACGTGCGAATCTTCCACGCAGTGCGGAAGTTCCACGCTAAGCCCGCAGGCACAAGCGCGACTTTCGCGGCAAGAAAGGTATACGGGGGCGGTTCCCGCCTATGGCGAGGTTGCTTAACTTCACGGCATTCCGTTCCGCGCGTATTTTCCTTTACGCCGGGATAAAGGCCTCGCCTCCTGTCCTGCGCCCTAGGCGCGCAAGACGGAACCGGCCCTCGCACGGTTACGGGGCCGGCGGGACGTTCCAGCTGAGGATGACCGGCTCGGCGTGCTCCGCGCCGAGGGTGGACATGGTCCCGGTGTCCAGCCGGAACAGCTTCCCGTCAGCCGGCGGCAGGGTGAGGTAGCGGGCGGTCAGGATCCGCAGCACGTGACCGTGCGCGACCAGGGCGACGTCACCGTCCGCCAGGAGGGGTTCGGCCCGCTTGAGCACCCGGTCCACGCGCTCGCCGACCGACTCGACGCTCTCGCCCGGATGCTCGGCGTCCCCGGGGATGACCCCGTCCCGCCACAGGGACCAGTCAGGCCGTTCCCGCTGGATCTCCGCCGTCGTGATGCCCTCGTAGCCGCCGTAGTCCCACTCCCACAGGTCAGGGTCCTGCCTCGGCGCGGGCCCGCCGGCGCTGCCCGGCTTACCGGGCGTGCCGAGGCCGGCCAGTTCCGCGGTCCGCACGGCCCGCTGCGCCGGGCTGGTGAACACGGCGGCGAGCCGCGTCCCGTCGAGCCGCCTGGCCAGCATCGGCGCGAGCGCGGCGGCGCCGCTTTCCCCCTTCGGGGTCAGCGGGATGTCGGTTCGTCCGGTGTGTCGCCCGGCCGCAGACCATTCTGTCTGCCCGTGCCGGACCAAGATCAGCTCTCCCATGGCTCCATCATTTCAGGTCGCCTCCGTGCGAGCCGCCGGGTTCGGCATCAGTGATAACAGCAAGAGGCCGAAGGCCAGCCAACGAGGAGCGCGAGCCAACGCGAAGCGCCAGCCACGCATAGCGCGGGCCCGCGCCAAGCGCGAGCCCGCACGTAGCCCCAGCTCAGCCCAGCAGAACGCTAGCCCAGCGGACGGCGGCAGCGCGCCGCTACAGCAGCCGGCGCAGCCGGAACAGGTCCTTCATCGATGCCTCGATCTTGACCCGCCGGGCCATCCAAGCGCGGGCGATGTTCATCGGCTGCTCGGACAAGGCGATCACCTCGTCGCTGTTGGCGGTCATCCGGATGTCGGCGGGGGGCTCGCCGACGACCGCTTCCCGCACCGGATCGTCGCCTGACCCCAGGCGGCTCACGAAGGTGACACCAAGGTCGGGGATCGTGACACTCATTGTCCGGTTGCCGAAGTACTCCTCCCGCTCAGCGGGGGTGAGCTCTCCGAGCCGCCCCGCCAGCTTCTGCAGTGCCGTGCGGCACTCTTCGGCCG
>Ga0310811_10007619_pt1 | contig 13885 bp, 12 predicted proteins | sample YCmetagenome_FD_207642 | JGI IMG/M metagenome (GOLD analysis project Ga0310811, IMG submission 207642) | Soil microbial communities from experimental microcosm in Duke University, North Carolina, United States - YC | ecosystem: Engineered > Artificial ecosystem > Soil microcosm > Unclassified ... | reverse complement strand
CGTCAATTCACTGATTTTTTGAAGCTGACTCGAACGCAATATCATTCAGCAGTTTCCTGACGTCTCCGAGTCCCAGGTAGTCACGGTATTCCTCAATATTGAGGAACGCCATAAGTGCTACCAAGTAATTAGTCGCAAGGTTTCTATAAATCGATGCTCTAAATTACACTTGCTAATTCACCAGAACCCAAATAAATGTACAGTCTCAAGACGAAGATATGCCATACGTGTCTCTATACTCCCTCATCGCCTGCAAACTCCTCTTCTCTTCATCTGTTGTCTGCCCTTGTGCTTCCTTCTCCTCTAACCACTGTACCAAATCCCGCATCTTCAAGACACTTCGTACCTTCCCCTTGCCTCCAAGTAAACTCTCCAGCTTCATCACTGAGCTGACCTTGCATCCCTGCTCGTCTATATCGGAAAACTCCTCCCGATCAAGAAGCTGTACAACGCCCACCACTTCTCCACCCTGCCGAGCCACAAGTTTGATCGCGGAGCTTGCTGCGAGGCCGGTGGTCATCACGTCGTCCACAATCACCACACGCCATTTCTCGTTGCGACCCGACGGCCATCCAACGACATTGCCACCTTCACCGTGATCTTTTGCTTCTTTCCGATCATAAGCAAATTTGACGTCACGGCCATACACGGATGCAAGCACGAGTGCAGTACAAGCTGCGAGGGAAATGCCTTTGTAGGCGGGTCCAAAGAGAATATCGAAGTCGGAAAAGGGGTTGACCGTGGTATCATCAGAGGCCGCAGCGCAGAGCGTAGCAGCATAAGCTTGTGCGACTGTGTGTAAAATGGTGCCATCGGACATGAGACCCGCGTTAAAGAAGTAAGGAGATTTACTAGTGTGTAGGTCCAAAATAAGTCGATGGAGAAAATCATGTATGTCACTCACCGGCCAGATTTGAGCGTGAAGTTGCCGAATTTGAGAGCGCCAACTTGCGCAGCTTGCTCGAGGAGTTGTGTCTTGTAAGAATCGAGCGAAGACATTGTGGCAAGTAACGGAGAAGGTCTAGGAAGTCCGTAATTCGTAGATAAGATAGTCTCAAAGAAATTGGTCCCTGTTACATGTGGTTGTTATTTTGAAATTTGGAAATGTGTCACGTGAACAACCCCTTTTACTAATTAAGCTCAGCAACGGTAACCTTGGCTATAAATATAGACTAGCCCAGCACCCGTTGTGCCTTCGGCACAGGAAGCAAAAGGACGCTTCGCGCTCCTTTTTGGCTTCCTGGCCTTGGCCGCATCCTAATATGTGCAGTAAATAAATAATGAAAATTTGAATTTTGAATGAGAGAACAGGGGAATGGGTGAACATGGGAACAGGGAAACAGGCCAAAGGATCACTTGCAAGCTCACTCTCCTTTGACCCGTTTCTCTGTTCCCATGTTCACCCATTCCCCTGTTCTCTCATTCAAAATTCAAATTTTCATTATTTATTTACTGACATACACTTACAATGCTGCAGCAGTGGTAATTGAGTTGGCACTCAAAAACCCGTGACCAAGAGATTAAGTGGGCCACACAAGATTTCCAAAAAGAGGTTAAGCAAGCTAAGTGCAAACTATGTGGCCTTTAGCAAAATATGCAAAAGCCATGCAAGCTAGCGAGAGGATTCCCACTCGTCGCAACCTACTTTATAGATGCCGCTGGGTAACAACTTGGTCTGTACCTGGTGCTAGCAATATCTGCCCTTTGAGCTCAGTGTCTGGTAACCTGTTATCATTTGGACCTTTCTCGGTTCCTTCCAATGACTTCAAACCCTGAGTAAATAAAGTTCAGCCACCCTCACATCATTCACAATGAAAAGACCCCCGACTCTGCCCAACATTCTCGCTTCAAGTTAATGTTACTGCCACATCATCAATGATCGTACAGTATATAATGATCTCAAGGTACCCTCACTCCTCTGCATGCTTCCCTCCCCCCATTTTTACCTTTAGCTTTGTTGATTCGACAGACAACTTTTTGCATTTTTGGTTAGCATGTATTAACTCTCCTTTATTAACATTTTGTAACAAATGCAGACCCATTAATATATACATATTTGACTTCAACTCTCTGAGCAGATTGGGATATGGGCCCACAATGCACTCACTGCAAATGTCTGCTGACAGCTTCCGCATGATTCCAGCAACCCCATACTATCATACTGGGTAATACCTCTGCCCTCCACAAGTGAGTGCAGTATCTCCTGCTCTGTCATAGACAGACTTGCTAGTTCGTCAGTGAGGATGCTAGTAGAGCCACTGGTGATGTGTATGTCAGCAGATGTGCAGCGGAGTTGTTGTTGCATTAGTGGCGCTGGCACATGGGCAGCTATAGTAGCATTTGTGTTAACAGAATTCAAATGCTGATAGGCAATACTATTACCTGTGACTCAACGACGACAACAAATAGAAACATTACACATGGCACCACCTCACTGAGGATGAACAACTGCTGAACTTGGAGTACCACAATAACCTTTGAAGTATGGGAAAAGCTCAGCATGTCCATTGGGTGTGGCTGCTGCAACTTGATTGTGATGCACATGCAGTACCAATTCATGCAACTCCATCATTTGTGGATGGTTAAGATAAACTGTGGCAGAATGATAAGGGTTGGGCCATCAACACACAGTGCAAGCAACAACAAACCTTGTGTAAGAATATTGTGTTAGCGACTAGACTTAGGCACTTTCTTACTTGGATAATCTTGCGAGGCCTGGAGTACAGGTGCTGGTCACAAGTCACAGTCCAACCACTTGGGATAAGCAGGTCGATGAGTTAAAGCATGGGTGCTGTCTTGCAGCCGGTGATAACTATAGCCTGAGTCATAAGGGACGACAACAAAGGCTTCTGATAGATCAAGACGTGATGACCAAGGGTCAAAGCGAAGTATGATGATCACAAGTATAAGCTTTAAAGCTTAAGAGGTTATGGACTAGGTAACCAGGAAGAACCAAGTAGATTCAAGTTAGAGAATACAACTATAGCACATAGGGTTTATATAGGTGTGGGAGACAAACACGGACCAGGCTGTAAGCAGTAGTACAGGAAACAGTAAGTGAAGAGAAATGAGTCAGAGACCAGTGGTAAGGTAAGGGCAGAGGGATGGTTGAGTCACAGACCGAGACTATGGTAAGGGTAATGGGGGACTGAGTCACTGACCGGGGATGTGGTAAGGGTAAGGGGTGACAATGTCATGGACTGATAGTAAGCTATGGGGCTCAAGATATAATAGGATGGGTACCGGTAAAGTGGAAAGGGCATAGGGGGTGAGCCGGAGATCTGGCAAGCAGATATAATACAAGTGAGCAAGAAGGCGATCAAAAGGAATACAATCAGAAAAGATAAGGGGAAAGGACGACCAGCCAGAAGAGGTAATACATGTGTATGCATGTATAATCCTCAGGGTAGAGGTAGAGGGCAAGGATGAGAAGGAAAATGAATAGGGGCCACGCCAGCAGTGGATGTTCTTGTAACAATTCATGTATGTGGACTTGAGAAGGGCTGTCTCTTGAGCCTTGCTAAGCTTCACTAAGGAATGGATTAAAGCATGCTAAATAAAGGAGACAGGGCATGTGTGTGAAAAGCCACATTGACTCGGAGAACAATGACAAAATGCCATTGCATGGCCATATGTATTAGTCTTGAAATGGACTGGAGTACGGTGTTCCGTTACAAGAGCACAAAAACACTCCCAAATGACACCACAACATTGAATCCAATCTTTGAGATTATGAGCAATAATATGTTCCCCAGTGATCTTGAAAACAGGACTAAGAGAGGTAAGTGAATAGAGATAAAAACAGTAATATCACAACACACAATGCTATCTCAACAGTTTCACCGAGCTCATGGGAAAAAATAGTGAGTTCTGTGCTGACACACTGTCATGCATGGTATGAGACTCATACCATGACATAGATAGACAGGAAGTAATCACAGAGAGTGTACTAAGGTATACTTCATTGTATTATAAGCCTGGTTTCATTCTGACAGATTTACTTGTATTTATATTTTCTGTATGTTAGTTTTTCCTTCAGTTTCTTTTCTTTTCTTTTTTATGGCTGTTCCAGCTCAGTGAGCCACCAAGATGTGTTTGTAAGCATGTCATGTGACTGGCAATATTCTGATTTGTAAGGATCCTTCATGATTTGTCATGAAGTTTCCATCTCTTTCTATTTTCTTTCCATTTCTTTCAGGCTTATTCAGCCACAGAATCCCTCAGTGAGCCACCAGATGTGTTTGTAAGCATGTCATGTGACTGGCAATATTCTGATTTGTAAGGATTCATCATGATTTGTCATGGTTTGTCATGATTCATCATGCTTTGTAATACTACTTTCTATATATGTAAACTACTTTGTAAGCAGCTGATTCGGCACTGCCAAATGGCATGGTTAGTAAGCCATTGACTTACTAATGCTGTGATGAGTCATGCTTAGTAAAATGGCCTCCCAAAAAGGTATAAAAGGAGCTCATTTTGCACTGAGTAATAACATCACTCTTCTCTCAAACTGTGTGAGAGTCTGTAAGAATTTAAGTGCAGGCCAAGAGTTGCTTTGAAGTAAGATTAAGTTTATCAGGGGCTAGTTATATACTACCAAATAGGGGTCGCTTATATAACAGTCTATTTATATATATTGAATACTTGTTGTGTGCTACCTTTCAGGGGTTGAGTATACAACACCAGAACAGCTTTCAGACTAGGCTTTACATTTTAAACCAGGGACTCTCTCTTTTTCAGGAAGGGAGACACATAGGGACACATCAAAGTTGAAACAGACTTTCATAGGTTGCAACAGGACCTACAAGATTGAGACATATCTTAAGTATCAGATCATTCAGGGTATCTTTCGAAGACACCACCAGGGAACAACAAGAAGAGGACACTTTAAGTAGATCCTCCCAAGAACTCACACATTATCTACCATGAAGTGAAAAAGTCATAGATTGTGTACTTAAGGACCGGCAAGAAGTCTTATCACCGTGTAGTTGTGTTGTCACTATGCTTGTTCAATATAAGACCCTTAAGTAGTAAGACAACGCTGGAGGGATCAAGAGATGCGGAAAATGTCTGCATATAGAGGCATTATGATAGAATATTGGGGGGACGAAAGAGACAGTCTGAATGTCAAGTTTTGTCCTACTGCTCTTTTATAGCTGGCTCACCTCTTGAAAAAAATCCAAGTCCATTGCTAGTACCTCCCCACTGTGTTTTTTGGTTCAATTTGAAGATCTGAGATGCTACTAGTGGCTTGTTGCCCATAGATGGAGGGCAACTGGCTCCCTGTAGTGCAGTCTGGGCCAGGGAATTGAGACAACAGCTGTCAAAAACTATATGAGAGTCAACAGGAGTGAATATTGGACCCTCACAATGTCATCACTGACCAGCCCATTTGGGCTCAAGTCTTGGATCACCCTTGATTGTAAGACCAGAAAGGTTAGGTGTGGCAAAGGAATGAACCAGTAATATTGGAAAGCTGAGGGTAAGAGATGGGATTGGTCAGTCTGAATCCATGTGGGAGTGAGAAATGGCACTCATAGCCTCAACTTGTGTGATACCTACAGAAGTTATTTGGTAGTTAAAAGTTAATGGCATACTATACTCCCATGAATCTCTCACCTGGCACACTATCCTCGATGTCTGCATCTGTTAAAGACCATTGCACGCGGGTGCATACAATCTCTCGGAGGGGTGAGATGACTTGCTGGTTCCACTCCACCTCACTCATTTTTCCATCTTGCAGTTCAGTACTCTTGATGGTGCACTGTGTGGGTGATGATATATCATCAAGGCACTACCTAAACCCCAGTCTACTCAATCTATGACAAGACACACTGATACATTTCATGGCCATGCATAGGTTTCACAGCTGCCAGCTCTTCATTTTATCACATATGCACTTCATCATACCAAACTCCATTGTTTGTAACTTTTGCTGCTCTTGTACTGCTCTAGGACTCAAGGCAGCTCTGTTTTACAATAGTTGGACACACTTTTGTATAATACTTTCCATCATATAATTGTATCAGTTAACATACATGCTAGGGTACAGATAATACAACATTGGAACAAAGTCTGTTGAGTAACAAATGAGATATTGACAAAGAAGAGACAGCAGGGGTAAGGGAGGGCAGGACTTGTGGGAGCTGGCATACAACATTGACTCGAAGTGAAGATGTTGAGCAGAGTCGGGGGTCTTTTCATTGTGAATGATGTGAGGGTGGCTGAACTTTATTTGCTCAGGGTTTGAAGTCATTGGAAGGAACCGAGAAAGGTCCAAATGATAACAGGTTACCATGAACTCCTTTGAGCTCACCATGCACAACAGTTACCTTATTTACAAGGTCACTCACAGCTGGTAATTGTGGCTGAAAGATAAGGTTATGTCACTGTCACAGGGAATGAATGGACAATTTTACATTACCTTGCTTGACAAGGTTTCTTTGACTCCCATAATTAGTTGACACTTTTCAACCAACTGGCAACTTCCAAGTATCCATGTGATGCATGGGTGTGTGCATTTCACGCATACTAGATTCACAACAGCCCTCCAGGCAAACCTGTACCCTTTGGCAGTTGTGACATCCTGCTATTGTTCATCAGTTGCTTGTTCAGCAATGCTCACTTGTGTTTCTGTCTTCTGTCTACCCATTTTCTAAGTTGAATACTTGATCTACATGGTAAGTTGGTTTATGTTTTGTTTCTAATCTGATATTCTTCTCTTTTGGACTGCTGCAAACTGTCATATCCCGGATTCTGGACCTATCCTATAGTCAGATTTATGGACTAATCCTTAGATTAGATTCCTAGACTTTATCCATAACCATTTCCAGTCTCATTCACTATTGCACTTGTCCAACTTCTGCTCATCCATCCAATCTGATCTAATCCAATGTATGGATCCGATCTGATAAGCTTTCTAGTTCATTACCTGTCCATATAACATTAACACAGTGTGACAAACACATTAGCGCTGGGCGGATATAAGCGCTTACAGCCACCTTCCCCTTGATATTCACAATGGAGCTAACAGATTGAATAAATTCCCATGACTGCCATCGCTTGTCGTGCGCTTACGCAGAATTTGGCCTGACGTCGGTATCGTGCTCCCCCATGTCCTATCTATGCCTGCTTATCTCCACTGGTCTTATTACATGTATCCTCATGTTGCGCAGCGCCAGTCCTCCATTTTACCTACAGATATGACGCGCCAGGCTTACATTGCTACAAGTTTCGCCTATGCATTCCATATATTCGCGCACTACAATATAAGGACCAGCAGTAGATAGTTCTTACTTACTTCCCCTTCCCATGGGCAACTGTCGTATAGCAGAGTCACCTAGTAGTTTTCATAGTTTGCGCAATCATCAAAATCCATTGTTCTTTCTGTGTCCACGCGCGCTATTAAGTTCCCGCAGTCACACACTATTACTCAGGCCCTCACTCTCGCAAGGTCGCGTTTATAACCTGATAAGTTGCGCACCTTGTCGCATCCTGCGCCAGCACATTACTTGGCAATACCCACTCCCTTCTATTGTCGCCTCACGCGCCAGCGCATTGCTTGCCAATACCCGCTCCTCCCTATAGTTGCATCTCGCACCAGCGCATTGCTTGCCAATACCCGCTCCACTCAATTGCCGCGCCTTGTGCTAGTGGGTGGCCTGCCATATCCTTGCCCACCGCAGTTCTCAAATCACCCGCCAGCGCGCTACCTAACTACAGGTCACACCCCACCACGCTCCTTCACACTCTTAGTTAGCATAGCGCCTTTCCAGTCTCAGTCTTACTCAGTGCGCTATCGCTGTCGGGTTGACATAAGGTCACTATAGGTCGTTAAGTCCTTGAGTTTCAGCTTCCCTTGCATATAAGGATAAGTGGAACTAGTCTATTCAGCCTAGTAAAATTTATTCTTTCACAACAGCCTATTCCTTTATTCAGTGTTCTCTACCTTCTGGATAACCAGTTCTATACTTACCTGATATCTTCACTGCTTGTCTATTACTGGTACTCAGTTGTATACCTATCTGTTATGCTTACTGATCCATTATCCTTTGACTGCACTAATGTACATAGCCTCAGACACTGCCCTCTGATTATTCAGTTAGCCTTCTAGTATATAAACTCTTGTAAATTTCCATAGATCCTCAGTTCAAATATTATTGTCTTGCAGCATTCTTGTCCTCACACATTAGTGTTATAAGGATCCCTTCTCTATCCTTCAGGCCTAGGGATTGATTCCCTAGGCCAGAGCTCTGCTCTTCCAAGTTTCTGGACTTCGTCCATTTCCAGATCTCTCAGGCCTAATGGATTGTATCCTTAGGTTGAAGTCTTGCCTTTCTGATACTCGCACTCTTTCTGATCCTTATCCAACTCTGTCTCTACCTAAGGGTAGTATATATCTATCCATGTCTGCTCCAGAACCCCTATCTGGAACTCCAGACCACTATTCCTGCCTCAGACTGCATCCATTGCAGTATCTCCAACCTATGTCGCCACTAAGGATTGATATGCACAGTTATTCCACTTTCTATCAAGTGGATGGAACTCCATCCAAGTTTCCAACACTTATCCAGAAGTTTCCTGCACTTGTCCAGATGGTTCCCACACTCATCTGGAAGTCCTTTGGATGCTCCACCAGAGTTGTCTGCCTCCAAAGTCCTCTGGACTTCATTTGGACCTTATTGGACTTTATCTGAAATGAAGGGCACCATACTCGGGTGAGGGGCACAGTGTACAAGCTGAGGCCAAAGCCCTTCTGAGTCAGTCATACTCACCCCTCCAAGAGATTGTATGCACCTGTGTGCATGGTCTTTGACACTTGTGCTACTCCAAATCACATAGTTCCTACAGCAGAAGAAAGAAGTCTTTCAACCTTGAAGATATCTCTGGAGATGAAGGAGAGGACAACTTTCCTGCACCCACAGTGTGATAAACAAACTTGGCTAGCCACTCTAAAGAACACCTAACCAATATATGTCTGAGCCCTTGCCCAGCTGCTACACTTGAGACAAGAACATTTGACCTGAGGGAATAGCTACTGATAACAGCTCTAGATACAAAGACCCAAAAGTGTGCTATGCATGGGAAAGCACATCATTATAAGGAGCACAGGAAGCACATCGCTATATGAAGTGCTATAGGTGTCACTATGTCAGAGCACTATGTTGCTATCAGAGCGCTATATCACTATAGGAGCACTATAAGCAGTAGAGGAGGAGGGATAAGGTATCTCAAGGCAATGATAGTCAAGGATAATGATTGCAAGGTTAAGGAAGGTATAAGGAAACCAATAGGGGCTATAGAGCGCAACTAATGGTGACTACTTCTAAGTAAAACCTAAGGGAAAGGAAATTCAGTTGAAGGGAAGTAAAATAAGTATTCCTAATCCTAGGTTACTTATAGTAGTCAATATCCTTGTTGGAGACAGAAGGAATAGGAAAATATGCAGTAAGAATGTAATAAGGCTGCAACACTTGTTACAAAACATGAGGCAAGGCAAAATATGTACCCATGAGGTAGGATGGACTTTGGATGGACACAAGCTTTCCTAAGGGAGTTCAAAAGCATGAGAACTAATGCGCAGGTATGCGTGCAGCATGGGAATGAGCACGCAGGTCCATAGAGCATGGGAATGCGTTGCTAGATGAGCACTAAGTGCAGGAAAGCATTACTATTAGAGCACAAGTGTAGAACTGCTCTATAACACTTTACTGAGAGAATCTGATAGCACCAAAAGCATGGGAATAGCACAGGATATGGTGTGGGAACATGGATAGCATTGTGGGAAGTGTGTGCATGGCACAGGAAAGTGTGGCCTAAGTGTTGGACAAGGATTATAGCTAAAACAAGTGACGGCTGACAATAGGCAGGTAGTGAATAGTATCAGAAGTTCAGCTATTGAGACCTATATGAAAATAAGGTTCTACACGCCCAGCGGGAACTATATTGTCACAACGGTCAAGGCACCTACAGGCCCTAGCCCACTCCAAACTGCAATCAACACCATCCATTCCACCCCAACTGAACCTTGGGCCACTGGTGGTTGTGCCAAAAAACCAAAAAGCTCTGATGATGTTCTTTTCTTTTTTAGAGAAGATAAAGCTGCTAAGCACAGGATCTGCATGCCTTATGAGTACATATTGTGTTTGCATCAGCACAAGACATTTGTTCTTTCTTACATTCTTTACCAGGCAAATGAACCAACAGGATCCCTCATACCCAGCAACATCATATGCTAACTCTACTGCTTCTGGAGGTTGTCAAGCACATATTTTCAATTGTCACACTGACCTTTACTTAGAAGAGGTAGAGCACCATAGGTGGCAAATACAGATAAAGTCTATGAATGATCTTTTTGATGAAGGTTGGACCCTCAGGTCAATCCACAAACAGCTGAATAAGGATCCGACTTGTACCATCAACTCACTCAGCTCTCCCTCTGATCACAATAGTGTAGCACTCAGGCAGGGACCCCTGTAAGATGAATTACCTAATTCCACCCTCAATGCATCGACAGATTGTCAAGTTTGTCATTGTTGATGACCAGGTGAGTTGCTAACTAATTTATGCAAGCTATTGTTACTGATATCTTCAGGCAATCAATATAATTGAATGCCTTGAATTTCGTCAACTGATCCATCTTCTGCAACCAGAGTTAAATGATGCTGACATATGTCACCACACCAAATTGTGAAAATTGATCCTTGACACTTTTGATGACTACTTTGAGGTCTTGAAGAGCAACCTCTCAGTAAGTGTACTACTGTCAAGAGTCACACAAAGTATCTTATATTTTGTTAGAAGGCACAGGGAAAGATCTCATTTACCTCCGACCTGTTGTTGGACTATAATCTCCATCCATTTATGGTGATTACTGCTCACTGGATTGCCAAAGAAGATTGGACTAATGTGCTTGTCTTAAAGGCAGCACTGATAGCTTTCCAGCATACCCCAGGGAGTCATTTGGGAGAAAACCTAGGCACATCCATACTGGGCCTCCTTGATTGTGTTAATGTAACAGATAAAGTCAGTATCTATTTGTTCAATGTGACATGCACTGACTTTATTTAGTCAGGTCATTTTGAAGCAGCTTCCTGTGGTCCTCACTCTTGAGGACATGACTGGCACCTGGAGTACTGCAGACAACCTGCTCATTGCATCAACAAAGACAATGAAGACCATGGAGATTGATGATGGAAAACAAGTCATAGCTGTGACAACAGATAATCCCACTGTAATGCAGGCTTTCCACCAAAAATTTTACCTTTGGGTTCTTGTAAGTGTTGTCTTCCCTGCAGACTTTGTTGTGTATTTATATGTTAATAATCCAGATATTCCCATGTTTCCTCCATAGTTTAAACACCCTCATTGATGAGATATGCTCATTCCCACTGATGAAGCAAATTGTATCAAATTCGACTCATTGTGAACTTCTTCAATTCATCTCACTACTGGGGTGGGCAACTCAATAGTGAGGCCAAAAAGCAGGGTATCAATTGGAAGATGAAACAAAACTGCAAGTCTCAATTTTATGCACTCGTGCTACAAAGCATGAGTGTCCTTGCCTATTGGTAAGTGAATTTTACACTTAATGTTCATATGCTGACAAAACCACACCTATAGGAGTCCACTCTCACATACATGTTTGCATCCCAACACTCAGAAAAGAACAATCAATCAAACACCAGTTGCCCCTGTGGTCATTGCAACAGTGCTCCATAATGTTTGGTACTGGAAACTGCTCAACCAGCTTGTGAAGACAGTTAAATTCCTGGTTGATGCAATTGAGAACTTGGAGTCATGCGAAGCTACCCTTGCTGATTGCATGTTGGAGTTTATCCACTGTGCAAAGCAGATATCCCAGTTGAAACTCAATGCTGAGGATGATGATACTGGCTTCTGGATGCATACAAAATCTGTTTTCAACCATCAGTTCTATGCAATCAACACTGACCTCCATTCTCTCACACTCTTTCTCCATCCAATGTGTTGCAAACTTGCTGTGACAGATGCCTTGAAAGGAAGACCATTTGACTTCATGGTCAAAACTGCACTTGCTGTTGCTAAACAATGGTGGTGGGAAGAACAAAAGGCTAAACTGCTCGTTGATTACCTCAAAGCATATAACCTGTGTCATGCACCATTTTCAGGTGGACATGCCGATGGATTAGTATGGTGGGAAAGTCTTGCAGTCAGCACTGATGGACATCCTCTGAAGGCACTTGCAATCACCCTTTTATCCATTGTCCCTTATGCTGCTGATATCAAATGCCTCTTCTTGGATATGGGTAGCACTCAGTCTCTGAAGCATTGCAATCTTATGGTAGACACATTTGAGGCACTGGCAAAGATTCAAGCAAATCTTCACTACCACACTCATCAGAAGGAAGTCATCCTGTAGTTATAATGCATTAATTGATGATAGTTACAAGACTGATGTATTGCATTAACTATTGTAACTACCAGTACACCAAACCTGTAACCTAGGTTACCTTTCATTAACTAATCAACTACTAGCCACTAACCCACTAACCTCTAACTCTCTAACAAACCCTCTAACCCTTTAACCAAAATTAATAATGATCACAAAGTATTAAAAGTAAATTAAAAATAAATTAAAATGAATGTGTCATAGCCATTACAATTGTTAATGCAATACCTGTATCTTGTAATTACAATCATAATGCATTATTCCCACATGCTCAGGTGTCAGAAGGCCATGGCCAATGGCAAGCCAATTCACCAATGTCATGCACACATGCACACCAGTGCCTAGCCAGGCATCAATGTTGATGTAGCTGCTGATTTAGAAGCCAATTTTGCATGGACACCACCACTCACACCTCAGACTCAAAATGTTGATGATGTTCTTGTAGGTCCTGGATCTATATCACTTGATGAGATCAATGCCACATTCACACTACTGGAGCATGAGAAAGAAGCCATGGAGCAAGAGCCAGTTGACAGAAATGAAGTGTTGGAGGGCAAAGTCTATGATTTTGCAGAATTGGAGCATGTTGATGAAGGTCTTGCACCAAAATCTATTGATGACAAGATCATGGTAGTTGATCACACCTCACACGACAACAGACAGTGGGATGTGGATGCACTGATGCTCTTCTAATGGTGTTTCCTAGTGACACTTATCATACATTGTTGTATACATGGCCTTGTAGTGCTTTGAGAATTTTGCCAAGCGGCAGAAGTGGCGATTCTGCCACTTCTGCCGGTTATGCCGGCACAATTGCCCGCAAATAATTCTGCCCCCATCACTAGCCGTGCGGAGGGCCCGTTTGTAGACTGTCGCTACTAATGATAGTACTTACGTGAGAGTCACAGGTGCGTCCCAGGTTAATTTCACGCCCGCGATAATCGACAACGATCGAATAGAGCCCGGATCCGATCACTCATAAATACTGGTTTAGATATGAAAGGCCCTATATCGCTCTAATATACGGGAACCATGGTATCAGTCCATTCATTGAAATATATGCGAGATTGCGTATGATGAAGGGGTATATATGAAGTCGTGTGTCATGACTCATGATTTAAAACATACAAAGCCACGAAGGCTCCGGCAATATTCCGCCGATTCATCCCGGGAAGAACATGCACCTTCCTGTGGCAGAGAATTACGCCAGAGGCGCCAATCTGGAGGTTTACCGATGGGCTCGCTCCACATCAATTCCGCTTGCATGCGTCCCCGTAAGCTGGTGCGGTCCGCCATGTCGCTGTACGAACATAAACAAAAATCAGTTACGTAGGTTCGTTCGTTCAAAAAGCGAACGAATCACTTTTCCCAATTGATCCAATCGCGTTCAAAGTAATCGCGAAGCGGATTGGTGGGCGATGGGCGGAGATCGGACCAAGCTGAGGTAGATTT
>Ga0310811_10007618_pt1 | contig 13887 bp, 10 predicted proteins | sample YCmetagenome_FD_207642 | JGI IMG/M metagenome (GOLD analysis project Ga0310811, IMG submission 207642) | Soil microbial communities from experimental microcosm in Duke University, North Carolina, United States - YC | ecosystem: Engineered > Artificial ecosystem > Soil microcosm > Unclassified ... | reverse complement strand
CTCCACGAAGCCCGCCGCGTCGCCGGCCATGAGCACACCGTCGCCGTAGCGGCGGTCCGGAATCGCCCAGTAGCCGCCTTCCGGGATGGTCTTGGCGCCCCACTCGACCATCTCTCCGCCCTCGAGCTGCGGGCGCAGCAACGGATGCAGTTTGAGCTGCTGCAACAGGTCGTGAACGTCGAGCGCCGCCTGACGGTAGTCGAGGCCCACCACCATGCCGACCGCCAGCTGGTTCTTGCCTAACGGATAGATGAAGCTGCCGCCGAACGCGTCAGTGGGCAGCGGCCAGCCCAACGTATGGATCACGCTGTCGAGAGGGCGCTTCGTCTCCCACAGCTCCTTCACGCCCAACGCGAACAGCGGCGGATTGGGCGATCCGATGCCGCGCCACGAGCAATACGCCTGCGTCAGCGCCCCGCGCGTGCCTTCGGCGAGCACCGTGACCCGCGCCGTGAGATCGGTGGGCGGCGTGTACCCCGGACCCGGCGTCCCGTCGCGTGCGAGCCCCGAAGGCGTGGTTCGCACGCCGATCACGCGCTCGCCCTCCACGAGCAGCGAGGCCACCGGGAATCCCGTGAACAGGTTGACGCCCGCCGCCTCCGCCTTTTCGCCTAACCAGCGCACCATCTCGCAGATCGACCCCACGTAATTGCCGTGATTGCGCATCGTGGGCGGCGTCGGGAGCCGGACCGCGCGCGACCCGGTCATGAAGTACACGCGCTCCCCCGTCACCGGCGCCCGGAACGGGAACTCGCTGTCCGGCATCCCCGGAAAGAGCGCCCGGAACGCGACCGGGTTCACGACCGCGCCCGAGAGGTTGTGCTCGCCTAACGCACCGGCTTTCTCCAGCACCGCAATCTGGATGTCGCCTAACGGTCCGCCCGCCTCGGCGTCCGCGCGCGACAGCCGCGCCAGCTCGATCGCACCCGCGAGCCCCGCCGGTCCGCCGCCCACGAACACCACGTCCATCGGCACGGCCTCGGTGTCCGGCGCCTCCGCCACAATGAAGCGATCGGTTGGCAGCGGCGGCTGGTACTGGCCCGGCACGATGGGCAGTGGTCGACCGGATGGCGTCATGAGCGGGATGAAGGTAAGGCGCCGGCCGCTCACTCCGCGGCCGGAACGCGATCAATGCGACTGCTTCGCCTTGCGCACCGCGTCGGTGAGCACCGGCAGGACTTCGAGCACGTCGCCCACCACACCATAGTCCGCGATCTTGAAGATCGGTGCCTCACGATCTTTGTTGATCGCCACGATGGTCTTGGACGTGCGCATACCGGCGAGGTGCTGGATCGCTCCCGAAATGCCGCACGCCACGTAGAGATCCGGACTCACCAACCGTCCCGTTTGTCCGATCTGATCCGTGTGCGGGCGCCAACCGTCGTCGGTCACCGCGCGCGTGGCGCCGACCGCTGCGTTCCCGAACGCGGCCGCGAGGTCTTCCACCAGCTTGAAGTTCTCGGGTGCACGGAGTCCGCGTCCGCCGCTTACGATCACCGGGGCTTCGCCTAAATCGAGCTTGGCGGTGTTGCCCGCGCGGAGCTCTTTCGGCACCACGCGCGCCGACGCGGGATCCATGGCGGGCGCGATCGCCTCCACCCGCGCCGTCCGCGGCGCGCGCGCGGCGGTCACCGCGCCGGGCCGCAGCGACAGCAACACCGGCGTGCCGGTGATCGATAGCGTCGCGATCACCTTGCCGGTATTGACCGGATGCCTAACGACGATCGCGTCGCCCGACGCCTCGAACGCCGTCACGTCGGCGCCGAGGGCGACTCCTAACTTCGCGGCGACGCGCGGCGCGAGATCCCTGCCCTGTGCTGACGCGCTGAACAACGCCACCCGGTACGAGCCTGCGCCGATGCGCTCGGCTGCCGTGGCCGCCACCACGTCGGGCGAATACAGCGCCAGTCCCGGATGCTCCACCACCTCGACCACGTCGGCGCCGTGCGCACCGATCACCTCGGCTTTCGCGGCAATGCCGGGCGCACCGATCACCAACGCGTGCACGTCACCGCCGCCCGTCGCGTCCGCCAACTGGCGAGCCGCCGTCACTGCTTCGAGTCCAACACGCCGCAGCTCGCCGCTGCGCGATTCGACGAACGCAAAGGTGTTCGCCATCAGAGCACCTTCGCTTCGGTTTGCAGCAGACGCACCAGCTCCGGCACGGCGGCCGGTCCTTCACCGATGATCCGGCCGCCCGTTCGCTCGGGGGGCAGCTCCATTTTGATCACCTTTACGCGCGACTCACCCACCTGCGCGGGTTTCACCTCGAGCGGTTTCTTCTTCGCCGCCATGATGCCTTTGAGCGATGGCAGCCGCGGCCGCGCGATGCCTTCATCGATCGTCACCACTGCCGGCAACGGAAACTCGAGCACTTCCGCCGCGCCCTCGAGCTCGCGCCGCGCCGTGCCCCGCCCGTTGGCGATCGTCAGCTCGGACGCCGCTGAAACGCATGGGACTCCCAACAATTCCGCGGCCATCGGCCCCACGCTCTGATTCGCCGCGTCGATCGCCATCCGGCCGAACAGCACCAGGTCGTACCCGCCGCCCTTGAGCTCGCCCGCCAGCACGCGCGCGACCGCCAGCGCGTCGGCTGGCACCGAATCGGTTTTGAGTTGCACCGCCTTGTCGGCGCCCATGCTCAGCGCCTTGCGCAGCGTCTCCTGCACCGTGTCCGGGCCCAGCGAGATCACCGTCACTTCGCCCGCACCTTCTTTTTCTTTGAGTTGCAGCGCGGCTTCCACCGCGAAGCCGTCGAAATCCGCGATGTCGAACTTGACCCCCGTCTCATCGACGGACGTCCCGTTCGCCGCGATCTTGAAGCGCGTCTCCATATCGGCGGCGCGCTTGATGCACACGGCCATCTTCACCGCGCGTGCTCCCGTGAGTGTGAGTCCGACAAAAAGATAGCGGCGGCCCGACCCCCTTCAAGGCTCGCCGCCGGGGCGTTCACTGGAACGCGCTCAGGCCCGTGATCGCTTGGCCTAACACAAGCGTGTGGACGTCGTGCGTCCCCTCGTACGTGTACACGCTCTCCAGATTCGCCATGTGGCGCATTGACGCGTACTCGGCCAGAATCCCGTTGGCGCCCAACAACCGGCGCGCCTCGCGCGCGATGTCCGTCGCCATGTTCACGTTGTTCCGCTTCGCCAACGATACCTGCTGCGGCGTCATCGTTCCCGCGTCCTTGAGGCGGCCCAGGTGCAGCGTCAACAACTGCCCCTTCACGATCTCCGTCAACATCTCGGCCAGCCGCGCTTGCTGGAGCTGAAACGCGCCGATCGGCTTGCCGAACATCACCCGGTTGCACGCGTACGACGCCGCTTCGTCGTAGCACGCCATCGCCGCGCCGACGCTGCCCCACGCGATGCCGTACCGCGCCTGCGTGAGACACATGAGCGGGCTCTTGAGCCCACCGCTCTTCGGCAGGATCGCGTCGGCCGGCACGTGCACATCCTGCAGCACCAGCTCGCTCGTGTCCGATGCGCGCAACGACAACTTGCCCTTCTGGTCGCGCGCCGTGAATCCCGGCGTGTTCGTCGGCACCACGAATCCCCGAATCGAGCGCTCGTCCTTGTCGCCGTTCGTCTTCGCCCACACCACCGCGGCCTGCGCCGTCGACCCGTTCGTGATCCACATCTTCGCACCGTTCAGCACCCAGCTCCCGTCCGGTTGCTCGCGCGCCATCGTGATCATGCCCGCCGGGTTCGACCCGTAGTCCGGTTCCGTTAGGCCGAAGCATCCGATGATCTCGCCGTTCGCCATCTTCGGCAGATACGTGCGCTTCTGCTCGTCGCTCCCGAACGCGAAGATCGGATACATCACCAACGCACCCTGCACCGACGCGAACGACCGCACGCCCGAATCGCCGCGCTCGAGCTCTTGCATGATCAACCCGTACGACACGTTGTTGAGCCCAGCGCAGCCGTACTCTTCCGGCAGATTCGCGCCGAACACGCCGAGCGATGCGAGCTCCGGCACCAGCTCGCGCGGGAATCGGCCTTCCACGTAGCAGTCGCCGATGATCGGCAGCACGCGCTCGTCCACGAACCGGTGCACACTGTCCCGCACGGCGCGCTCTTCTTCGGAGAGCGCGCTGTCGATGGCATAGAAGTCTGTCATGGCGCGAAAACTACTCGGTCCGCTGGGCGTTCGGTATCAGATCGCCGCGCGCACGTCCCCGTGCCAGGCACGTTCCATCGAGCGCCGCGCCCGCGGCTCTATGCCAACCTCGCGCGCTTTCTCCCGGAACGCGCGCCCGTGATCCAGCCGCAATCCCTGCTCCGCTTGCCATTGATGCACCATCTCGTGCAGCAGCGTGTGCAGCACCTCGGTCCATGGCTCGCGCCGAATGTGCGACCGGCTGATCGTGATCTCGTGCGACAGACCGTCGCCGGCCATGGTGTACTGGCCCAAGCGACTCCGCATCCGCCGCGATACGGCAATCGCAATCGGCTCGAGCGATCCATCGAAATAGCGACGGTTGTACTCGTCGTGCGCCTTCGCCAACTCCGCGATCAGCACCGCGTCTTCGCGACGCGGGCGTGCTATCCGCCGCGTACGCGGGGCGGCTTCCTGTCGCGGTGCGTGCTCCACGATCACTCGCTCCGCGTCACGCCGCGCGCGACGCGTCCTGCACCCAACGAACGCCACGATCGCCCGCCACACGTGGGGAGGCGCCCCCAGGTAACCCTTGTGGACGCGGAGAACGGCGCCGTAGTGGCTCACCATCACCGTTCGATTATTCGTGAGCTCGCACCGCTCGATACGCGAATCGAGCCCCAGCGCGCGCAATCGCCGGAGAAACGATGCCCCGTCATGCGGTGGCGCGCCGAGTACCAGCTCCAGCTGCGCTCCGGCTCCTCGCATCAGTTCTCGGATCACCGCTCGAACGTCTGCGTCGGCCCATCGCGAAACGCGTTGTCACGCGCGGACCAGATGAGCGTGTGCACCTCGATGCGACCCGGATCGAGCGCGATGACGTTGATCGACGATGGCCGGCCGCCCCGCGACCGGTCGGACAATGTACCCGCCGTCGACACCACCGTCCCTCCGCGCGTGTGCTCCACGAAGTGGATGGCTTCCTGGTGGTCGTGTCCGCACATCACGAGGTCCACGCCCAACGCCTCGAACGCGCCTAACGCACGGCGGCGGTGGGCCAGGCCGTAGCGCCGCGACAGCTGTCCTTTGAGCGGATTGTGGTGCATCACGATCGCGCGCCGGTCGCCGGGCGGCGACATCTCGAACACGCGTCGCGCGTGCTCGACCTGCTGCGGCGCGAGATTACCCACCACGCCGATGTCCCGCGGGTTCCACGTCAACGTGTGGAACTGCACCCCGTGCGCCGTGTTGAGCCCCACGAACGTCGCACCGGGCACGTGCAGCACGGGCTCCAATTCGTTCGACACGTAGCGCCGGTAGCTTGCGAACAACCCGCTGCGCATGCCCATGCCCAACGGTGCCCGCCACCATTTCACGTCATGGTTCCCCGGCACCACGATGGTCGCGCTCACGCGCGCTGCATCGCGCAAGAACTTTCGCGCCCGCAGGAACTCGCCCGCCCTCGCGCGTTGCGACAGGTCGCCCGATACGGCGATCACATCGAAGCGTCGCGTCTCTATCAGTTGTTCAATGGCATCGATTTGCTCGGGGACAGCCGGCGTTCCGAAGTGCACATCGGAGACGTGAAGAACCGTGGTCACGACGCCCTCGCGACGACCGCCGTCGCAGGACGCATCGCCGACGTGCGCCCTATCGGAATCGCCATGCGGTCGGGTTCACGGGGCGGACACCAGATCGGCCAGACGATCTGCAAAGCTCGCGGCGAGTCCACGCGAGAACTTCGTGGCCGGATCGCTCGAGACGTCGGCCATCCACATGATTCGCGATTGCCGCGCATCGAACACGACCATGCGCACCACGGCGCGCTCTTGGCCGGCACCCGCGCCGACAAATCGCACTTCGATCGGGAACAACACGTACCGGCAATCATCCTCGAGCGCCACCAGAGTGCGAAGTTGAGACGCGAGCGGCTCCGGCACCATGTCCGGAACGTGCTTCATCGGTGGACGGAGCCACTCCGCGGCCAGATCGTACACGTCCGGCGCATACGGTGCGTTCCGGCGCGCGTTCTCGGCCAGTTGGTGCGGAAATACCCACATCCGTCCGACTCGATCGCGATCGCGCAGCGCGAACGCGATCTCGCCATCCACGTCATCCAGAAACGCCTTCCGGTCGCGGATCTGGCCCGCCCAACCCAGCGAGTCGTCGGTTCTTAGATAATGTGTCGGGATCACCAGCACGCGGCGCGTCGCATACGGCGACAGCGGACGTCCGGCTGTCGGTGCGGCCTCTTGCGCCGACACCCGCGCGGCGCCTATGCACATGACCACCGCGCCGACCACTATCAGAAGGGGCTTCACGAAAGTCCTGGGTTGAGATGGAAGAAACTTACCTTGAGGGAGACGATCCGTGCAGCGCCGCGTCTCCGTTCGACGCTCCCAACTCTTGTCGGCGGCTGGTGCGACGCGCAGAATCTCGGACATGAAGAAGGTCCTGTCTGCGGCAGCATGGATCGCGGTCGCCTGCCTGGGAGCCGGCTCGCTCGCGTGGCTCGCGCTCTCGCGCGGTGAAACCGTCAACGCGGCGTGGCTCATCACAGCGGCCGTCTGCACGTTCGCCGTCGGCTACCGGTTCTACTCGAAGTTCATCGCCGCGCGCGTGTTCGCGCTCGACGCGCGCCGGGCGACGCCGGCGGTGCGGCTCGAGGACGGCCGCGACTTTGTGCCCACCAATCGGTGGATTGTGTTCGGCCACCACTTCGCGGCCATCGCCGGTCCAGGACCTCTCGTTGGGCCGACACTCGCCGCGCAGTTTGGTTTTCTCCCGGGAGCGCTCTGGATCATCATCGGTGTCGTACTCGGCGGCGCCGTGCAAGACTTCGTGATCCTCGCCGCGTCGGTGCGCCGCGATGGCCGCACGCTGGGTCAGATGGCCAAGGACGAGATCGGCCCGACGGCCGGCTTCACCGCGCTCGTCGCGGTCCTCGGCATCATGATCATCTTGATCTCGGTGCTGGCGCTGGTGGTCGTGAACGCGCTCCGCGCCAGCCCGTGGGGCACGGTGACGATCGGCCTCACCATCCCGATCGCGCTTCTGTTAGGCATCTATCTGCGATGGATTCGCCCGGGACGCGTGCTCGAGGCGACCGTCGTGGGTCTCGTGCTCCTCGCGTTCGCCCTGTACGCCGGCCAGTGGGTGGCCGCCAATCCGGCGCTCGCGCCGATCTTCACCCTCGACGCGAAGACGCTCGCCATCCTCGTCATGATCTACAGCTTCGCCGCGTCGGTCGTGCCCGTCTGGCTGCTGCTCGCGCCCCGCGACTACCTCTCGGCGTTCGTGAAGATCGGCGTCGTCGTGGCCCTTGCGTTAGGCATCATCATCGTGCTGCCGCCGCTCCAGATGCCGTCGCTCACCCGATTCACGGACGGCACCGGACCCATCTTCGCCGGCAAGGTGTTCCCGTTCGCGTTCATCACGATAGCCTGCGGCTCGATCTCGGGATTCCACGCATTGATCGCGTCGGGCACCACACCAAAGCTGCTCGAGCGCGAGACCGACGCGCGCCCCATCGGCTACGGCGGCATGCTGATGGAAGCGCTGGTCGGCGTCATGGCCCTCATCGCCGCGTGCGTCCTCACGCCCGGCGTCTATTTCGCGATCAATGCCCCTGCCAGTCTGCTCGGCCCAACGGCGGTGAGCGCCGCGCACGCCATTTCGGCGTGGGGCTTCACGCTCGACCCCGCCGCGATGCAGCACCTCGCTGCGCAGGTCGGCGAGAGCACGCTTCTCTCTCGCACCGGCGGCGCGCCGAGTCTCGCCGTCGGCATGGCGCAGTTGTTCACGGGGGTCCTGGGCGGCTCGGAAGCGATGGCGCTCTGGTACCACTTCGCCATCATGTTCGAAGCCCTCTTCATCCTGACGACGCTCGACGCCGGCACGCGCGTCGGCCGCTTCATGCTCCAGGACCTCGGCCGCCACGTCTGGGAACCGTTCGGCCGCGTGTCGTGGTATCCGGCCGTCGTCCTGTCCAGCGCCATCTTCGTCGCGATGTGGGGCCACTTCCTCTGGCAGGGCGTCATCGATCCGTTAGGCGGGATCAACTCGCTCTGGCCCTTGTTCGGCATCTCCAATCAGCTCCTCGCCGCTGTCGCGCTGTGCGTCGGCACCACTGTCATCATCAAGAGCGGGAAGGCGCGCTACGCCTGGGTCACGCTCGCGCCGCTTGCGTGGCTGGCCGTGGTCACGCTCACTGCGGGATGGCAGAAGATCTTCTCACCCATCCCGCGCCTCGGCTTCCTCGCACACGCGCGGCTGCTCGCCCAGGCACCGCAAGCCGCCGACACGGGCCGAATCATCTTCAACGATCGCCTGGATGCCGCGGTCGCGGCGTTCTTCATGATCGCCGTCATCGTGATTCTGATCGATTCGGCGCGCGAATGGTTTCTCGTGCTGCGCGGTGACAGACCCGCCACGAGCACCGAAGTGCCGTTCGAGCCGACTGCCCTCGCATCGTGACTCAACCCTCGCTCTGACCATGCGCTGCCGCCTCCGTCCGCACCCGATCACAATCCTCGCCCTGCTCGCCACGGCCGCGTCCGCCCCGGCGCTGTTGGCCGCGCAGGAATCCTCCACGTTCGCGCTCACCATCCCGAACATCATGCGAGGCGACGAAGTCGTCGGCCGCATGCCCGAGCGCATCCGATGGTCGCCGGACAACCGCTGGATCTATTTCTACTGGCTGCCGCCGGGCAGCGATTGGCGCGACCCGCTCGCGCCGTACCGCGTCCGCGCCCAGGCCGGCGCCAAACCCGAGCGCCTAACGGACGCGCAGATGGACAGCGCAGGCCCGGTGGTCGAGCCCGGCAGTGCGTCGCATGACGGCCGCCTGCGGGCCGTCGCCTACCAGGGCGATATCTACGTGGTCGATCTCAAGACCCAGACGGCCCGTCGTCTCACCAACACCGAGGCGCGCGAGGCCGATCCGCAATTCGGCGTCGGCGACGACCGCGTGTTCTTCACGCGCGACGACAACGTGTTCGCCGCCGACCTGCACACTGGGCTCGTGCAACAGCTCACCGACGTGCGACCAGGCCCTGCTCCGAAGGAAGACTCGGCCAACACGCCGCAGCGCAAGGCACTCGAGGCCGACCAGAAGCGCCTGTTCCAGGTGATCCGCGACGAGTACCGCGCCGACAGCATCGCGAAAGCCGAAAAGACCCGCGCCGAGGGCATCCGCGGCAAGCCGCTCTATCTGCTCAAGGATGAGCGCGTGAGCCAGCTCGCCGTTTCGCCTAACGGAAAAGCGGTGCTGCTCATCACCCGCATCAATTCCGACCACTCGCGCTCCACCGAAGTGCCCAAGTGGGTCACCAAGAGCGGCTACGTCGAAGACCTCAAAGGCCGCGACAAAGTGGGCGACAGCCAGGACTCGGGCCGTGTCGCGCTCGTGACGCTGCCCACCGGCAACGCGCGCTGGCTGCACGCGATTCCCGGCGACTCCATCGCCAATCCCGGCCTCATCCGCATGCTCGGCTGGAACGACGATGGATCGCGTGCGCTCCTCTTCACGGTCCGGTCCGACTACAAGGAGCGCTACCTCGAGACCGTCGCCGACGACGGGCGCATGGACACCGTCGACGTCCTCCGCGACACCGCCTGGATCGAAGGACCGTGCTTCGGCTGCGGCGGCTGGTACGACACCGGCAAGCGCGCCTGGTTCGTGTCCGAAGCCGATGGTTGGGCGCATATCTACACGGTCCGCGCTGACGGCGCTGACCGCACGCAGCTCACCAAGGGCAAGTGGGAGGTACTCGACGCCGACCTGTCGCCCGACAAGAAGTGGTTCTGGATGCACACGAGCGAGCCGTCGCCGTACGAGCGACAGTTCTATCGCATGGCCGTCACCGGCGGCGCCCGTGAGCGCATCACCACCGCCAAAGGCGGACACGACGTCACGGTGTCGCCTAACGGTCAGATCCTGGCCGACGTGTACTCCACGTCCAACCGCCCGCCCGAGCTCTTCGTCGAGCCGTTCCGCGCCGGCTCGTCGATGGCGCAGCTCACCGTGTCACCCACCAAGGCGTGGCTCTCGTACCACTGGATCGACCCGCAGATCATCCAGATCCCGGCGTCCGACGGTGTGCTGGTCCCCGCGCGCATCTACCGCCCGCAGGACGTCGGCGCCCAGCCTAACGGAGCCGCCGTGATCTTCGTCCACGGCGCCGGCTACCTGCACAACGTCGTCGACTACTGGTCCAGCTACTACCACGAGTACATGTTCAATCAGCTTCTCGCGACCAAGGGCTACGTCGTCCTCGACGAGGACTACCGCGGCTCCGCGGGCTACGGCCGCGATTGGCGCGTCGCCGTCTACCGGCATATGGGCGGACGCGACCTCCAGGACGAAGTCGATGCGTCGCGCTACCTCGGCAGCAAGTTCGGTATCCCGCCCGAACGCGTCGGCATTTACGGCGGCAGCTACGGCGGCTTCATGACCCTCATGGCCATGTTCACCGAGCCGAAACACTTCGGTGCCGGTGCGGCGCTCCGGGCGGTCACCGACTGGTCGCACTACAACCACTGGTACACGTCGCGGATTCTCAACCTGCCCGACAAGGACACGGTGGCGTATCACCAATCGTCGCCGATCTACTTCGCCCAGGGCCTCGAGGGGCCGCTGCTGATGTGCCACGGCATGGTCGACACGAACGTCGAGTTCGAGGACATCGTCCGCCTAACGGAACGCCTCATCGAGCTCGGCAAGACCAACTGGCAGCTCGCGCCGTATCCCGTGGAAAACCACGGGTTCGTCAGGCCGTCGTCGTGGACCGACGAGTACTCGCGCATCTTCGCGCTGTTCGATCGAACCATCGGCCGCGCCGCGCCGGCCGTCACCACGGGGGCGAAATGATGCGACGAACGATCCGCGATCGTCTCGCTGTCGCCGCGCGCATCGCACGCACCATCGTCGGCGCGCCGGACTACGAGCGATATCTCGCGCACATGCGACGGCGACATCCGGGCCGGCGGCCGCTCACGCGCGATGAATTCTCGCGTGTCCGCATGGAGGATCGGTACAGCCGCCCCGGCGCGCGCTGCTGCTGAGGCCTAACGGAAAGAGCGCCGCGGGGTCTTTCCGCGGCGCCGCGTCGTCAGAAGCCCGCGTTGTCGCACGCCGGCCCTGTGATTGAGCCAGCGGCGCTCGGCGCCGGCACCGGAATCGATGTCCATCGCTCGACGCCGCGCTTCGACCCTATGAGCGCGCCCACGCCGCCCGACAACAGCGCAATCACCCCGACCGCCGCCGTCCCGTTGCCGATGTGCGTTACCGCGCCAAGCTCGTCGCCGCGGTTGCCGGAGACGATACGCGCCGCACCACCCACGCCGGCGCCGATCAGGAACCCGATCAACCCGCCGCGCCACGCGCTTTGCTTCGCGGAATAGCGGCCAGCCAACTGCTCCATCGTCCTCACGCACTGCAGCGGCACCGCGACCTGGCTCAGCGTGTCCGAGCGCTGCGTTTGCAGCAGCATCGTGTCCGGTTGCAGCACGAGCACCAGCCGCCCTTCGACGAGGCGACGATCGCTGTGTACGCGTAGCTCGCTGCCGACGAGGCTCTGAAGCGAGCCCTGCGTCGAGTCGGAACGTGATGTGACACTTTGCGCGCCGCTGGACGAAGGCGCGAACGCGCACCACACCGGAACGGCAAGCAGTGCCGCGAACCGGCGAACCATGAACATAGGAAGGATTGGAATGAGGGAGAGCGACGGCGGATACGCCGTGGATGGCGGGCGGCGCCTATGTTAGGCAGACGCCCACCCGTCGTCAAGGGTCACGCTCCGCCAGCCGCCCTCCGCAGATTCCGTGCGTTGGGCGCCGGACGCCGCATTCGTCTAACGGATGCCGTTAGTGAGAGATGGCGATGCCCCACGGCGAATCGCCGGCCGGGATCGTCTTGATCACCTTGTTCGTCGCCGCATCGATGATCGCGATGTCGTTCGACGGCCCGTTCGCGGTGTAGATCTTCGTCCCGTCCGCCGTCACCGCGACGCCCCACGGACGCTTCGGGTCGGGAATCGTCGCCACCACGGAATCGTTCGCCGTCGCGATCACTTCCAACGTCGCGCCCCGCCCGGTCGTGATGTACACGAATTTTCCGTCCGGCGAGATCGCGGAGCCCATCGGCTTGGCGCCCGGCGTCGTCTTCGTGAGATCGAGCGTCTTGAGCACCTTGTGGGACTTGACGTCCACGACCGACACGTTGCCGCCTACCTCCGCCGGCACGTAGCCCTTGGATCCATCAGGCGCAAAAATCACCGAGCGCGGGCGCTTCCCGACCTTGATCGTGGCAACCGGCTTGTTCGACGCTACGTCGATCACCGTGACGGTCCCGTTGCCTTCGCTCGTCACCCACGCCTCCTTCCCGTCAGGCGTGATCTTTACGCCCTCGGGTTCCGCGCCCACCTTCGCTGTCGCGACCGACTTGCCGTCGGACATGTCGAGCACGGTTGCGGTGCCGGCGTCCTCGTTGGACACATAAATGAACTTGCCATCCGGCGTGATGTCGAAGTTCTCTGGATCGTGGCCGCCCTGTATGCGCCGCACGCTGTCGGTCGAGAGGTCCACGAGCGCGATGCCGTCCTTGGACCTGTCCGGCGGCGGCAGCTTCGATTCATTGACGCCCGGTCCGCCGATCGGTGATCCGCTCACCGCGACGACCAGCGTCTTGCCATCCGGCGTTAGGCGCACGCCGCGCGGTCGCTGACCGGCGTCGATCGCCTTCACGACTGTGTCCGTCGCGGCGTCGATCACGGTGACCTTGTTGCCGCGCTCGTCCGATACGTACACGAGCATCGACGGCGCGCTCGCCGGCACCGCCGCCGTCGACTCCGCTCCCGCGGCCGGTTTCTTCTCGCCGCCCGAACACGCCGCCAGTATCGCCGCACCAACCACGGTGCTGCCTAACGTCAGGCCGAACCACGTTCCACGCATGTCGAATCTCCTCGTGCTGAAGGACCGGGCGCCCCAGAGGCGCCCGCTCGCACCCGCCTAGCTACGCGAGCCCCATTCCCCACCTGGCCAACGCCGTCGGATAGCCGCCGTAGCGCAGCAGCTCGCTGTGAAATCGCAACAGCGAAAACCCGCCATCCTCGCCCCACGCGCGGCGGGCATCCTCGCGCAACCGCTCGATCTCCCGCCGCCCAACGACGAAAGACGACATGAGCGTCGGATGCGCCGCCACCCGCATCACCTCCGCGCGCGCCGCCGCCTCGTCCATGCCGAGCTCATCGCGCAGCCGGCGCTCCGCCGCCGACAGGTGCAGTGTCTTGGTATGGATTGCCACATCGATGATCGCGCGAAGCGTTCGCCATAGGACATCGCGCGCGTGCAGCAATCGCCCAGCCGGCGTCGCGAAAAATCCCGCGTCCGCCATCATCGCCTCGCAGTAATATGCCCAGCCCTCGCGCGCCGCGTCGCTCTCGAGCACGCGACGCACCACGCGCTCCGATGTGTTCGCGGTCACCGCGTGCTGATGGTGCCCCGGAACGACCTCGTGCACGACCGCGCTCGCGATGTCCGACCGCCGCTGCACCGACGCCGCCGCCGAGCGCGGCATGGTGACGTACAGCGTGCCGGCTTGTGACTCGGCGAACGCACCCGGTCCGTCGTACGCGGCGAACGGCACCAGCGGCTGCAGATACGCCGGTGTGGCGCGTACCCGAACCGGCGGCGACACCACGCGCACTAGTCCATGCTGGGCAGCAAACCGCCGCGCCTCATCCATGGCGTCCGCGTACGCACCGAAGAGCGACGCCGCAGGCGGCG
>Ga0310811_10007617_pt1 | contig 13889 bp, 10 predicted proteins | sample YCmetagenome_FD_207642 | JGI IMG/M metagenome (GOLD analysis project Ga0310811, IMG submission 207642) | Soil microbial communities from experimental microcosm in Duke University, North Carolina, United States - YC | ecosystem: Engineered > Artificial ecosystem > Soil microcosm > Unclassified ... | reverse complement strand
CACGTCGACTGCATTGGATCCCGGGGTCTGATAGATGCCGAGCGCGGCGGCTGGCGCGCCGTTGAGGCGGCTGTAGCGATCCTGCGACTTCGCGCCCATCTCGACGCGGGCGACGTCCTTCAACCGGACCACCGAACCATCGGGCTTGGCGCGCACGACCAGCGCCTCGAATTCCTCCGGGCGCGACAGCCGGCCCTTGGTCTTGACGGTGATCTGGACCTGCTGCTCCGGCGAGGTCGGGGCCGCGCCCACCCGGCCAAGCGCTGCCTGGACGTTCTGGCTCTGCACCGCCGCGATGATGTCGTTCGGCGTCAGATTGAGCTCGGTCAGCCGGTCGGGGTCGAGCCAGATCCGCAACGAATAGTCGAGCGGTCCAAACAGCGTGACCTGCCCGACACCTTTGATCCGTGCCAGCGTGTCGATGATGTTGATGGTCGCATAGTTGCTGAGATAGACGGCATCGTAAGTGTTCTTCGGCGAGGAGACGGTGATGACCTGCAGCAGCGCGGCGGATTTTTTGCGGATGGTCAGGCCCGTGTGCGACACTTCCTGCGGAAGCTGCGGCGTGGCGAGGCTGGCGCGGTTCTGCACGTTGACGGTGTTGATGTCCGGATCGCTGCCCAGCGCGAACGTGACGTTGAGGGTGTAGCTGCCGTCGGAGCCGCTGGCGGACTGATAGTAGAGCGCGTTGTCGATGCCGTTGATCTGCTGCTCGATCGGTTGCGCGACCGTCGTCTCGACCACTTCGGCGTCGGCGCCCGGGTAGTTCGCGGTCAGCGTGACCTGCGGCGGCACGATGTCCGGGAACTGGGCGATCGGAATCCTCGTAATGGCGATGATGCCGGCCAGCGTAATGACGATGGCAATGACGAAGGCAAGCCGCGGCCGGTCGATGAAGACGCCGGAGAACATTCGCTTCAGTTTCCCGGCACGACGGTCGCGGTCACGACTTGGCCGGGGTGCACCTTCTGGATCCCCTCGACGATGACCTGCTCGCCTTCCTTGAGGCCGCTGGTCACGACGATATCCCGGCCTTGCTCGGCGCCGGTCGTGACGCGCCGCAACTCGACCTTCTTCGCGCCGTCGACGAGCAGGACATAGCGGCCGGCCTGATCGAGCTGGACGGCGGATTGCGGGACCACGAGTGCCGATGTCGGCGCGCCCCGTTCGACCGTGACGCCGACGATCCCGCCCGGGATCAGAAGCCCCTCCGGATTGGGCAGCTGGGCACGCACCGCCAGGGTGTCGGTCGTGGGATCGACCTCGACGTCGAGGAAGTTGGTCACGCCGGGATGCGGATAGGCGGTGCCGTTCGGCAGCCTGACGTGGACGGTCACGTTCGCGTTCGCTTGGCCGGATTCGGCGACCTTGTGCCGGTAGTCGAGCACGTCGCGCTCGCTCGCCTGAAAGATGACGTAGATGGGGTCCTGGCTGACGACCGTCGTCAGCTTCCCGGACGACGGACTGACCAGATTGCCGGGGGTGAAGACGGCGATGCCGGCCCGGCCTTCGATCGGCGAGCGAATCTCGGTGTAGCCGAGATTGATCTGCGCCTGTTCGAGCAGCGCCTGCGCCTGCATGACGTCGGCCTGCGCCGCCGCCTCGTCGGCCGAGCGCTGGTCGAGCGTGGATTGCGGGATGCTCTGATTGCGCACAAGCTCCTGGCCGCGCTGCAGCTGCAGCGCGGTGTTGACCTGCGTCGCCTTGGCCTTGGCGAGATTGGCGCGCTGCTGGTCGACCGCGGCCTTGTAGGTGGCCTGTTCGAGCCGAAACAGGAGATCGCCGGCCTTGACCTTCTGCCCTTCGGTGAAGTTCTGCTGCTCGATGAAGCCGGCGACCCGCGCGACGATATCGACCTTGTTGATCGCCGTGACGCGCCCGAGGAATTCGCTGGTTTCCGTCACCTGACGACTGGCCACGGGGATCACCGACACTGCGGGCGGTGGCGGAGCACCCTGGGCCATGGCCATGCCACAGCAGGCGAGGAGGCCGAGCCCGCCAATGGCCGCCGGCCAACCGAGGGACATCTTGCGACCAGGCATCGAGGTTCTCCCGCGCGCAGGGTAGACGTCACCCTGCATCATTTCGTTTGCCGATGTCATCGGCTTGGAGAGCTGGATGGGGGTGGCGCTGCGGCCAGAAGGGAAAACGCATGCGTGATCTGCCAATCCGCATAGCGGAGATACCGATGGCATCGCGACCGACCCGTGTTCGGCCTTCACCGCCTTGGCTCGAACCGGGCGTCGTCGGAGGTTTGGCCTCGACTAGCTGTTCGAACGCCGCCACGTGGCCGGCGCCGTACCGAACGCCTTCTTGAATGCGCGGGAGAACGCGGCCTCGGAATCGTAGCCGACAATCTCGGCCACCTGCGCGAGGGACGCGCTGGTGTTCCGCAGACGCTCAGCCGCGACTTGCATGCGCCAATTGGCGAGGTAGTGCATCGGCGGCACGCCGATCAAACGAATGAATCGGTCGGCCAAGGCAGACCGCGATAGGCCGGCCTCCCGGCCGAGCTCGTCGACGGTCCAACGCCGCGCAATGTCCCGGTGCAGTAGCGCCAGTGCCCGCGCAACGTAAGGCTCGCGCAAGCCGGCGAGCCATCCGGTCTGGCCGTCCGGCAGGGTCTCCGCGTGACGCCGCACCGTCTCCACGAACAACAGCTCCGAAAGCTTGGCCAGCACGGTCTCCGAACCTGGACGGCCAGCGGAGACTTCCTCCGCGGCATATTGGAATGTTGAGCGAATCCATTCCGCGGCGGCACCTTGTTCGACGTTGAGTTTGAGTATGGACGGCAAAGTGGAGATCACTGGATTGCCTTCGGCGCTGGCGCAACCGAGGAACCCACATATCATCCGCGTGCGCTTGCCATTGCCGCCATGATGGATGGAGTACAACCCGCCACCCTTGGGCGGTTGGACAACGTCGCGGCCTAACACTGGAGTCAGGCTCAAGTCGCTGCCCATCATATGGGGATCGTTCCGCGGCAGAATAACGATCTCGCCGTCTCTGATCACGAGGGTCTCATCATCCGCACCATCAATTCGAATGCGAAGTTCGCCTTCGATCACGTAGTGGTAAATGATCAAGTGGGACGCAGGCCCAAGCGCAGGCCCACAATGCTCGCGCGGAATACGCGCCGCGATGCACCACGGCTCGAAGAAGTCGGCATGCAAGAACACGCCGCCGGTCAAATGCGCCACCCTCAAGACGTCAGATAACGCGTCCATACCCGCCTTCCTATCAGGATCCGGTGTTTCGGTCATTCCTCCCGGCGGGCCGGCCATATCCTCTCGACCATCCGCCGACTTACAGATGCCCGCATCAGCCGACCGGTTTGTCCATTCTGTCGGCACAACTCCGCGAGAGGAGACAGGCCATGAATGCGATCGACAAAATCTCTGCCAGCGATCGGTACGCGCGTTGCGTTCAAGCGTCGAAGCGCGTGCGATGGGACATCGACGAGGACATCATCCGAGGGCGCAGCTTCGATACCGCCCACAAATTCTTGCCGGACGGGCTTTCGCTCGCCGACGCGTTCACGACCCTGTCGACCGCTGAAAAGCGGTTCGTGAGCCAGATCCAGGGCCGCACCTACGCCAATATCTTTGGACTGGTCGAGCGCTTCATCAACGCCAAGGTCTTGGAACTGAGCGAAGACCACTGGTTCGGCGACCAGGTTGCGCTCGAGGCGCTGGTTCGGTTCAGCGACGAGGAGTTGAAGCACCAGGCGCTGTTCCGCCGCATCGACACGATGGCCGGCGACGTTCTCCCCGACGGCTATCGCTTCGATGTCGATCCCAACGCCGTCGCCCACGCTGTGCTCGGCAAGAGTACCTGGGCGGTGTTGGCGCTCACGCTGGATATCGAGCTGTTCACCCAGCTCCACTATCGCCAGAGCATTGATCCCGACACCGAGCTCTCCGAACTGTTCAAGGACGTGTTCCTCTATCACTGGAAGGAGGAAAGCCAGCACGCGATCCTCGACGAGCTCGAGTGGGTGCGCCACGACGCCGGGCTGACGGCCGAGCAACGCGACCGGGCGGTCGACGAGTTCATCGAGCTGGTCGCCGCGGTGGACGGGATCCTGCAAGCGCAGGCCAAAGCCGACGCAAATTATTTCGCGGCGAAGTGCGGCCGCGCGGTCGGCGACGCCGAGGCGCGCGCGATCGAGGCCGCATTCCTCAAGGCTTACCGCTGGCAATACATCCACTCGGGCGCCCAGCACCAGCACTTCGGGAAGGTGCTGTCCAGCCTGATCAGCGAAAACCAAGGCCAGCGCATACAGGCGGCGCTCGCCACGCTCCGATAATCCAGCGCGAATGCCTGCCACACCACCCACGCAAAGGAGGCCGATCATGGTTGCCCAACCGAGAACCGCCGCACCTGCTGTCGTCAACGGCATCAATGTCGACGACCTGTTTGCCCTGATCGAGGGCGTCAGGCGAGACACCGCAAAAGGCAAGACAAAGTGGCGCGTCACCACGACCTGGCAGGGCCAGGCGCGAAGCCGGGCGCAAGTCGAGAGCTTCACCATCGGCGGAGAACGGGTGCCGCGTCGGTTCGCGATCGACATCGACGAACCTTGCGAACTGGGAGGAACGAACCGGTTCGCCAATCCGCAGGAACATCTGTTGGCGGCGCTCAACGCCTGCATGACGGTGGGCTATGTGGCGCAGTGCGCGGTGCGCGGAATCACCCTCGAAAGCTTGGAGATCGAGACCGATGGTGAGATCGACCTCCGTGGCTTCCTCGGAATCGATCCCGCCGTGCCGCCGGGCTACGAGGACCTGAGCTATATCGTCCGCATCAAGGGTAGCGGCACCAAGGAGGAGTTCGCCGAGATCCACGAGGCGGTGATGACGACCTCGCCTAACTTCTACAACGTGTCCCGGCCGGTGACGCTCAAACCGACCCTCGTCGTTGAGTGATCGACGGCTGGGGAACGGGCGAGGCCGCTGCAGGCAAGCGGCCAGCGCTCTGCCAGCACCGACAGCCGATCGATCCGGCTGTCGGCCCGCGGTATGCGATCGCCACGTTCATCGCCGCGACGAAGCCCGCGGACAGCGCTGTGGCGGACGCCGGTGGGACGTCCGAGACCTGCCATCAGCCGAAATCGGACCCCCCTCTCTCACGTTAACCTTATTGTGTGAGGCGGCAGGTGCCGTTTCGCCGATAAATCCGAAAAATCGCGCCCATTCGTGTCGTTGCTGGTCAAAATGCGGCGCGCTGAAGCCATTCCCGCCCTGCCGAACTGAATTGGATGCAGCGGACGACCCGCTACACCTTTCAATCCACCTTGCCGCGATGAGGCGATGGTTGCGCCGTGAGGAGTAACCGCCCTAATTTAAATTTAATCTGGCGCCGAGTTCCATTCATGCCCGGATTCGGCGAATGTCGGAACGGCTTGCCCGTCCGTTTCACGGCGATGGGGAAGGCCTGGAATTTCGGCAGGAAGCCTGAAACATGGCGCGACGAAATCAGCGGTGGCGACGTGAGCGCGGCCGGATCGCCCGCGGCGATGTCGGCCTGCGGCCGTCGGCCGGCGATCTGACCGGGCGCTCCGCCGCTTCGGGCGAGCCGCGCACCGCCGTGCCGCGGGTTCGCCGGCCGGCACCGAGGCGGGTATGACGGACTCAATGACGCCCGGCCCCCGCATCCTGGTCGTCGATGACAACGACGATAACCGCTATACGCTCACGCTCTATCTCGAGCTCGAGGGTTATGCCGATATTCAGGTCGCCGAGGATGGAGAGCAGGCGATCGGCCGGCTGGACAAGGAAAGTTTCGACCTCGTCCTGCTCGACGTGATGATGCCGAAGGTCGACGGCTATCAGGTGCTGAGCTGGCTGAAGGATCAGCGCCGCCTGCACGACCTGCCCGTCATCATGATCTCGGCGCTCAACGAGATGACCAGCGTCGTGCGCTGCATCGAGCTCGGTGCCGTCGATTACCTGCTCAAGCCTTTCAACCAGGTGCTGCTGAAGGCGCGGCTCGGCGCCAGCCTGGAAAAGAAGCGGCTGCGCGACCAGGTGAACGCCCATCTGTTCCGGCTCGAGGAGGAGCTGGAGGCGGCCCGCGATCTGCAGATGAGCATGCTGCCGCAGGTGTTTCCCCAGCCGGCGCGGCACTGTCCGGTGGACGTATGGGGGCTCGTCCATCCTGCGCGGGAAGTCGGTGGCGACCTCTACGACTTCTTTACCACCGCGGATGGATCGCTCTGTTTCTTTGTCGGTGACGTCTCGGGCAAAGGGATGCCCGCGGCGCTGTTCATGGCGCGTACGAAAAGCCTCATGCGCGTGGCCACCGAGCTGATGCGCGAACGGGAGGGAGCCGCCGCTTCACCTGCGGACATCATCGCACGGGTCAATCGCGAGCTGTGCCAGAACAACAACGACATGATGTTCGTGACGCTGTTCTTCGGCATGCTGGCGCTGGACACCGGGGAGGTCCTCTATTGCAATGCCGGCCACAATCCGCCGTATCGCGTCAACGGCGGCACCCCGCGAGCGATCGAAGACGCCAAGGGCATGATTCTCGGCATCCAGCCGCGCGCGGCGTACACGACCGGCAAGCTGGTCCTGGCCCCCGGGGAAACGCTTTACCTCTACAGCGATGGCGTGACGGAGGCGCACGATCCGGGTGGCGACCTGTTCTGCGAGCACCGGCTCGAGGCCGTGCTTCGCACGCATGCAGATCGCGGCAGCCGCGAGGTCGTGGGCGGCGTAACCGAGGCGCTGCGAGGCTTCGTCGGCACGGCCCCGCCGTTCGACGACATCACCATGCTGGCGCTGCGCTGGCTCGACGCCGCCGCATTATGAGCATCTTCGCCGCGCACGGAAAATCAACCGGAGTCGCGGTCGTCTGCCGCCAGAGGATCGCATGAGGGCCCGTATGCAACGACGCGAGTTCATGACGCTCATCGGCGCTGCGGGCGTTGCCTGGCCGTTGCAGGCGCAAGGATTGACCGCATCCGCGCAGCCGTCGACTGCGCCGGTGATCGGATTCATCCACAGCGCGTCGCCGAGCTATTTCGCCCAATTCGCCGGCGCCGTTCGTGACGGCTTGAAGGAGGCCGGCTGGGCCGCATTTCGCGGACGGCTATCGCCAGGCCGGAGTCTATGCGGGTCGAGTCTTGGCCGGTGCGAATCCGGCCGAACTGCCGATCCTGCAGCCGGTCAAGTTCGAGCTTGTCATCAATCTCAAGACTGCGAAGGTGCTTGGCGTGGATATGCCGCAGACGCTGCTCGCGATCGCGGACGAGGTGATCGAATGACGCAGGGTGCGCCGCGGCGCATCGTTTCGGTGACGGCACGCGAGGTGTGTGCATGAGACGGCGCGAGTTCTTGACGCTCCTCGGCGCAGCCGCCGGCTGGCCCGTCGGCGCGCGCGCGCAGCAGTCGAAGCCGGTACCGCGTGTCGGTGTACTGATGACGGTGGCGGAGAACGATCCGGACAGCCGAAGGCGCATCGCCGCCTTTCGGGAAGGGCTGCGGGCGCTCGGATGGGTCGAGGGTCAAAACGTCGCGATCGAGTACCGCTGGGCGGCGGGCGAGGTCGGCAGAATCCAGCAATATGCCGAGGAACTCGTCGCGCTGAAGCCCGACGTGATCCTCGCCAACAGCACCCCGGTCATCAGCGCGCTGCAGAAGCTCACCAAGACCATCCCTATCGTCTGCGCGCTGGTGAACGACCCGGTCGGCCTCGGCTTCGTCGCAAGCCTCTCGCGGCCGGGCGGCAACATCACGGGGTTCACGTTCATCGACCCGGAGCTGATCGGCAAATGGATGGAGCTGCTCAAGCAGGTCGCACCGTCGATCAACAGAGCTGCGCTCGTCTTCAATCCGAAAACGGCACCGTTCTACTACAACTTCATGCGCACGCTCGAGGCCACGCGCGCGTCGATCGAGCTGGGGGCCATGACCGCGGGCACGATGGAAGAGCTGCGGGCGGCGGTCAACGACCAGGATCGCAATCCGGGCGGAAGCATCATCGTCGGGCCCGACCCCTTCACCATCGTCCATATCCGGGAGATCGCGGCTCTCTCGCAAGAGCACAAGCTGCCGGCGATTTCCGTCTACCGACAATTCGTGACCGACGGCGGATTGATGTCCTATGGCCCTGACACGATGGATATCTTCCGCCGCTCGGCTTCCTACATCGATCGCATCCTCAAAGGCGCGAGCCCGGCGGAACTGCCGGTCCAGCAGCCGACGAAATTCGAGCTGTGCGTGAACCTGAAGAGCGCGCACGCGCTCGGCCTCACCGTGCCACCGACAGTGCTGGCGCTCGCCGACGAGGTGATCGAATGAACGATCTGCCGTCGGAGCCGCACGGGAGCGCGGGGGGCGCCGAACCCGCGAACCGTCCTGCTCCGATGCCGGCCGCAAAAGTTCGCAACCGCCTGTTCAGCAAATATGTCGTGCTGTTCGCGGCGGTGGTCACGCTTGCGCTGCTGGCCAACGGCATTTTCGACGTGTGGTTCTACTATCAGGAACACAAGGCTTCGCTGGTGCGCATTCAGCGCGAACAGGCCGAGGCTGCGGCCGCCAAGATCGGCCAGTTCATCAGGGAAATCGAAAGCCAGCTTGGGTGGACGACGCAGTTGCCGTGGTCGGCCGGCTCGATCGAGCAGCGCCGGTTCGATGCCTTGCGGCTGCTGCGCCAGGTCCCGGCGATCACCGAGCTGTCGCAGCTCGATGCCACCGGCAAGGAGCGCCTGCGCGTTTCGCGGCTGGCCATGGACGTGGTCGGCAGCGGCGCCGACTATTCGAACGACCCGAAATTCACCGAAGCCATGGCGCACAAGGTCTACTACGGGCCGGTCTACTTCCGCCGGGAATCGGAGCCCTATATGACGCTGGCCATCGCGGGCACGCGTCGTGACGCGGGCGTCAGCGTCGCCGAAGTCAATCTCAAGCTGATCTGGGACGTGGTTTCGCAGATCAAGGTGGGCGAGCACGGCAACGCCTATGTCGTCGGCGCGCAGGGGCGGCTGATCGCGCATCCGGACATCAGCCTGGTCCTGCGCAACACGGACATGTCAAACCTGGCGCAGGTGAAATCGGCGCGCGCCGGCGCCGCCGGCGAGAGCGCGGAGGTGGTGCAGGAAGCCAAGAACATTCAAGGGCGCGAGGTCCTGACGGCGTCCGCGCCGGTGCCGCAACTCGGCTGGCTGATGTTCGTCGAGCTCCCGGTCGAGGAAGCCTATGCCCCGCTTTACGCCGCGTTGCGGCGCCTCGCGTTCATCCTCCTCGCCGCGCTCGCGTTCGCTGTGCTGTCAGGCATGTTCCTGGCCCGGCGCATGGTCGGCCCCATTCAGGCCTTGCAAGCCGGCGCCGCGCGCATCGGCAGCGGCGACCTTGCGCAGCGCATCTCGATCAAGACCGGCGACGAGCTGGAAGGGCTCGCCAATCAGTTCAACGAGATGGCCGGGCGGCTCGAGGAATCCTATGCGGGCCTGGAAGAGAAGGTGGAGGTGCGTACGCGCGAGCTTGCCCAGTCGGTCGCCGAGCTGACGGCGCTCGGCGAGGTCACCCGCGCCGTAAGCTCGACGCTCGACCTCGAAACGCTGCTCTCCACCATCGTCGCCAAGGCAGTCGAGCTGTCGGGCACGGACGGCGGCGCCATCTGGGTGCTGGACCCGGCAACGGACGAGTTGCATCTGCGCGCGACCTACGGAATGAGCCGCGAGCTCATCGCCGCCATGAGCGGCCAGACCGCGGGCCTCAACACGCTCGTGATCGGCGACGCGGTGCGGGCGCGCGCCCCCGTGCAGATTCCCGATTTGCGCAAGGAGCCGCCGAGCCGGATCTACGAGACGGTGATGAAGGCCGGCTTTCTCGCCGTGCTGACCGTGCCGCTCATGCATCCCGACGGCGTGCTCGGCACCCTGGTCATCCGCCGCAAGGAGCCGGGCGAATTTCCGCGCCACACGATCGAACTCTTGCAGACCTTTGCGGCCCAGTCGGTGCTGGCGATCCAGAACGCCAATCTCTTCGCCGAGGTGGAGGAAAAGGGCCGGCAGCTGGAAATCGCGAGCCGCCACAAGTCGCAATTCCTCGCCAATATGAGCCATGAGCTGCGCACGCCGCTCAACGCCATCATCGGACTGACGGACATGATGGTCGCGAATGCTCCGCGCTTCGGCACCGAGAAGGCGCTGGAGCCGCTCCGCCGGGTGCACCGCGCCGGCACCCACCTGCTCGGGCTGATCAACCAGGTGCTCGATCTCTCCAAGATCGAAGCCGGCAAGCTCGAGCTCAGCCCGGAGTCCGTCAGCATCCCGCCGCTCGTCGACGAGGTCGTCGGCACCGCACGCCAGCTCGCGGAGCAGAACGGCAATCGTCTGGTAGTGGAATGCCCCGCCGACCTGCCCCCGATCACCGTCGATCCGATGCGGCTGCGGCAGATCCTACTCAACCTGCTCAGCAACGCCTGCAAGTTCACCAAGAACGGCGAGGTCGCCCTCACCGTCGCGCCGCGCAGGGTCGACGGCGGCAACGTGGTCGAATTCGCCGTCCGCGACACTGGCATCGGCATGACGCCAGAGCAGCAGGCGAAGCTGTTCGAGGAATTCACCCAGGCGGAGTCCTCGACCGCCCGCCGCTTCGGCGGTACCGGCCTCGGGCTCGCCATCACCCGCAAGCTTGCCCGCATGATGGGCGGCGAGGTCACCGTAACTAGCGAAGCGGGCAAGGGCTCGGTGTTCACCGTGCGCCTGCCGGGCCCGCCGCAGATCACGATGCCGGCTGCTCAAGCCGGCGCCCCCGCCGTCAATGGGAACTGCATCCTGGTCATCGACGACGACGCCACCGCGCGCGATCTGATCAGCGAGCAGCTCAAATCGGAAGGCTTTGCGGTGGCGACCGCGGACGGCGGCCTCGAGGGGATCAAGCTCGCCAAGGAGCTGCGGCCGATCGCGATCACGCTCGACGTGATGATGCCCGATCTCGACGGCTGGTCGGTGCTGGCGGCGCTTCGTCAGGACACGGAGCTCGCCGACACGCCGGTGATCATGGTCAGCATTGCCGACGAGAACCGGCGCGGCATGGCGCTCGGCGCGGCCGGATACCTCGTGAAGCCGATCGAGCGGGAGCGCTTGAACGCGCTGTTGCAGCGATTCTGCTCGTCGCGCCTGCCACGGCGCATCCTGTTGGTCGACGACGATCCGGTGCAGCGCGAACGGGTGCGCTCCTGGCTGGAGGGGCAACCCTGGGCGGTGACCGAGGCCAACAACGGACGCGAGGCATTGAGCCGGATTCGGGAGGCCAAACCCGACCTCATCCTGCTCGATCTCATGATGCCCGAGATGGACGGGTTTCAGGTCGTGGCGGACTTGCAGCGGTCTGCGGACTGGCGCGACATCCCGGTGATCGTGATCACCGCGCGTGACCTTGACGCGAAGGAGCGGGAAGTCCTCAATTCCGGGATCCGATCCGTCCTGGTCAAGGAATCCTTTCACCCCGCCGAGCTCATTGCCCGCATCCGCCGTCTCGTTGCCAACGACGGCGCGCCGGTCCCATCGAAAGCCGTGTCGTGACAAGACTTCTCTACGTCGAAGACAACGACGACAACGTCTACATGCTCAAGATGCGGCTCGAGCTGCTGGATGAGTTCGAGGTGCTGGTCGCGGAGGACGGCGAAAAGGGCTGCGCCGCCGCCCTCGAGCACAAGCCGGATCTGATCCTGATGGACCTCGACCTGCCGGTGATCGACGGCTGGGAAGCCACGCGGCGGCTGAAAAACGATCCGCGCACGCGCGCGATTCCGGTGATCGCGCTGTCGGCGCACGCGCTCGCCGGCGCGCGCGAAAAGGCAATCGAGGCTGGATGCGACGAATTCGATACCAAGCCGGTCGAGTTCGAACGGCTGCTGGGCAAGATCAGGCGTCTCCTGCAACGTTAGAACGGTTTCCGCAGGACTCATTCGTGCGTTGTCATGCGCGGGCTCGACCCGCGCATCCATCTCCTCGGGCGAAAGAAATCTGGGCGGAGACGCAACCGCGGCCTTGCACGGCCCTATTCAATCACCTCGTCGGCGCGCACCAGGAAAGCCTCCGGAATGGTAAGGCCGAGCGCCTTGGCGGTTTTCATGTTGATGACCAGGTCGAACTTGGTGGGCTGCGCGACCGGCAGATCAGCGGGCTTGCGGCCTTTGAGGATCTTGTCGACATAGCCAGCCGCCAGCACATACATCTCCGCAAAGCTTGCGGAATACGACATGAGCCCTCCGGCCATGGGCCACGTGCGCTGACTTCCGAACGAGGCAAGCCGGTACTTGATCGCGAGCTCGACGACATCCTTGCGGCTCATGGTCCCCTGCACGATCAGGGCGTCAGGCTGTTTCGCGCGCATGGCTTCGAAGGCCGGCTCCAGCGGCGCATCGGGACGCTCCATGAACGTTTCGATGGCGAGGCCGGTGCGGCGCCCGCCTTCTTCGATCTGCGCGAGATATGGTCTGGTGAACGAATCGGTCGCGTTGGCGAGCACGGCCACGCGCCTTGCCGACGGAAAGACCTCGTGAATGAGCTCGATCGTCTTGCCCGCCACCTCCGCCGCCGCGGTCGAGACACCGGTGACGTTGCCGCCCGGCCGCGCCAGGCTCGCGACCAGCCCGGTCTCGAGCGGATCGCCGGCGGGTGCCATGACGATCGGGATGTCGCTGGTCGCGTCCTTCGCCGCCTTTACCGACGGCGTCAGCGAGGCAACGATCACGTCGACCTTCAGCCGCACGAGCTCAGCGGCCTTTTCAGGAAGAAGCGCGGCTCTGCCCTCGGCCGTTCGGATTTCGAGCCGCACGTTCTGGCCCTCGATCAAGCCGACCTCGCGCAACGCTTCGCGTAATCCGGTCAAGAATTCATCAGGACTGGCATTGCCGGTGACAAGGACGCCGATCGTTGCGACCCTTTGCGGCTGCGCGCGCAGGCGGCGCGGCGCGGCCATGGCCGCGGTGGCGGCGAGCAGCGTGATGAAGTCGCGTCGCTTCATGTCAAAGCAGTTCATGCGCCGGCCTCGTCCTGTCGCGACCCAATCGCTATTCGATCACTTCGTCGGCCAGCGCCAGCATGGCTACGTTCTTGCCCTCCACCAGGCCGGCATCGCTCAAGCCTTTGCGGAACCCGGCCAGTCGCCTCGCGTTCGGCTCGGGCGAACCGGAATGCAGAAATCCGATGACCGGCATCGCCGCCTGTTGCGCGCGCGCGACGAGCGGCCACGCGACCGCACCTCCTCCGACAAGCGTGATGAAATCGCGCCGCCTCATGCTTCTTCTCCCGGCTCAGGACAAAGCCTTGACGAAACCTAACACAACAACAGCGGCGGCTACGACGAGTTCGGAACTTGGCGAAACCTGTGGAGATTTGGCATGGCGGTGGTGACTTCGCCCGCTGGTGCGGGCGGCACGACCCTGCGGGTCGCGGCGGTTGCCCGAGATGGCGTCGAACAGCTGCATCACGTTCGGGTTGTGGCGCCTGCATGCGCACGGCCGCGGGCTCGGCGCAGACGTGCCGGGTGAGAGGCCGGGCCGGAACAGCGCGTCGCCTCGCGATCGCGGAACCTGCAGGTCCCATCGCGCCCGGGCCGATCGGAGGCGGGTCTATCCTTCTCACGTCAGCTTTGGTGGGTGGCAGTGTTTCCGACCGGCAACAATCGCCAATATTTTTCGTGCCGACCCGGTTATCGCGTGCGGTGGCCGCGCTCGCGCGCAAGGCTCTCCCTATCGTGGACCGCGCAGACGTCGGTCGATCGAGCCACTGCCGCGGTCGCCGCAACAGCGTCTGGGGGCGAAATGGGGACGAACGGATCGGTGGCAGGGCAAAGCTTCTGGTCGCACTGCCTGACAGGTGCGACCGTTGCGATGGCGCTCGCCTTTTTTCCGCATTTCGCTTCGGC
>Ga0310811_10007616_pt1 | contig 13889 bp, 13 predicted proteins | sample YCmetagenome_FD_207642 | JGI IMG/M metagenome (GOLD analysis project Ga0310811, IMG submission 207642) | Soil microbial communities from experimental microcosm in Duke University, North Carolina, United States - YC | ecosystem: Engineered > Artificial ecosystem > Soil microcosm > Unclassified ... | reverse complement strand
ATCTTTGACCTGTTGTCTCATGGTCGAGAGGCGCTTTGTCCACCAGCGTTTCGAGTGAGGGCATGGTTTCGAGAGTGGGATGCAGACCTCCATGGTGGTGGTGATCAACTGGGTAAGGTGACGGGCTGCTTCTTGGAATTCCTCTTCTGATGCAATTGGCTGGGCCGGTCTGGTGGAGATGGTGAGTTTGAGTCGCTTGTTGAAGGCGTCCCAGTCCACTCCTCGCCAGTTACAATGCGGTTCCTCGTTCGTTCTTGGGGGTTCCAGTTTGAGGGTGAGGAGTATGGGTACATGATCAGTCTTGGGGCCCCGTAGTTCTGGGGCTGTTTCACATGAGACGATTGCATCGAGGAGGGATTCCGTGCCGAACACGTTATCCGGACGTGTCCAATTGCCTGTGCTGGTGGACTGTAGTGTGGGGGTTCCGTGTGGGAGGAGTTGTAGCATTCCGTAGTCAGCTAGAAGGTCTACAAGGGGGTTAGCGGTCGTATAGTTAAATACATGGCGGTTACGGATATCCTCCCAAAGGGGATGGTGTCGATTGAAGTCGCCCAACCAGATCATATGATCACTGTCAGTTGATTTGATAGTGGCGATGTTGACCTCCAAAAAGGTGTTGAGCGATTCCAAGGTGTCTTGATGGTTACCGTCATTATATATATTGAATATAGTACATCACCCATATGGGCCCGAGAGTTGGATGGCGATTACATCTGAGGATGGGAAGGGAATCTGTTTCCAAGAGTTAGTATCCATTTTTGCATTAATTAGAACAATGGCCCGCGTTCGTTGCTGTGGGTGAGTGTAGTGTTGAGTTGGGTATAAAACATGCCAGTGCCTATTGGCACTGGTATTGCGGACGGTATTTATATACGGTTCTTGCAGCGCGATAATGTCCCACTTATCATTACAGGAGTTATTAAGGAGGGAGGTTTGAGCTGTTAATGAGGTATTTAGATTTTGTTGCCAGATTTGGAGTTTGCTGGTGGTGTCTTGGTCGTTGTTATACATTTGGGGATGGGGAGGTGGGGGCGCTGTCGAGGGGAGCTGAGGGTTTGGGTGGAGAGTCTACGACTGGGTCAGGTTCGAGGGGGGGGTATAGTTCTTTCATGATTTCATCAGCTGATGGGAGGTGAGCGGGGGAGTTGGGTTGAGAGAAGTATGGGGTTGAGGGTGCAGGCGAGGTCGAGGTCAGGGTCGTGGGGCGAAGGAGGTTGAGGGTGGTCTGTCGTAGCGGGTGGTTAGTTCTTGAAGGGTATTGGTGGGTGGGGGGGTGAGTTGGGGACGGTGTGGTGGGAGCGAGTGTTGAGATTGGTCTTGAAGGTCTTGACGGATTAATGATGTGCGTCCATGCCGCCTTGGTGGGGAAATATGGCATCTTATTCTCCGGGTATCTCTCGTCTAGGATCCCACACCTTCGTATGAATTCCGGACACTTTCTACTCCAGCTGGTATGATTTCTATTGCGGCAGTTGACGCAACAGGTAGTTCTATATGCATTGCATGAGCTGGAGCAGTGTTGCTCCCCACAGGTGCTGCATGTGTCTGATTCGTCCGAACAGTTTCGAGCAATATGCCCATAGCGTTGGCATTTTGCACAACGTATGGGTTCCTTTCTGTCTTTCCTGACCGAGATGCGCTCATTGTCCACGCAGATGCCGTCTCGTAAGATGTTGTTGGCCGTGGGAGCGTCAGCAACTTGGAGGAGGGTGAAAGCCTTCCTTTGCTCCTGGGAACGCCGAGTTGGGGGCTTTATCCATCGGATCGAGGTTAGCAAATTGGGTGGGAGTTGGTTTTCGTTTGTGATGCCATTGAGGAAGTTCTCGTCATAGATCTGCAGGTGAATCGGTAAGTATTCTAGTACTAGGGTATAAGTGCGGGTTCGGAATGATACGGTTGAGTCAAATTGCCCTTCTAGCCATGCTTTGGCTTCTGGGGTATGGAGCCAGGCTGCTAGGTCTTCAGATTCCAGTTCAACAATCACTCCTCCGTTACGGAGGGCCGTTATAGCTTTAATGTTGCCATCTGGAGTATTGGCGTCACGGATGTTGTTAATGGCTTCCCTCAGGCGTGTAGCTATGTTCTTATTGCTGGAGCCAGATGGGAACAGAGAGATGCCCGGTTTAGGGTCCAAAAGTATCTGTCGAGCTCTGATAGCTGCTCTGCCGACAGCTTGGTCTACCATTGGAGGAAGGTGAGTAGTCACTACTGAACTGTAAGATCGCTGAGTCGCTTGGTTCGTCTGAGTCAGGAGTGCTTGAGACGAGGTGGGGATGGAGGAGAGCTGTGAGGAAAGTTGGTTGATGTGGTCCTGGGTGGCATCTAGGGACGGAGTTAGTATCTTCAACGCATTTTGACAGTCTTCGACTGAAGAGTATAGGGCATCTGCCACTTCTTCGAGGCGTTCGGCTGCTATTGATACCCCACCCTCCTGCTCTGTGCGTTCCTCTCTGGTGATTCGGTGTAGTCTTTCCGCCTTGTCCAGAGTTACCAGTAGGGAGTCCTCCGTCTTCTGTGCAGTCTTGGCCAGGGATTCCGAGGCTGCATGTACATTTGCGACTTGGGGCGCTAGGGCTGCCATGGTGTGGTCGACAAGGCGGGTGGTGAGGGTATCTGTCAATCTATTGGTGAGATCCTCTGCTAGGTTTCTCGCCGCTGCCTCTGCTATCTCGCATACTATCTGTTTCTTGAGTAGGAATGCGACCGCTCTAATTGCCGCATTAACCGGGACAGGGGTAGCCGATGACATCTGGGTGATATGAAAAAGGATGGATGTGAGGTGTGTTAGCGTGAATGGTTGTCCCAGTTGACATAGAAGTTTGGATGTGAGATACTTTTCCGCGCTCTCGGTGTCCATTACTGAACTTGGTGTTGCCATGATTTCCTCCAGTGACGTTGGAATACGGGTCGTTTTACGGGTGTTGGGACCGCTGGATTGGATGGGTGTGGTGGCTCTGGGTGGGCCTGTCCCGTTGCGAGGGCTTGCTTGGAGCCATGTTAGTAGCAGAATGGATTTATATACGTATCTAAGGTATGTTTTTTGAGGGTTTTGAAGGTTTTCTGGGGTATTTGAGGGTTTGAAAGTGCGCCTGGGGGCGGCGAAGGCGCCGTTGGGCGTGTTGTTCTCGAGAGGTGTTCTGGGTCTTTTTTCGGGGTGCCACTTGGTAAGTGACTAAGCCGGTCCAGAGACAACATGTTACTGTGGGAGGCGAGTGATCGTTGTAGCCAACAGCAACAAAAAATAAAATTCAGCTGTTGCATAGGATTCATTATATTGTGGGTAGTACAATGATAGAATAAAGGATATATTCATGGAAAGCCACACATTAGACTGCTCCTTTCTCGAAAAGTGTCACAACGAGATTCTCGCGATTTGTGACATCAATGTCGCGGAAGCACCCTGTGCAACAGACCATGTCAAGCTTGCTGTCAAGTAGGTGAGGCTCGACACTAACTCGGGCTGACATAATACCACAGTGCAGCCCCTGCATGAAGTTTTCCATCGCATGAAAGTATCTTTCCAGCTCAACATCCATGTCGGCACTAAACAACGGAAGCTGGCTCTTGAGCTTGATATAGTCATCCATGCATTGGTTCAACATTTCAGTGAGGATGTCAATGGCTTCCTGTATGCTGACATCGCGTGCCTGCATGATGCAGAAGACAAGGTTTTGGTAATTGCCGTCAGATTGTTCTTTCTAAGACGGAATAAACAATTCAGTCCGATTTGGTGAATGACAAACGTTTGAGTATGCCCCGATCTCGGTTATCGTGTTGGACACCACTTTTATGATGGGATTTTCAAAGACAATGTCCAGCAGATCCAGGTCAAGGGAATACTCAACCATCGCTGAAGTGACACCTTCTTCGACATGTAACATTGAGGGGGATGCAAAATATTCTCACCTCCGACACGAGCGCCGCCGACAGTCGCACGATGCATGAGAATGAATTTCGTCGACCAAGAGTATTTGATCTTGAGCACGGTTGCGAGATTGTGTTACTTGAGAGCTGCTGGATGCATCAAATGCCCTACTGAACCTGAATGGGATTCCGTATCAGAATAAAAGTCCTTGGATTACAGTATTGTCTTGCCGATGGTAGGCCCCAATGGTAGATGTTTGACGGAATCGCGTTAGCAAGCTGGATAACATGCAGAAGTCACATCACAGGGTTTAAAAACGAGAACACATACTCATGCAACATTGCAGCATATGGATATCGTGGGCGGGAACCATTTGGGTTTGCACTGCGTCAGGTTTTGACTGCAGGTCGCCTTCATCAGTAAGATCATCGGCCTAAAATCCAGGATATAAGCTGATAGGATACAAGGGATTGACTCTGAGCTCGCGGCTTGAGACGCGGCCACTGATGGCAGCTATATCATGAAGGTAAAATTGTGGTGGAAGGGATTCATATTGTTGCATGATGAAGACAGTGTTGTGTAAGGTCGAGTATAGGTTCGAGAGGGTGTTGTGAACAGATCGATGTGGTTATAAGACGCGTTAGCAAGTAACACGAAGATAGGTACGGAAACTTTCTGTGAGTCCTCAGTCGTCCGGTTGTACTTGGTCCTTGGAGCGGGGAATCAGCGCATGAGTTGCTGCTATTCTGCTCTAGATGAGTGTACATGGGCTGTGTATATACAAGTAGTTGAATAGGCCAGAGTGAGCATGAGGAGCATATGGTGAAGGTGAAAATGAATGAGGGAACTGTGGCATCTGAGCATAAAGCAAGATGATTCGGAAAGAAAAGAAAATGGAAAAGATGTATCCGACGTGAAGAGTCGCCGCAGTGAGTCATGTGTTCGAGCGCCTGCGTGGTCGGTGCAATCCTTACAGTTGCAAAGAATATACAGCTCAGATTTACTGAAGAAGGGTACTTGAATTACAGTGGGGCAGGAGAGGATATCTAGCCCTTACTGAAAGAGAGGGAACCTCCTATCCAAAGCTGGACTTCTTACACAAACGAAAGTGTGAGGAGGCGAGTGATACGAGGTTGACTCTCTATCTTTCAGAAACCTCCAACTTGAACACCTTTTTCGATTAGCATTTGGCACAAGCAAATTTCATGATATGGGGACTCGTCGTACGCCCAGCTCAATCGAGTCCATCATCCCAGGGTCCAGATTGAGGGGTTCTATATATAGATAGGGTTGAACATACATTTATATGGTCAAAACAGAAAATCGGCGGTTCGGTTATGGAGATATGGTCGAAATACTGACTTTTTGACCCATCCAAAAGATCTCAACATTGTTGACCTCCAGAAGCTCTGGGACCATCACCAATTGATTCCTACACTTGAAAAACCTTAGGACAGGTGTTTACAGTATTGGTCTTTGGTTAAAATGAGACACAGTGAGATATAAGGGGTACAAGGGGGGAGGGGGACCCTGCATAACTCAAGAACACAATTTTTTCTGGGAAATCTGGCTTGACCATCTTGTTCAGAATGTTGAATAGCCCCCAGAAAAAATGCTTTTGGAGTCCTGGCAAGTCATCAGAAGTCTGTAAAAATCGATCTTTGTAGGAGGCATCAGGAAAACTGACATATATCATTTCAGACATGCTCAGGACACTCTGGGACCATCTCCAATCAATTTATATGCTCAGAAAACACTAAGAACAGCCATTTGTATGTTGGTATGTACATAATAACAGGATATAGCAGATGGGGGGGAGGGGGACCTACCATAACTCAAGAATATGATTTTTTCGGGAAAATCTGGCTCAACCATCGTGTTCAGAGTGTTCAAAAACCCCCAGGACAAAAGCTTTTGGAGTCTTTGCAAGTCATGGGAAGCCTGTAAAAATCAATCTTTGAGGGGGGGTATCAGGCAAACTCACACATCACATTTCATATTTGTACAAAACACTCAGAAATCATCCCCAGTCGATTTCTATGCTCCAAAACACTAGGACAAGCCTTTTATACATCACTATGTACATAATTGCAAGATATAGGTGGTAGGAGGGGGAGGGGGACCTACCATAACTCAAGAATATGATTTTTTCTGGGAAATCTGGCTCGACCATCATGTTCAGAGGGTTCAAAAACCCCCAGGACAAAAGCTTTTGTGGTCTTTGCAAGTCATGGGAAGCCCATGAAAATCAATCTTTGAGGGGAGGTAGCAGACAGGGGTGACACTGCTTACATTAGCACAAGCGGTAAACTCTCAACTTGGAGCAACTGAATATATATCTGCTCAACAAATAAGTTACCTCAGTTATGAGCCTGAGATACATCCACATCAGGAAAAAGGCTGCAAGATTACATAGCCCCGCATACCCTCAATAGCTCAACATCACACCCACACACATCATATAGCACTATTAGCCAATTTCCATACCATATAATATTAGTGCTATACCAGCTATTCTACAACAGATGCTCAAACAAATCCAAGTCAATGTATATATTCAAATAGAACTCTTCTGACCCATCTTGAGTGAACCAAGGAACAAGCTGACAAGGGTGCAGAATTCGATTCACAGGTAGAACAGCAGCATTAGGTCCTCGGTGCCGAGAAGACCTGGTGAGCCTGACACTGCAAATGTGCATCAAATGTTTGAAAGAGGCCAGAACCAGTGTCTATATACAAGGGGGTGGGGAAAATGTCCGAAACACAATGGGTCGTTAAAAATCACCTTTACTTCACCAACATGAAGACCTGACTTAGTGTAGTGAGAAACCATAGACAATCATCAAATGACGACACTCACCCAATACTCCCTCCCAAGTGTACTGGCCCTGATCTTCAATCACAAGCACCATGTCAAAGTGCGCAGGCACTGGTCCTTTCCTCATATCCTCAGACAGAATGACTGGTGCTGCACGTACCTTAAATAAACATTTTGCAATGTTTATGCATGGCCATGCTGGTGAGAGGACTTTCAGGTATTTGTAGACATCAATCTGGTCTCATGGAGTGAGCTTTCTGTGCAACAAAATTTGTTTATGGGCTCCCCTAGTATTGCCTAGTATTGACTTTTTCACACCATTTGCTTGTCAGTATTATTGGAAAGTGGGCTTCCAGGACTCCTGCGGTGTGTGGGCATAAAAAATTTCCTATGGCTCACATTCTCATATATAGAAAGTGGGCTTCTGGGACTCCCACTGTGCATGGGCATAAGATTTCGCTATATCTCACTTTCTCATATTCAGAAATGGGCTTCTGTTAAGGTTGTACTCAAATAGGTTCGGATCCGAAGGGCTTTGGCCTCAGCTCATATGCTGTTCCCCTTTCCCAAGTATAGCCCAGTATTTCAGAATACTATAAGTATCATATCTGAAGATCCAGATGGCTATTGTAGCGTATCCAAAGGTCCGGACGACTATTGTATGATATCCGGATGTAGGGACAAGTATCATTTACCTATCCGAAGGTAAGGATAAGTATCATATTCCTATCTGAAGATAAGGATTAGTATTGTATACTTATCCAAAGGTGCGTCCGGATATCGGACGGAAGTATAAAGGCTAGTCTAGACAAGTCTAAGACTAGAAACTAACGGAGTGTAGACTATCTGAAGATAGAGGCGGATGTGTTAGACTATCGGATACAATCCTTAAGTCTCGGAGGGTGACAAGAGTTGATAAGACTCGAGTCCAAATAGCAGAATGAGGACAATCTAAGATGATATTCGAAGTGGGGTGCTACAGGACATATACAAGGGTTTATATACAATAGAACTAAGTGAAAGGCTATGCACAAAGTATTGCAATGTATAAGCAACACTTATTACAAGTCAAACATAGGCCGGAAGTTAGCATAACTGATATACTGGAAGGGAAGATATACTAAATGGAGGAAATGAGGAGTGTTTAACGTTATATGAACAGGATATGAATGAAGAAGCTTATCGTAATGGATCTGGTACGGATCTGATCAGATCTGATATCTGGAACTTCAGATGAGAAGCGCGAATATATGGGATATGACAGCTTCTGGGACTCCTGCTGTGCATGGGCATAGAAAACATTCACTATGTCTCACTTTCTCATATACAAAATGTGGGCTTCTGGGACTCCCACTGTGCATGGGCAAAAAATTTTCACTATGTCTCACTTTCTCATATTCAGAAACAGGCTTCCAGGACTCCTGCTGTGCATGGGCATAGAAAAATTTCACTAATTTCACTTTCTCATATACAAAATGTGGGCTTCCTGGACTCCCACTGTGCATGGGCATAAAATTTTTGCTATATCTCACTTCCTCATATACAAAATGTGGGCTTCCAGGACTCCCACCATGCATGGGGTCAAAAAAGCGATTTTCACTTACTCATTACAAAAGGTTGGCTTCCAGGACTCCTGCTGTGCATGGGCATATCAAATTGCTATGTCTCACTTTCTCATATACAGAAAGTGGGCTTCCAGGACTCCCACTGTGTGTGGGTATCCTGTGTAAGAGTAGATATGAGTATCACCTGATAGTGCTTCAATGAAATATGACTCACCATATGCTGATGTTGCGATGTGGCAATATCTTTTGGGCTGACCTGCAAACACCTCAATTTGTAATGTATGTCAATCCCTGTCCATCTCTGATGCCATCCTACCATCTCCACATCTCCGATGCTTTGGACCCATTTGGAGATCATCACACTTGTCCTACCTATGTCCAGTCCAGTCCCCCTTAACCCCACTGGTGCGTATCTAGTTGTTACACATTACTGATTGAGTTGGCAGCGCTATTACAAGACTGCAAGCATTGCAATTCAATTCATCATTTGAGCCCCTTCTTCATAGTGGGGTGTGGTATTATCTAGAATCAGCAGCGAAGTCCATATGATGTAGATAGACAAAATATCACTCACCAATTTACAATAGAGACTGCAAGCATTGCAATTCAATTTGTCGTTTGAGCCCCTTCTTCATAGTGGGGTAAGGTATTATCTAGAATGAGCGACAAAGTCCATATGATGTATATAGATGAAATATCACTCACCAATTTACAATAAAGACCGCAAGCATTGCAATTCAATTCATCGTTCAAGCTCCTTCTTCATAGTGGGGTATAGCATTATCTAGAATGACCAATGAAGTCCGTATGGTGTATATAGACAGAATATCACTCACCAATTGACAATAGAGACCGCAAGCATTGCAGTTCAATTCGTTGTTCAAGCCCCTTCTCCATAGTGGGGCATAGAATTATCAGAAACAGCAGCTCAAAGGAAACATTGTTAAAACACACTCTTGGACTCATGAATCAACCTAGCAGAGAAAAGAATCAACAATCAAAATCAAGATAATGAGAGTTGGACAGACATAGCATAAGTGAGTACTAGGTAGTGGTACACAAGATTATAAAAGAGGCGGAAAAAACATCAGGAATAGAGGGCAGGAACATCGGGAATGCTGTCACATTCATCTGCTGCTATGGTTTTGAGAAGAGTGTCGTGTTGGTGACTGCTGCCAGTACTTCTGGCAGATGACAAAAATTCCTCCTGGTGTGTGTCATCCAACTCCAGTATGCACTGTATTTGAGTGGAGTACTCCATCTGCCACTCTGATGCTGCCCACCCTTTGACGAAGTTGAGTCATTCTTTCTTCAGCAAGAAATTCAGCCTCTGCATCATAGCAGGGCTGAGGTAATTGTGCTTTTTTGTGCACATCTTCCTGCTTGATGAGAAAATATGTTTGCAGAGAACAGCGGAGGCCTGGATGGGCAAATAATCCATTGTAAGGCTGTAGATGATAGGAAACAGCAACTTTGAACTCTGGTCATATGATTAATAATGAACAGAAGTGACTCAATATGAAAAACTCACATTCCAAAATGCAAGCACGTCGGTTCCTTGAGGGCTAACATGAGACATACTGTACATATTAAATTCCTCATCAGCTGTTTGAACACCAAGATGGTGATGCGACAGCAAGTCAACATCAGAAATACCATAAATTTGCACACTCAAGGTTCCAGTGTGCGATTGGTGAGCTGGTGTTTCTACCAGTGGATGTTGAGTAGAGTTGGCTCTCTTATTCCACAGCTGTGGGACATGTTAACTTAAAGATGTGTTGTTTGAGTCAATGTAGACATACCAACCTCATAATAGATTCCCTGACAATGTGAGCTCATTCTTCGCCCCAGTGAGCATCAATCCATGACAAACGTAATGTAGGGTCAACGACTATAAAAATTGTGAGAAATTAACCGACCTGTACCCAGACCAAACTCACACATTGCGATTGCATATGCATTTGTCTTGCTCATCTTGTGGCCATATGTGTCTGCCCATGCTAAGCCTACATTAATTATAGGTGCACAATGTGTGGCGATCTGGGCTATCCCTTCCCATCATTCCATCAAATGTTCCAAGGCGGAGACTGCACCACTCAGCATAGGGGTGCTTTCACTAGACATTGATTGTTGGCACGCATGGGGTGCCTGATATAGATTAACACACATCATAGGCATTTCAATGATGTTGACACTGACCTCTAAGATCACTTTGAGGTTTTGCAAGACCATCCACTCCATTGGACTCAACCCATGTTTGGTTAAGTTATTTTGAGTCGCAAGGTAGCAATCAATAGCCTGGGTCACTGTGAGTTTGTAAAAATATTACACAAGATAATGTCTTACCAGGCGAAGCATTCGAAGATGATTGAGCATGACATACGTTGAATCCCATCGAGTAGGCTCATTGCATAGGAGTTTGATGACTGGAAGGTTTCCTCCTGGAAACAAATTGCCTTGGTTGCCAATCAAGATAGTGTTCTGGAAGGTTTGTCATCGTTGGCCTGATGCACAGATCACACACACAAGATGCTTGCCTCGCTTGATAGGTTGAAATGTTAGAGCTTCTGAATATGAATACTTTTTGATGACCACATTGCAGGCTAGCCACTGGGCGGGCACTGTTGAAAGATCCATGGAATGATAGCTGGCAATGATGTGCTGGATGCAAATATTAATGATATGTGGGAAACACGGGATCTTGTGATCAACAGGATCAAACTCAATACCACATTCCAACAGCAGACAAGAAAGCTCCACCATGGCAGTCTGATTATTGGTTGTGTTATCTAAAGTAAAATGGCCGATCTAGATCAAGTCAGAATATGTTACACAGTGTGGTTAATCACTAACCTTGTCCATTACTTCTGCATGGTCCAGGAGCCCTAATATGATTGCAGTGAGTGATACCCCATCATGTGAACTGGGAATATGGGTGAAAGCTATAAGGCCAGCCTTGAGGACAAGCTTTGATGCTTGCTGGGCGATCCAGTGAGCCCTCAATTCCATGAATGGACAGCGGTTTTCATCTGACCAGAGGTCAGAGGTAAACAATATCTTCCCCTCTGCTTTCTGAAAGAATATAAGATATTTTGTGAGATAAAATAGTTGTACACTTACTGCCATATCTTGCTTTAAAGCATTAAAATATTTGTACCATGTTTCTACTATTAACTTGCATAGTTTTGTCTGATGATGAGGGATGTTGGACTCCCATAAATCTTTTTGCAGCAGTCGGAGTAGCCTTTGGAATTCAAGACATTCCATTAAGTTCATTGCCTAAAAATGTCAATCAATAACAACATTGTAGAAAGTAAATAAGTACTCACTTGATCAGCAACCATAATGAATTTGATGAGTTGCCTGTGCATCTCCTCAATGGTGAAGTCTGGTAGATATCCTGAACCTACAAATGACACCTACATTGAGATCTGTGGTATATGATTCAAAAGATTGCTTACCCTCTGGCCAACTTTCTACAGTGAATGCTTGTCATTGGCGGGTCTGCCTAAGAATCTGTCAAAATAGTGTTGCTCTTCAAAAGAGGTGATCATAGGATGAAGGGAGAAGGTGTTGGTGTTGTCAATCTTGGGAAAACAATTTGGAGTCAGTGATTTAATCCCATCAGAGGACCTAGCGACATAACATGCACTGCAGGATTGCTTGGATTGGGGTGTCAATGGGTATTCATCATCCTCTGTGCCTGACACATTGGTGCTGCTAGTAGCCACTATCATTTTTATGAGTCTATCCACCAGTGACATATGATGAGTCATCAATACCTGATGCTAATATAGCTGATGATGGAGAACCTGGAGGAGAGCTTGAATGGCAGATATGAGCATAGCTGGGAGAGCTGTTAGTAGAACTGCCAGAAATATGGCAAAGCTGGGGGGGTTCAACTTGTTGAGGTGTGGATGCCAAGTGTGAAATGTAAGGCTCCGAGTCCTCACCCATACCATTGCTGAAGCAGGATGAAGGTTTAGTGTCAAGTTCATCACAGTATGGAGCCAAGCTGAATTGCAACATGTTCAACAGTGGGCTTGGATAAAGTATTTAGATTTTCAATCTGTAAGCAATTGGTAAATATGTCATCAGAGTTTGAAAGGAACTTCACTGGATGACTTGCTTCTTCAATTACTGGCCCATCTGCACTGACTCACACCTGGCAGTGCCTGTGAAACTTCTCAGACAATGATAGGCTGCTAAATTGAAACCTTGTCAACCAGTTGCCTGAGGAGGAAATGGAGCAAACTTATTCTGACAGACAAACTTTGTGATATGATTGGAAAACTCAGCACAAACCAAAAATGGGAATCAATCTGTGTTTCTAAAAAAGGACTGATTGGTTATTTACCAAATGGATCTTCCTCTTGAACTGCTGCATTATGCTGACAAGAATAATGCATTACTATCTCCGAGTCTAGATCGTACTCCAGTCCCTATCATCAAGTGCATCCAGCAGGAGAAGACGGGTACCAACTGGCAGACAGTTCTCAATGTAGTCAAGTATGGCGAAGAACAATGAAAAAAAATACTTGCAGTGATTGAAGAGATGTAGTTATTAGATTATTCAGTGACCTATAGCACACTTGTCAGAGTTACAGTGGGCTTGATTTATTGGAGGAGGGCCAATGAGTCTCAGTTGCAAAAAATGTTCATGGTTGCTACATGTGACATGCTTTCGGATCAGTCATGGTAAACTGGTTGAGAAATTAGAATGGCACATAGTGGTATAACAATATACAGTGGCTCAAAAAAGTGTCCCAATGTTTGTAGCTTTTTATGTAATTGCTTCATTAGGAGTCAGGGTGTGGGAATCTGACTAAGCTATAGGGAGATGTTGGACAGCCCTGCCTCTTGGCATTATATTTGATCCATATAGCGTGGGAAGCAGATGACATCGTGCGAAGATATGGTCATTTTAATTTGGTGACTCATTGGGACACTTTTTTGACTTTCATTCTGATTAACACAATCTTTATAATTATGGTACTCTGTGTGGCTTCCTTTTACTCTAATCACCTCTGCCACTCTTCTAGACAAATTATCTATCAATTTGAGGTATAACTCTTTAGAAATCTTCTTCTATTCTACTGCAACTTTGTTCTATAGCTGAAATAGCCCCTATGGTAGATTTTGATAGGCTGCAAGCAATTTCTTGAGTAATGTTAGCAGGTGTTTAATAGAGTCAAGGTCCAGGGGCTATTCTGACCATGATATAATAGTAATATTATGGTCTTCAAACTATTTAGTATCTAACTTGGATGCATGCTCCCTATGACCCAAGATCTCTTGATGACCATATTCTAACTGGGTAGATTGTAAATGCAACCAAGGTCACCAAATCTATTAATTACATCATCTCCACCACTATCCCTACTCAGATAGTTAGTAAGGCTCTTAAGGTAGCTAATCTTAAAGCTGTAGCCAAGAAGAAAGAACTCTCTGATTTCCAGCCTATACAAAGAAGAGATAAAATTCTGCACCAAAGTACTAGTATTGGACCACTGGGAACTGAATTACTGTTATATGGTTAAGATGAGATAAAAATGTATATGATAGGGTCAGATAGACTGAAAAATGTGTGAAATAAAGGTAGAAAAACCACTAAGAGAAAGATAAGTCAAGCAAATACTTA
>Ga0310811_10007614_pt1 | contig 13894 bp, 12 predicted proteins | sample YCmetagenome_FD_207642 | JGI IMG/M metagenome (GOLD analysis project Ga0310811, IMG submission 207642) | Soil microbial communities from experimental microcosm in Duke University, North Carolina, United States - YC | ecosystem: Engineered > Artificial ecosystem > Soil microcosm > Unclassified ... | reverse complement strand
CTTTTTCCGATTTTCTTCAAACGAAGTTCAACAACAAATTCAAAGACCGCTTAAACTCAAAAACTTCAGTTCAATGAAAACGCGCCTGACTTTAATTTTATCAATCGCCGTTGGCTTTGCTTCGTTTGCTCAGCCCGATAGTGTGCAGCAACAAATCAATAACCAAGTATGGAAACCATTTATTCAATCTTTCAATAGCCGGGACGATGCGGGTCTTGCGTCTGTCCACAGTAAAGAGGTGACTCGCGTGATTCAGGATGATAATCGAATTCAAGTGTATGATCAGTATTTCAAAAAGGTACCAGAAAGTCAACGTGCGAGATGGGCGAAATGGACCACGAGTATAGAACTTCGCTTCATTCAACGGATTGCCGGGAGCGGCCGGGCTTTTGAGGTCGGTTATTACAGGACAACGGACACCAATAGCCAAACGGGGGAGAAACGAATCGGTTATGGAAAATTTCATGTGCTACTTCGCAAAGAAAATGGCGTTTGGAAGATATTGATGGATGCCGATGCCGGCGAAAATACAGACGAAACCGTCTTTCTTTCTGGTAAACCTATCGAGTGACGAACCTCTTCCGTTGATCCATATTTTCAAATTATCTAATTTTCACCCGATCAATCAGAATTCAAAATTTTGACTTATGACCTTAACAAAGAAAATTTTTCTTGCTCTTGGAGCTGTGCTCGTTGTGATTCAATTTGTTCGTCCAGCAAAAAATGATGGAGATATCGCGACAAATGCGATGTCAAAAAAATACAATATTCCTGAAAATGTGCAGTCCATCTTAAAGCAGTCGTGCTACGACTGTCATAGCAACAAAACAAATTATCCATGGTACGCCAATGTGCAACCGGTGGGGTGGTGGATTCAATATTCGCACGTGAACGATGGAAGACGTCATTTGAATTTCTCAGAGTTTGCTTCTTATCCTGAAAAGAGGGCGAAGAAGAAAATTGAAGAGATTGCAGACGAGGTGCGCGACGGAGGCATGCCCTTGACCTCTTATACTTTCATGCATCACGATGCTGTCCTCTCTCAAGAGCAAGCGAAGACCTTGATCGACTGGGCGGAGAGTTTGAAATAAATGTTCAGCTCATAGGGCAAAGGAATTTGGCCAAGTTCGCTCAACTAATTTCTTCTGATATCATAGCTAAACGTAGCCACTACGGGTTTTCCAGTCTTAGAAACCCCTTCCAGTATTCCGGTCACAGACGTGGCCACATCATGATTATAAAACGACACCTCCGCTTTTCCGGCAGCGTCTGTTTTTACATGCGGAGCCCAGTGCAGAGTGATGCGCTTGTCAGGAGCTTCATCAGTTGATTTCTTAACGTCATACCTAGGCGCATAAAATTCACGTTCGGTTTGATAACCTGGTCTTTTGACGGTGTAATTGCCTCCTTCAGTAGCTTTTTGAAACATGTTGCCTCCCTTTTTGGTGTAGAACCCAATGACTCCATTGGCCCCTTGAGACCCAAAAATGCTGGCGGTGTTGCCCATCCATACAGTATAACTTTCGATACTTTTTACATTGATAGAATTCAAAAAATCAATTGGCACCGGCGAGTCATCCACTAAGAAGATTGGCTGATTGGCGGTGCTTGAATTTGCGGAAATCGACGTGAGCCCACGTACCTGCACTTGCCAGCTCGATCCTGCACCCGACACCATCACTCCTGCCATGCGCCCCTGCAAAAGCTGAAGTGGATGTGTCATCGTCGCGGTTTCAGAATCTTTCACTTTCACGGTTCTGGAGCCTACTCCGTAGAGGCTTCCGGTTTTGTACTCAGGTTCAAGTTTTGTCGACTTTATTTCAACTTCTTTCAGTTGAATCGCATTAAGCTGATTATCGATCTGCCGCTTCTCCAAACTTCGGATGATAAATGATTTCTCAACAACGGAAGGAGTCGGGCTGAATCCGAAGATCGGAAATTGGGTGGCGGGGAAATCATACGGGTCGAACAAGAACTTGGTCCATTTGTTTCCTTTTTTCGTTTCACCCTGCAACATGATTCTCGTTGAATCAAAATACACGAGCTCATTCAATTCAAAGGCTCCCGAGGCGTCGGTCTGCTCCGTCCGCATATCAAATGGAATAGTGGTCACATAACTCACCTTGCCGTTGGCAATCGGCTTATTGTTATAGTAATCCACCATTCTGCCCTTGAACGTCAACCCGCGCTCAACTTTGTATCTGGGTTCAGGCCAGTTTGTTTGCAGTGCTTTTTGAATTGTAAATCGGCGCCATCCCTGAGTAAGCAACAGAACATCGAGTGCGCTTTCGCGATCGGCGTTTTCGAGATTGAAATAATATCCCGGCGATTGAATATAGCCTCTCAATTCAGACGAAAGCAATAGATAAGAATTTATGTTCTCGCGATTGTTGTCTGGCGGTACCGAGGCATCGTCGCACACGGCCATCGACATATTAGCAATAACAGGCACTGCAGCCGAATCAGTCACTTGAATTTGCACTTTCACCAATTCCCTAGGTGAGTAAGCATCTTTGTCGGAAGTGATCTTGACCAAAAGCGGTTTTTCTTCCAGAAACGTCAGTCGCTCAGCTAAAGGGTTTCCCTCCAGATCCGTGACTGTGATTTGAGCCACGCCTCCGGGAAATTTTGCCTTAGGAATTTTCACAAAAGCAATATGACGTGCAGAAAAAGTGGCGGTGGCCGCGAAGCTAAGCAACCCTCTCGTTTGCCCAAGAATACGGATTGCACTCAAGCCCAAATTCTCCGACGACTGCACCCACACCGTTATATCACTTGAACGAGCTACATTTTTCACCGACATCACCAATCCCGAATTTTTTGCCTCGGGTAATTTTATTTCTGTGCCATCATTTTCAATGACCGCATGATAGCTCTTCCCTATTTGAGGAGTGAAGTAAAACGACCCCATGCCGAGATAGTTGCTTTTGAACTCACAGATTGTCTTGCTTGATTCATCCACTACGTTCCCCTTCACTTCTCGCCCAAGTCCATCCTCCCCAATGGCCTTAAATGCCACTCTGCTCTGAATACCGTTCACGAGTTCACCGCCCTCGGGAAAAAACTGTATGGCCAAATTCTTTTCTTGAGCATCCAAATTGGCCTCTGCCTGTCCTTTGTTCCAAACTTTTATGAGATGGTGAAAAAAATAGTCTTCGTCCGAATTTTTCATCCAATTCGTGTACGCACGCACCAAATAATTTCCCGAAGCCAATGAATCTGAAAGCGCAATATCTCCCGCGGCCGATCCACTATCGGCAAGGAGCCTTACCTGACGAATTAGTTTCCCGCTTCCATTGATAAGCTCAACATAAATTGTGTTGCTAAGCGAGGAAGGCTCATGTGCTTCGCCAGCGGTGAGATATGCTTTAAACCAGATCGTGTCTCTGTTGGTATACTGGGGCCGATCAAAATGCAGATAGACCTTTTCTTGTGGACGCTCCTGGATGTATTTTTTGAAACCCGCGATGATTCTTTGCAAAACATCATCCTCGCCCGCAGTGAACGACAGAAGCACAATAGAAATTAACGTAATAGCCAGCGGGGATTTTTTTTTCATACGCGAGTTCAGGGTTTGAAAATGGACGGTCTTCTCTTTTCTTGTGACTAGGTCATCGCAAAAATAGTTGTAAGCGATGCCTACTATTTGACTTAAGTCAAAATAGTAGGTTTAAAAGTAGAGGGAGCGGCGGGATTATGAAATAATGCTTTTTAAGTACTTCACTTCCACCAAAAACAAGCCTTCCGGTGGGACATTCATTCCGGCCTTTTTTCTGTCTTTACCTTTTATGATCTCTTGAAAGTCATCAAAGGATATTTTTTTTGTGCCCACATCGAGCAAGGTGCCGACGATCGCTCGCACCATTCCTCGCAAGAACCTGTTGGCAGAAATTTCAAAAACAAGGAAGGTGTTCTTTTTCCGCCAGGTTGCTTTCTTGACATGGCAAACAAAATGGTTCACGTCGGTTTTCACTTTGCTGAAACTGGTGAAGTCATGTTCACCAATCAGCAACTTGGCTGCACGATTCATTAACCCGACGTCGAGAGGCTTGAAAAAATAATAGGCATATCCGATGGACAACGGATCCTTTTTTGTAGTAATGTGATACTCGTATGATCGTTGGCGTGCGTCATATCGAGCGTGCGCCGAATCAGTGACCTTAAAAATAGAATGAATAGCAATGTCTTTGGGGAGGAAAGAATTTAGGCGATGCAGCAACTCGTCGGTGTTCAATTCATTTTTGAAGTCGGCATGGAAAAATTGCTGTGCGCAGTGCACCCCCGCGTCAGTGCGGCCGCTACCAACGATTTCCAGTTTATGCCGCATCAATTTGCTGAGTGCATCCTCAACGATTTGCTGGACCCCTACGGCGTTGGCCTGATTTTGCCAACCATGATAGCGAGATCCGTTGTAGCTGATTTCAAAAAAATACCGCATGGCCAATTTTCGATGGTCAATTTATCAATTATCGATGGAATCGTCGGAACCACGTGAAATAATGAGCACTTTGTCATGAATTGACGGATGACTCATTGAGAATTGATAATTATCCCTAACTTTGCCCGGCAAATAATCAATCCTAAATATTATTTGCCGATGCCTCTCGATTCATCCAAATTCCTTTTCGAAGCCCTTACGTACGATGATGTTTTGCTTGTGCCCGCCTACAGCGATGTGCTGCCGCGTTCCACAGACACATCGGGCTATCTTACCAAGAACATAAAGCTCAACATCCCCATTATTTCTGCTGCCATGGACACGGTCACCGAGTCAAACTTGGCCATCGGGATCGCATTGGAGGGCGGAATTGGGTTCATTCACAAAAACATGTCGATTGAAGAGCAAGCCGAGCACGTGCGCAAAGTGAAACGCTCACAAAGTGGAATGATCTTAGATCCAGTTACGCTCCAGGTCAATTCGACGGTGCGTGATGCCGAAAAGATCATGCGTGAATATAAAATCGGAGGCATCCCCGTAATCGATGGAAACGGTAAACTGGTCGGGATCATTACCAATCGCGACCTGCGATTTCAAAAGAACTTCTCAAAGCCGATCGAGGAGATCATGACAAAAGACAATTTGATAACCGCTCCCGAAGGAATCACCCTTGAAAAAGCAGAGGTGATTTTGCAGAATTATAAGATCGAAAAACTGCCGGTCGTGAATAAACGCGGAAAGCTCACTGGGCTGGTGACTTACAAAGACATTCTGAAAAAGAAAAACAAGCCGAATGCGTGCAAGGACGAATTTGGAAGGTTGCGTGTTGGCGCAGCGGTAGGTGTTACCTATGATATCATGGATCGCATTGATGCACTGAAAAATTCGGGCGTGGACGTGATTAGCATCGATACGGCACATGGCCATTCCAAAGGTGTGATTGATGCAGCTAAAAAGGTAAAAAGGAAATTTCCCGAACTTGAGCTGGTGGTAGGCAACATAGCCACTGGCGAAGCAGCAAAGGCGTTGGCGAAAATTGGCGCTGATGCGGTGAAAGTGGGTGTTGGACCCGGCAGCATTTGCACCACCCGTGTGGTGGCTGGCGTTGGCCTTCCCCAGTTGTCGGCGGTATATGAAGCCGCCAAAGCATTAAAAGGCTCGGGTGTTAAAGCCATCGCCGACGGTGGAATTCGTTTTTCGGGAGATGTAGTGAAAGCACTGGCAGCAGGGGCAGACAGCGTCATGGTCGGTTCACTGCTGGCAGGTACGGAAGAGGCGCCCGGAGAAGTAATCATTTACGAGGGCAGAAGGTTTAAATCCTATCGTGGAATGGGCTCCATCGAAGCCATGGAAGACGGATCAAAGGACCGTTACTTTCAAGATGTTGAAGATGATATTAAGAAATTGGTTCCCGAGGGAATCTCGGGCCGCGTTCCCTTTAAAGGATCGGTGAGCGAAGTGCTTTATCAATTAGTAGGAGGCCTGAGGGCAGGAATGGGCTACTGCGGTGCAAAAAATTTGGAAACTTTGAAAAAAGCGAAGTTTGTCAAAATCACGACCGCCGGCGTGACTGAAAGCCACCCACATGATGTTTCTATCACACGCGAAGCCCCGAACTACAGCAGGAAATAACCTGGGGTCTATACTCCGAAGGTTTAGAGCAGCGGTGTCAAGAGGGCTATCGAATTGCCTTCAATCAGTGCATGAACACTCAAAATGTGGAGTTGCACTGACTATATTTGCCTCCTAATTTTTTCTCATGCGTATTCTCATCATCGGCAGCGGCGGCCGCGAGCATGCATTCGCCTGGAAATTGAGCCGAAGCCCAAATTGCGATAAGCTTTTTGTAGCACCAGGCAATGCCGGTACCGCACAGATTGCGACCAACGTCCCCATCGCCGTGGATGATTTCAAAAACCTGGGGAGGCTGTGCATCGATCAAAAAATTGATCTGGTTTTAGTGGGTCCTGAGGTGCCACTGGTCAAAGGCATACGCAATTATTTTGGAGAAGATGAAAGACTGAAGAATATTTTGATGGTGGGCCCTTCCAAAGAAGGAGCACAACTGGAAGGGAGCAAAGACTTCTCAAAGCAATTCATGCTTCGCCACGGGGTGCCCACGGCAAAAGCAAAAACCTTTTTCAGCAACCAAACGAAAGAAGCCGAGCGATACTTGGAAGACCTGAAGCCTCCCTATGTTTTGAAGGCAGACGGGCTAGCCGCCGGCAAAGGCGTGATCATTTCAGTATCATTGGTCGAGGCAAAATCAGCGATCAGGGAAATGCTGGAAGACAAAAAATTTGGAGAGGCAAGTGCAAAAGTTCTGATCGAAGAATTTCTAGATGGAATCGAGCTTTCTGTTTTTGTCGTGACGGATGGAAAAGATTATGTGATCCTTCCCGAAGCCAAAGACTATAAGCGAATTGGAGATGGCGACACTGGACCAAACACAGGAGGGATGGGATCGGTATCCCCCGTTTCCTTTGCGGACAAAGCGTTCATGAAGAAAGTCGAGGAGGATGTAGTGAGGCCAACCATAGACGGGTTGAAAAAAGAGAATATCAGTTACAAGGGATTCATTTTCATCGGCTTGATGAACGTGAATGGAGAACCCTATGTCATTGAATACAACGCGCGCATGGGCGACCCTGAAACCCAGTCGGTAATGATGCGCATCAAAAGCGATTTGGTTGACCTTCTTGCCGCGTGCGCGAAAGGAGAATTGAAAAATTGCTGGATCGAAGTTGATCCATCGTTTGTTGCCACGGTGGTGATGGCCGCCGGCGGCTATCCAGATCAATACGAAAAAGGAAAAGTGATTTCAGGTATCGGCAAAGTACAGGGTGCCCAAGTGTTTCATGCAGGCACAAAGGCTAGCGACAAAAATATTGTTACCGATGGAGGACGCGTTTTGGCGGTGACCGCCAGCGGGAATGACATGAAAGAGGCTATTCGCAACAGCTATGAGGCCGTTGGGCAAATCTCTTGGGACAACTCTTATTTTCGAAAGGATATAGGCCAGGATGTCCTCAGAACATGATGTTTGTCGAAATTGCAATCACAAGCTACCTTTACACCTTATCTTAAAACTAAAACATGGGCTGTGCGTGCGGAACGAAAAGTAAAGACGGTAAAGTAGCAGGTTGCCACAACAACGGCGCCTGTGGCACTGGCGGCTGCAATAAAATGAACGTATTCGATTGGCTCAGCAATATGGAGATGCCGTCGAGTGGTCGCTTTGACGTTGCTGAGATCAGATTCAAAAACGGCCGAAAGGATTTTTACCGGAACACCGACAATATCACCCTTCATACCGGCGATGCCGTGGTAGTTGAGGCCATGACTGGCCATCACATCGGCTATGTATCGATGCAGGGTGAACTCGTGCGCTTGCAGATGCAAAAGAAGAAAGTGGCCAACGACGATGAGATCAAGAAGATTTATCGAATAGCCCACACCAAGGACTTAGAAAAATTTGAAGAAGTGAAGAACCGTGAGCTCCCTTCTCTCTATCACGCGCGCGAGGCCATTCGAAGATTGAAATTGACCATGAAACTTTCGGACGTAGAGTTTCAGGCCGACAACACCAAGGCCGTTTTTTATTATTCCGCCGATGAGCGAGTGGATTTTCGCGAACTTATTAAAGTGCTCGCCACTGATTTCAAAGTTCGTGTAGAAATGCGTCAAATCAGCTTGAGACAAGAGGCAGGAAGGCTTGGAGGAGTGGGCGTGTGCGGAAGGGAATTGTGTTGTTCTACTTGGCTCAGCGATTTCAAAAACGTAGCCACCAGTGCGGCCCGCTACCAAAACCTGTCACTGAACCCCAGCAAGCTTTCAGGTCAGTGCGGCCGATTGAAATGTTGCCTCAACTATGAGCTCGAGACGTATATGGAGGCCCTCAAATTCATTCCCGAAGTAGAAACACCTTTGCTTACAGAAAAAGGCGAAGCACGTCTACAGAAAACCGACATCTTTCGCAAGATCATGTGGTTTGCGTACAAGGAAGAGAACAACTGGTACGCACTGAACGTGGATCGAGTCAACGAGATTTTGGAATTGAATCGGTCGGGAAAAAAACCTGCCAGTCTTGAATTAGATATGGAAGAAGTGAAGATACCCATATCCACGCTTAACAGCGACCTGGAGAGCCTCGACAAAAAGTTTCAAAACAAAGGAAAGAAAGGACGCAACAAAAACCGTCGTGGAAGAGACGATCGAAGGAATCCAAACCAACCGAACGCCGGAAGCCAGGGTGCCAACCCGAATAGGAAACAACCGCCAAATAATCAAAGGCAGGGCAATCCAAACCCTAACAATCAAAAACCGGGCGGTCCAAACAAAAACAATCCGCGACCAAATCCGAATCAAAATCGGCCTAACCCGAATCAAAATCGACCAAACCCCAATCGCCCCAAATGAGGATTATGCTCTGCGCAATGGCAATCGCATTGATGATTGCAGGTTGTGATTCAAACCGGGTTTTTGAAAAAAACGAGGAGTTCAAAGATCGCACTTGGAAAATAGCGGCGCCCGCTACCTTTGATTTTCAAATTAGTGATGCGTCAAAAAAATACAACCTACTCATGGACGTTCGCAATTCGATTGAGTATCCGTTTGCGAGGTTATTTGTCAACTATGACCTCAAGAGTGACAGCACATCACTTTCCAGAGAATTGATTTCCGTTTACCTCTTTGATCAGAAAACAGGGAAGCCTTTTGGAACGAGCGGCATCGGCGACATTTACGATCATCAATTTCCTATCCTTAAAAATTTCACCTTCAAACGTGCAGGCAATTTCCATATGAGCTTTCAGCAGTTCATGCGACAAGACACAATCCCCGGCATCTTGGCGGTGGGCTTGCGGGTAGAGCTCGTTGAGGGCTTGTGACATGGGCAGTCATTCTAAAATTTTGCTGTGAGGCCTAATCCAATGCCATAGCGGGGAACCGCGAACGCAGACGGCTGGAGTATTATTTCATTATACCGATCGATCGCTTTTCTCTGGGGCGAGACCGTTAATTGTTTGATCACCGGACCCAAGATGAGTTGACCGAAAAAAAGCCCCAAAAAGAGATTGGTGTTATTCGGGTCGTTTCGCCCGTTCAACCAAACGACCGTAAAAGCTATCCCCATGGCGGCCTGAACGCCAGCGCCGATAAGTCTCGTTCTGAAAACCGATTTAAGATGGCGATCGACGGCCGAATCCTTCACCGCCAAGAGAGGCATCGCTAATTGATCAAAACTGACGTGCCTCCCATCGTAATAATATCGTCCATGACTGAGGACAATAGGACTAAGGTCTATGGTCATCTGCTTTGAATGTTGACGGTAATTTCTATCTGGGTTTAGCGTTTTTTTATAGTACTGCCCAGACGCGATGAATGAGCACCCCAGTATGTATAAAACCACAAACATGTTTTTCATAGAAATTCAATTTTGATAGCCAGACTGACCTTTGCCAATAATCAAATTCACTCCCCATAGCCCATGTGAGTCGAGATTGAAAATACCGGAAAAACAATTTCGGCGAGCACGAGTGGCTCAAAAAAGGAAACTCATTGCACAGAAACGCATGATGCTCTACTTACTTAGAAGCATTGATCGGTGGTGACGAGCCCAGGATCAGGAATGTAGCTCGCTCAAGATTTTGTGTACTTCATTTTTTTGCAATCTCGGGCCCCATTGCCTTACTACATGCGAAGAAGCCAGCGAAGCAAGTTTACCTGAGCCAGCATAGCTGTGGCCGTGGTTGATACCGTAAAGAAATGCGCCGGCAAACATATCGCCTGCGCCGTTTGTGTCGACCGCGCGAGCAGCGTAAGGCTCAATGGTAATGAAAGTGTCGCCATCAAAAACAATCGCTCCGTTGGCTCCCAACGTAATCACAAAATGCTTGGCGGCTTGTCTTAATTTTTCGCGAGCTTCGCTCAATGAATTGGTGCCAGTAAAAATCATCGCTTCCTCGTCATTGCAAAAAAGCAAATCGACACTGGCACCCACGATCTCGTTCATTTGCTGTGCAAAATATTTTACCATGCTTGGATCGGAAAAGGTGAGCGCAACGTTTACTTTATTTTGCTCGGCAATCCGTTTTGCCTCTTTCATGGCATCGAGTCCTTTCGGACTAGCTACAAGGTAGCCCTCGAGGTAAATGTATTTTGAATTCCTGATTGCATTCTCATCCAAATGTTGGGGCGACAAAAAGGAGCTTACGCCCAAATAAGTGTTCATTGTTCTTTGAGCGTCGGGTGAGGTCATCACCAGGCACCTACCGGTGTGTCCGACAGGGCAATTTTCAAACTTCAGATTGGTGGCTACTCCATGATGAGCCAAATCATCTAAATAAAATTTTCCGAAGTCATCGTGGGCCACTAAGCAAGAATAGAAACCCTTACCACCAAATTGATTGAGCGCAACAATGGTATTCCCAGCGGACCCGCCACCGCTCATTTTACTTTTCCCCATAGGGATGGCTTTCATCAATTCATCCTGGCGCTTGTCATCAACCAATGTCATTACGCCTTTTTCGACATTGTTTTTTTCGAAAAAATCGTGATTTACTTCCGTGACAAGGTCCACTATGGCGTTGCCCACTCCAAACACATCGTATGTCATACGCTTGAAAAATAGATTGGCCGCAAAAATAGTGGATTCTTCGTCATTCGATTTGATTAATTTTGTTTTGCTATGAAGGACTTCATTGCTGTTGTCAACGCCTATAAACAGATCGATTTTTCACAACGAAAAGCAGCTCTTGCCACGGTGGTGCGTGTGCATGGCTCTTCTTATCGCAGCCCTGGTGCACGGATGCTTATCACGGACGATGGTCGGTGGACCGGCTCGATTAGCGGAGGCTGTCTCGAAGGCGATGCCCTGCGAAAAGCCCGCCAGGTCATGAACAGCAATCAGGCGATCACCGTGACTTACGATACGCGCGATGAAAGCAACCAAAATCTAGGCATCAGTTTAGGATGCAATGGTGTAATCGATGTGTTGATTGAGCCGGTAACTCCGACAGACGAAAACAATCCCATCAAGGTGTTTGAAAGATTCATTCACGCAAAAGAAGAATTGGCTTTGGCCACCGTCTGTAGCGCGGGAAAAATTGGCGCCAAGTTTGTTTTAGAACAGAAAGGCAAGGATAAAAATATTGAAGGGCGGCTGCGCTCAGCATTGGGTGAAATTTTCGTCTCAAAAAAATCGCAGATAAAGAATTTCTTTTTGGATGGGGAAGAAGCGGAAGTGTTTCTTGAGTTGATACAACCCACCCTATCGGTTTTGATTTTTGGCGGAGGCTTTGATGCGCGCCCCGTCAGCAAACTGGCACAATCCCTGGGCTGGCACGTGCAGGTGACCGACGAATGTGTTGCCCACCTCGCGCCAACCTTTTTCCCCGACGCCAAGCTATCTCTTTGCCAGCGTGAATTTGTTGACCGCGATTTTGAAATCACACCGTATACCGCCTGCGTCCTGATGTCGCACAACTACGAGTATGATCGCGATGTATTGAGGAAGCTCATCAATACCAATACCTCCTACATCGGCATACTGGGCCCCCGAAAGCGATTTGACAAAATGCAGGAAGAGTTTTTAACCAACGGAACGGTGCTTTCGGAAAGTGACCTGGAAAGAATTCACTCACCTATTGGCCTCGACATTGGTGCTGAGGCTCCTGACGAGATAGCGGTCTCAATCATTGCCGAAATCCAAGCCAAATTTTCTAAACGCAACGGGAAATTTTTGAGGGCAAACGAAGGGCCGATCCATCACCGCGACCCCGAAAGTGACCAAGTATATAAGCGGAACTTCTGAGCGATCAGCCGACGATCAGCTTCTGGCCCGGTTTGAGATTGCTGCCTTTTAAGTTGTTGAGCGCTTTTATTTTCTCGATCGTCACCCCCTGAAGCTTTTTCGAGATATCCCACAGCGTGTCCCCTGGTTGAACGATATAGGTTTTGCCACCGTCCAATAGAAGTGACGTAGAGGGCGCTGCCGTGGTTGAAGTTTGTTTGATAGGTACCTGGCTTGCAGCGGGGGCGACCCAAATGGTTAGGCGCTGACCCGTCCTTATCATATTGCCTCTTAAATTATTCCATTTCTTCAGGTTTGTCACGCTCACCCCAAAACGCTGTGCTATTGTGCCTAACACATCGCCGTACCGGACATAGTACACGTTTTGATTGCGCCCATAAGTGTTGTCGGTAATTTTCTTTGCAATGGCCTCCCATTCTTTCTTCCCGGCAGCGACCGAGTCCAAGATGGCGATGCGATTTTGGGCTAATGCTACTTTCGCGTTTTTGGGCACGCGGATCACGCGTGATTCCCCGTCTTCAGGTAAAGCATTTCTCTTAACAGTGGGATTCAAAGACAACAAATCTTCCGTACATGCCCCTGTCAATTTTGAGAACGTATCGAAATGGAAAAACTTGGATACCATTAGCGTGTCACTCAGCATGATTTCCTCTCTGGAATCATCGTATAGGTTATGCTCAGCAGCATAATTGATGGCGTAAACGATGGCGATGTATTGCGGCACATAGGAACGCGTCTCCCGAGGCAGGTAGTTGTATACATCCCAAAAAGTCTTTTTGTATCCCGACCTTCGGATGGCCCAACGCACCGTGCCTGGGCCGGAATTGTATGCAGCGAGGGCAAGGTGCCAGTCATGAAAAATTGAATACAACTGCGACAGATAGCGACAGGCGGCATCGGTCGCTTTTTCGGGATCCATTCGATCGTCTAAGGCCCAATTGTTGTTCAATCCGAGGTACTGGCCTGTTCCAGACATGAATTGCCAAAGACCCACGGCATGCGCCACGGAATATGCTCGCGGATTCAGCGCCGACTCTATGATCGACAAGTATTTCAACTCGTCCGGAAGGCTGTATTCTTTTAACTTCTTTTCAAACAGGGGGAAGTACAAATCCTTTCTTCGAAGCATTGATTTCGTGTATTCACGATCACGCACCGTAAAGTATTCAACGAACGCGTGCACTTTGCTGTTGTAGGTGAGAGGGATCGTTTGCTGCAAGCAGCTAAGACGGTCGGCAATCAGTTCTGGCTCATCGTCGGCCGGGACGAATTCCAGGTTGGAGGGGAGCGCGACTAACTCAGTTTTGATCGTGTCCTTTTCAACCAGTGAGTCGATGGCGGCAGAGGCGGCAGAAAGTACGAGCGTGTCTTTGCGTTCCTCTACTTGAGCAAAGGCTGCAGATATCCACAGCAAAAAAATGATCGCAAAAAATAATCTCATGTTACGATCTGGTTAATACCAAAAAACCTGAACTGAAAATTGCTGAAACCCGCGAAACGGAAAATCAATGCGCGGATTGCCGTCGATAGCGCCTCAAAAGAAAAGCGTATGCTGTTACTTCCCGTCGATTTTAGGGATCTCATTGCCTGCATCATCCACCTCTTTCTTCACGTCCTTCACGGCATCTTTAAACTCACGAATC
>Ga0310811_10007613_pt1 | contig 13895 bp, 5 predicted proteins | sample YCmetagenome_FD_207642 | JGI IMG/M metagenome (GOLD analysis project Ga0310811, IMG submission 207642) | Soil microbial communities from experimental microcosm in Duke University, North Carolina, United States - YC | ecosystem: Engineered > Artificial ecosystem > Soil microcosm > Unclassified ... | reverse complement strand
GGCCACCCCACCCAATCCACACCCCCCATGGGCTGGATGTCCTGGAACAGCTTCGGCCCCAACATCAACGAATCCGTCATCCGATCCACCGCCGACGCCATGGTTACCTCAGGCATGAAAGCCGCAGGCTACCAATATATCTTCATCGACGACGGTTGGGTCAGCGGTCGCGACACCCACAACAACCTCGTCCCCGATCCAAAAAAATTCCCCCACGGCATCAAGGCCCTCGCTGCCTACATCCACTCCAAAGGCCTTAAACTCGGCATCTATTCCGACGCCGCAGAAAAGACATGCGGCGGCTTCACCGGAAGCCTCGGCTTCGAAAAACAGGACGCCGCCACCTTCGCCTCCTGGGGAATCGACTACCTCAAATACGACTACTGCAACGCCCCCACCGACGTCGCCGACGCCCTCGAAGCCTCAGGCCGCCCCATCCGACTAGGCATCTGCGAATGGGGCGACAGACAACCCTGGCTATGGGCCGCGGAAGCGGGAGGCACTGTCTGGCGAACTACCGGCGACGTCCGCGACAAATGGAAGGCATTACCCGGAGAAGAAGGCATGGGCATCCTCAACATCGTCGACATCAACGGCGGCCTCGACCACTTCGCACAAAAAGGTCACTGGAACGACCCCGACATGCTCGTGGTAGGCCTGTACGGGAAAAAAGGCCCCGCCTCCGACCTCGGCGGCATCGGATGCAACGACCAGGAATACCAAAGCCAGTTCAGCCTCTACTGTATCATGGCCGCACCACTCAGCGCCAGCAACGACCTCCGCAACCTCAGCGTCACGACAAAAGCGACCCTCACCAACAAAGAAGCCATCGCCATCGACCAGGACCCACTCGGCATACAGGGCAAACGCATCGCCAACGACTCCACCCGCGCGATATTCACCAAACCCCTCGCAAACGGCGACATCGCAGTCGCTATCCTCAATAAATCAGAAAGATCACAACAACCCAATCTCAATTGGAGCGGCCTCGGCCTCGCCGCCGACGGCGCATACGAAGTCCGCGACGTCTGGACACACGCGGCCACAACGCTCAACCAAACAATAGCCCCCCACGAAACCAAACTCCTGAGACTAAAACACACCATCACACAGGTCAGCCTACCCCATATCTTTAGCGACAACATGGTTTTCCAGCGCGACCAACCCGTAAAGATCTGGGGCTATGCACCCAACAACAAAAAATTGACCGTCACCTTTCACGGACAAACCCGGACAACAGTCGCAGGCGCCAACGGAAAATGGTCAGCCACCTTTCCCCCAACCCCCTACGGCGGTCCCTTCGAACTTAAGATCACCGGCACCACCAACAGCCTGACCTATAAGAACATCATGGTCGGCGACGTATGGGTTTGCAGCGGCCAGTCGAATATGGAGTTTCCCGTCTCCGGATGGTCCAGCGTCAACAACTACCAGTACGAGATCGCACACGCCGAATACCCCAATATCCGACTCTTCACCGTGGAAAAGAGCATTAGCGGTACACCCGAAGAAGACGTAAAGCCCGCCCAGTGGCAGCAATGCAGCCCCTCAACCATCAGCCCCTTCTCCGCCGTCGGCTATTTCTTCGGCAGGCAGCTAAACCAAACACTTAAGATCCCCATCGGCCTCGTCTTCTCTTCCTGGGGAGGCACCGACATCGAATCCTGGATCAGCAGGAACAGCCTCGACACAAGCGCCGAATACCACGACGCCGTAAAAAACCTCCCCGTACTCGACATGGACTCACTGAGGAATACCCTCGGAAAAACGATCCTCCGACTCGTGGATAACGTACAGGGACACCTGCCCGACACGACAGCCATCGGCTCCTGGAAAACAATATCCTTCGACGACAGCAAATGGCCGGTAATGCAGCTCCCCGGCCTCTGGGACAACCAGCAGCTCGGCAACACGTTCGACGGCCAGGTCTGGTTCAGAAAAGAATTCGAACTCAAACCCGGCATCCCCGGCACCACCGACACCATCACCCTTTCACTGGGAATCATCGACGACAACGACCAAACCTTCGTCAACGGAGTCCCCGTCGGCGCCACCAACGGCTACAACCTCAGACGCATCTACAAAATACCTCCTGGCATCCTCCGCGACGGCAAAAACGTCATAACCATAAAAGTCGACGACACCGGCGGCGGTGGCGGCGTCTATGGCAATGCCAACGATATCTACCTCGTCTCTGGCTCAACCCGCACCGACCTCTCCGGCGCCTGGAAATTCCAGGTGGCAGCCATAGCCGCCGGCAACGGCAGCTTCGGCCCCAACAGCTATCCCTCCCTCCTCTACAACGCCATGATCCACCCCCTGACACCCTTTCCCATAAAAGGCGTCATCTGGTACCAGGGCGAGAACAACGCCAAACGCGGCTACCAGTACCGGAAGGCCATGCCGCTGATCATTGAGGACTGGCGCAACCAATGGAAAGAAAAGAACTTTCCCTTCTACTACGTACAGATCGCCAGCTTCAGCGCGGACCACGGGAACAGCAACACCGGCAGCGCCTGGGCCGAACTCCGCGAATCCCAGACACTGACACTATCGGTCCCCCATACCGGCATGGCCGTAACCACCGACATCGGCGAGCCCAACGATATCCACCCCAAAAACAAACAGGACGTCGGCAAAAGACTTGCAGCCCTCGCCCTCAAAGACACCTACGGAAAACCCGTCGTCGCCGAAAGCCCCAAATACAAGTCCATGGAAATAAAAGACAGCCACATAGAATTGCGCTTCACAGGCACTGGCTCCGGGCTCTCCTCCTCCGACACCCAACTCACCGGCTTCGAACTCGCCGGCCCCGACAAACACTTCTTCCCGGCAACGGCCACCCTCAGCGGCGACCGGGTAGACCTACACGCTGACGAAGTCCCACACCCCGTCGCCGCACGCTACGCCTGGGCCGACGACGCCAGCAAGTCCAATCTGTTCAACAAGGAAGGCTTCCCCGCCATCCCATTCCGAACCGATCGATGGCCGGAAATCACAAAAACCGTAAAATATACAATATATTTGCAGTAGCACAGTGTAGTATAGCCCCACCCTACCGGCGCGGGCTACACGCCTGAAACAAAAAAAACAACTTTATCTATGCGCGACGTATTCCAGGAAATACGACAGTTGGAAGGCATAGCAGGACTATCGAAACACGAACAACTGGTTCAGGGCATCATCAATGCCATCAACGACAAGATCCTCTCCCAGGGAGACATGCTCCCCTCCGTCAATAGCCTGATCCGCGAATTCGGCTTCGCCAGAGAAACCATCGCCCGCTCATACAAAGACCTCACCAGCCGCGGCATCGTAGAGTCCAAGAACCGCGTCGGCTTCTACGTCGCCAACGGCGACACCGAAAAACAGCTGAGGCTCGCCCTCATCATCTTCGCCTTCGACAGCTTCCAGGAAGTCTTCTACAAGACCTTCCGCGACCTGCTCGGCGAAACAACACACGTAGACGTCTTCTTTCACCACAACAACATCGACGTCTTCGAAAGCATCATATCCAACGTCAGAGGAAAATACGGAATGTACGTAGTAGCACCCATCCCCCACAAAAGGACCGCCGACATCATCCATACCCTCCCCATGTCCAAATTCCTGATGATCGACCGCTACGAGCCCATCGGCGGCGAATTCTCACACATCACCCAGGAATTCGAACGCTCATCCTACGAAGCTTTCAGCAAACTCAGCTCGACCATCAGCCACTACAAGGGCATGGTGTACTACTACCGCCCTTCTTCCGATACGCCTATCGAAATACTCAACGCCTACAAGAAATTTGTAAAGGACTATAAGATAAAAAGCACCATCGCAACCACCTACGAGCCCGGCTCCATCCAGAAAGGATTCGTATACTTTACCATCAATAATACCGAGCTCTGGGCCATGCTCAAAGACTGCGTAGCCAAAGGACTGACCCTCGGAAAAGACGTCGGCATCCTCTCACACAACGACGACGTCGTCAAAGAGATCATCTGCAACGGCATCACCACCTATTCAGCCGACTTCAAATACATGGCCGAAAAAGCCGCCGAATTCGTCCTCCGCCGCGAGCCTGTCCGCGAAACCATCCCCACCATCCTTATCCGAAGAAATTCACTTTAAACGATACAACTTTACGTCACTAGCCGGCACCACCACCCTAAGCTGCCCGACAACTTCCATTGCCCCCGAACCAAACAACTCCATGGCGCTGCACGATCCAATACCCAACCGCGACAGCGGCACCACATACTCCTGCTCCTTGTCGCTATAATTAAAAACGGCCACATACCTCACCCCATCCAGCGCCTGCGTAAAAATATTCACTCCCCTGTCTCCCGTATTCGCCTCGACCGGCCTCCAGCTGATCCCCTTCCTCGCAATACCCAGCAACCCCTCATTCTGTAACAACAACTCCGCCATCCCCCGCCACTTGCCGGGAATCGAATAGTCATCCCCCGTGGTCAGCGTACCCGTCACCAGCGACGCAGCCAGCCGCGCCCGGTTCATACCATCAGGCGCCACATTGAACACAACATGATCCGCGTCGATAAAATTATACATACGCCCCAGCCACCAGCCATATCCCGTGCTGTTCAGCGTATACTCGGAATTGTCGATCGCCGAAAAAGCGTCACACGCAATACGTCGCATATGAACATACCTGCTCGTAGCGAGATTCGGCGAGATGGCAGCATACATCAGCATACTCCCGTCAAGCACGCTGTCGACCAGCGACATTCCCCGGCGAAACGCCTCCATCCCCGTCGTCACCGAAGGATCATAAAAATGATCCGCCTCGATCGCCCCATGCCCGAGAAAATCCACCTTGATCATCTCGAATCCCAGCGCCTTCAGCCTGCTCAGCACATGCACGATCATCCACCGCGTCCCCGGATGCGTCGGGTCCAGCGCCCTGCCCCCATCGATATCCACGGGCTTCCCGTTCTGCCGCGTCCACGCTTGCTCATACCGGTAATTCGTCCCTGCTATCGGCCGCTCACTCTTCCCCCACTCTGCAAACGGAGTCCAGTATACTCCCGGATGCATCCCCTTCTCCCGGCAATAAGCAACAAATTCCCTGAGCTTGCTCACATCCCCGTCCAGACCACCCGGCGTCATATTATCCCAGAAAGCATCCAGATCGATAAAAAGACTGCCATCCGATCGCCGGAAGCCACTGACCGAATCATGCAAAAAATCCACAACCCCCTTCACCTTGCCCAGCGTCAGCTTATCCTGTATCGCTCCCCAGCTGTTCCATACGATCGGCACCGGCTTATCCCATCCAAATACAACCCGCGGCCCCAGCTGCATATTCAGCCCGGCATATTCTTCCATCCCGCTCCTCCAGTCGGCCCAGTGACCGACTACCATCCGCGGACTCCGGCAATAACCATTCGTCAGACCCACCATCCCATGCGGCACACGATCATGCGTGACCGTCGTATCGGAAAGCCCCGCAAACAGCGACACCGAATCCCCCATGTCCACCCCACTCTTCCAGACATCATGCTCGAGCGAACCCATGACAATCCCCTCCCGGGTAGAGTCATTATAAACCGCCGTGACCTCCGAACTCACAAACCTTCCCTTCCCCGGATCCCGCGCATCATAGCGAACATACATATCGTTGTCATAAGGCACCTTCAAAGCCCGCATATGACCTCCCGTAAATGCCCCCGTCATCACGGACATATAATTACACCTCGCTCCCCCGACCCTCACTTCCATCTCGACATAGTTCTTCCCCGGATAAACATAGAACAACTGCTGAAGCTTCCCCGTACTCACCGTATACAAACTCCCCGTCTTCACCACCTTCCTCGTCGACGAGGCCACCCGCGAATCGAATACCCCTTCCCCTTTACACAAGGCATACGCGTAACTCACCACCTGCCGCCCATTCAGGACCAGGGAATATACCCCGCGATTCAGATCATAGACGATCCTGTTCCCCTTTCCGAAATTCCAGACCTGCTGCCCAGCCACGACACCAGACAACACAAGAAATACAGCCAACAATAAAATACGATTGCCAGACATAGTTAGTTTTTTTTATTCTTCCGTGATCTCGACAACTGTGCTCGTCAACTCCTTTTTACCCAGAACACCGAGCCCCGTCTTCATCAGGTACTCTCCCGTGAACGTTTTCCCGTCTTCCGCAAGCACCGCCGGCGTTCCTGGATACCGGTTGATCTCCCTGACCCGATAGGTCCTTGCACCGTCCAGCCCCCGCAGCTTCACCGGAGCCCAGACACTTCCATACCGCGGATGCAGCACATAGCCGAACAATACAGCCTTCCTCTTGTCACTGTCCACATACATCAGCGCGGCCCGCTGAGCGTCATAGGGCGCAAGCAGCCTGTACAAATCGCCCTGCCCGATCGTAGCGCTCAGCCGGCGATAGTCCTTCAGCGCCTGCTGACTGAACCCAAGCTCCTTGTCCGTCATCTTAGACACGTCCAGATCATAACCCAACCTCCCCATCATCGCCACATCCGTACGGAATTTCAAAGGCTCCTTCCCCCACGAAGTAATATGACAGGCGATCGTATTGGCCGGAAAGAAATAAGAATAGCCCCACTGTATATACACCCGCTCGACCGCATCGGTATTGTCGCTGGGCCAGAACTCCGTAAAATATTTCAGCGCCCCGTAGTCTGTCCTTCCCCCGCCGCCGCTGCACAGCATCATCGGCACGGCCGGATGCTTCGCCCGCAGCCGCCCGAGAACAGCATACAGCCCCGCCACATAGTCGATATAAAGATTCGACTGACGGCTCCCGAGATAAGGCGAATAAGCGTTGGTCATCATCCGGTTGCAGTCCCACTTCAGGTAGGCGATACCGGTATGCTGCGTCAGCAGATCGTCCACGGTCCGGAAGACAAAATCCTGAACCGCCGGATTGACGAGGTCTAAAACCAGCTGATTCCGGAAATAATTCTCTGCGCGGTTCGGCAGTTTCAGCACCCATTCAGGGTGCTTCCCATACAGCTCGCTTTTTGGGCTCACCATCTCCGGCTCGACCCAGATGCCGAACTTCACCCCCTTTTCCGCGGCATCCTTCTCCAGCCTCGCTATCCCATGCGGCAGCTTGGCCCGGTCCTCCTGCCAGTCGCCCAGCGATGTATGATCGTTGTTGCGGGGATATTTATTACCAAACCACCCATCGTCCAGCAAGAACATATCCGCACCCAGCTTTCGCGTCTCGCCGAACAAACTGTCCAGCTTTTGCTCATTGAATTCGAACTGCGTCGACTCCCAGTTATTCAGCAGCGTCATCCTCGGCCCCTTTCCGTCCAGTACGCCGTAGCTGCGCGCCCAGTCGTGCAGATTGCGGCTCGCCCGCCCACGGCCCTCATCGGAATACGTAAAAATGAATTCAGGCGTCTTCAGCGTCTTTCCAGGATCGAGCAAATAGTCCGAAGCATAAGGATTCATTCCCGGCAGCACACTCAGCCTGTCCTTCTCGTCGACTTCGAACAACAGCTGAAAACTACCAGACCAGCCCAGCGTACCCGCCAGCACCTCACCCGTCTCCTCCGTAGACTCTCCATTCAGAGACAATAAAAAGGCCGGCGTCTGGTACATATCCGCACGGGTGCCCAGCTTACTGTCGATGATCTTGATCCCGCTCGTCAGCCGGCTCTCGTCCATTTGCATCTCCCGGGCCCAGTCGCCATGCCACTGCGTCAGCCAGTAACTGTCCGCATGAAAATGCAGCATCGAGGAAGCAAAATTGCTTACCCGCACCGGTTCTTTCTCGCCATGACTGATCCTGACCCCCGAAGTAATGACATTCTCCCGCACATACGCCTTCAGCTCTATCACCACCGTTACAGGGTAGACCGGGTCCTTCATGACAATGCTCGTCACCCGAATATTGCCATCCGTGCTATCTGTCCCCCACGAAGCCGCCCGCAGATCCAGAGACGGATTCCCGTCGGCATGCACGATCCGGATAGCCGGCTCGAAAAGATAACTCCCGCCACCCTGCGCATAGCTTTCTACCAATGTATCGGCCGGCGTGGAACTCACAGCTACCCTCGTCCCGAGATAGGACTGATATAACTTTCCATTCGGCCCTACCGTTAATACCAAACTCATATTCCGGGTATGGACATCGATCTTCTGCTGCGCCAGCAGACCGGAACAGGCAAACAAAATGCCCGACAGCAACAGAAAGGATAAACAAGCTTTTCTCATCGTAAATATTAAAAAGGATTAATGTGCTAGACCTAACGGGGAAAATACAACGAACATCACTATCATCGCAACGACCAGCAGCCCAAAATACCAGTAGCGCTGCTTCCACGGCGCAAGCGCCGCAGCACCTTCGTTCACGATCCTGAACGGCTCCTTCATCGGATAGAACCTCCCGATCAGCAGCATCCCCGCAACCGTCACCACGAACAGGATCGCCAGCACGTGCAGATAATGCAGTCCCGTATGGAACACGAACTGCGTGAGCATATAACTCACCACAAAGAACACCAGCCCCGCCTTCGCCGCTATCGCCGGCGTCTTCTTCGTCAAAAAACCAACCGTCATCACCGTGAATATCGGCACGCTGAAAAAACTGGCCGCCTTCTGCAGATAGTTGTAAAAACCGCCGCTGAAATTTATGATCAGCGGCGCGAAATAAACGCCCCCCGCTATCACCAGCACCTGGAATACCCTCGCACCGCGAACGATCGCCTTCTCATCCGGCCGTTCTCCCCTGCGCTGCATCCACGGCTGATAGATATTCACCGTAAACAATGTCCCAAGACTGTTCAGCCCCGCATTGAACGTACTCAACGCCCCGCCAAAAACGATCGCCGCCATGAATCCCGATATCACCGGCGGCATCACATCGCTGACCAGCTGAGGGAAAGCATTCACCGAATTTCCCAATCCTGTATACAGATGCAGCGCCATCAACCCCGGCACATTCAGCAGCAACGGCGCCATCAGCTTCCCCACACAGGCCAGCGCGATCCCCTTCTGGCTCGTCGCCAGATCCCGCGAAGCCAGCGTCTCCTGAACGATATACTGCTCCATCCCCCAGTAATAGACATTGATCAGCAGCATGCCCGTGAACAACGTGCTGAAAGGCACCGCACTCCCAGGACCTCCGATCGCGTTCAGATGCTCCTGCTTACTGCTGACCACGCGATGTATACCCTCCGCCACACTACCCCCTCCCAGATGGCTGAAACCAAACCAGGTCAGCAACGCCCCACCCAGCACCATGCCCACACCCTGCACCACATCACTGATCGTTATCGCCTTCAGACCACCCAAAAGAGTATAACAGCCGCCAATCACCCCGACAAGAACAACCAGCACACGGATGGCGGCAAAATAACTCAGCCCCAGCCGCTGATCGATGTGAAGGATTCCGTTCAGCGCAACCGCACACCCATACAGGACAGATGGAATAAGATTTACAAGATAGCTTACCAAAAAAATAATGGAGATCATGCGCTTGGTAGCCCGGTCAAAACGCCTTTCCAGAAAATCAGGCGTCGTCACCGCGCCTATCCGCAGATAGACCGGCATCAGCCATTCCGCCACTACCAGCATTGCCAGTATCGAACTCATCCCCCAGCACATCACCGACATATCCGTCGTATACACATACTCGTTCTCGCCAACGAATTGGTTGGCGCTCATGTTCGTCAGAAAAAGAGAACAGCCGATCATCCAAAAGCCAAAATTCCTGTTCCCAAGAAAATAGGCCAGGGAAGTTCCCAGCTTCTGCCCCCTCGTCTTATATACCGCGATCACCGCGGCAAGAACGGTGAATGCCAGAAAACTTATTATTACGGTCGAATTCAAAGGTATTCTATTCTATCCTATACTATACTACAAACATAAAGTATTTTTCCAACTAAAACAACCTCCCGCTATGATGATCTTTCTTCCTCAATACCTTCGTAAGGTAATCAAAGTACCTATGCCTTCCCCAGGCCTCCCGGTTCCCGACTACATAAAGCCTTTCCTTCGCCCGCGTCACCGCGACATTCAGCATATTGGGGCTTTCGGCGACCCAGTTCCGCGCTTCGACGGCGCCGGCGCCCGTTCCCAGAACAAGGATCACGACCTCGGCCTCCTTCCCCTGAAAGCTATGGATCGTCCCGCAATCTACCCCATACAACTGCTTCAGACGACTGCCGCACGCCTCCACAACAGACCGGAATGGAGTAATGACAAAAACCTTCCCGTCGAACCCCACCAATTGCTGAATCAGGTCCTCGACTACCTGCAGTTCCTCGGTAACGGCATGACCGCTCACCGTCATCGGCAAAACATCGATCCACCCGCTTCCGCCCGGAGGGAAATCACGGACCCTGTCTTCCGTCACTTTCACCATCTGCCCGTTATAGGCGATCTCATTGGCAATAGAGAACATCGGCTCGCTGCACCTCCTGTGCGCACGCAACGGCACCCCCGTCCATATCCCGGCGACATGAGTTCCATATTTAGTAACCCTGTCAGCAAAATACTGCGCAGAATACAACAAAGGACTCCACTCCTCCCCAACCCCATACGCATCCTGAAGCATCCTTCCCAAACCCCTGGGCACAGTCACCACAGGCGGTATCTGTAGCGTATCTCCGATCACGACACAACGCTTCGCCCGCCAGATCGCGCCGCATACCGACGGCGGCGTCGCCTGGCCCGCCTCATCGATCAGCACCCACCCGACAGACCCCTTCCCCATATTAAAGAATTGCGACTGAAAAGAAGCCAGCGTCACCGACACCACCGGTATACAAAAGAAAAAACTACTCCACAGGATCGACGCAACCCCTTCACCCAGTCCCGCAATCACCTTGTACGGCGACATATTCACAAAAGCATTCAGATTCGCACTAAAATACCGCGCATTCACACGAATAGCCAGCTCCGTCAGCCGCAGACTCTTTAAGAATATCTCTCCCCTGAGAATATTTATCTTCTCCGACGAATATGGCGTCAGCCGGTGAATTTCCTCCACCGGCAATTTCAAAAAATCTTTCCCCGGCAAACACTCCGGAGCAATATCATATTCGGCAACCAGCCGATCTCTCAAACCACCAAATTCCACCCAACCCGCATCACCCCCCATTCCCGGACCAACCTCCCTGCCCGGTTCATCTTCCCTACCCGGATCACCCCCCAAACCCGCATCACTCCCCTCAACCACCAACCGCCCCAACAGATCATGGTACTCACCCGCCAGCCGCTGAAAACGCAGATACTCCTCCAGCTGTGCCGACAACTCCCCGGCCACCTTATCGAACTCCCGCTCATTCTCCCTGATCACCGCAGCGTCCTGACAGTTCTCCTTCAAAAACTTTCGAAAATTGTAGTCCTTGCCAAACCAGAATTTGCTGACAAACGCCCTCCGGTTATCCGACCTGCCAAGCGCCGCACTCACCATCCCCCAGCAGGGCTCATCCTGGATCAGACTCGCGATCTGCGAAAAATAATCCGCCCCGCCGTAACTCCCGTGATCGATGCTCCCCGCAACCGGCAACTCCTTCGAGATATTCTCGACGGCCACATTGTTATTGCTCGCCACGACGATCCCGTCATTGCCAAACACGCAGCGATCGACGTCATAATACCCGATCGGTCCATCGATAGTGATCCATTTCTTGTCGAAAAGATTCTGAACCCCCACCCGCAGCAACCGCTGCGCCCTTCTCACAACAACATCCGCAATTATTTCTCTCAATAAAGTCGTCTTCCCTGTCCCCGGAGGACCATTGATCCCCAGCAAACCGCCGCCATCCCTCAAACCGGCACAATCCTCCTGGCCACCGCAATCCCTGAGGCCCGACAAACCAATATTCAACGCAGCCTGCTGCGCGCTGTATAGACCGAACAAAGGACTGGAAGGCCATCTCGCCGGAGACTGATGGCGCGGATGCAGCTTTTCCAATAACACCCGCTGCTGAAGAAGATCGACCCGTACACCCATATCCACCCCCAAACCCAAAAACGTCTTCAACGGCAAACCCGCATCCTCCGAAGAACTGATAAGACTATTCAGGTCTTTTAGATAATAGCTGTTAAGAAAAGGAGCCTCCGCCACCACCCTTTCATCCACCTGCTCGGAAATACACCGCACCTGAACACGCGCCGGCAGATCCTTCTCCGCGACTTCCCGCAGCACACCCAGTTCCTTCTTTAGCATCCGCCAGTCGACCATCCCTCCTTCCACCCCGAACCGTTCCAAAGCCTCCTCACCGGCCTTCCGCAACATCCCCGGCAACTCCTCATAGTCCAGTTTCTCCCGGATAATTTTTATGCCGTAAAGAAATGCAGCCGGTGCATACGTCCGATCGGCAGACCGTCCCAGATGATCCACCACCAGAGCGGAAAGACAGGTATCCCCGCCAACCGGCTCTCTGAATTCTTTCGAGTCGCTCAGCCGGGACAATAAAGCCACCACCTCCTGCTTGCTCAAAACATGAAAATACAGCGTATGCCGCCACTGTTTCCCTTCCTTCGGCGAAGGCAGCACACCCGGCTCCCAGGGCAGATCTTCGCCCGGGATCAGATCCGAATATTGCTTTTTCTTTTTGGAAACAGGTACGTCCGGAAGATTAAATAGCTCGGCCGCCCTCCAGAATTTCAGAATATCTTTAAAGCCTCCATCCATCACCCCATCCTCCCCTCCAGCGCCTTCCTCGGGTCCGGCGTTTTCTTCGTTGCCGTCTCCGCCACACTATTCAAAAATTCGACCTTCACTTCATTCCCTTCAAACCGACACGTCAATGCATCTCCGAAGATCGCCTCCACAAACCGAAGGTTCAGTCTTAGTGTCTTATCATCTGTCCAGCCCGCCGTACCCGCCACACGCGAAGGCATCGGAAACAGCCCGCCCGCTCCGAACACATACATTTCGCGCTGACGGTTCAGGACCCACTTCCCCCAGCCAAATTCCAGCTTCGCCGGCCGCTCATCCTTCTCGACATACAGCACGCCGCCCTTCTCGGAAAAATCGAACATCAATTTCCTGATCCCAAATTCATTCTCCCCCATCACCCAGTGCTTCCTGTCGTAAGCCGCGGCAGGTACAGACCCGCCTCCCCGTTCAGCCAGCGAAGAACCACCGCCTCTCTTCACACCCGGCAACACCGATACCCCACCCGCTACCACCGGCAGCTCCAGCAAAGACAAATCCTTCTTCAGCGCCACATGTTCTTCCGGATTCTCCGGCAATACACCGTCCTTCATCCCGCCCGGAATATGATCCCAGATAATATTCATCGACTTCTGCATATCCGGGCTCTGACCCGTAACCGCCAGCACCGCGTCGTACTGAGGCATGACGATACAGAACTGCCCGTACGCGCCATCTCCCCGGTAGAAGCCATGCGTACAGCGCCAGAATTGATAACCGTATCCCTCCGACCAGTCCCCGTTATTGACCTGCGACTCAGTCTGCTTGCTCGTCGCCTCTTCCACCCAATGCTCCGTCAGTACTTCATCCCCCTTCCACTTTCCCTTCTGCAAATACAGCTGTCCCAGCTTTGCAATGTCTTCCGTCTTTACCCGCAGGCCATAACCCGCCGTATTCAGTCCCTGCGGAGAGACCTCCCAGTCATAACCCGTGATTCCCAAAGGCTGAAACAACCTCGGCTTCAGATACTCCTCCAGCGTCTGACCCGTCACTTTATGAAGGATCGCCCCCAGCATATAAGTATTGCCCGTATTGTATAAGAAATGCGTCCCCGGCGCATACTCCACCGGCTGAGCCAGATAAGTCCGAACCCAGCTATCGGACGATGCCCTCATCTTCGGAAGCGTATCCTCCGCATGTCCCGTATTCATCGTCAAAAGACTCCTTACCGTCGCCTGCCGCAGATTCTCACTCATATTCCCCGGCAGATCATCGGGAAAAAACGATACTACCT
>Ga0310811_10007612_pt1 | contig 13895 bp, 15 predicted proteins | sample YCmetagenome_FD_207642 | JGI IMG/M metagenome (GOLD analysis project Ga0310811, IMG submission 207642) | Soil microbial communities from experimental microcosm in Duke University, North Carolina, United States - YC | ecosystem: Engineered > Artificial ecosystem > Soil microcosm > Unclassified ... | reverse complement strand
CGCGATAGCGGCCGCGTTGCGGGCGGTCGGCCCGCCATACGGGCTGCATCTGGTAGCGGCGGAAGGGGAAGGTGAGGGTGGCGTGGTTCATGGCGACGAACCGGGCGAAGGGGATGGTCAGGTCATAGCGGAGGGCGCGTTCGGTGAGTTCCTTGTCGTTCTTTCCGGCGAGGACCTTTTCGAAGGCGGTCCTGGCCTTTTCTATGTTTTTTGGGTCGCCGAGACCGTTGTTGAGGATCTTGAATATCAGCTTGTCCCCTTCTTCTCCATACTTGCCCATCAGGGTATCGAGGTTTTCCATGGCGGGCGTCTCGAGGGGCTGGTAGCCATAGAGTTCGAAGACGGTGCGGATGGTGTCGAAGATGTAGCGGCGTTTGCGGACGGTGGAGGGGTCGAAGTCGCGGGTGCCTTGTGGGAGGCTGGGTTTATTCTTGCTCATGCTTTTTCGGTAGTGATGTGTTTGCCGTATTTGGCGACGATGTGATCGGCGGCGGTGTCGATCATTTTATATACTTCGTGATAGCCGGGTTCGGGGCCGTACCAGGGATCGGGGACGTCTTCGTCCTTGCCCGGGTGGACCTCGTTCATCAGGAGCTCGACCCGGGAGGCATCGAATTGGCGGCCGGCGATGCGGCGCATGTCGTCGATGACGTCGCCGGCCATGGCATATATTTTGTCAAATCTTTGAAAATCAGCTGCGGTGAAACGGCGGGAGCGTTGGCCGCTGATGTCGATGCCGTTGTGGCGGGCTACTTTTTGGGACAAATGGTGCGGGGCTTCCCCATTGTGGTAGCCGTTGGTGCCGGCGCTGTCGACGGTCCAGTCGAGGCCGGCGGCCCGGGCTTTTTCCTGAAGGATGCCTTCCGCCAGGGGGCTGCGGCAGATGTTGCCGAGGCAGACCATCAGAAAAGCCATGGGCTTTTCGGCCGAGGGCCCATTATTGGCATTGGAGGATGGACGCGCGGCTGGTGCTTTTTCCATGGCGGCAAAGGTACGGAGCGGGACCCAGTTTATGGAATTGTGGCCATGGGCGCATCTTCAAGGGGTGACATTTTAATAACGTAGGTGGTTGTTTTTAAGGTTATTTCCTTAATTTGCCCGGCCTAGGGGTGTCGGGAGACGTAACCACCCAAATCCGCTGGAAGCGGATCGTCCGGAGGACAGACATTAGCGTTTTGCGAGAGGAGCGCTAAGTTATTGGGATAGCGCGATCTCTCGCAATTAAATTAATTAAAAATGGCAAATGAGCATCCGGAACAGGACAAGACCCGGAAAAGGGCGTATGAAGTGAGGCGAGCCATATTGGATTATGGAATGGGGGTTATCATCTTTTGTATCGGGATCGTCCTTTTGATAGCTCCGAAGATCGGGCTGACGGTTGACCTTGACAATACGTTGCGATATTCCCTGGGAGGGCTATTCCTGCTGTACGGAGGATTCCGTGTCTATCGCGGAAGGCAGAAAAATTACTATCATTAGTCACATGGTTAAAGGCATTCTGACTGGCATTGTTATTTGTGGGTTGTTGAGCGGATGTGCCGGCAAGCAGCCCAAGACCCCACAGGAGACGCCGACGAGCGGGACGATCGATATCAGCGTAGACGAGTCGTTCCGGCCGGTGATCGATTCCCAGATCAAGGTTTTCGAATCCTCTTTCCCCAATGCCCATATTATTGCTCATTATCGCCCGGAGGCGCAATGCTTGCGGGACCTGTCTACGGACACCACGAGGCTGATCCTGGTGACCCGGGGTCTGACGGAGGAGGAGGGTAATTTCTATAACGATTCCTTCCATATCCGGCCGTTGTACGGGGTACTGGCTTATGACGCGGTCGCGGTGATCGTGAACAAGAGCTCGAAGGATTCGGTCTTTGAGATAAAGGACCTGCAGGATATGCTTAGCGGGGAGGATACGAAGCACCAGGCGGTGATGGATGGAGTGTCGGCGACGAGTACGGTGAGATATGCCAAGGATTCGATACTGAAGGGTAAGCCGTTGGGGAAGAATGTGACGGCGGCCCGGAGCAGCGAGGAGGTCATCAATTATGTGGCAAATAATCCCCGTGCGGTGGGTTTTGTCGGGGCGAGCTGGGTGGCGGACCTGAATGTTCCGGGGGATACGAGCTTCAATAAGAACGTGGTCGTGGCGGCGGTCCGGTGTACTTCGTGCGGGGGTCCGACCTATGTCAAGCCCTATCAAGCAAATATTGCGTTGAAAAGGTACCCATTGGTTCGAAGTTTGTATTTTATCCTGAAAGAAGGTTTCAGCGGGATCGGGAATAATTTCACGAATTTTCTGCAGTATGAACGCGGACAGCTGATCTTTAGCAAGGCCTATCTGTGGCCGGCGAGGATGAATTTCCAGATCGAGGACGTGCAGATGAGTAAATAAGCGGATTTTTGCCAAATTGTTAGTAAATGTTTAAAGCAGATTTCAATAAATTTACACACTTATAAACAAACGACTACGTAATGAAGAACAAGATGCGAATCAGCTTACTACTGGTAGCAGGCGTTGCAGGTCTCTGCAATGTTGCATTTGCTCAGACGGTGGAGCAGGGGAAGAAATTCCTCTATTATCAGCGTTACAAGAGCGCGAACGATGTGTTTGACAAAATCCTGGCGGGCAATCCCAACAATATAGACGCGATCTACTGGAAGGGGCAGACCCTGTTGGCCGAGCATGACTCGACGGCTGCGGGTGATCTGTACTCCAAGGCGCTGCAGACGAACGGCAATGCGCCGATGCTGCTGGCCGGAATGGGCGGGGTGGAGCTGCGCATGGGGAAGACCCAGGATGCCAAGCAGCGTTTCGAGACGGCGATCAGCCTGACGAAGGGGAAGGATATCAATGTGCTGAATGCGGTTGCCGACAATAATATCGATGCCCGGAACGGGGATGCGCAATATGCCATCGAGAAGCTGACCCAGGCCACGCAGGTGAAGAACTTCAACGTCGCGGAGACCTATTTGCTGATGGGGGATGCGTACCGGAAGCTGATCGATGGGGGCAATGCGGTGCAGTCGTACCAGAAGGCGCTGACGCTGGACCCGAAGCTGGCGGAGGCGAAGTATAAGATCGGGAAGATCTATGAGACGCAGAAGAACGTCGAGTTCTATCTGCCGGCCTACCAGGATGCGGTTCAGATGGACCCGAACTATGCACCCGCTTATTATGCGTTGTTCAACCATTATTTTGAACATGGGGATGCGACCAAGGCGACCGAACAGCTCAACAAATACAGGGCTGTATCCGATCCCAGCACGGAGACGGATTATGCTGTTGCCTCGCTGCTGTTTGTCGACAAGAAATATGATGAGGCCATTGCCGCCGCCAAGAGCGCTATCCAGACGCAGGGCGATAAGGTGTATCCCAAGTATTACCTGTTGATGGCCTATGCGTATGACGCCAAGAATGACACCGCCACCGCGAAGGACAACCTGAATACCTATTTCCAAAAGCAGAAGCCGGATGCGTTGGTAGCGGCTGACTATGAGTTCCGGGGCAAGGTGCTGACGCATTTCCATGAGGACAGCGTTGCGGCGATCGAAGCGTATAACAAGGCGATCGGCCTGGATACGGCGAAGAGGGAAAAGCTGCGCATTATCAAGGAGGCTTCGGATGCGGCCAAGACGATGGGGGCGAGGGGCGCGTATGCTTACTGGCTTGGGGTAGGATATTCCTATAACGACAACCCCAGCGAGAGCGATATCTACAATTGGGGTTTTGCGAACTATGCGGCGGGTAACTACCAGGCTGCGGACACCATTTTCTGTGGAGTGTATGAGACCAAGTATCCGAATAGTTTCTTCGGTTACCTGTGGTGTAAGAACTCGGCTGTGGCCATCGATGACTCGCTTTGGTCGAAGGGATTACCGATAGAACCCTATCAGAAGCTGGCGGCGATCGCCCGTAGGCTTGATTCGACGGCTAAGGCGGCGAACAGTCCTGATTCTATCAAATATAAGCGCTATATCATCGAGTCCTATTCTGTATTAGCCGGCTTCTATAATAACGTGAAGAAGGACAAGGAAACGGCGATCTTCTACCTGGATCAGTGGATGGCCATTGACCCGGTGGATCCCAATCCGAAGAAGTTTAAGGAGATCTTAAGCCGGAAGCCGCAGCAGGCGACCCGACCGGCGCCCAAGAAGACGGCGAAATAGGAGGCGAATACAATAAATAATTGAATATAAGGGGGCCGGAGCGACTTTTAATTTCGCGCCGGCTCCTTTTTTTGTTGTTATTTCCAGATGCTGGCTTATTTTTGCCGATGGAAAACCTATAACAATGGACATCACCCTTCTGCAGGTCACAGCTCCTAATCTGAATAATTCTACCAGTTATTTCCCGATCGGTGTCCAACTCTTGTTCGCTCTTGGCTTTGTTGGGGCAGTCCTTGGGGTTACCCATCTGCTGGGGCCAAAGCGGAAGACTGCCGAAAAACTCCAAAACTTTGAAAGCGGGATCGAGGCTGTGGGCAATGCCCGTCAGCCGATGGCCGTGAAATACTTCCTGATCGCGATCTTATTTGTGCTCTTCGATGTGGAAGTGATCTTTTTTTACCCCTACGCGGTAAATTTCCGCGAATTGGGTTGGAGCGGTTTCGGGGAGGTATTGCTGTTCGTTGGCTTTTTTCTTGCGGGGTTTATATATATCATCAAGAAGGGTGCGTTATCGTGGGAAGACTGACGGACCCCGGAGGGTCCGTCGCGGCCGGAGGCCGCAGATATTGGCCCGGTGGAGGCCATCGAAGATGGCCGATGCGGGGGAGAGAATTTTAAAGAATTAAATTATTTGGTTATATGGCACGTCCGGTTAGATTCAATATTCATCCCATCCAAGCTGATATAAAAGACAATATCAGCCTTGCTAATATGCCCGAGGGTTATACGGGCGAGGGTTTTTTCACGACGAAGCTGAGCGATGTGGTAGGGTTGGCGCGGAAGAACTCCCTTTGGCCGATGCCTTTTGCGACTTCCTGTTGCGGCATCGAATTCATGGCGACGATGGCGAGCCACTACGACCTGGCGCGTTTTGGGGCGGAGCGGCTTGGGTTCTCACCCCGGCAGTGTGACCTGTTGATGGTGATGGGGACCATTGCCAAGAAGATGGGGCCGGTGGTGAAGCAGGTATACCTGCAGATGGCCGAGCCGCGTTGGGTGATGGCCGTTGGGGCCTGTGCGAGCAGCGGGGGTATCTTTGATACCTATTCGGTGTTGCAGGGGATCGACCAGGTGGTGCCGGTGGACGTTTATGTCCCGGGTTGTCCGCCGCGGCCGGAAGCCATTCTCGACGGGTTTATGCGGATACAGGACCTCGTGGGCCAGGAGAGCGTCAGGAGACGGAACAGCGATCAGTACAAAGGTCTTTTGCAGAGTTACGGCATTCAGTAAAAAACTATTGCCATCCCTTGCGGGTGGCTTTTTGTATATATGGCATTAACCAACGAAACGATCAAGGATCGGCTTATTACGAAATTTGGAGAGCAGCTTTCCCACTTTGAAGAGCCCTATGGCTTACTGACCTTCGAGGCGCCCAAGGACCTTAATTTAAAAGTGATGCAATTCCTCTTTGACGACGAGGAGTTGCGTTTCCAGTTCCTGACCGATCTGACGGCTGTGCATTATCCCGATCAGCGGGGGCGGGAGCTGGCGGTCGTTTATCACCTGCACAATTTGACGGACAATATCCGGTTGCGCTTCAAGGTTTTTACGGCGAGTGAGCGGCCCGACGTGTTTACGGCGACGCAGCTGTATTCTTCGGCCAATTGGATGGAGCGGGAGACCTACGATTTCTTTGGGATCAATTTTGTCGGGCATCCGAATTTGAAGCGCATTTTGAACGTGGACGAGATGGAATATTTTCCATTGCGGAAGGAGTTTCCGTTGGAGGATCAGACGCGTATTGATAAGGATGACGCCATGTTTGGGCGCTGACCATTTAAAAAGTAACACATGAGCACAGAGCAACACATAAAGTTACGCGAAGGCAGCATTGAAAAGACTACGACCACGCTGAACCTGGGGCCGACGCACCCGGCGACGCACGGGGTGTTCCAGAATATCCTGGAGCTGGACGGGGAGCGGATCGTGTCGGCCGAACAAACGGTGGGGTATATTCACCGGGCGTTCGAGAAACTGGCTGAGCGCCGACCTTTGTACCAGATAACTACACTAACGGACCGATTGAACTATTGTTCGTCGCCGATCAATAATATGGGGTGGCATCTCACGTGTGAGAAGCTGCTGGGGGTGAAGACGCCAAAGCGGGTCGATTATCTTCGGGTGATCATTATGGAGCTGTCGCGGATATCCGATCATCTCATTTGTAATTCCGTCGTCGGGGTCGACTCGGGCGCCTTTACGGGCTTCCTGTACGTTATGCAGTACCGGGAGCTGATCTATGAAATTTACGAAGAAGTTTGCGGGAGCCGGCTGACGACGAATATGGGGAGGATTGGAGGTTTTGAGCGGAACTTTACCGCGGCTGCGTGGGAGAAGCTGGAGAGATTCATGGCGGAGTATCCTGCGGTCCTGAAAGAATTCGAGCATCTTTTTAACCGGAACCGCATCTTTATGGAGCGGACCATTGGTGCGGGACCCATTTCTGCCGAGCGGGCCCTGAACTATGGCTTTACGGGGCCGAACCTGCGCGCGGCGGGTGTGGATTATGACGTGCGGGTGCATACGCCTTACTCTTCTTACGAAGATTTTACCTTTGATATTCCTGTGGGTTCGACGGGGGATTGTTACGATAGGTTCCTGGTGCGGAACGGCGAGATGTGGCAGTCGCTGCGGATCATCGAGCAGGCCTACCGGAAGATACAGGATATGAAGGGGGCGGAGGCGGAGATCTACCATGCCGATGCGCCTGAATATTATCTGCCGTCTAAATCCGATGTCTATACGAAGATGGAGGCACTGATCTGGCATTTCAAGATCGTGATGGGGGAGACCGATATTCCGCCGGGTGAGGTTTACCAGGCGGTCGAAGGGGGCAATGGGGAGCTTGGCTTTTACTTGATCTCTGATGGAGGGCGGACGCCGTATCGGCTGCATTTCCGGCGGCCCTGCTTTATTTATTACCAGGCGTATTCGGAGCTGACGAAGGGCGCGATGCTGAGCGATGCTATTATTGTTATGAGTTCGTTGAACCTGATCGCGGGTGAAATGGACGCTTAATCTTTTTTGATATGGTGAAATTTTCAGACGAGAAGTTAAAGAAGGTGGATGAGATCATTGCCCGGTATCCGGCGGGGAAGCAGAAGAGTGCGTTGTTGCCCATTCTGCATCTTGCGCAGGAGGAGTTTGGCGGCTGGTTGAGTGTGGAGACGATGGACTATGTGGCGACGATACTCAAGCTCGAACCGATCGAGGTGTATGAAGTGGCTACCTTCTATTCGATGTATAACCTGAAGCCGGTGGGCCGGTATATGTTCGAGGTGTGCCAGACGGGGCCTTGTATGCTACGGGGCAGCGATGACATCATCGACTATATCAAGAAGAAGCTGGGCATTGGTGTCGGCGAGACGACGCCGGATGGTCTTTTCTCGCTGAAGACGGTGGAGTGTTTGGGGGCCTGTGGCTATGCGCCGATGATGCAGCTGGGGAAACATTTCCGGGAGAACCTGACGCCGGAGAAGGTGGATCAAATTATCGAAGAATGCCGGAGGACTGCTGCGGCAAACAACTAATATTATGGCTAGTAGAAAACTTTTGTTAGAGAAGGCCAATGTTCCGGGGATCCGCGGGTTCGAGGTGTATCGCCGTGAGGGCGGTTATGCGAGTGTGGAGAAGGCGCTGCGGAACATGACGCCCGACCAGGTGACGGAAGAGGTGAAGAAGAGCGGTCTGCGGGGTCGCGGTGGCGCGGGTTTCCCGACGGGGATGAAGTGGAGCTTCCTGGCGAAACCGGAGGGGGTTCCGCGATATCTTGTTTGTAATGCCGATGAATCGGAGCCGGGGACGTTCAAGGACCGGTATTTAATGGAGTTCCTTCCGCATCTGCTGATCGAGGGACTTATTGTGTCCTCCTACGCGCTTGGCAGCAAGGCGACCTATATCTATATCCGTGGCGAGTATGCGTGGATCCCTGACATTCTCGAGGCCGCGATCGAAGAGGCCCGGGCGGCGGGTTTTGTGGGAAAGAATATCCTTGGCACGGGGTTCGACTGTGAGATCTATGTACACCGGGGCGCCGGGGCCTATATTTGCGGGGAGGAAACGGCGCTGATCGAGTCGCTGGAAGGCAAGCGGGGTAACCCGCGGATCAAGCCGCCGTTCCCGGCCATAAAAGGGGTTTGGGATTGCCCGACGGTGGTGAACAATGTGGAGACGCTCGCGGCTGTGGTACCGATCATCAATATCGGTGGGGAGGAGTATTCGAAGATCGGCGTGGGCAAGTCGACAGGGACGAAACTGATGTCGGCCTGTGGCAATATCAATAAGCCGGGGGTTTTCGAGATCGACATGACCATTTCTGTTGAAGAATTTATTTATTCGGATGAATATTGCGGGGGCATTGCCAACGGGAAGCGGCTGAAGGCCTGTATCCCGGGCGGCTCGTCCGTGCCCATTTTGCCGGCGAACCTTCTTTTGAAGACGGTGAAGGGGGAACAGCGGATGATGAATTACGAGAGTCTTTCCGATGGTGGTTTTCCCAAGGGTTCGATGATGGGTTCGGGGGGATTTATCGTGCTGGACGAGGACCAGTGCGTGGTGAAGCATACGCTGACGCTGGCGCGTTTTTATCGCCATGAGAGTTGTGGGCAGTGCTCGCCCTGCCGGGAGGGGACGGGTTGGATGGAGAAGATCCTGAAGAATATCGAGAATGGGAAGGGGAAGAAGAGCGATATCGATCTGTTGTGGGATATTCAGCGGAAGATCGAGGGCAATACCATTTGCCCGCTTGGGGATGCGGCAGCCTGGCCGGTGGCGGCGGCGATCCGGCATTTCCGGGACGAGTTCGAGTGGCATGTGGATAATCCCCAGGAGTGTCTTGTTAGAAATTATGGTCTTGCACATTATGCGGATCCACTGGAGGTGGTTACGGCATAAAAAATTATAGCTATGGCTGACGAAAAGAAAATGTTCAAGGTAACGATCGACAACATCACGGTGGAAGTGGAGCCGGGGACGAGCATTTTGCAGGCGGCCCGGCAGATTGGCGGGGATGTAGCGCCACCGGCGATGTGTTATTATTCGAAGCTGAAGGGTACCGGCGGGAAATGCCGGACCTGCCTGGTGGAGGTGGCGGCGGGCAGCACGGCGGACCCCCGCCCGATGCCGAAGCTGGTGGCGTCCTGCCGGACGAATGTGATGGATGGGATGGTGGTGAAGAATATCACGAGCGAGAAGGTGATCGATGCGCGGAATGGCGTTGTCGAGATGCTGCTGATCAACCACCCGTTGGACTGTCCCATTTGCGACCAGGCGGGTGAGTGTTCTTTGCAGGACCTTTCGTATGAGAACGGAAGGCCGGGGACGCGGTATGAGTTTTCGCGGCGGACATTCGAGAAGCATGATCTGGGTCCCTATATCCAGCTTCATATGACGCGTTGTATCCTTTGTTATCGCTGTTTGTTCACGGCGGATCAGCTGACGAACAAGCGGGTGCATGGGGTGTTGGATCGCGGGGATCATTCGGAGATCGCGACCTACATCCATAAATCATTGGAGAATGACTTTATTGGGAATATCATCGATGTTTGCCCGGTGGGGGCGTTGACGGATAAGACGTTCCGATTCAAAAACCGGGTATGGTTCCTGAAGCCGGTCGACGCGCATCGCGATTGCAATCATCCGAACTGTAAGGGGCATGTGACCCTGTGGTATCGCGGGGACGAGGTGTTCCGGGTGACGGCGCGGAAGGATCAGTGGGGCGAGGTGGAGGACTGGATCTGTAACGAGTGCCGATTTGAAAAAAAGAAGACGAGCGACTGGGTGATCGAGGGACCTACCAAGGTGTCGCGGCATTCTGTGATCTCGCAGGGACATTATGTGGGGGTTGAGCGGCCGCAGGAGGTGCTTTATGATGTGCTGGATGGGCGGAAGCCGAAGCTGTTGATGGATATACATTCGGTGAGCGAGGTGAACCGGCCTGAGATCGATCTGAGCGAGATCGAGGGGCCGGCGCATTCGACGGATTTTGGGCCGTCTAAAGCGCGCCCGGCCGGGACGAGCGACGCGGGGAATCCCTGGAGCACTGGTAAGGAGAACAAATAAATTTGAGATAAATGCACTTAACGTTACTGGCTTTTGACTGGGTATTATTGTTAGAGAAGGCTGTGCTGATCCTGATCATTATCAGTGTGTCGCTGTTGGTGGCGATGTATGAGACCTGGGGGGAACGGAAGGTGGCGGCATTTATGCAGGACCGGCGGGGGCCGAACCGGGCGGGTCCGGGGGGGCTTTTTCAGCCGTTGGCCGACGGGCTGAAGCTGTTTATGAAGGAGGAGATCATTCCGCTGAGCTCGTCGCGGTTCTTGTTTGTGCTGGGGCCGGGGTTGGCGATGCTGACGGCGATGATGACGAGTGCGGTGGTGCCGTGGAGCAGTCATTTTCATCTTTTTGGCCGGGATATCCCGATGCAGATCGCGGATGTGAACATCGGCATCCTGTATATTTTTGGGGTGGTGAGCATGGGGGTGTATGGGATCATGATCGGCGGCTGGGCGTCCAATAATAAGTTTTCGTTGTTGGCGGCGATACGGGGGGCATCACAGATCATTTCCTATGAATTGGCGATGGGGCTTTCGATCATTGCGCTGTTGATGATCACGGGGTCGTTGAGCTTGAAGACGATCGTCGAGCAACAGCAGGTTGGGCATTATTACGTGCTGCTGCAGCCGCTGGGTTTCCTGATCTTTCTCATCTGCGCTTTTGCGGAGTGTAATCGGACGCCATTCGATCTGTCGGAGGCCGAAAACGAGCTTAATTTCGGTTATCACCAGGAATACTCCTCGATGAAGCTTGGCTTTTACCTTTTTGCCGAGTATGTGAATATGTTTATCAGCAGTGCGGTGATGTCGACGTTGTATTGGGGTGGATATGATATTCCCTTTTTTAACGACGCGGACCTGGTGGCGAAGATCGGGCAGAACTGGGTGGCGATCTTCCAGGTGGTGAGCCTGTTTTTGAAGATCGGCATCTTTATCTTCTTCTTTATGTGGGTGCGGTGGACGATCCCGCGGTTCCGGTATGATCAGCTGATGAAGCTGGGGTGGAAGGTGTTGATCCCGCTGGCTTTGTTTAACATGTTGGCGACGGGGGCATTTATTTTGTGGCGTGGGTAAAAAAACTATTTTTGCGATCATTTAAAACGATTATATGCAACCATTAACGAGCCGGGCGAAGGCGGTAGACCGCAAGCCGATGAACCTGTGGGAGCGGATGTATATCCCGGCGATAGCGAAGGGTATGTCGATCACCTTCGGGCATATGTTCAAGAAGAAGCCGACGGTGAACTATCCGGAGAAGAAGCGGCCGTTCAGCCCCGTTTTTCGGGGGTTGCATGTGTTGAACCGGGATGAGCAGGGGCGTGAGCGTTGCACGGCCTGTGGGCTTTGTGCGGTAGCTTGTCCGGCGGAGGCCATTACGATGGAGGCGGCCGAGCGGCTGCCGGGTGAGGAGAACCTGTACCGGGAAGAGAAGTATGCGGCGAAATATGAGATCAATATGCTGCGCTGCATATTCTGCGGGCTTTGTGAGGAGGCATGTCCGAAGGATGCTATTTATTTGTCGGAGACGTTTGCGCCTTCGAATTATACGCGGAAAGGTTTTATTTATGGGAAGGATGAGCTGCTGATTCCCAATCCGGTTACACAGCCTGAGGAGTTTGCTAAAGCCAAGGGGAAGCATTAATTCATTTTTATGGGTACGACACAAGTTCTGTTCTGGTTTTTGAGCATCCTGGCCCTTCTTGGAGCCATCTCTGTGGTGATCAGCAAGAATCCCGTCCACAGCGTGTTGTGGCTGATCGTCGTGTTTGTTGCGATCTCGGGTCATTATATCCTGCTGAATGCGCAGTTCCTGGCCATTGTCAATCTTATTGTCTACGCGGGGGCGATCATGGTATTGTTCCTGTTCGTATTCATGCTGATGAACCTGAACTCGGATACCGAGCCGCAGAAGAACCGGTGGTTGAAGATCGCGGGTGTTGTTACTGGCGGGGCCTTGTTGCTGGTGTTGGTGGCGGCATTGAAGGAGGCGGATCTGAAGACGCAGGTGGCGGAGATGGGGCGTGGGGATAGCGGGTTGATCAATAATTTGGGGATGGTGTTGTTCCATGACTATGTGGTGCCTTTTGAGATCTCGAGCGTCTTGTTTTTGAGTGCGATGGTGGGGGTTGTGGTGATCGGGCGGAAGACGCCCGAGGAGCGGACGGGGGCGATCGGGGATCAGAATTATGGGGCCTAACCGGCCGGCGGCTGGGTTTGTGGCGGGGCGTTGGACTTGGTGGGCGTTGGGTCGCGGCTGGCTATTTGAATCATTGACTATGCCAATAAACTACTATATCTTTCTTTCGGTGGCGTTGTTTTGTATTGGGGTTGCCGGGGTGTTGACGCGGCGGAACGCCATTATCATCTTCATGTGTATCGAGCTGATGTTGAATGCGGTGAACCTGCTGTTGGTGGCGTTCTCGAAGATGCATTATCATGCCTTGTCGGCGACGACGCCCAATGCGGGGATCGACGGGCAGCTTTTTGTGTTCTTTATCATGGTGGTCGCGGCGGCGGAGGTGAGTGTGGGGCTGGCGATCATTGTGATGATGTACCGCAATACGCATTCGATAGATGTGAATTTCCTAAATCGGTTGAAACATTAATATGACACAATTAGTTTGGCTGGTCCCTGCGTTGCCTCTTGCCGGATTCCTGCTCAACGGTCTTTTCCGAAATCAATTGTCGAAATCCCTGACGGGGATCATCGGGAGTGGGGTCGTGCTGGCGGCATTTGTCGTGAGCCTCCTGATATTCGGCGAGGTGCGGCATGAAGGGTTTCAACCGGCTGTGGTGAAGCTGTTCGACTTTATCAGTGTGGGGAAGCTTTCGATCCCGTTTGCGTTCCAGGTAGACCAGCTGTCTGCTTTGTTCTTGCTGATCATTACCGGGGTGGGTTTCCTGATCCATCTGTATTCTACGGCGTACATGCACGAAGAGGAGGCCCCGGATTTTGCGCGGTATTTCTCTTATTTGAATTTGTTTGTGTTCTCGATGCTGTTGCTGGTGCTGGGCGCGAACTTTGTCATCCTCTTTATCGGCTGGGAAGGGGTGGGGCTTTGCTCTTACCTGCTGATCGGCTATTGGTTCCAGAATATCGATTACGGCAATGCCGCGAAGAAGGCCTTTATCATGAACAGGATCGGGGACCTGGGTTTCCTGATCGCGGTGTTCTTTATGGTCGCCCAGTTTGGGTCGGTATCCTTTGACGACGTGTTTGGAAAGGCCTCGACGGTATCGACGGGGGTGATGACGGCCATTACGCTGTTGCTTTTTGTGGGCGCCACGGGTAAATCGGCGCAGATCCCCTTATACACCTGGTTGCCGGATGCCATGGCGGGTCCTACCCCGGTATCGGCGCTGATCCATGCGGCGACGATGGTCACGGCGGGTATTTATATGATCGCGCGGAGCCATGTGCTGTTCGACCTGGCGCCGGTGACGCAGACAGTGGTGGCGGTGACCGGGCTGGCGACGGCGTTGCTGGCGGCGTCGATCGCATTGAAGCAGAACGATATTAAAAAAGTGCTGGCCTACTCTACGGTGAGCCAGCTGGGTTATATGTTCCTGGGTCTTGGAGTGGGTGCGTATACGGGGGCGGTGTTCCATGTGATGACGCATGCGTTCTTCAAGGCGTTGCTGTTCCTTGGGGCAGGCTCGGTGATCCACGCC
>Ga0310811_10007611_pt1 | contig 13896 bp, 12 predicted proteins | sample YCmetagenome_FD_207642 | JGI IMG/M metagenome (GOLD analysis project Ga0310811, IMG submission 207642) | Soil microbial communities from experimental microcosm in Duke University, North Carolina, United States - YC | ecosystem: Engineered > Artificial ecosystem > Soil microcosm > Unclassified ... | reverse complement strand
CGAAAAGTGTGCCTTGCGATTGCCAACGGCCTGGTACATTTTACCCAATGCGCGTACCCAGCGTTTTTTGCCATTTTCAGTTACCAGCGGGTGCTCCAGGCTGTATCCTTTTCCTTCGGAAACCGCTTCGGCAATACCCATATTCACTTTTTCGTGATATTCGGGTGGTATCTGGTTCAAAATATCATCATAACTCACTTCGGATTCAGGATGCAATCCATAAATCTCGCGCAGGCGGTCTGAAACCACAAACTCGCGCGTTTCGGCGTCCATATACCATGTAGCAGCGTTAGCCGCCTCTACAGAAAAACGCATCATTTCTTCGGCTTTAAATTTCTCCATTCGCGACACAACACGCTGCGTAACATCTGTAGCCACTTGAAGTACACTATGCGTAACCCCGCCGTCATCTTTTAATGGCTGGAAAATAAAATCGAAAAAACCCTCCTTTAACTCACCGTCATGATTAAGGAGCGCCCTGGCTTCATATCCGTAATAGCTTTCGCCGCTGGTAAACACATCGTCTATCAGCTTCAAAAATGGTTGCCCTTCACCTTCAAGTTCCGGCAGGGCCTTTGTTAATTGTAAACCGGTTACTGTGGCAGGCTTGCCCCAGATTTCCAGCATACCATCATTTACGGACTCTACAATAGCCTCACGCCCGCGATAAACCGCTATGCCAACCGGAGCGTGCTGCACAAGGTCCCGATATTTAGTTTCGCTCTCTTTAAGTTCATTAATAATATCCTTAAGCTGCACCTGTGCTTCTATTAATTCTTTGTTAGCCCAGGCCAGGTCATCATTTACGCGGCGCATAGCTTCTTCATGTGCCTTATTATCAGTGATGTCCAAAACGGATCCGATAAAACGTACAGGTTTATCGTTCTCATCAAAATAAACCTGGCCTTTAGCCCTTACCCATCGTGTTTTCTTATCCTCAACACCGATTGTCCGGTATTCTACATCGTAAGCACCATTGGTCAGTTCCTTATTATAAGCATCATCAACAGCTTTCTGTATCCGTTTACGATCGTGCGGATGCAACCCGTTTGTGAAATCATCATAAGTAACCGGGTTTTGGTGACTGATACCGAATAGCGTACGGCACCTGGCATCCCATTCCAAGGTGCCGGTTTTAATATTACTATCAAAAAGGCCTAATTCTGCCGCCTCTTTTGATAAGCGGACCTGGGTCAACACACGTTCCATCTCATTACGGGCCTTCACCTGCTCCGTCACTTCATTCGCAACAACAATTAGCCCGGTTATCTTTCCTTCGCCGTTTCTGAATGCCTGATTAATGAAATTATAATATCCTTCTTCCATTCTCCCCCTGCGGTAAAGAAAAACTTTGGCCTCGTTACCCAGATAAGTTGTCCCCGTATTAAACACATCACGCATGATCTGCGGGTATGGTTGTCCTTTCATTTCGGGCAAAGCCTCTTCAACAGGCTTGCCTATTACCGATGAATCTTTACCCCATAGTTCCAGAAACTTATCGTTAATAATTTCCAGCACCATGTCTTCTCCGCTAAACAAACCCATTGCAACCGGCGATTGCAATATCATATTGCGAAAGTTTACTTCGCTTTCCGTGAGCGCCTGCACCAGTTTTTGAAGGCTTACCTGCATTTCGGCCAACTCTTCATTTGTAGAAACTAATTCTTCGTTTGCTGCTGTTATTTCTTCGTTAACCAGTTGTTGCTCCTGTTTAAAGGTCGCCTTATCACTAACGTCTATCGCAACAACCATAATTCCATCAACCTTGCCATTAAAATCGTGCATAGGTTCATACACGAAATCAAAGTGTACTATGTGCTGCTTACCACTGCGTAATAATGTTATTTCACGCTCTTTTACATGATAGCTTTGCCCAGTTTTTATCACCTCCGCTACAACAGGTTCATATATCTCTGCTGCTTTGGCATTTATTATCCAATCAGGCGTAACTTTTATTTCTTCTTTTGTTTTTCCGATGATCTCCAGGAAAGCGTCATTTACTTCTTCAATTTGTAGCGGATCATCCTTTAAGATGCACATACCGACTGGTGCCTGCCGGACCATGTTGCGAATGTTTTCATGGTTTAACTTCGCCTGGTTCATGGCACGGACTTTTTCAGTAGTTTCCATGCAAATTACCAATACACCCAATATAGTGCCTGCTTCATCGCGGATTGGGCTATATGAAAAGTCGAAGTAACAATCCTCAAAATAGCCATTCCTGTTTAGCGGAACTATAAAATCGGGGTAACTGACAGTATCCCCATTGCTTACCCGTATAAAAAGTGGTTTAATGGTGTGCCAAATCTCAGCAAAAGTTTTGCTGGTACTCAAGCCCATGGCCTGTGGATGCTTAGTTTCGCCCAGAATAGGGCGAAAAGCATCATTATACAGTTGGATATAATCATCACCCCAACAAATCAGTACCGGAAAGTTTGTTGCAAGCATCATGCTGACCGAATACTTTAATGCAGCCGGCCAGTTATTTGGGTCGCCCAATTGTGTGGCTGACCAATCAATGGATCTGATAAGATTTCCCATCTCGCCACCACCGCTTAAAAACGGCGGTACGGATATTTGTTCGTTTTCCTTCAATGACATAGGCAATCATATAAAGCAAAATACAAAAATACTGTTTTTTTAAATTAACCTGATTATCAATAATCTTTTCGGGTTATTTTCGTATAGATTAATACTTATACGTAGGTAAAGTGCCGCATTTATTATAAATTTTTCAATAAATGCTATATTTAAAGTTTCAATCTGACTTATAATGGCGTTAAAACCGGCTCGAAACCCTTACCTGATTTTTCTGCCATTCCTCGTTTTGTATGCTGTTGTAATTTTAATAAATAAGTGGCCAACTTTATATGGCGACGAAATACGCTATGTTGATTTTGCATGGCGTCTGCTGCATGGCTATTACTCACCTCCAAAACCGCACATCGATTTATGGAACGGACCAGGATACCCTTTAACTATTGTACCATTTATGTGGTTAAAGATCCACTCGTTAACAATCACGTTAATGAATGCTGTTTACCAGTATTTTGCTTTGATTTTTCTGTATAAGGCGTTAAAACTGGTAGCTAACCATAAAATTGGATTATTATTTACATTACCACTTGCCATTTATCCTAATGCGCTTTCGATACTCCCGATTATGTATACTGAGGCGTTTACATGCTTACTGGTTTCGTCATTTATTTATTCGCTTACGCTATGTTATACACGTGGCAGTATTAAATATGGCATCATTGCGGGCTTGGTATTGGGCTATCTTACCCTAACAAAGATCATCTTCGGATACGTTCTGCTCATCGGTCTTATAAGCTGCCTCGTTTTGCTGTGCTTTAAAAAGAACAGGCCATATCACTTAATCTCTGTCAAAATATTGCTGATAGCCTTTGCTGTAACCATGCCTTACCTGGCTTATACTTATCATATGACGGGCAAGATTTTTTATTGGGGAAATTCTGGTGGAATGAGTTTGTACTGGATGAGTTCGCCTTACAATAATGAATATGGCGACTGGAAGATACCCGAACTAAGCAACAACCAATACCCGATGCTGTTTAAGTCACCGGAAGGTGCTGCAATGCTGAAGAAAAATCATTCGGAGGAAGTGAAATTCATATTGAAGCACGATGCGATTGAACAAGATGTGCTTTTCAAGCAGGCAGCTATCCGGAATATTCAAAACCACCCGTTTAAGTTTATCCAGAATTATTACTACAACTGTTCGCGTATGCTGTTTAATTTTCCATATAGCTATTCTTACCAGGATGGCGCTATTGTAGGTAATATCATTCGTGGTTCGTTGCTTTTATGGTCATCACTAATTGGCCTTATGGTGACTTTATTCAACTGGAAAAGAATTATTTACCCTGTAAAATTCCTATTGCTGCTTACCGGAATTTATTTAGGATTGAGCGGTGCTTTGAGTGCATATCCACGCCAACTGGATGTGGCGGTGCCGGTATTGTTGTTCTGGCTAGGGATTTTGGCTTTCAACCTGAAAAAGCCTTCAATTAAATTCGCTGCTGATGACATAGCGGATAACATCAGTCTGTCCGACCTGAAAGATGTAGCCATTACCGAAAACACTTCTGCATAAATTTTTCAAAATATTTTAAAATGTTTTTGCCGATCATTCGTCTAACCACTTAGATGTATTCTTTTCTGTTAGCTTTACACTCCCTTACCCGTTGGCTTGTACTCGTTAGTCTGCTTTATTCAATATTCATTGCTTATCGCGGTTGGTTATTTAAAAAGCCATTTACCAAAGTTGATGGAATAATCCGGACAGTAACTACAACTATTGCCCACACACAATTAGTTATTGGTGTGTGGCTGTATTGCATTAGTCCGGTGGTGAGTTATTTCCTGCACAATTTTAGTATAGCGGTGCGTGAGCGACAAATACGCTTTTTCGGGATGGAACACATCACTATGATGGTCATTGCTGTAACAGTACTTACCATTGGTTCAGCAAAAGCCAAACGCAAAACAATTGACCATGAAAAATTTAAAACGATGGCCATCTGGTTTACAATTGCTTTGCTGATCATCCTGTCGTCAATCCCGTGGTCATTCTCACCGCTGACCGCGCGGCCAAATTTCAGGCCTTTTTAATTTAATTTTAAAAACAAAATGAGAGCACGAATTCCGTTAATATTATTACTACTGGTCACTGCCGATATCTACTTTTACCAGGCAGTTGAAACTTTGACTACCAACTCTTTTATCCTATCCGGCTATTGGATATTTGATCTGTTCCTGATGATTGGTTTGGTATTTGCCCTTACGCAACGCAAGTCCATGCCTAAGCTGGCACCTATACTGATGACTACGCTCCTATTAACACTCGTGCCCAAATTATTTGGCATGCCGGTGCTGGCGCTGGAGGACCTCACTAGAATTTTCCGCGGCTTCCCACCCAGAAATCCGTTGGTAAGCGAACTGGCCCTGGTTATCGCCGCTATTCCGTTTATCGGTTTAATATATGGATTGACACGCGGGCGCCACAACTACCAGGTACATAAGGAAACGTTGTATTTTGATGACCTGCCTGATGCTTTTGACGGGTTCACCATTACGCAGTTATCCGATATTCATTCCGGCAGTTTCTCCAGCGAAAAAGGCGTTTCAAAAGGCATTAGTTTGGTTAACAAGCAAAACAGCGATTTGATCCTGTTCACCGGCGACCTGGTAAATAACCTTGCATCTGAAATGGACCGCTGGATACCTTTCTTCTCCAAATTAAAAGCACCTTACGGCAAGTTCTCCGTGTTGGGCAATCACGATTATGGCGATTACGTACACTGGGAAAGCGAACAGCATCAGCAAGCGAACTTGAACCAACTGAAAAGTGTGCATAAGCAGATCGGCTTTAACCTGTTATTAAATGAAGCTGTGCCGGTTAAAAAAGAGGATGAATCCGTTGCTCTGATAGGTGTAGAAAATTGGGGGAAAGGCGGTTTTCATAAATACGGCGACCTGGACAGGGCTACCCGCCATGTTCCTGATGATGCGTTTAAAATATTAATGTCGCATGACCCTTCACATTGGGATGCTGTTACTTTGGATCATGATCAGCATATTCATTTAACCCTTTCAGGCCACACGCATGGCATGCAATTCGGTATAGAGTTGTTTGGGTGGAAGTGGAGTCCGATCAAATATGTTTACAAACAATGGGCCGGCCTGTACAACAAAAGCGGAAAATACCTTTATGTAAATCGTGGATTTGGCTTTTTAGGATTGAAGGGCCGTGTAGGTATCTGGCCTGAGATAACGGTATTGACACTGAAAAAAGCTATTGCGTAATGACCGTCAGCGATAGATGAATATCGTAAAATCCACTTCGTCATAGTCAGTATTCAATACCACATTCGGACTCAGCGTTTTGCAAAAGGCCAGGATATCATTAGGGTCATAAGCCACCAAAGTACCATCAACAGGCATATAACGCAGCAGGTTGAAGCCCAAACCAATTGTGCAATAGCTGTAGAGTTTTTCTATAGTCTTATAAATAAATCCGTCGACAGAACTGCCATAGTTTAGCGAGCCGCTTGCTAAAACATAGTCGCAAACTGGCAGATAAGCATGTAAAAAGTTACGGACAATGAAAGTAGTATCTGACAAATGCCCGTATTGTAATATAGCTTTATCTGCCAGTTCGGTTATCTGCTCAACGCCCAAATAATGCATCATTTGCGGATACCTCTCTTTCAAAAAAGAATATAAATCAGCATAACCGCAACCGGCATCCATTACCGATTTTCCATTCAAGTTGGCAATACCGGCTAATGCTTCAAACCGCACCTGCTGATCGTGCCTGTTTCGCCAGCCTAAAGCAAAACTGCTATCGGCACCATGACCGGCGATCATCGTGCGGTGATAATGAAATATTTTGGAAGAATCGTCAAGAGAGCCCACACGCCGAAGATAATCAGAAATCTAATTACGATTGGTGCAATATTTATTGCGAAGATATGCTAGGTGTGTGCAATATTTATTGCGAAGATATGCTAGGTGTAGCCGGTAAAGGCGAAACTGTTACTGGTATTGCTGTCTCCGGACTTTGGCAACCGCCATATGTAGTAGATACATAATAGGTGGTACTGGTTGTTAAAGCCGGTGTTGTAATGCTTGCGCCGGTACAACTGCAAACCAAATTATGGTTGACATCATACCAATGATACGGCCCCCCGGGAGCGCTTGCCGTAAGAGTGGCTGTATTACCGGTACAAATAGTTACCGGAGGCGCGCTTGGCGCCACGGGAGTGGTTACCGTCATAGGTATTGACTGGGTAATGGCCCCGCAACCTGCAGTGGCGGACTGATCCGACTGATCGTTTACCGAAACGGTATAGTTACCGGCCGTAGTTACATTGATAGATTGCGTGGTTTCCCCGGTACTCCATAAGTAGGTGTAAACAGGATTACCCCCAACTATAGCCGGATCTCCGCCACCAGGTGTAGCCGTTAATGTTACTGAGCTGCCCGCACAAATTGTAGGATTAGAAGAAGTAAGTGCTACAGTAAGCGGAGCATAAGTATGAACTATTATGGTATCGCTTTTGGTTACGGTGCTGCACGGTGACAGTTCTGTACCTGTAACCTGATACTCTATAAAGCCATTAACAGGTGCACCTGCTCCGGGCGTTACATTCACCGTAGCTACGGCTGATGTTGCACTCAAAAACGAGTCATACGCCCCTTGTGTCCCTGGATATATAGAAGTCCACCTGATGCTTGATTGCACCATGCCAGTAACAGTCATCGAGCCTGTACATCCCTGTCTTAAATTCAAATCAGGAGAAACGGAAGTACCTTTTGAGGTAGTAAATATGGCATCAACTGTATTGTTCCCCGGCTTGCAAAAGGAAATAGTCACTGAGGTTTTACCCGACACACACGCGCTTTCGCCCATATTATATGGACCGGAGCAATCCACTGTATACGTAGAAACTCCAAGTCCATTTGTCTGAACAAAATTAAAGGCAAGCATATCCGTTTGTGGATTAAGCGTTACTATATAACTGATGCAATTGTTTCCAGATAAGCCACAACAGTTATTGCCACTTCTGATTCCTCCTTTTACAGTATCTATTCCTTGAGCCAAAGTGGTCAAATCTACGCGGATGGGGTCGGTACATGTGCCTGTTCCTGTTTGCGCAAACCCCTTATTAGTTAACACAACAAGTAAAACAAATATTAAACCAAGCCTGGTATAATTATTAAGCATAATTAACCTGACCGGCAATGTGATTAAAAACCGCAATGTGTTATTTATACTATGAGTTGACTTTAGTAATAACATTTTTCATTTATTGATTTCAACTTGCCTTCTTTCAGATAAATGCCTATCGAAATTTCGTGCGAACCATAATTATAATTGGCAAGCGGGGTTAGTGAATAATCAAAAGAGTAACCTACCCGTAATTTTTCATTGATAAAAAACTGTACCATTCCTACTACAGCGTTTGATTTTTGAAGATTACCCTGCAGATTAGGTTTGTTGTATAACGGGACTGCTGTACGATAAGTTCCGCCTACCCATAACACTTCATTTAACAATACAAAAGTGTTAACGTCAAGACTGGTGGGGCCGCCCCTGTCATCTTTCAACAAAATGGACGGTCTAAATAATACATCGCCATTAACCGGAACATAAACGCCTGTTGTAAAATAAAAATGCGGGATTGGAATAGGCACGCTAACGGTTTTATCTACCGAACTTTTCGCCAGCCAGCTTGATAAAATATTATCTACCGACGCACCGGCAAAAAATTTATTATCGGTGTATAGCACTCCAAGCCTTGCGTCTGGCAGAATAGCGCCCTGGTACCCAGTAGGTATATTAGCATCGCCATTTTGAGCTGCATTTAATTTTGATCCATCAATACCAGCTTGCGAAATACCACCTCCTATGCCAAAGGCGAGTCTGCTTTTTCCGTCCTCGTCCATTTGAAGGCGATACGCATAGTTAGCATACATTGAGGTTGCACTTTGGGCCCCGATCCTGTCATTTGCGATCAAAAGACCAAGCCCCACTTTCGTATCATTCACCGACCCGTCTACCGATACTGAAAAACTTTGAGGTGCCCCTTCAAAACCTGTCCATTGTGACCTGTAGAACGAGTATAAGTAAATATCCTGTTTATATCCTGCATACGCCGGATTGATAAATAAGCCGTTAAACATGTATTGGCTGTACTGTGCATCCTGCTGGGCAAATGCAGTTAACCCGGCAAAAAGAAAAAACGCTATAACACTGATCCTTTTCATTGATTTTTCCTTAATAGGGTTAAATAGCCGTGATAATCTTCCCAAATCTCTGCTGTGCTTTTCACCTTCAGGACATAGAAATAGGTGCCTTCACTTAAGCCGGTCCCGGTCCACTCATTATGATAGTTTTTCTCCTGGAAAACGCTATTACCCCATCGGTTAAAGATGACCAGGTCGTTTTCGGGGTATTTATTCAGGTCCTTAATAATAAACGTGTCGTTAAAACCGTCGCCGTTAGGCGTAAACACGTTGGGTATCTCAAGCCCCAGTATTTTTTTTGTATCAGATGAAACGTTATCGGCCAGGTTTGCATCATCCTGCTTTGAAGACACTGACGCTATATTGGTAATATTGCCGTGATTAATGCCTGTGACCGTGTAGGTAAGCTCAGCAGAGCTTTTTATGCCAAGCTCTCCAACCAACCATGTTAATGTGCGGCTTGATGGATCATAGCTGGCAGAACCTGTCGACACCGTATTAACCGACAGGTATTGCAGCTTAGCCGGCAACGTATCTTTTACAACAACGTTTGTGGCCACAAGAGGCCCTTTGTTATGAATGTCTAACGTATACTCAAAAGGCTCATTCTCCCTTACCTGCGTGTTTTCAGATCGTTTGGTGATACCCATGTCTACCAAATTGTCGATTACCTTGACCTCAACAGCGGCAGAATCATCCGAAGAACAGCCCTCCTGGTTAAAGGCAACAACCGTATAGACACCTGACACTGTCACCACTAAACTATTCGTAGTAGCTCCGGCAATGATCTGTCCATCTTTATACCACTGATACGATACTGCATTTTGTGTATTAACGCGCAGTGTAATGGATTGCCCTTTATAAATAGTGACTACCGAGTTACCTGCACCATATGCTTTGGAATAAGACGACATGACCAACCCCATAACAATAAATATTATAAGAAACTTAAAAAAGTACTTTATACAGTCCTTTTTCATATGTTTTCGTTCAGAATATCCGGTCAACTTTAGTTAACTGGCGCTTAATTCCATTGAATAGTTGGTGTAACAGGCACCGGATTTACTGTTATTTGTTGGGTAGCAGTTTGGGTACAAGTAACTTGTCCATTCGTTGTTGTTGACGAATAAGCAATATCAACTGTATATGTTACAGGAGTCCCGCCGGTTGGTGTTGTTTCAGTTACCAGATATGTGCTTGCTGTGCCTACATTCACTCCATTTCTTTTCCATTGATAAGTATAAGCGTAAGGGCCGTTATCTACCGGACTTGCTGATAGAATAAGTGAAGTCGGATGAAGTGTCGTGCTCTGACAAAGAGGAGCAGCACCGCTAATTACCGGAACAATTGGCGGCAATACAAATACGTTGAATGGCGTTGACATATCAGACAAACAGCCGCTTGCATTTTGTGTAATAAGCGTATAAGTGTAGTAACCCTTTCCGGATGCTGGTTCAGTATAAGTATTGCTGGTTGATGCAGAAACTAACTGCATTTGGCCATTCGCAGGGTCTTTTTTATACCAATAATACTCTGAAGCTCCAAGTGGGCCTTTGAGTAATACCTGGTCGGTACTACAAATAAATTGCTGTATATTTCCGTTTGGATCCGAAGGGTCGCTGGGCCCGGAAATTGGTGTTGGTGTTCCCTGGGCAAATACAGCAATTGAAATACAAGAAATCAGAATGGTGAAGAATGCTTTAATGAATGTAGAGCTGGCTTTCATATTATCGCGATGGGGGTTTAATAGCTCCTTTTACGAAATATTAGCTCAAAGGTTTATTTTTTATCGCAAAAAATTATATTTATTAACTATTGGATAATGCATTGTATCACAGCTAAATATGAAACATATTTAAATATAAGTAACATAATAGTTACAAAAAACAATAATATGTTAGAAAATAAACTTTCCTATATATTATAAATATAAAAGCCCCCTATGTAGCATAGGAGGCTCTTTACGTGCATGCTATCACAATCAGTCGATCATTTTACAACCTAACTGTTTCAGGCAAGTATTTAGCGATCAGATCCTCATAATAAGGCCTCAACTCAGACACAACCGGTGTAACCGGACTTTTTGAATACAGATCATAAGGGTTAAACTTCTCTACCCATTTAAACATCTTCTGGTCGTGATCATTCAGTAAATGATCATAAGCTTTTTCACGGTGCTGCGAATAAAATGAATGATAGCGGATCATATACAATGCAGGCTCCGGCAGGTAATCTTTTGTTAATTGATACAAATATTCATCGTGCCCCCATGATATCTGCACATTGTCCATTCCGCAATGGGGCGAATAAACACCATATTTAGTATTGTAACGCTCATCATAAGTATCGGGGTTATCGGCAAAAAACTCAGGATAAACAATCTTGTCCGAAAACTTGCACCCAACCGGAAATGTATCACCTACCACATTCCATTGCGGTTCGCCAAACAGGCAAAGTACCTTACCTAAATCATGAATAAAACCGGTCAGCACAAACCAATCCGGGTGCCCGTCGGCGCGTATCGTCTCAGCAGTTTGCAACAAATGCTGTAATTGGTCGAGCTGAAGATCAGGATCTGATTCATCTATAAGTGTATTCAGATATTCCATAGCGGCCCACCACGGCATTTCCTTTTGCTCAAACTTCAAGAAACGATCCTTTTTAGCAAGTACGTTCTCATAGGTTTGATATTTATGATTTAAACGATAAAACTCACGCACTGTATCTACCTCAGGATTATCATAATTCCTGAATTCTTCTTTGGCTTTGGCTATGTTACCAGGTTCGGGATACCTTTTGAGTACATCATCTTCCCACGCGTCCAGGCCCGACAAGGGGAACATTTCCTTCTTAGTTAACTTTTCCATAATTGATTTATAATTAACTCTAATATACTAGTTAATTACCTTTATATAAATTTTTTAGCGTCAATTGGACATTTATTTACGCAATCGGTTTCGTAACATTTTAAAGTATATGGAAAAAATAACACCTGAAAATAAATGTTAAACAAACACTAAATATGCTTAAACTTGTATCACGTTTATACCTGCAAACTGTTTTTTAACAATGGTTAGCTGAACCTTAATATGCAAAAATATTCTAAACAAACACGGTTACTTTTGGCAGTAGACTGCATCATCTTTGGTTTTGATGGTGATGAATTAAAAATTCTTTTAATAAAACGCGGGTTTAACCCAGAAAAAGGCAACTGGAGCCTGATGGGTGGTTTTGTACAAGCTACCGAAAGCATAGACCAGGCTGCAAACCGGATTTTGAGGGAGCTAACAGGCATAGAAGGTGTTTACCTGGAACAATTGTACACCTTTGCTGATCCGGACCGTGATCCGACAGAGAGAACCGCATCGGTATGTCACTTTGCACTGGTTGATATTCATAAATATGAGGCCCAGCTGAGTAATGATTACCGGGCAGAGTGGTTCCCGCTAAAGCGTTTCCCTAAACTGATATTTGACCATTACGAAATGGTTGAGATGGCCAGAAAAAGAATTCGCTACAAAGCAGCCTTCCACCCTATTTTATTTGAGTTATTGCCTGATAAATTTACATTGCCTCAGCTGCAAAGCCTTTACGAGAGTGTATACAATACCTCTATCGATAAAAGGAATTTCAGCAAGCGTGTGCTGGCAACTGGTTTATTGATCAAATTGACTGAAAAAGACAAAACGGGTTCGAAACGCGGCGCTTTCCTTTACCGGTTGAACACACAAAATTATTATGCCAAATTCCAGGCATTTTTAAACTTTATTCCTAATCCGGATACGTTGAGGTATTAGAACAGGTTCATCGGTTCTCTCGATCACTTCCTCATCATCTCCAAGCGAAAGACCGTATTTTTTTATGATCGTTTTGGCGATCATGCGTGCAAGCCAAACAATCAGGCCGATTATAGCCACGATAATAAGCGCAAAGATTATTCCTGCTTTAAAGCTGTCTTCGATCAGACCACAACCTGAAAGCGAAACTGATAAGATAAAAAGGCAGATTATTGGTGTATACTTTCTCATAAGTGATTTATTATTAGAAACAAGGAAACCAAAGCAATGGTTTGCTATTTTATTTCTATCACTTAACCGGGACCATTGTAAACCAATGGACTAAGTGGCTTTGATGTAACATAAAAAAACAATGGCTGCTGAACGGGCGTCCAGGCAGCCATTTTATAAACCAATTATTAAAGTGGGCAACTTAATCTAACTCATTCAGTATCGGCTTGCTGAGTGTTTTTAATGTTGTTTGATCCGATTTAAGAAGCTCTAATACCACTACTTCATTATTCGTTTTCTTTAGCCATTCTGCCGGTAAGTAAATAGTTTGCTGAGGGCCCACAGACCAGTATCTGCCCAGGTTATGCCCATTAACCCAAACCACACCTTTGCCCCAGTTACGCATATCCAGGTAAGTATCTGCAACCTTTTTGAGATCGAATGTTCCTTTTTTGATCACAGGGGAACCTGCATTTATTTTACCCGCCTTGAAAGCAAGCCCATTTACTGAACTGAATGGCAGGGTGTACATTTTCCAGTTCTTCAGTTCTTTTCCGGCAAGCAGCACTTTCTCTGTAATACCTTTTTTATTTTTCAGCAAATAAGGGCCAAAGTTTATCCTGCCCAGGTTCTCAACCAGAATTTCCAGTTTTACTTTTCCTTTTGGCAAATGCACCTGTAAGCTATCTTGTTTGTGGCGCCTGTCTAATACCCCCACTCGTTTCCCATTTATAAAGATGATCCCGTAATCCCGCAGATCCTTAATTTTCAATGTGCCCGATACACCGCCGTCAACGATAGTGCGGTATAACATAAAGCCGTAAGCCTGGTTCAGATCCTCAAAGGTTAGTGGTTCCGGGTTCAATTTCGGCGTTGGTAAAATATCGAACAGGCTTGTCGCTTGCTTTAGACGCACATCCGGAATTACAATCACCGGTTTTACTTTAGGTACAGATGGCAGTTTTTGTCCAGCAGGCAAATGTTTTTCTATAACTGCACGGAATTTCATAAATTTATCGGTTGCATTACCGGCTTCATCCAGCGGCGCATCGTAATCATAGCTGCTGATCTGTGGTTCATATGGATCCCGGTCATTATAGTTTGCACCGTTCAT
>Ga0310811_10007610_pt1 | contig 13897 bp, 13 predicted proteins | sample YCmetagenome_FD_207642 | JGI IMG/M metagenome (GOLD analysis project Ga0310811, IMG submission 207642) | Soil microbial communities from experimental microcosm in Duke University, North Carolina, United States - YC | ecosystem: Engineered > Artificial ecosystem > Soil microcosm > Unclassified ... | reverse complement strand
GCGCGCGTACCCGTCCTTGACCTCGACGAGGTCACCCGGGCCGCCGAGGTTGGCCACGTCGGTGGTGAGAATGATCTTCGCCATTGACGGGCCTCCTTAGCGCGCGGTCGAGGTGTAGGGCAGCAGTGCCATCTCGCGGGAGTTCTTGACCGCGATGGCGATGTCACGCTGGTGCTGGCTGCAGTTGCCGGTGACCCGGCGGGCACGGATCTTGCCGCGGTCGGAGATGTACTTCCGCAGCAGGTTGGTGTCCTTGTAGTCGATCAGTTCGGGGCGGCCCTTCTGCTCTGCCTTGCAGAACACGCAGACCTTCTTCTTGGGCTTGCGGATGGGTGGCTTGGCCACGGTGTAGCTCCTGGGGATATCGAAAAGAGTGGTTGGTTAGAACGGGGGCTCGTCCGCGAAACCGCCGCCGCCCCCGGCAGGCGGGGCCGAACCCCACGGGTCGTCGGCGGGCGCGCCGCCGCCGCCGTAGCCGCCGCCACCCGAGGGGCCCGCGCCGCGGCTGACCTTGTTCACCTTGGCGGTGGCGTACCGCAGCGAGGGGCCGATCTCGTCGACCTCGAGCTCGACGACGGTGCGCTTCTCGCCTTCCTTGGTCTCGAACGAGCGCTGCTTGAGCCTGCCCTGCACGACGACCCGGGCACCCCGGGTCAGGCTTTCGGCCACGTTCTCGGCGGCCTGGCGCCAGATGTTGCAGCGCATGAACAGCGCCTCCCCGTCCTTCCACTCACCGCTGGCGCGGTCGAAGGTGCGCGGAGTCGAGGCCACCGTGAAGTTGGCGACGGCCGCACCGGAGGGGGTGAAGCGCAGCTCGGGGTCAGCGGTCAGGTTGCCGACCAGCGTGATGACGGTGTCTCCGGCCATGGTCTTCGCCTCAGGCCTTCGCCGCGACCTTGGCGGCCTTGCGCGGAGCGGCCTTGCGGACGACCTTGGTGCGGAGCACGTTCTCCTGCAGCGACAGCTGCCGGTCGAGCTCCTTCACCGCGTCGGGCTCGGAGTTCAGGTCGAGCAGGGCGTAGATGCCCTCGGCGTGCTTCTTGATCTCGTAGGACAGCCGGCGGCGGCCCCAGATGTCGACCTTCTCCACGCTGCCGCCGGACGTCCGGATCACGTTGAGGAACGTGTCCAGCGTCGGCGCGACGGTGCGCTCGTCGAGCGTCGGATCGAGGATGACCATTACCTCGTAATGGCGTGACACAACCACTCACCTCCTGTGGGCTTCGCGGCCACGGACGGTCCGTGGCAGGAGGGTTTGTCACACCAAGGGTAACCGGCGGCTAGGACACTTTTCGCAGCACCCAGGTTCGGACGAGGGCGGCGCTCACCCCGGCGATCGCGACCACCGCGAGCAGCATGGGCAGCTGGACCGTGGTCTCGGCCGGGTCGCCCCCGCTCAGTGCGCTGGCGTTGCCGGCGTTGCGCACGTCGGCCTGGCCCGGGGTGTCGCCGGCGGCCACGCCGACCTCGGGCGGGAGCACGTCGGGCACCGAAGTGGTGGCCGGGTAGCGGGCGCCGGGCGCCGGCGAGATGTCCGGGATCCCCGGCTCGACAGCCGGGACGTTGCCGTAGTCGCGTGGGGGTGCGGTGGCGGAGCCGGTGCCCACGGGGACGCCCGGAACGGCCATCCCCGTCGTGGCGGGCGCGGTGGTGCCGGGCGTCAGCGACGTGGTCGCCATCGCGCTGTAGTTGGCCGCGTAGAGGGTCAGCCCGCAGTTCCCGGCGACGCTCTTGCCGATCGCGTCGAGGGTGTTCTGCTTGGTGTCGGGATTGGCGCCGAGCCCGTCGGCGTTCTGGAGTGCCTGGTGGACGGCGCCGGCGATGGTCTTTCCGGTGAGCGGCGCGTTCGCGGCGTTCGGCACCTGCCCGACGGTGAGCGCGCCCTGACCGGAGATCTCCTGTGCCAGCTTGTCCGGGTCGACCCCGTTGAGGTGCAGGAAGACCTCCTGCTGCTGGGCGCCGGCGCGAACGAGGTCCGCGAGGTCCTTGCCCTGCACCGCGACCTGGTCGCCCATATTGCCGACGACCGAACCGGTGCAGCCCTGCGCGAGTACGGTGCTGGCCGAGGCGGTGCCGGTGAACAGGCCCCCCGTGAAGATCGTCGCCAGTGCGGCGGCCGTCAACACCCTGGTCACCAGACGCTTGCGCACGGGCTCACTACCTCCAGGGATCGCGGGGGTGCCGAGGGGGCGGGGCATGCTTTTTCGCGGGCGCGGCGGCGGTGCGGTCTGCGGGCTTCGTCCGGCCAACCGGGCACAACGACCGGCTGCCCGCGACGATACTAGTGGGTTCCCCGCAGAACCCACCTGCGCACCAGCGCGGCGGTCACCCCGGACAGCGCGAGGACGGCCAGCAGCGCGGGCAATCCCAGTGGGAACGAGGCCGGGTCGGGCGCGTCGGGAAGGGCCTCGGCGTGGCCGGCGTTCTGCACCGGAGCGATGTCCTGGGAACCGGAGTCGTCAGTTCGCCCGGTGCTCAGGGTTCCCGGCTCGGGCGCGTATCCCGGTATCTCACCGCCGTACTGGATGACGGGCGACGGCGCCCAGAAGGCGGGCAGTACGGCGGGGATGCCGCTGTAGTCGCGCATCGGGGCATAGCCGGTCGTGTCGAAGGGCAACGGCACCGGGGTCAGTATCGGGCTGGTCGGTGCGGGAATGGTCGGCGCACCACCGGCGGAAGGGGAACCGCCCGCCTTTCCTCCGCCCGGCTGCGGCGGTGTGCCACCGCCCGGCGGGGTCGGCGGAGCGGGTGATGGACCCGCGAGAGCCTCGCCGGCGCCGGTGACCGCCTTGGTGGCGGTGTTCGCCGTGGCTCCCACGGCACCGTCGACCGCTCCGGCGACCGGCTGCCCGGCGACCGGAACCGGCGCGACGACGGTGTCGACGACGTTGACCGTGATCTGGCAGAGGCCGCCGAGTAGGCCACTGAGCAGCGAGGTGACCCCACCGGTCACCGTCTGGAGGCCGAACGGGGTGCTGATCGTGTCGCCGGGTTTCGCGGTCACGGTCTGTCCGCACTGCGCGGTGATGGTGTCGGCCGACGCCGTGCCCGAAGCGCCCGTGATGGCGGCCGAGCCCGCCAGTATGAACGCCGCCGTGCCGACCGCCGCTGTCCTGCGTGTCCGACCTCGCATCCCGGTTCCACCCTCCCGGCCGTCTGTTACCCACTGGTACAACGACGGTAACGGTCAGCAGTGACGCGGGTACAGGGGATCCCGTTTCCTGGGAGCGGTGGCGGCGGCGGACGAGGGTTCAGGCCGTCTTCCGGCGACCCCAGTCCCTCGCCAGCGCGGTCGAGACCAGGGCCAATGCGAACACGGCGAGTAACAGCGGCAGTCGTGCCGGTGTGTTCCACGGTGCGTTCGAAACGTCGGCGGGGCCCGAGTTGCCGACCGCCACGGGCGGCGTCAGCCCGGACGGAGAAGCGGGCGTCCGCTCCCGGATCTCGACGGGGAGAAGGATCGCGAGGGTGGCCATGGGGCCGGTCCGGGATGGTTGCGGAGCGGCCGTGTCCGCCGCGGATGTGCCGCCGGGGCCCGGCGCCGGTTCCGCGACCGGTGGCGGGACCGGCGTGCGCACCGGGGGACTCGGCTCGGGCGGCCGTGGCACCGGCCCCGGTGGTGCGCCGGGAGGTGTCGGCGGCCCTCCGGTCAGCAGATTTTCGGTCGCCGCGGACAGCGTGTTCACCGCCTTCCGCGCGGCGGGGCAAAGCACCCCGGTGACCACTTCGCCGGCCACCGGGGTGTCCCCGATGCCGACCGCTTCGGCGGCGTCGGCCGCCGGCAGGGAGACCAGGGGCTTGCCCGGGGGATCACCGGTCGGCGCCGAGTTCGATCCGGTGCCGATGGTCAATGTTCCCGGCGCGCCCACGGGCGCTCCCGCGTCGACGGTCAACGCCGGGCTCGACCCGCTTCCCCCGGTGCCCGCGCAACTGCCCGCGACTGCCGGATCGGCGGCTCGTGCGGTGCCCGGCACCAGGAGCGTGGCCGTGAACAGGATCCCGAGGGCCGCCGCACCTCGCGCCGTCTTCCCCATGGTCCCCTCCGCTGGCCGATCTCGGCTCCCCGTGGCAGTTCATGGCGTTTCGTGGCTTTCGGCACCGTACTGCAGGATCGGGTGGTCGCGCGATGCCTCGTTGGACGGGGCGTCGAGGTGGCGGTCTTCGTGGTCGCGCGGCTTGCCCGCGAGGTGGGTAGCGTTACGGCATGCGAATCGGCGCGCACGTCCGTGATGACGACCCGCTCTCCGCCGCGCGGGAACGAGATGCCGAGGTCGTGCAGTTCTTCCTGGCCGATCCCCAGGGCTGGAAGTCGCCGGTGGCGGAGCCGGGCGCGGACGCGATCGACGCGGCCGGTGTCGACGTGTTCATTCACTCGCCGTACGTGGTGAACGTGGCCTCGTTGAACAACCGGATCCGTATCCCCTCGCGGAAGGCGGTGGCCCAGCACGCCGCCGGTGCGGCCGAGATCGGCGCGCTGGGGCTCATCGTGCACGGCGGACATGTGCGCAAGGGCGAGGATCCCGGCGACGGGCTGGCCAACTGGCGCAAGCTTTTCGAACGGCAGCGGGACGAGGGCGGGTTCGGCGTGCCGATCCTGATCGAGAACACGGCGGGCGGCGACGGTGCGCTCGCCCGCGAACTGGACATGCTCGCCCGGTTGTGGGATCTGGTGGGCGAGTTCGGCGCGGGGTTCTGCCTGGACACCTGCCATGCCTTCGCGGCGGGTTGGGCACTCGAAGGCGTGGTGGACCGGGTCAAGGCGATCACGGGCCGGATCGATCTGGTGCACCTCAACAACTCGCGGGACGAGTTCGGCTCAACGCGCGACCGGCACGCCAACGTCGTGCACGGCGGCGGCACCATCGAGCCCGAGGTGCTCGTCGGGGTCGCGGCGGCGGCACAGGCTCCGGTCGTGGTCGAGACACCGGCCGATGGCCAGGCCGACGACATCGCCTACCTGCGGGAAGCGCTCGGCTGAAGCGGGACGGGCGGGCACCCGATCGGGGGAAACCCGGCGGCAGGCGCTCGGCGGTGCTCAGGCGGGGGTCACATCGCGTGCCGGGCGGTCGCCGGTTTCGGCCCGGTGCCGACGTTGAGCGCCACCGCGTCACGGGCACGATCCAGCACGCCGCCGGCGGGGTCGTCGTCGCCCGCGAGCCGGACGAGGTCCTGGGAGGGCCGGTAGATCTCCCGGATCACCTGCACGCACAGCGCGACCACGGCCAGGTCGCGCACCACCACGAAGCCGAGGAACCAGTCCTCGGGCAGACCCTTGTGGTCCACCCCGAGGTACCAGAACATCCGCGGCACCCAGACCAGCGCGTCCACGAGCATCCAGGTCAGCAGTGGCCGCCAGCGCGGGATGGCCAGCACGGCCAGCGGCACCAGCCACAGCGAGTACTGCGGGCTCCACACCTTGTTGGTCACCAGGAAGGCCGCCACCACGAGGAAGCACAGCTGTCCCACGCGCGGCCGGCGCGGCGCGGCGAGCGCGAGGTAGGCGATGCCCGCACAGCAGAGCAGAAACAGCCCGCCCACCACCACGTTCAACCAGGTCGGCGTCTGACCGGGGGCGAGCGTGCCGTCGAACCCGGTCCAGCCGGTGAAGTAGGAGACCACGTTGTACAGCGAGTCGGGGTCCATGCCGCGTTGCGCGTTGAGCCGGAAGAACTCGCTCCAGCCGTTGTGGAGCGTCAGCGCGATCGGCAGGTTGATCACCAGCCAGGTGCCCACCGCGACACCCGCGGTGGTCGCCCACGCGCGTAGCTTCCCGGCCCGGATACACAGCACCAACAGCGGTCCGAGGAAGAGCAACGGGTACAGCTTCGCCCCCGCGCCGATGCCGAGCAGGAGTCCGGCCAGCGCCGTCTTCTTTCTCGACCAGGCCAGTAGTCCCGTGGCGGCGAAGGCGGTGGCGATGGTGTCGAAGTTGGTGAAGGCGTGCACCAGCACCAACGGCGAGATCGCCGCCAGCGCCGCGTCCCACGGCCGGCGGTTGGCCGTGCGGCCCACCGCCCACACCGTGACCAGCCAGGCCACCGACAGCCAGAACGCGGTGATGTTGAAGTAGATCGCGACCGGGAGCGCGCCGGGCAGCCAGCCCGCCTGGTATACCGCGTCCCAGGCCTGGGTGAGCTTCGCGTTGACCCACTGGAACAACCCGGTCAGCACCGGGTACTCCATGTACCTGACCTGCGCGCTCGGGGTGCCCTCGTTGTCGATCCAGCTCGTCCGGTACGGGAAGGTGGTCGCCAGGTTCAACCGCTCCGCGGTGTAGAGCGGGACGATGTCGGAGTAGCACATCGCCACGTACGGGCGTCCGGCCCGCCAGTCCAGGTGGTTCTGCCCGGAGTCGTCGGTGTACTGCTGGATGCAGCTGGCCTTGCCGAACCAGCACAGCATCAGTGCCAGTGTCGCGAGCAGCAGCCCGACCCGCTGGGGCGACCAGAACCAGTGGCGCCCGACCGCGGCGTGCTCGCCGATCGGACCGCCGAGCGGCCCGCTCGCCGCGGCGACGAACGGGTCGGTCCGGCTCGGGAGCACCCGCTGCCCGGCCTCGAGTGAGGCCGGCGCGGGCTCGGAGTCGGCGGCTTGCTCGGTGGGGCTTGACACTCGCGCGATGTTACGGCCTGCCGCGTTGTTTGCCTGTCAGCCGCCGCCGTTCGAGGGACCGCCGAACAGGATTCCGCCACGGGAGGTGGTGGTCGTCGTGGTCGACTTGCTCCGGCTCGAACTCGACGACGTAGGCGCGGTGGTCGTGGTCGTCGGCGGCGCCTGGGGCGTGGTGGCCGGCGGGGTGGTCTGCTGCGTCACCGTCGTCGGCTTGGCCGGTGTGTCGGTGGCCGACGCGGCCGACTTCCCGATCGGGTCAACGGTCGGGAACTTCTCCGGTGGCTTGCCCTTGAGGTAGTTGTTCATGAACTCCTGCCAGATCTGGGCGGGCAGCCCGTCACTGGAGACGGCCTTGCCGTTCTTGTCGAGCAGCAGCTTGTTGCCACCGGTCCCGACCCAGGAGGCGGCGGCCACGGACGGTGTGTAGCCCACCATCCACACCTGCGCGTTACCGCCGGTGTCCTTCGACGAAAGCGGGTCGTACTGCTGGGTACCCGTCTTGCCCGCGCAGTCGTGTCCGGTCGGGCAGGCCAGGTGCGAGAAGCCGATCACCGGCTTCAGCGCCATCGTGACGTTGCCCGCGATCTGTTTGCTCTTGGCGGGATCGTTCGGTGCGAACGCGGGCTTCGGCGTGCTCGGTGCCTGGTAGACGATGTTGCCGCCGGGATCGGTCACCTTCGCCACGAAATGCCGGGGCATCGAGATCCCGTCATCGGCGAAGGTCGAGTACGCCGTGGCCATGTCCAGCGGGGTGACCTGGGTGGTGCCACCACCGATGGCGATGTTGTTGTCCACGCCCTGCCCGGTGGTCAGCGCCGTGACGCCGGCTTCCTTCGCCGCGTCGGCCACGGCCTGGACCCCGGTCACGTTGGCCACCATGTCGAAGAAGACGGTGTTGGTCGATCGCATCGTCGCTTCGGCCACGGTGCACTGCGTCGAGCAGCTGTTGCTCACACCCGCGTTGTTGACGTAGCGCGGTGAGCCGTCGGGCAGGACGCCGAACTGGCGGTGTGTCGTGCCGTCGAAGGTCTCTCCGAGTCCCTTGCCCATCTTGAGGAACGCGACCAGGTCGAACGCCTTGAACGACGACCCCGGGTTGCTCTGGTAGTCGGCCCAGTCGGTGGCGTCCTGGTTGTTGTTGGGACCGCCGTAGTAGGCGATCACTCCCCGGGTCTTCGGGTCGATCGCGACGAAGGCGTTCTTGAGATCCTGTGGCTGGCCGTTCATGGCGTCGTTGACGGCTTGTTCGGCCAGTTTCTGCGCGTTCGGGTCGATGGTCGTGTAGATGTTGTATCCGCCGGCCTGGAGCTTTTCCTTCGAATAGCCCGCCGCGGCCAGCTCGGTTTCGACCTGACCCTGGATGAAGGCGTTCGGCCCGGTGATGGCCTGCGCCCGTGCCTGTGATTTCGGCTGCGGGGTCGGGAAGGTGGCGGCCTGCCGCTGCGACGCAGGCAACCAGCCGTACTTGACCATGTTGTCCATCACGTAGCCCCAGCGCCAACTGGTGTACGCGGTGTTCTCGGACTTGCTCGGCCCCTGGATCAGGCCGGCCAGGAAGGCGGCCTCGGCGGGGGTGAGCTGTGCCGCGTCCTTGTTGAAGTAGGCGTGCGCGGCCGCCTGGACACCGTAGGCGTTCCGGCCGAAGTAGACGATGTTCAGGTAACCGGCGATGATCTCCTGCTTGGACTGGGTCTGGTTGAGCTTGAACGACTTGACCAGCTCGGTCGCCTTGCGGCTCAACGTGGGCGCGTCGTTTTCGGTGGCCTTCTTGATGTACTGCTGCGAGATGGTCGAACCGCCACCGGTGCCGCCGGTCAGGTTGTTGTAGACCGCACGGAAGATGCCGATGAGGTCGAAACCATTGTTGGTCTCGAAGGTGGCGTCCTCGGCCGCGTACGCGGCGTGCTTCATGACCTCGGGGATCTGGTCCGGCTGCAGGATCTGCCGGTTGCCGCTGTCCGGGATGTCCTTGCCCATCACGGTGTTGTCGGCGTAGTAGTAGGTGACCGCCTGACTCTGCTGGGCCAGCACCTGCTGCGGCGTCGGCACGCTCACCAGGAAGTAGGCGATGGTGAAGGCGGCGGCGGGAATCACCACGCCAAGTCCGAACAGGACATAAAGGGTGCGGCGGATCCGCCGCCAGAGGCGCTTTTTCCGCTGCTTCGGGGACAGATCCTGCTTGTCCTTCGGACCGTCGGCGGACGTCGGCGCATCGGCGTCCAGTTCGGCCAGTTCCGTCGGATCGTCGAGCGAATCGTAGGAATCGAAGGTGTCGCGGGTGTATCCGGCGCTGCCGAGTTCGGAATGGGTCAGCAGGCCCGGCTCGGGGCCGGTCGGCTCGGGCGGCGCCGGAGGGCGGTACCCGGTCCGTCTCCCGCGTTCGGGTGACGGTGCCTGGGACGGCCGGTCGGGAGGTGCCACCTGTGGTGGCCGATCCGGCGGGGCTCCCGGCGGGGGTCCCGGGCGCTGGGGCGGGCGGCGGCCGGCGGGCGGGACGCGGCGCTGGGTGCGACCGGGATCGGGCCGGCCCTGTGCCGGATCTCCCGCCGCGGGCCACCGGGGCGCTCTCGGCGGCGGGCCGTCGCCTCCTGGCCATTGCGGCTCGTCCTCCGCCGGCCACGAGGCACGGCGGGACTCATCAGGCTCCTGGCCCGGCCAGGAGCGGTTGTACTGGTCGTTCACGAATGAGCCTCCCAGACCGGCGGTTCCGGATCCGCCGCTCTGTGATCGGGGGTTCGTACGTCGAGGGTCACTGACCCGCTGTCTTCTTCGAGGAACCGCGTGGGGTCCCCGTCCCCAGGACGTACGACCGCACCAGGTGGTTCCATGTGCATGTCCGGCAGACCTCTACGACGTAGACGGTGAACTCGCCGAACAGTTTCTCCATCCGCGCGAGCTCGGTCGGTGTGCGGGCCGAACCGGAGGCGTGCTGGAGTTCGTCTCCGAAGACCCACGAAACCAGTGTCAGGGGTTCCCGCCGGCAGACCGGACACGGGGTGTCACTCGGTTCGCCGTGGAACTTCGCCGCCCTGATCAGGTACGGGCTCGCGTCGCAGACTTCCGTCGTGCCGACCCGACCGGAGCGGACGTCGGCCAGCAGCGCTCGTCGCTGCAAGGCGTAGTCCACGACCTGTCGCTGGTTTCGCACGCTGACAGCGTACGTGCCATCCGCCGGTGGGCGATGGGCTGTTCTGCCTAAAGATCCCGGTGGCGATAGTGACACGCCGACGTCTCGATGACTCTCCGGTGAACTTCCGGGGAGGGCCAGATCGTTAGCTGCGCCACTTCGATGTATCGCTCCGATATAATCGGGCGTTAGGTTGCGGAGAGGCTGTTTGATCCCGGGAGGGAGGTGCACCGTGCTGGAGTTCGCGATTCTCGGGCTGCTGCACGAGGCGCCCATGCACGGCTATGTGCTGCGCAAACGGCTGCACGACACGTTCGGCATGTTCCGCACGTTCTCCTACGGCTCGCTGTATCCGACCCTACGCCGGTTGCAGCGGGCGGGCTTCATCGTCGAAGAAGCCGATGAAGCGGCCGAGCCGTCCCGAACCTGGGGCCGGCGGGCACGGAGGGTGTACAAGCTCACGGCCGAAGGCAAGGAACACTTCGCCGAGCTGCTCGCCGATGCCGGTCCCCAGACCTGGGACGACGAGGGCTTCGGCGTGCACCTGGCGTTCTTCTCACGGACTCCGGCCGCGGTCAGGATGCGGATCCTGGAAGGCCGCCGCCGTCGCGTCGAGGAACGGCGTGAGGGTCTCCGGGCCGCGCTCGCCAGGGCCGAGGAGAAGATCGATCGGTACACACGTGAGCTGCATCGCCTCGGCCTGGAGAGCAGCGAGCGCGAGGTGCGCTGGCTCAACGAGCTGATCGCGAGCGAACAGGCCGAACAGCGCGGGCTCCAGAACTGAAGCCGCGCGTGAGGATCAGTCAAATTACAAGCGAAGGAGAGACCGGCATGGGCGACGACAGCGGCCGTGTGAAGGTGGCCATCGTTGGCGTCGGCAACTGCGCGGCATCGCTGGTGCAAGGGGTGCACTACTACCGCGACGCCGACCCCACGACCCGGGTGCCCGGGCTGATGCATGTCCGTTTCGGCCAGTATCACGTGGGTGACGTGGAGTTCGTGGCCGCGTTCGACGTCGACGCCAAGAAGGTCGGTCGTGACCTGTCGGAGGCGATCCTCGCCAGCGAGAACAACACGATCAAGATCGCCGACGTGCCGCCGGTGGGGGTCGCGGTGCAGCGTGGGCACACGCTCGACGGGCTCGGCCGGTTCTACCAGGAGACCATCGACGAGTCCGACGAGGCGCCGGTGGACATCGCCGCCGCGCTGCGCGAGTCCGGTGCGCACGTGCTGGTGTCCTACCTGCCGGTGGGCTCGGACGCGGCGCAGAAGTTCTACGCCCAGGCCGCCATCGACGCCGGGGTGGCGTTCGTCAACGCGATCCCGGTGTTCATCGCCTCGAACCCGGAGTGGGCGCAGAAGTTCACCGACGCGGGCCTGCCGATCGTCGGTGACGACATCAAGTCGCAGGTCGGCGCCACCATCACGCACCGCGTGCTGGCGAAGCTGTTCGAGGACCGCGGGGTCCAGCTGGACCGCACCATGCAGCTGAACGTGGGCGGCAACATGGACTTCAAGAACATGAAGGAGCTCGAGCGGCTGGAGTCGAAGAAGATCTCCAAGACCCAGGCCGTGACCTCGCAGGTCGACCGCGACATGGGCAAGGCGAACGTGCACGTCGGCCCGTCGGACTACGTGCAGTGGCTCGACGACCGCAAGTGGGCCTACGTGCGGCTGGAGGGGCGCGCTTTCGGTGACGTTCCGCTGAATCTGGAGTACAAGCTCGAGGTCTGGGACTCGCCGAACTCCGCGGGCATCATCATCGACGCGGTGCGGGCGGCGAAGATCGCGCTCGACCGTGGCATCGGGGGTCCGCTGCTGTCGGCGTCCTCCTACTTCATGAAGTCGCCGCCGGTGCAGTACACCGACTCGGAGGCCCGCGACGCGGTCGAGGCCTTCATCAAGGGCGATCTCGAGCGCTGACCCTTCGCTCGGCCGGCCCGTTCATGGCGGATTTCGCCGTGAACGGGCCATTCGTTTGTCAGCGGCTGCTCCTCCAGCCGTGCGGTACCACAAGTTCAGAGCGCGCCGGGCAGCTCTCGGATGTCGGTGAGCACCCTGCCGACCGTGGCGAGTACCTCCGCCTCGGGCGGGAAGTGCGGGTTGGGTATGGCGAAGACCGTCATCCCGGCGGCCAGTGCCGCGCGGAGACCGTTCGTGGTGTCCTCGACCGCGGTGCAGGTTTCCGGCGCGACCCCCAGTCGCCGGGCCGCTTCCCGGTAGACGTCGGGCGCGGGTTTGCCGGCGGCCACCTCTTCACTGGACACCGCCACCCGGACCACGCCGGTCAGCGCGGTCGCGTCGAGAAACGCCCGGATCAGCACCGGCGGTGACGAGCTGGCGATGGCCACCGGCCGGTGCGCGGCGACCGCACGGACGGTGTCCTCGGCGCCGGGCAGCACCGGCGGGCCGTCTTCGTAGCGCCGGACCATCTCCTCGATCACGACCTCGGCGATCCGTTCGGGGGTCAGCGCGGCGCCCAGTTCCCCGACGAGATAGCGCGCCCACTCCGGCGTGCTCATTCCCTGCATCGCGCGGGTCGCCTGCTCGTTCCAGTGGCCGCCGTGCGCGGCGACCACGGCCCGGCGGACCTCGTCCCAGGTCCGCTCGGAATCGATCAGCACCCCGTCGAGGTCGAAAATCACCGCTTCCATGGGCGGCGACGCTACCCGGCGCGGGTGACCTTCACCGGGAGCGAGCCGCACACTCGGTGAACTTTAATAGCCATTTACCTGGACTTTGTGAAGAGATGGTCTTCTTCGCCTAGCGTCGCCGGGGCATCCCCGACTGACCTGGAGGCATGGTGTTCCTGCCCTTGCTGTCTCATTCCGGTGGCCGTTCGGCCGTCACCTGCCAGTACCGGTGCGGCAACGCCTGTGCTGAACAGGCCCCCAACACCTCCGGCAACGAATACTTCGGTGCGGTCGCGCGGCGCGTGCTTTCGCGGCGACGGGCGTTCCGGGCCGGCGCCGTGATGGCCGCGGCGGCCGGTGGATTCGCCGCGCTCTCCGGCGTGGCGACCGCCGCGTCGGGACCGGCCGGACCGGATCGGCCGGGCAGGCCGGTCCCGGGCACGGATTTCGAGCCGGTGCCGCCGAACAAGGCCGACGCCGTGGTGATCCCGCCGGGGTACCGACAGAACGTCGTGATCCGCTGGGGCGACCCGGTGGTGCCGGGGGCACCGGAGTTCGACTTCGCCAACCAGACCGCCGCCGCACAGGCGAAACAATTCGGCTACAACAACGATTTCGTCGGTCTGGTGCCGCACGGCGCCGGTTACCTGATGGTGGTCAACCACGAGTACACCACCGAGGTCGAGATGTTCCCGGCCGGCGAGTACGACCCGGCGAACCCGACCGAGGAGCAGGCGCGGATCGCGTGGGCGGCGCACGGCCTTTCGGTGGTGTCCGTCGTCCGCGGAGCACAGGGCGGGCTGAAGGCGGTGCCGAGCCGGTACGGCCGCCGGATCACGCTGGACACCGAGTTCGAGCTGCGCGGGCCCGCGGCGGGTTCGGCCTACCTCGTGACTTCCGCGGACCCCGGCGGGCGCACGGTGCGCGGCACGCAGAACAACTGCTCCGGGGGCGTGACGCCGTGGGGCACCGTGCTTTCCGGTGAGGAGAACTTCCACCAGTACTTCGCCAACTCCGACAAGGTCACCGATCCGGTCGCGCAGGCGAGGCTGAGCCGCTACGGCATCGGCAAGGGCGCGAGCACCCGCAAGTGGGAGCGCTTCGACAAGCGGTGGGACGTGCCCAGGGAGCCGAACGAGCCGAACCGCTTCGGCTGGGTGGTCGAGATCGACCCGAACGATCCGCATGCCACGCCGGTCAAGCACACCGCGCTGGGCCGGTTCAAGCACGAGGCCGCCACGGTCAAGATCACCAAGGACGGCCGGGTCGCGGTCTACTCGGGCGACGACGAGCGCTTCGACTACATCTACAAGTTCGTCTCGAAGGGCAAGTACAAGCCGGGCAACAGCGCGCTCGCCCGCAGGCACAACTCGGCGCTGCTCGACGAGGGAACCCTCTACGTCGCGAGGTTCACCGGCGACAACCCGGGCGAGATCGACGGGAGCGGACGGCTGCCCACCGACGGCGAGTTCGACGGGAGCGGCGAGTGGATCCCGCTCGCCGCCGGTGAAAAGTCCTTTGTGGA
>Ga0310811_10007609_pt1 | contig 13898 bp, 15 predicted proteins | sample YCmetagenome_FD_207642 | JGI IMG/M metagenome (GOLD analysis project Ga0310811, IMG submission 207642) | Soil microbial communities from experimental microcosm in Duke University, North Carolina, United States - YC | ecosystem: Engineered > Artificial ecosystem > Soil microcosm > Unclassified ... | reverse complement strand
TCTTGGTCTTGCCCTCGGCCACATCGAGCGCGTCGACGACGATGAGCGAGCCGTCCTTGGCCTTCGCCGACAGCGCCATCTTCAGCCCCAGCGCGCGAACCTTCTTGTTCAGCGACGGGTTGAAGTCACGCAGGCGGGCACCGTGGGCCTTACCACCGCCGATGAAGACGGGGGCGCGGCGATCACCGTGACGGGCCGTACCGCCGCCCTTCTGGTTGCCCAGCTTCTTGCCCGAACGCGCCACGTCGGCACGCTCGCGGGTCGGACGGGCGGTGCCACGGCGCTTTTCCAGCTGCCAGGTCACCACGCGGTGGAGGATGTCGGCGCGCGGCTCGAGGCCGAACACCGCATCGTTGAGCTCGATGTCGCCGGCGGAGCTGGCGTCGAGCTTGAGAACCTTGATCTTCATGGTGCTCAGCCTTCCTTGCTCTCGTCGGCGTCCTTGGCGGCATCCGCCTCGGAACCGATCTCGGCGTTGTTCGCCTCGGCCTGCGCCTCTTCGGCAGCGTGCGCGTCGGCAGCGGCGACACCGGCGGCGACTTCGTCGTCACCCGGCAGCGCAGGGATCTCGTGGATCGCGCCATCGTCGACCATGCCGGCCGGAGCGTGCTCGACCACCGGGGCCTTGCGATCGATCAGGGCGGCGGGGAACGGCACACCCTCGGGCAGCGCTTCCTTCACGGCGTCCTTCACGAACAGCCAGCCACCCTTCGAGCCGGGCACCGAGCCCTTCACGAACAGCAGGCCGCGAGCGGCGTCGGTGCGCACGATCTCGAGGTTCTGCTGGGTGCGGTTGCGGTCGCCCATGTGGCCGGCCATCTTCTTGTTCTTGAAGACCTTGCCCGGATCCTGGCGGTTGCCGGTCGAACCGTGCGAACGGTGCGAGACGGACACGCCGTGCGTGGCGCGCAGACCGCCGAAGCCCCAACGCTTCATGGCGCCGGCGAAGCCCTTGCCCTGCGTGCGACCTTGGATGTCGACGAGCTGGCCCGCAACGTAGTGGTCGGCCGAAATCTCGGCGCCCACGTCGAGCAGGTTGTCCTCGGTGACGCGGAACTCGCACACCACCGCCTTCGGCTCCACCTCGGCCTTGCCGAAATGGCCGCGCTGCGGCTTGGCGACGTTCTTCGCCTTGGCGGCGCCGGCACCGAGCTGGACGGCGGTGTAGCCGTCATTGTCGGCCGTACGGCGCGCAATAACCTGAAGACCCTCAAGCTGCAGGACGGTCACGGGCACATGGCGCCCATCCTCCTGAAACAGCCGGGTCATCCCCATCTTCTTCGCGATCACGCCGGTGCGCATCGCAGTCTCCTCAAACAGAGGCTCCTTCGGGTCATTCCTCGGGAGCGTGCCAACGAAAAAGGCCTCCCGTCTCCGGAAGACCTCCAGCCCAACCAGCCATGCCCCCGCCCCGGGCTCGGTTTTCGTGAATGGCTCTCGCCACCCAAGAAAGGCGGGGACCAGGACAACGGCACCCCGGATAAATCCGGGGGGATACGCCGTTCGGTATCCCTTAGCTTTCCCGTCTCGACCGGCGCCCCAATTTTCAAAGGGAGAAGCCGGGAAACGAATCTCTCAAACGTCGATTCGACGTCTGCGAGGCCGGCCCTATACGGGGCTTTGCCCCGGATCGCAACACTTCCGTCACCCTTTTTGCGGGGGCGACGGAAAGCAGGATCAGGCCAGCTTGATCTCGACCGCGACGCCGGCCGCGAGATCGAGCTTCATCAGCGCGTCCACCGTCTGCGGGGTGGGCTGCACGATGTCGAGCAGGCGCTTGTAGGTGCGCACCTCGAACTGCTCGCGCGACTTCTTGTCGATGTGGGGACCACGGTTGACGGTGAACTTGTCGACGTGGGTGGGCAGCGGGATCGGACCGCGGATGAGCGCGCCGGTGCGGCGGGCGGTGTCGGCGATTTCGCCAGTGGCCTGGTCGAGCACTCGGTGATCGAAGCCTTTGAGGCGAATGCGGATGTTCTGCGTGTCCATGATGTCCTGCCGTGTGAAAGAGCCAACCCCATGCCGTTTCCGGCGTTACGCGGGGCAAAGAGAAGCCGCCCGGTCCCCTGTGGGGGACCGGGCGGCCGGTAACGCGAATTACTTCGTGATGGTGCCGACGACGCCGGCGCCGACCGTACGGCCACCTTCGCGGATCGCGAAGCGCAGGCCCTGGTCCATGGCGATCGGCGCGATCAGCTTCACGCCGATCGAGACGTTGTCGCCGGGCATGACCATCTCGGTGCCCTCGGGCAGCTCGACCGTGCCGGTCACGTCCGTGGTGCGGAAGTAGAACTGCGGGCGATAGTTGGCGAAGAACGGCGTGTGACGGCCACCCTCGTCCTTCGACAGCACGTACACCTCGGCCTTGAACTCGGTGTGCGGCTTGATCGAGCCCGGCTTGCAGAGCACCTGGCCACGCTCGACCTCTTCACGGCCGACGCCGCGGATCAGCGCGCCGATGTTGTCGCCGGCCTGGCCCTGATCGAGCAGCTTGCGGAACATCTCGACGCCCGTGACGGTGGTCTTGCGGGTGTCGTTGATGCCGACAATCTCGACTTCCTCACCCACCTTGACGATGCCGGTCTCGACGCGGCCGGTCACGACGGTGCCGCGGCCCGAGATCGAGAACACGTCTTCGATCGGCATCAGGAACGCCTTGTCGAGCGGACGCTCCGGCTGCGGGATCCAGCTGTCGACCGACTGCATCAGCTTCAGCACCGCGTCATGGCCGATCTCGGGGGTCTTGCCCTCGAGCGCGGCAACCGCCGAACCGGCGATCACGGGGATGTTGTCGCCATCGAAGTCGTACTTCGAGAGCAGCTCACGGATCTCCAGCTCGACGAGCTCGAGGATCTCGGGATCGTCGACGAGGTCGACCTTGTTCATGAACACGACGAGCTGCGGCACGCCGACCTGGCGGGCGAGCAGGATGTGCTCGCGGGTCTGCGGCATCGGGCCGTCGGTGGCCGACACGACCAGGATCGCGCCGTCCATCTGCGCGGCGCCGGTGATCATGTTCTTCACATAGTCGGCGTGGCCCGGGCAATCGACGTGCGCGTAGTGGCGCGCTTCGGTCTCATACTCGACGTGCGCGGTCGAGATGGTGATGCCGCGCTCGCGCTCCTCGGGAGCCTTGTCGATGTTGGCATAGTCGACGAACGTGGCGCCGCCGGTCTCGGCCAGAACCTTGGTGATGGCGGCCGTCAGCGACGTCTTGCCATGGTCGACGTGGCCAATGGTGCCGATGTTGCAGTGCGGCTTGTTCCGCTCAAACTTAGCTTTCGCCATCTTGTCCTACCTTCTTTCGAATCTGTCCTGCGGGATTCGCCGCCCGGAAGCGGCGCCCCATAACGGATGTTTTGTGGTTACGCCAGCTTCGCCTTGACCTCGTCCGCAACATTCTGCGGGACTTCGTCATAGTGCGAGAACTGCATCGAGTATTGCGCGCGGCCCTGGGTGAACGAGCGGAGCTGGTTCACGTAGCCGAACATGTTGGCCAGCGGGACCATCGCCTCGACCACCTGCGCGTTGCCGCGGCTGTCGGTGCCCTGGATCTGGCCACGGCGGCTGTTCATGTCGCCGATGACGTCGCCGAGATAATCCTCCGGCGTCACGACCTCGACCTTCATGATCGGCTCGAGGATCTTGATGCCGGCCTTGTCGGCCACTTCACGCATCGCGCCACGGGCGCAGATCTCGAACGCCAGCGCCGACGAGTCGACGTCGTGATAGGCGCCGTCCGTCAGGTGGACCTCGAAGTCCACGATCGGGAAGCCGATCAGCGCGCCGGTCTCGGCGGTCTCACGGAAACCCTTCTCGACCGACGGGATGTATTCCTTGGGAATATTGCCGCCCTTGACCTCGTCGAAGAACTGGTAGCCCGAGCCACGCTCGCCGGGGATCACCGTCACCTTCACGCGGCCGAACTGGCCCGAGCCGCCCGACTGCTTCTTGTGGGTGTAGTCCACGTCGACCTTCTTCGCGAGATATTCGCGATAGGCCACCTGCGGCGCGCCGACATTGGCCTCGACCTTGAACTCGCGACGCATGCGGTCGACGATGATCTCGAGGTGGAGCTCGCCCATCCCCTTGATGATCGTCTGGCCCGATTCGTGATCCGACGTCACGCGGAAGGACGGATCCTCGCGGGCGAGACGGTTGAGCGCGACACCCATCTTCTCCTGGTCGGCCTTGGTCTTCGGCTCGACCGAGAGCTCGATCACGGGCTCCGGGAATTCCATGCGCTCGAGGATGATCGGCGCCGACTGCGCGCAGAGCGTGTCGCCGGTCGTGGTGTCCTTCAGGCCGGCGAGAGCGACGATGTCGCCCGCGAAAGCCTCCTGGATGTCCTCGCGCGAGTTCGCATGCATCAGCAGCATGCGGCCGACCTTCTCCTTCTTCTCCTTGACGGAGTTCAGGACCTGGGTCGCGGCCTCGAGCTTGCCCGAATAGATGCGCGCGAAGGTGAGCGTGCCGACGAACGGATCGTTCATGATCTTGAACGCCAGCGCCGAGAAGGGCGCGGCGTCGTCCGACGGACGATCGGCCTCTTCGCCGTTCGGCAGGATGCCCTTGATGGCGGGCACGTCGAGCGGGCTCGGCAGATAGTCGACGACCGCATCGAGCAGAGGCTGCACGCCCTTGTTCTTGAACGCCGAGCCGCAGACCACCGGCACGAACGCCATGGTGAGCGTGCCCTTGCGGATCAGCTTCTTCAGCGTCGCGACGTCGGGCTCGTTACCCTCGAGATACGCTTCCATCGCCTCGTCGTCCTGCTCGACGGCGAGTTCGATCAGCGCTTCACGCGCCTTGGCGGCCTTGTCGGCGAGATCGTCGGGGATCGCCTGATATTCGAACTTCGCGCCCAGCGACTCTTCGAGCCAGATGATCGCGCGGTTCTCGACCAGATCGACCAGGCCCTTGAAGCCACCCTCGATGCCGATCGGGAGATACAGCACGGCCGGCTTGGCGCCGAGACGCTCGATTATCGAGTTCACGCAGAAGTCGAAGTTCGCACCGGTGCGATCGAGCTTGTTGACGAAGCACATGCGCGGCACGCCGTACTTGTCGGCCTGGCGCCACACCGTCTCGGACTGCGGCTCGACGCCGGCAACGCCGTCGAAGCAGGCGACCGCGCCGTCGAGCACACGGAGCGAACGCTCGACCTCGATGGTGAAATCGACGTGGCCGGGCGTGTCGATGATGTTGATGAGGTGCTCCTCACCCTTGCCCTCTTCGGCGCGCCACTTGCAGGTGGTCGCGGCCGACGTGATCGTGATCCCGCGCTCCTGCTCCTGCTCCATCCAGTCCATCGTCGCGGTGCCCTCGTGGACCTCGCCGATCTTGTAGGACTTGCCGGTGTAATAGAGGATGCGCTCGGTCGTCGTCGTCTTGCCGGCGTCGATGTGCGCCATGATGCCGATGTTGCGATAACGATTGAGCGGATGGCTGCGGGCCATGATCTTAAACTCCGATGTCGGGGAAGGCCCCGAAAGGCCTCGCCCCGACGATATGGGAAGGAAGTGTGACTCTTTCGAGTCCTTCCGATTTTACCAGCGGTAGTGCGAGAAAGCGCGGTTCGCTTCCGCCATGCGGTGCGTGTCCTCGCGCTTCTTGACCGCGTTGCCGCGATTGTTGGCGGCGTCCATCAGCTCGGCCGACAGGCGCGCATCCATCGTGTGCTCCGAACGGCCGCGCGCGGCGGTGATCAGCCAGCGGATCGCCAGAGCCTGGGCGCGCTCGGGGCGCACCTCGACCGGAACCTGGTAGGTCGCACCGCCGACGCGGCGCGAACGGACCTCGATGCCCGGCTTCACGTTGTTGAGCGCATCGTGGAACACGCCGATCGGATCGCGCTTGGCGCGCGCTTCGATGACGTCCAGCGCGGAGTAGATGATGCCTTCGGCGACGGCCTTCTTGCCGTCCAGCATCACGGAATTCATGAACTTCGAGAGGACGATATCACCGAACTTCGGGTCCGGCAGGATCTCGCGCTTCTCGGGGCGACGACGACGGGACATTGTTGTTTCCTTCTCACTTCAGCCTGGGTGGTCACACGCGAAAGGGTGACCGGCTTACTTCGGACGCTTGGCGCCGTACTTGGAACGGGACTGCTTGCGGTCCTTCACACCCTGCGTATCGAGCACGCCGCGCAGGACGTGGTAGCGAACGCCGGGAAGATCGCGAACACGGCCGCCGCGGATGAGCACGACGGAGTGCTCCTGCAGGTTGTGGCCTTCGCCCGGGATGTAGCTGATGACTTCGCGCTGGTTGGTCAGGCGAACCTTGGCCACCTTGCGGAGAGCCGAGTTCGGCTTCTTCGGGGTCGTGGTATAGACGCGGGTGCAGACGCCACGCTTCTGCGGGTTCTGCTCCATCGCAGGGACCTTCGACTTGGCCTTCTGCGGATCGCGGCCCTTGCGGACCAGCTGGTTGATCGTCGGCATTGAAGCCTTCACCTTTCAATGGTTACTTTGCCGTGCCCGGAAATCGCTGAAATGCACAAAGGCTCTGGGGGTCGTACAACCCTCCCGAGCCTCGTTCAGAGCATCGGCAATGTTCAAGCAGTCACGAGCCCCAAGGCCCGGACCGGCGCGCGCTATAGCGAGCGACTCAGAGGCGGTCAACCGGGACGCGGCCGGGCGCTACAGAGCCCCGCTCAGTGCCTGGATCAGCGCGATCTGGAAGCGCGCCGGATCCTCGATCTGCGGCACGTGGCCCAGTCCCTGCAGCGGGACGAAGCGGGCGTCCTTCATCCGCGCCGCCGCCTTGTCGCCGAGCGTCGAGGCCTCCGGCAACTGATTGGCGATCTCCGCCGGCGCCCAGCTTCTGCCGAAGACGTTGTGATCGAGCGTGCCGACCATCAGGATCGTCGGCGCTGTGATCCGGGAGAATTCGTAGGCGACCGGCTGCGTCTCGATCATCTCGGTCGTGCGCGCCTGGGCATCGATCACGGCATCGCGGCCGGGGCCGGCATAGAGGCCCGCCATCATGTCGATCCAGCGATCGTAATTGCGACGCCACACCCCGTGATAATAAGCGGTGAGCTGATAGGCCTTCATCGATGCCGGCGTCTTCCTGCGTTCCAGCTCGGCCGCCTTGTCGATGCTGAGATAGGGCACGCCCTGCGCCAGCCGGTCGGCAAGGCCGAGCGGATCGACCAGGATCAGTTGGTCGACGAGCTGGGGATCGGCGATCGCCAGCCGTTCCGCGATCATCCCGCCCATCGAGTGGCCGACCAGGGTCGCCTTGGCGATGCCGCGCGAGCGCAGCATGTCGGCAGTCATCGTCGCCATTCCGTAGAGGCTATACTGGTAACCGGAAGGCTTGGAGGATTTGCAGAAGCCGATCTGGTCCGGCACGATCACGCGATAGCCTGCCGCCGCCAGCACGCGTGCGGTATCCCCCCAAGTCGCACCGCAGAAATTCTTGCCGTGGAGCAGCACGACGGTCCGGCCGTTCGCCTTGGCCGGCGCCAGCTCCATATAGGCCATCTCGACCGACTGGCCCTGCGACATCGTGCGATAGACGTGCACTGGAAAGGGATAGTCGAACCCCTCAAGCCGGGCACCATAGCTGCGCGGCCCCGACACAACCGCCGTCGGCTTCTGCTGCGCGAGGGCAGGCTTGGCGGGGGCGGACTTGGGAGCCGGCGGTGCGGCGGCGATCGTGAGGGCAAGCAACGGTGCGATCAGGGCGCTGCGCAAGGATGTCGGGCTCCGGTCAGTTGGTCGCGTTAACCATAGCTTTCGGCTTGATATAAAGCGACCCGATTTCGGGCCAGCGCGCACGCAGATCGGCCTCGATCTCTGCGATCATCCGCTCGACCGCCCCGGCCGGCACGGCGTCGACGAAATCCACGTCGCACCCCACGAACACCGATCGCGGGCCGAGGTGCAGCGTCACCACCTGCCCTACCCGCGTCACCTCCGGACGGCCGGCGATGGCGGAGCGGATCGCCTCGATCAGCGCGGGCTCGGCACGCTCGCCGATCAGCAATTCCTTGGACTCGCGCGCCAGCAGGATCGCGACCACGCCCAGCACCGCACCGATCGCGATCGACGCGATACCGTCCCAGCGGCCATCATTGGTGAAGTGCGAGAGCCAGATGCCAATGCCGGCGATGACCAGCCCAGCCATGGCGGCCGAATCCTCGAACAGTACGATGAAGGCGGGCGGATCCTTGGAACGGCGGATCGCCTCCCACCAGCCCTGATCGCCCTTGGACTTGGCGAAGGCGCGCATCGCCGTCCACCAGCTGCCACCTTCCAGCAGGATCGACACGGCGAGGACGATATAGGCGACGGTTGGATCCTGCGGCGGCTCGGGATCGCGCAGGTGGGTGATGCCTTCGTACATCGAAAGGCCGGCGCCGGTCGCGAAGATCAGGATCGCGACGACGAAGCTCCAGAAATAGAGCTCGCGGCCATAGCCGGCGGGGTGCATCTCGTCGGCCGGGCGCGCGGCGCGCTTCTGGCCGTAGAGCAGCAAGATCTGGTTGAGGCTGTCGACGACCGAGTGAAAACCCTCGGTCAGCATCGCGGCGGATCCGGTGATCCCGGCGGCGACGAACTTGGCGACGGCGATGCCGAGATTGGCGGCCAGTGCCATCAGCAGGACGAGCTTGCTCTCGCCGTGTGGAGAGTCCCCGCTCATCTGCTTTCCCGATAAAAGGAAAAGGGCCGGCGGTTGGTCTGCCGCCGGCCCTTCGGATTACATCGCGTTCGAGGTCGCGCTGTTGTCCATCGCCATGTTGTCGGTGGCGCCCATCGAGTTCATGTCGCCCATCGACGCATTCTCGTCGGCGGGGACCAGCATGTTGTCCTCGGCCGACACGTTGGCGGTGTTGGTCGTGTCGGACTTGTGGCAGGCAGCGGCGCCCAGCGCGAGAGCCGCAACCGCGGCGATCGTGATACCCTTCTTCATTCGTAATCTCCTATCCGTTCACACAGCGGACGTTCGGCAACGCAACACGGCCGCAGCCGGCCTGAGAGAGTCAGCAAAACGCCCGAAGGTCAAGCCTTCATTTAGAAATGGAGCGCCCGGCCGTATGCCGAGAGCACGCTTTCATGCATCATCTCGCTGAGCGTCGGGTGCGGGAACACCGTCTCGATCAGCTCCGCCTCGGTGGTCTCGAGTTGCTTGGCCACCGTATAGCCTTCGATCAGCTCGGTTACTTCCGCGCCGATCATGTGCGCGCCGAGCAGTTCGCCCGTCTTGGCGTCGAACACCGTCTTGATAAAGCCCTCGGCCTCGCCCAGCGCGATCGCCTTGCCGTTGCCGATGAAGGGGAACTTGCCGACCTTCACCTCGTAACCGGCGTCCTTCGCCTTCGCCTCGGTGAGACCGACGGACGCGATCTGCGGACGCGAATAGGTGCAGCCCGGAATGTTACGCACGTCCATCGCGTGCGGATGCCTGCCGGCGATGGCCTCTGCGGCGATCACGCCTTCGTGGCTGGCCTTGTGCGCGAGCCACGGCGGCGCGGTGACGTCACCGATCGCCCAGATGCCCGGCACATTGGTACGGCAGGCGCCATCGGTGTCGATATGGCCCTTGGTGGTTTTGATACCGAGCGCTTCCAGCCCGATATTCTCGGTATTGGGCACGATGCCGACCGCGACGATGACGTGGCTGTAGTCGTTGATCTCGGTCTTGCCGTCGGCGAGCTTGATCGTCGCCTTGACGCCGGTCTTGGAAGCATCGAGCTTCTCGACGCCCGCCTTGGTGACGATCTTCATGCCCTGCTTAGTCAGCGCCTTGGTCAGGAAGTCGGAGACCTCGGCATCCTCCACCGGTACGATCCGGTCGAGCATCTCGACGATCGTCACCTCGGCGCCCATGTCCGAATAGAAGCTCGCGAACTCGACGCCGATCGCGCCCGACCCGATGACCAGCAGCTTGGTCGGCATCTCCTTGGCCGTCATCGCGTGGCGATAGGTCCAGATCCGCTCGCCGTCCGCCTTGGCGAAGGGCAAATCGCGGGCGCGGGCGCCGGTGGCGATGATGATATCCTTGGCGGCGAGTTCGGTCTTCTTGCCGTCCTTCTCGACGGTCAGCTTGCCCTTCCCCGTGATCGTGCCGACGCCTTCGACGACGGTGATCTTGTTCTTCTTCATCAGGTGCGTAACGCCCTGGTTCAGCTGCTTGGCGACGCCGCGCGAGCGCTTCACCACCGCGTCGATGTCGGCGCTGATCTTCTCCGCCGCGAGACCGTAATCCTTGGCATGCTGCATATAGTGATAGATTTCCGACGAGCGCAGCAGCGCCTTGGTCGGGATGCAGCCCCAGTTGAGGCAGATACCGCCCAAAAGCTCGCGCTCGACGATCGCGGTCTTGAGGCCCAGCTGCGCGGCGCGGATCGCCGCGACATAGCCGCCGGGGCCGGAGCCCAGCACGACGAGATCGTAGGTGTCAGCCATCGAAATCCTTCCTGATTGTCGTCAGTTGGGGCTGCGGAAGCCCCGCTATCGTGTCTCGGTCGCCTTGAACAAGGCCCAGGCGGCCAGCGTTACCACGCAGAAGATCAGCCAGCTCCAGTGCAGTTCGATCCCGCCGCCGATCGGAATGCGGACATAGTCACCGGACAGCAGGCCTGCGAGATCGAAGCCGGTGCGTTCCGATATCCACGGGACCACCACCGCCGCGATCGTTCCAAGACCGACCGCAGCGGTGAGCGCCATGGTTCAGGCGGCCTCCTGTCCGTTGTCCGGGGCCTGCAGGGGCGGCACCCTACGCGGCTGGCGGTCCTCGCCCACCGCGACGAAGGTGAAGGTCGCCTGCGTCACCTTGTAGCTGGCCTCGTCGTGCCGCGCGCGGCGCCACGCCTCGACCTCGATCTTCATCGAGGTGCGGCCGGTGGCGATCAGGGTCGCGTAGACCGACACCTCGTCGCCGACGAACACCGGGCGGAGGAAGGCCATGCCGTCCACCGCGATGGTGACCGCGCGCCCGCTGCTGTGCCGCGACGCGACCGACCCGGCCGCCGAGTCCATCATCGACAGCAGCCAGCCGCCGAAGATGTCGCCATACGGGTTGGTATCGGCGGGCATGGCGACGACGCGGACGGTCGGCGCATGCTCCGGCGGGAGATCGTCGAGCGTCTTCATCAGGCGAGCATGCCCAGCGGGTTCTCGACGAGGCGCTTGAACGCGGCCATGAACTTGGCGCCGTCGGCACCGTCGATCGCGCGATGATCGAAGCTGCCGGTCGCCGACATCACGGTGGCGACGGTCAGTTCGTCATTGACGACATAGGGCCGCTTCTCGCCCGCGCCGATCGCCAGGATCATGCCCTGCGGCGGATTGATCACCGCTTCGAACTGCTTGATGCCGAACATGCCCATGTTGGAGAGCGAGGCGGTGCCGCCCTGATACTCTTCCGGCTTCAGCTTGCCGTCCTTGGCGCGGCTCGCGAGATCCTTCATCTCGTTGGCGATCGCCGACATGCTCTTGGTGTCGGCGCCCTTGATGATCGGGGTGATCAGGCCGGACGGGATCGAGACCGCCACCGAGATGTCGGCGCGGCTGAAGGTGACGAGCTGGTCGCTCGCCAGCATCACGTTGCAGGCCGGCACCTCCATCAGCGCCACGGCCTGCGCCTTGATCAGCATGTCGTTGACCGACAGCTTCACGCCGCGCGCCTCGAGGCCCTTGTTGAGCTCGCCGCGCAGCTTGAGCAGCGCATCGAGCCGGATATCGACGGTGAGGTAGATGTGCGGAACGGTCTGCTTCGATTCGGTGAGCCGGCGCGCGATCGTCTTGCGCATGTTGGAGAGCTTGGCCGCTTCGTGCGGGATATCGGGGATCTGCGCGGGCGCAGGCGCGGCGGCGGGAGCCGACGGGGCAGCCGCGACGGGCGCCGCGGCCTTGGCGGCAGGCGCGGCACCGCCGGCCTTGGCGCCATCGAGATCCGCCTTCACGATGCGGCCGTTCGGGCCGGAACCGGTCACCGAGGAGAGGTCCACGCCGCTCTGCTCGGCGATGCGGCGCGCCAGCGGGCTGGCCTTCACGCGATCGCCAGACGAGGCGGCGGCGGCCTTCACCTCAGGCTCCGGCTTCGGCGCCGGCGCGGCTTCCGCCTTCGGGGCCGGTGCCGGCTCGGCGGTCTTCGCCTCGGGCGCAGCAGCGGCCTTGGGCGCCGCCTTGGCTGCGGAAGCATCCTCGCCCTCGCCCGCCAGGATCGCGATCGGCGCACCGACCTTCACGCCGTCCGAGCCTTCCGGCACCAGGATCTGGGCGATCGTGCCCTCGTCCACCGCCTCGAACTCCATCGTGGCCTTGTCGGTCTCGATCTCGGCGAGGATATCGCCCGACTTCACCTCGTCGCCCTCCTTCACCAGCCACTTGGCCAGCGTGCCCTCCTCCATGGTGGGCGACAGAGCGGGCATCTTCAGTTCGATCGGCATGTCGGCGCGGGCCTTTCTCGTAGAGGTCCTGTTTCAGCCCATTTCGGCCCGAAGACAGCGCCGGTCAAGGCTTACGCTTGCGTGAAGCGCATGCATAGCGCACGCTCATGACCGATGGACGACGCAATTCTGCCCCGCACCTACCTCGTCGTCCTCGACGGCAGCGCCGAGGCGCGGACCGCGCTCCGCTTCGCCGCGCGCCGCGCCGCCAAGACGCAGGGCCGGGTCGAGATGCTGGCCGTCGTCGAGCCGGCCGAATTCGTCCAGTGGGGCGGCGTGCAGGATGCGCTGGAGGAGGAAGCGCGGCTCGGCGCCGAAGCGCTGCTCCACCAGGCGGCCGGCGAGATCGTCGAGGAACTGGGCGTGAAGCCCGAGATCACGATCCGACAGGGCGATCCGGTGAAGGCGGTGCGCGCGTTGCTGGAGGAACGGCCCAACACGGCAGCGCTCGTGCTGGGGGCGCAGGCGTCCGGCGGTCCGGGTCCGCTGGTCGCCTATTTCGCGGGTGCCGAGGCGGGGCTGATGCCCTGCCCGGTGATGATCATCCCCGGCTCGCTCGGCGACGAGGCGCTGGACCGGCTGAGCTGAAGGGAACCTGCAAGCCCGCCGTCCGTAGTTCCGGGCGATGCGGACGATCGCCCAGATTTCCGACCTTCACTTCGGCGCGCACGAACCGGCTGTAGTCGCTCACCTTCACGCCGCGCTGTCCGCGATCCGGCCCGACCTGGTCGTGGTCTCGGGCGATCTCACCCAACGTGCGCGCAAGGAGCAGTTCGCAGAGGCCGCCTTGTTCTTCGATCGGCTGGAGGCGGAAGGACTGCGCCTGCTGATCGTGCCCGGCAATCACGACGTGCCCATGCACAAGCCGTTCCAGCGTCTGTTCTGGCCGCTGCGTCGCTACACCCGTTTCATCGCGCGGGATCGATCGGCCTGGTATTGCGACACGGAGTTGGCGGTGCTCGGCCTCGCCTCCGCGCACGGGCTGACGGTGAAGGACGGGCGGCTGACGTACGTCCAGATCCGATCGATCGGTGCAAGTTTCGCCTCAGCGCCGGAAAGCGCGGCCCGCCTGCTCGTCACCCATCATCCGTTGGTGCCGCTGCCCGGCGAGGAGGAAGGCGAGGTCGAACCCGCGTTGCGCGGCGCGAAGAGCGCGCTCAAGGCGGTGCGGGCGGCGGGCGTGCATCTGGTGCTCGCCGGCCACCATCACATGCCCGGCGTCAATCTTTCGGGGCCGACCCTCTCGATCGATCCCGGCGTGATGGTGGTGCAAGCCGGCACCGCCACCTCATGGCGGCGGCGCCGTGCCCCCAACAGCTTCAACCTGCTCAGACTCGTCTCCCCCAACGAGGTTCAGGTCGAAGAGTGGATCTCCGAAGGCGGGGCGTTCAGCTCCCCTGGATCGTGCAGATCTTTTGCACGCAGCGCGCATGGCGGGTGGGCCGCCACTTCTTCCTGACGGCGACCTTGCGATAGCGGGTGACGTAATCAG
>Ga0310811_10007608_pt1 | contig 13898 bp, 13 predicted proteins | sample YCmetagenome_FD_207642 | JGI IMG/M metagenome (GOLD analysis project Ga0310811, IMG submission 207642) | Soil microbial communities from experimental microcosm in Duke University, North Carolina, United States - YC | ecosystem: Engineered > Artificial ecosystem > Soil microcosm > Unclassified ... | reverse complement strand
GCGAAAATAAGAAAGCTTTGTTGCTAGCGTGTAGCTAAACGCTAACGCCGGCTTCGAGCGGCCTTGTAACGCATTGAAAAGATTGGCGTCCCGTAGGGGATTCGAACCCATGTTACCGCCGTGAGAGAGACGTATCGACGTAAACCGGCGTCTAACAGTGTAAATACAAAATTGAAATAACACAGTATTTTTTACGTCCGTGTCTAATCTTGTCTAATAATGTCCAACGCCATATATTGGACAGGCATTAGACAGGAGGTTTCCAAATGGCACGGACGGTCCGCGACGCAAAGCTGGAAAGCCGGACGGCGCGGGGGGCCTTGAAGCCGTCCGGGAAGCCGTATTTCCGCGCCATCGACGAGGGGCTGCATATTGGCTACCGGAAGGGCCTGAATGGTGGGAAATGGGTGTTGCGCCGGTATCTCGGGGATCGGACTTACACCGTGGAGGTCATCGGCACTGCGGATGACACCCTGGATGCTGATGGCGACGAGGTGCTGACCTTCTCCCAGGCTCAAGCCAAGGCCCGCGCGCGGTTCGTCCAGGCGCGTCGCATGGCGGCAGGCCTGCCCGCCGAGGCGGGGCCGTACACCGTCAAGGTTTGCCTCGAGGAGTATCTGGATTGGCTAGAGAAGAATCGGAAGTCAGCCAAGGATTCTCGGTGGCGGGCGACGGCGCTCATCTATCCGCCACTTGGTGGGGTTGAGTGTGCCAAACTCACCAACGTACAGATTCGCAACTGGCGGGACGAGGCCGCAAAGACGCCGCCGCGCCTCCGCTCCAAGAAAGACAAGGAGCCAAAATTCCGCACCGTTGATCTCGACGATCCGGAGGAAGCCCGGCGTCGGCGTGCCTCAGCCAACCGCACCCTGACCGTTCTCAAGGCGGCTCTCAACCACGCTTGGCGCGAACACAAGATCGGCAGTGACGACGCCTGGCGCCGTGTCCAGCCCTTCAAGGAGGCCGACGCCGCACGGGTGCGGTATCTGATGATCCCCGAGGCCCAGCGGCTCATCGATGCTGCCCAGGGCAATTTCCGCCATCTCGTGCAAGTCGCCCTCATGACAGGCTGCCGATTCGGCGAGCTGGCCGCGCTGCGCGTCCATGACTTCAACCCCGATTCGGGAACGTTGCATATCCGTACCTCAAAGAGCGGCAAAGGGCGGCATGTGGTGCTTACGGAAGAGGGCATTGCTCTGTTGAAGGAGCTCACTGACGGGCGGGAAAGCGCCGCGCACTTGCTCTACAAGGGCGATGGCGGCCCCTGGTCGAAGTCGCATCAGAGCCGGCCGATGGCAGACGCCTGCAAAGCGGCAAAAATCGCCCCCGCCATCGGCTTCCATGGGCTGCGGCACACGTATGCCAGCCTCTCCATCATGAATGGGGCGCCGCTCATGGTGGTGGCCCGGAACCTCGGCCATGCCGACACGCGGATGGTGGAGAAGCACTACGGGCATCTATCTGCCAGTTATGTTGCTGATGCGGTGCGAGCTTCGGCGCCGCGATTCGGGATCACGTCCGGCCAGAAGGGCGCCGCTATCGGAGATGTGCCATGATAGAGCCCGGCCCCCGTCCCTCCGTAGAGGCGTGGCACAAGCTTGTTCAGGAGTTGGTGGCAGCGAGGGACATTGGCGACGACGAACGCCTTCCGCCCGGGATGACCGGTGTCCTGACCATGCTCATGGGCATCAGTGACTATCTCGGAAGCGCGGAGGTTACGAATCGTGAGCGGCTTGGGGTGCCGCTGCAGCGGTTGTTTTCGGCCATTGTCGACTTGTCACATGGGCGCGCACCGGCCCTGCTCCAGCCAGCCATCGCCCTCGGTTCGCGACCTCCTAAGTCGACGGCAGAAAACGTCCTGATGGCCACCGCTGCGCTTGCCGCAGATAAGCTCATTGCTGGTGGCGCTAAGCGGGATGAGGCCGCTAGAAAGGTTCGAGAGGCGCTGATGGCGAGAAAACAACCCATCAACTGCGAGGCCAAAACTATTCTCGGTTGGCGCGATCGACTTAATGAAGGTCAGGGCCGCGTGCCCGAGAATGCGTTAGCCCGTTTCCGATCGCCACTTCCCCCCGAGGCGGGCAGTGCGCCGGCAGAGCAAGCAGCGTGGCTCCTCGAACTACTGCGTATTTCGCCAGTCCTGGGTTTCTGAATAACCCCCGCTCTTATTCCGAAGCCAGAGTGGGCAATTGATGCCCATGAACAACTTTGGACTAAACAAATGACGGATTTTAAAAAAGACGCTTACAGCGTCGATGAGTTTGCAGAGCGGCACGGCGTTAGCCGGGCCTTCGTTTACCTGCTCTGGCAGCGCGGCGAAGGCCCTCGCTTCATGCAGGTTGGCGCAAGGCGCCTGATCTCGCGTGAGGCGGCTGCCGACTGGCGCCGAAGCATGGAACTAATTGCGCCGTGCAAGGTGGCAGCATGAGCTACCACGACGAATCTTCGCGCCATATTGGTGTGCCGTATGGCTACACTGTGCGGTACCATTTCGTCCCCGACTTGATGGCTGATCTCGTGCATTTGGAGCCCGGAGATAGTCTCGCGGACTATCGCCGCGAGAACGATGCTGTGGTGGCCGTAGAGCGCGACGGGTGGCCTGATCCTCGTGGCTGTCAAATGGCGCGCGAGCAGATAGACCAAATGGGCCGCGTGGCCTTCGATTGCTCCGCTTATCCGGAGACGGGAGCGACTTTGATGCTGCGCCTTCAAGCAAGGGGAGCGGTGTTGCATGGGATATGATGCAGGTGCTCTGGAGCCCTCTCCGGCGCTGATATCGCCCTTTCTGGAGGTGCCGAGGGAGATCGAGCAAGCCGCCGCGCTTCCACCGATGCCTCCAGAGCTGACGGCCGCCTTCGATGCCCTGCCGCTCCACAAACGCCATCTTCTTTGGGGGAGGGGGCGTGAAAGCTGGTCGCTTCGAAGCTATACCTCCGCGTGCGTGGCGCACCTTTTTGCCGAGGGCTGGCAGCTCGACCGGGCGGTCGCACTGGCCAACTATTTGCCCGCTGGTCTCGGCACTATCGATGTAGATTCGTTTCGCTTCGATTGGGCTGAGCGTGAAGAGTTGAAGCGTGCGACCGAAGAGCGGGCTCAGGAAGCGAAGGAGCCGGTCAAAGCCCGTCGCATCCTTACGCCAGCCGATTGCGCCGTGTCAGAGCCGCGTAAGTATATCGTGAAGGGCTTGCTGGCCGCGCGTGATGTGGGGTGCATCTATGGCGCTCCAGGCGCCGGAAAATCGGTCATTGCGCCGTACATCGCCTATGCCGTGGCGCAGGGACGCGAGGTTTTCGGCCGCCGCGTGAAGCCCGGCCGTGTGCTGTATGTGCCGGCCGAGGATCAGCACGGCATGAAGTCTCGCGTGCATGCGCTGCTGATGAAGCATGAGGACGCGCCAGATTTCCGGCTTGCGGACGGTGTGACGGACCTGCACGCAGGCAAAGAGACCGACCTTGAATTTCTCCAGAGGTCGGCCGATGAGCTGAAGCCCGCGCTGATCGTCATAGACACGCTGGCGGCGGCCTTCCCTGGCATCAAGGAAAACGACCCGGACGCCATGGGCGCCATCGTCGCAACGGCGCGCGACCTGACGCGGTGCGGTGCCTGTGTGGTGCTGATTCATCATGCCCCGAAGGACGGCGATACGCCGCGCGGGCATAGCGTGCTGAATGGCGCGCTGGATGTGGCAATCCGCGTGACACGCGACGGTGAGCTGGTGCGGGGCACGCTGACCAAAAACCGCAACGGCCCGTGTGACGTTTCCCTGGCGTTTTCCATCCGGTCGCACCGCATTGGCACCGATGAGGACGGCGACGCCATCACGGCGCCAGTCCTTGAGGAAGCGGACCCGGACGACGCGGACAAATCCGGCGCTGTCAGGCTGTCCCGAGCTGAGGCGATGGCGCTTGGCTGGCTGCATGATACGGTTGTCAGCGAAGGCCGACCGTTGCCTGCCGGTGATGGCTGGCCGTCCGCTTCCGGCATCCTTGGGGTGCCGGTTGATCGGTGGCGTAGCGAGTGTGTCAGCCGGGGGCTTTCGACCGGCGAGGCCGCGGATTCACACCGCAAAGCCTTCGCGCGGGCATCTGCTGGCTTGCGTGACAAGCGGCAAATCGCGATGCGCGACGGCATCGTGTGGGCCGTGAAAACGGCCGAGTGACACCGGACAAAACCGGACATGTCCCGGACGGTCTGGCAATTGTCCGCCGGCAAATGGTACGGGCAGCAACGGACGGACAGGACACCCCCCTTATGGGTGTCCCTGTCTGTCCGGCCCCGGCCATGCCCAACCTGTCCCGTGATCGAAGAGGGATAGGGGAAGGGGGCCGCGTTTTTTTAATTCGCACAATCCCCCTTTTAAGGAGCGTTATCCGGCGCGGTCGTCGGGGGAGTAGCGGTGGGTGGCGGCGGTACTGGTCCCCAGGTAGCAGCCGTCTGGTCAACGATGATATTACCATAGACCATGTCGTTTGCGCCGATTTCCAAGGCTTTATCCAGTAGCGCGTTGAAGTTGGCTTCCACTAAGCCGGGTGTCTTCCGGTCGTGGTGCGAGCGGATGACGTAGTGCGGATTCCAGATGATGACGTGACTGATTGGGCCTGACTTACCAGGCTTCACGTCGATGAATCCTAGGTCCTGCAGAATCTTGATGCGGCCCGCCCACGTGTAGGCTGCGCGTTGCCCGGTGAATCCGGCAGCGTGCGCCATCTCGTCGTTCTTTGAAATGTTGACCATGGAGTTGTCCCAGGTGGCGCACCAGAGACCGAGATAGGTCGAAGAGACAGGCTTGCCATTGCTTAAGCCGTCCATGATTTGGAGAATGAGCGGCATGGTCTTCGGGATTGTGGCGAATCCCTTATGTGCCGTTCGATGCCACAGCCATTGTTCGACACCGGGCCACAGCACTTCGCGTTGCGCGAGCAGTTTTTTTGCGATGGCATTACCTTGGCGGGCCGTCGTCATGCTATTCTCCAAAAATAGATTAAGGGTGGCCAGGGTTTGGACGCCTGGCCGTAGAGTCGAACGTCGGGCCGTTTTGGAAGCGGCCTTGCGTGAAACCGGGTGGAGCCGGCTTCACGCGAGTTCCGGGGATGGAAACCGGAGTCTGTAGGTTACCAGCTTGGCTTCGGGGTGGAGACCGGAGTAACGCGCTGACGAAATAGATATGAAACTATTTTTGTTTATTTTCAATGACTTAGATGGTTACTGAGCGCCGTCGAGTTGCGAAGTATATCATTTCACGACTGCGAGATTGAAGGAAATATTGCAACTGAATATCTTGTTATGTAAGATTTTATACCCAAATTCGTAATTTTGCTAACAAAATCAGTTGGTTATTCGTGCTTACGTAGTGCTCACTGTGCTGATAGTGCTGATGAGTGCTAAAATGTACTCGCTGTGCTCCCGGATGGTGTGGAAGGGTAAGGGGTATGAAATAGCCTCACCAAATGTCCGCCTGAATCTCGCTCATTATGCGGCAACCCCGAGTAACCGCTGCGCCTGGCTAGCCGAACAATCGTTGCCCCTGGCGGGCTAGGACCGCGCGGACTGCCTCATGTGACAAGGTGTGCCCCTGTGCCTGCATCTCCCCTGCGATGGCACGCAGCGAGGCTCCAGAAGTCCGTAGTGCCCATATCTGCTCAATTGCCGCCTGTTGCTCTGGCACCTCCACCAGCTCGCCATTGTCGCCAACGCGCCAGCCGAACGGGATGATGCCGCCGAGATACCGTCCGCGCTGGCGCTGGTCTTTCTTCACCTCAGCCACGCGCTCGCGGATGCGGTCACGCTCAGACTCAGCGACGGCGCTCAAGATGGTGAAAACCAGCTTTGAAATGCCGTTGCTTGTCACATCGCCGCCCAAGTCGATCATGTGCAAGCTGACGCCGCGAGCCTTCAGGGTTTCCAGTACGCTCAGCGCATCGACGGCAGAGCGGAACATGCGGTCTAGCTTGGCGGTAATGACCACATCGCCAGGCTTCAGCACATCCAGGAGGGCGGCGCCTTCCGGTCGCTCTGCAAGCGGCTTGGAGCCCGAAACGCCGCGCTCCACGAAAAGGCGGTCAACGGTAAAGCCCTGCATCTGGGCATAGCCGGTGACCATGCGCTGCTGGACTTCCAGGCTTTCGCCATCATCAGCTTGCCGGATGGTCGAGACACGCGCGTAACCGTAAACTGCCATAATGCCCTCTCTGTCAGCTTGTCAGCTTGCGTCGTGAGGTATCCGGGCAGGCGGCCGTTGTCAACTTGTTTTAACAAGCTGACAAAATGAGGCGTACGAGGCGCCAGACTGGTGCGACGCCAGCGGCGAACCAGACTCGCCACCTTCTGGGCCAGATGGAGAGCCCCCCAAGCTAGGCGTGATGGCAGTGACAATAACCACCCGTGAGACGCCGCTACGGCAAGGCTGTGCGGCGCGGTATAATTGCCTAGGCACTTGGGGCGGCGTAGATGTGAGGCCCGCCAGCGGCCCGTCTGGCGTGGTTTGCGCGCGTGGTAGCGTGTCCAGGCGGGCGTCGGCAGGAATTCGTAACAAGTATGATTTCGAAAACAAAAGGGAGGGGGCCTTTTTTCGGGCGATCTCGGCGCAGGGGAAGGTGTTTTTTTCCCAGGCCCCTTTTTCTATTGGGGCCGCCGCCCGGATCGGCGCCAACTAGTGCTGCTGCCATAACCTGGCGACGCAACATAGTGCGGCGCGACGCTTTAGGGAGCGTGACAGTCGGTCAAAGACTGACAGATTTTTGCATCTAAATGGGCAAAAAGATCTTTTAAAAGATCTTTTTTGTGCTACCATTTGCATATGGTTAAGCGTTCAAGTCCTCTTCGTCCCGATTCGCAAGTGATAGACCTGCCAAATGTTGTGGGAGGGTTCTCTACTGTTCTGGCAGACCCGCCCTGGAGATTTTCGAATCGAACCGGAAAGGTCGCGCCGGAGCATCGGCGTCTAGATCGGTATTCGACCATGACTTTGGACACAATTAAAGCGCTGCCCGTTAAAGCGGTCACGGCCAAAAACGCCCATCTTTATCTGTGGGTTCCGAATGCTTTGCTGCCTGAAGGCATGCAAGTCTTGGAGGCTTGGGGCTTTCGCTACGTGTCAAATATCGTTTGGGCGAAGCGACGCAAAGACGGTGGCCCAGACGGACGAGGCGTGGGTTTCTACTTTAGAAACGTGACTGAGCTACTGTTATTCGGGGTAAAGGGCTCGATGCGCACTCTGGCTCCCGGTCGGTCACAAGTGAATATGATTGAGACGCGGAAGCGCGAACATTCCCGGAAGCCGGACGAGCAGTATGATTTGATTCAGTCTTGTTCACCTGGTCCGTATTTGGAGATGTTCTCGCGTCACCCGCAACCCGGTTGGATTGGGTGGGGCGATGAATCTCATGAGGAGATCGTGCCTCGCGGACGGGTACACAAGGGATATGAAGGAGGGCCTGTGCTTCCGCCGTTGCGGCCGAATGAGCATGTGACCGATCCCACTGCAGAGGCCATGAGTGCGGAGCTGAGGAAGCTTTATGAAGCGGGGCGCAGCGTTCGAGAGATTGCAGATGAGACGGGCTATTCAATTCAGCGGATTCGAGGGCTTCTCCGTCTGGCAGAAACCAACATGAGGTCTCGCGGTCGAAAGGCTGCCTAACGGCAGCCCTTGTTCAGCCCGTATACGGATTTCCGTCCCAGGTTCGCTCGCTGGCGGCTACTACTAGGATGGGACAAGTCCCCATGACTCCTCGATTAACCCGCAGCCTTGCCTTATTGAAAGTCGTGGTGGTTGAAGTTCTCAGATCTATCGGAAGCCTAGGGTCTCTTAGCTCTACAGGACGGGTTTCCTGATACTCAGACCATAAGCGAGTCGCCAGGTCTAAAAGCGATTGGCGGTCCTTGGTGATCAAGACACCCGCGGAAATAACCCCTGCTTCGTACCAAGACCGATAGGATGCCAAATCGCGGTCCAGGTTGCCATCTTTGGCGTTCCATTCAACATCGAGGACAACCCGGCCCTTGAAGTTATCGACCAAGTAGCCTTCCTGATAGACCGGGGGCAATTCAGATACCTTTCTTCCGTCCTTCGAAAAAAGGATGCCCTTGGTCTCAAGGTCTAGGCGGGTTTCACGCCAGCCCAGTTTATAAAATTCCTCATCGATCTCAGCCGCGATGTCGCCGCGATTGCCGCCCGCTTTCAACCACGACGAAGGTTTAAGGCGGTAGGTTGACAGCACCTGAACTATATCTCGCCACTCCTCAGGACACACGGCTTGGAGGACGGCGGCAGCCGAGTTAGTTTCGAGAAATTCCCACGCGTCACGTGTAGCAGGTGGCAGGACTCTCGGATGATCGTAGGTGGCTGTTTCGAACATTACGGCAGCCTGACTGATTCGGTGCCGCATGCCAAGAGCGAGAGGCGTCAGGACAGCAGGTCGCTGTGTCAGAGATGCTAAATAGTGATCGGAGTCTAGGGCTATAAGCTTTATGGCGCCGCCTGCGTGATGTGACGCGGCCGAGGTCATGCCTGAGATGGGGGAAAGACCGTTTCAATCGGGCTCATGGTTCGCTACCGTTAAAGGCCGTCCATGCCCGTTCATCGGCGTATATTAGCCAAATATTGGACGGATTTTTGATGAGAGCCTTTAAGTTATTGATTTTATTGGCGTCCCGTAGGGGATTCGAACCCCTGTTACCGCCGTGAGAGGGCAGCGTCCTAGGCCTCTAGACGAACGGGACGAGGCGCGCTCCAGCTACGCTGCCGGGGGGGCGGCGTCAAGCCGGGGCGGCGTCGGTGATGAAAAAACCGGCGGAAATTCGGCCCTGCCAGCTTTCCGCCCGCAAATGTCCGGCCAGATGCAAGGGCGCGCCGCCGGCGCGGTCCAGCGCCGCGGCGAGGGGGCCTTCCTTGGCGCGGAACAGCAGCGCCTTCAGCCGGCCGCCGCCTTCGCCCTCTATCATGGCGCGGATCGTCGCGCCGTCCTTGCCGATCCGGTCGCTCTTCACCACCCGGACGCGCGGCAGCACGAAGAGCGGCTCGGCATTGCCGGTGCCGAAGGGGCCGAGCTGTGCGACCAGCTGCGCCAGGGCGACATCGGCGCCGGCCACCGCCAGCGTGCCTTCCAGGGTCAGCTCCGTGACCCCCGGCAGTGCCGCCGCCGCGGCCAGCCTTTCGTTCAGGAACGCATGCAGCTCCGACACCGCCTCCTGGGGCAGCGAGAAGCCCGCGGCCATCGGGTGGCCGCCGCCGGTGGTGAGCAGCCCGAGCTGGCGTGCGGCGATGACCGCGCCACCCAGATCCACCCCCGGGACCGAGCGCCCCGAGCCCTTCGCCAGCCCTTCGGAAATGCCCGCGACCAGCGCCGGGCGATTGAAGCGCTCCTTCACCCGCCCGGCGACGATGCCGACCACGCCGGGATGCCATCCCTCCGCCGCCAGCAGAATCACCGGATGACCGGCGGCCACCTGCGCCTCGGCCTGCGCCAGCGCCGCGGTCATGATCGCGGCTTCCACGTCCTGGCGCTGCCGGTTCACCTCGTCGAGCGCACGCGCCAGCGCGGCGGCGGTCTCAGCCTCGTCGGCCAGCAGCAGCCGCAGCCCCATATCGGCTTCGGCGATCCGGCCGGCGGCGTTGATGCGCGGCCCCAGCGCGAAGCCGCAATGCATGGCGGTCGGCGCCTCGCTGAGATTGGCGACGTCCAGCAGCGCGGCAATGCCCGGCCGTGCCCGCTTGGCCATCACGCGCAGCCCTTGCGTCACAAGCGCACGGTTCAACCCGGTCAGCGGCATCACGTCGCAGATCGTCGCCAAGGCCACCAGATCCAGCAGCTCGCGCAAATCAGGTTCCGCCTGGCTGGCGAAAAACCCCTGCTGCCGCAAAGCGCGCAACAGCGCGATACAGGCCAGAAACGCCACCGCGGTGGCGCAGATCATGGTGAGCCCGGAGCCGCAATCCAGCCGGTTCGGGTTCACCGTGGCGCGGATCGCGGCCGGCGGGCCTTCGGTCTTGTGATGGTCGAACACCAGGATGTCGGCGGCATTGTGCAGCGGCGCGAACGCCTGGTGCGCCCCCGTGCCGCAATCGACGCACACCAGCAGCGTGGCGCCTTGCTCGGTGAGGCCGCGCAACGCGTTGCTGTTCGGCCCGTAACCCTCCAGCAGCCGGTCCGGCACGTGGTGCACCACCCGGCAGCCGAGTTGGCGCAGCACCGTGACCATGAGGGCGGAACTGCAGGCGCCGTCCACATCATAGTCCCCGAACACGCCGACACATTCGCCGTTCAGCACCGCTTGCGCCAACCGTGCGGCGGCTTCGTCCATATCGGCCAGGCTGGACGGGTCGGGCAGCATGGCGCGCAGCGTCGGCGCGAGAAAGTCGGGCGCCTGCTCCAGGCTCACCCCGCGCGCGGCCAGCAGCCGCCCGATCAGTTCCGGGGCGCCGAGCCGTTGCGCGATGCCCTGGCCCAGCCGCGCCACGTCGCCGGGCCGCCACACCCAGCGACGGCCCGTCAGGCTCTGGGTTACGCCCAGCGCATGGTCGTCATTCATCATCGCTCCGATTGATCCGACCGGACCGATTCGCGGCAAGCGGCAAAAGAAAGCAGCCGCTTTTTGAAAAAAGCGGCGCAAAAACTTTTTTGAACTGGGCCCGTGCCGCTGACACAAGCACGGTCCAAATTAACAAAGTTTTTTTGCTACTTTTTGTTCACAAAAAGTAGCGCTTCCTTTCTTTGCTTAGCCTTCATGGCTTACGGGATCAGCTCGAAATGCATGGTCGCGTCGACCGTCACATGGTTGCTCTTCGTGCCGGGCGGGAAGGGCGGCAGCTGGTTCTGTTCGAACAGGCCAAGCCAGGCCTGGTCGAGGAAGGGGGAGCCGGAGCTGTTGAGCAGGCGCAGCCCGGTCACGTTGCCGTTGCGGTCGACGGTGAATTCGATCCGCACATTACCCTGCTGCTCCTGCTCCACAGCGGCTTGCGGGTAATATTTATGGTCGTTTACCCAGCGCGTCAGCTCGGCTTCCCAGTCTGCGCCGATATTGCCTTTGATCGTCACTTCCGGCGCGTTCACCGCCTGCGCGTCTGATTGCGGCAGGCTCAGGTTGAGCGCCTGGTGCGCGTGGGGGATCGGCGGCGCCGGGGGGGCGGGGCTGCCGTTGCCGAACGACATGTTGTTCATCACGAGATAGTGTTGCGGCGGGGTGCGGGGGTGCGGATGCGCCGGGGGGCGCTTCGGCTGCGGCATGGGCGGCGCCTCCGGCACGCTTTGCAGCGTCGCGAACGGTGCGCTCGGCACGTTCAGATTCACCTCGGGCTGCGCTTCGGCCGGTTGCGGCGGTGGGGGCGGGGGCGGTGGTGCCGGCGCGGCCGCCACGCTGCTGGGGCCCGGCCGTGGTGCCGGCGGCGCGGCGGTCTGTTGCGCGCCGCCATTTTCGAACACCACGGACACGCCGGGCGGCGTGGCTTGTTCCGGCGGCGGCGGCCGATGGCGGGAGAGCAGGAGGAACAACGCGATGAGCGCGAGATGCAGCAAAACCGCCGCAGCCCAGGCCGCCCGGATGGTCCAGGGGCGCCAGCGCCGCGGCGGCGGGGCGAGCCGCTCGCTCGCCGTTAAATCCAGTGTTGCGCTCAGCGCCGAATCAGTAAGGAGCGTAGTAGCCTGGCGGGGGCGCGTAATAGCCCGGCGCCGGGGCATAGTACCCGTAGCCCGGCCCCGCAGGCTGCTGAATCGACTCGCCATGACCCACCATGCATTGCGCATAGGCGACGTCATAGCTGCCTTGCAGCGAGTTTGCAGTAGCCTGGGTGTTGCCGCCGGCCACGGCGGCGCCGCCCAGCAGCCCGGCCCCGGCGCCGATCCCGGCTCCGGCACCGACATTGCCCGCCAGCGAGCCGAGCGCGGCGCCGGCGGCGGCGCCGATCAGCGTGCCGGCGGCCGCGGTGGCGACGGAATTGTTCTGCGTGTTCGCCGCGGTCTGGCCGGCTTCGGGGATGCGGGACTGCGCGTAATTGCGGCAGAGATCGTCATCCTGCTGGAACTGCGTGAAATTTTTGCCGGGGCCCGGCATGGCCACCACGGTCGGCCCGGAAGGCGGCGCCACGGTACAGGCGGCAAGGGCGAGCATCGGCAAGAGCGCCAGCCCATAACGTGTATCGAACTTCAGCGATGTCATAGTTACTCAGCTCCCGCAGGGCATATATTTGATCCCGTTGCAGGAGAATGTAGACAGCGAAAGGTTTCGCCGCAACGCGAGACGCGGCGGACTTTACAATTCGTAAAAAGCGGGCCGTGCCGCTCTTTGGGGCGGCATGGCACCCGTGGCGGGGCTGGCCCGGGTCCGACACACACCCATTGTTCCGCTTCTGGGCGTCCGCGTTATTTTCCCTGTTCCGTCAAGGGATAGATCGGGCCTGGGCGCGCGAGGTGGCGCGCCCGCGTGCGCAACCGGGTCCCGATGATCCGTACCAGCTCTTTCGTGGGCACCCGCGAGACGTCTCCGGCCTGCGGGAGGGGGGCGGCTGGCTGCGGCGCCGCCTTGTAGAGCGTATCGACTTCCGCCGCGAGGCGCTGCAAGGCGCGGTCGTCGAAGTCGTAATGCGCGGCAAGCAATGTGCGCGAATTCTCGTTGCCCAGCAGCTCGCGCAGCTTCAGTATGCCAAGGAGCCTGTACACTCGCTCCAATGACACGACCGGCCTGAAAAACAGCAAAGCCGCCTCGATATCCCGGGTGGAGTCCAACGGCAGGTCCGGCCGGCTCAGGCGGTCTCCAAATCCCTGTCTCAGCAAGTCGGCGGACATATTCTCGAAAAATCCGAGGCCGATGAAAAAATGCTCGTTCAATGTGCGGATGTGATTCGTCGGCGTGTCGCTGCTGGTGTTTTCCCCTGGCAGGATGCGGAACCGGACCATGGCGTTCGGCGAGACGAAAATATCCGAGACCTTGACCACGCGGATCCACATGTCGAAATCGGGCAGTTGCCGCATGCGGTTGTCATACAGTCCCACCGCTTCATAGATCTCCCGGCGGATCATCACCGAGGGATGGCACAGACAATTTCCGTGCCAGAAGAAATAACGCAGCCATTCGCCGCGCGTGCGGTTCGGCTGGTCGAAGACATGTCCGAAGCTCAGCGAGTCCTTGTCGATGGGCGCGCCATCGCCATCGATAAACTCCACGCGGCCAAATGCAGCGCCGATCTCTGGCCGGCGTTCGAGCAGGGCAATTTGTTCGGATAATTTGCCGCTCATCCAGGAATCGTCCGAGTTGAGCACGCAGATATAGCGGCCGCGCGCCTGGCCGACGAGTTCATTCAGAACGAGGGCGGCGCCGCGATTGGCCGGATGCGCTTGGAAGCGGATGCGGGGGTCGGAAAATTCCGCGACAGCCGCCGCTGTGCCATCCGACGAGCCGTCATCGGCGATCAGAAACTCATAATCGGTGAAATCCTGCGCCAGCACGCTGCGGATGGCTTCTGCGACAAAAGGGGCGTGATTGTATGTGCCCATCACAACGGAAACAAGCGGTTCAGACATTGGCGGCGGCCCTTCCAGTGTTTCAGGCTTGTCGACTCGGCAGCGGGCGCAGGTCTCGTCACGCGGGCGTCAGAATACGTGCCGGATTGCCCGCGACGGTGGCGCCCGCCGGCACGTCGTGCACGACAACCGCTCCCATGCCGATGACGGCGTGCTCGCCGATGATGCGTGGCTTCCCGGTTTTTCCGGGGCGGATGACGGCGCCGGCCCCGATATAGGCGTGGTCGTGGATCCGTACATTCCCATTGCATTTCACGCCGGGCGCAAACGTCACGAAATCGCCGATGTCGCAGTCATGTTCGACATAGGAATAGATATTGGCGTGGAAGTGCCGCCCAATGCGGGCGTTGCAGGTGATCATGGTGAAATCGCACAGAATCGCGCCCT
>Ga0310811_10007607_pt1 | contig 13899 bp, 12 predicted proteins | sample YCmetagenome_FD_207642 | JGI IMG/M metagenome (GOLD analysis project Ga0310811, IMG submission 207642) | Soil microbial communities from experimental microcosm in Duke University, North Carolina, United States - YC | ecosystem: Engineered > Artificial ecosystem > Soil microcosm > Unclassified ... | reverse complement strand
AGTGTATCGAGCAGCGCCGGGACGCCTTGCACCCAGCTCAGCAGCGAGCCGCGGCGGAAACGGCCGGCGAAAAGGACGTCGCAGCCGGAGGCGGCGTCGGCGACAATCGCTTCGGCGGCCGTCACCCGTTGCTCAAGCACGTCAGCGAGCCCGAAGGGGGCCTGAACGCTCAAGGCGGTGGCGGCGCCGCTGCGCCAAAAGTCCGAATCGACGAACAAGGTTCGCTTGCCGCTTTGGGCAGCCACGGCGGCGAGGCCGAGCGCCAGCGTCGTCTTGCCCTCGCCGGGCAGTGCCGACGTCACCAGGATGACGCGAGGATCCGTCCGCCCCCAGAACACCCGGGCGAACAACGCCTTCATGGCCTCGCGATAGTCGCTGCCGTAGCGGGCGGCCTCCGATGGCGCGAGCTGGGCGGCGCGATGCGACGGGATGGCGCCCAGCGCCGGAATCCCGAACTGCGCTTCCACTTGCTCGGTGTCGCGGACCGTGCGGTTGGCCTTGTCGAGTATCTGCACGACGGCCATGCCCAGGAGCAGAGAGCCCACCCCTCCCAGCAGGAACAGCATTCCCTTGCGCGGCTTGTCGGGCGTGACCGGCAATTGAGCATAGGCCACGACCTGGACGTCGGCCTTCTGGGCGTTGATGTCGCTCTCCTGGCTCGCCTCCTTGAACCTGCTCATGAAGGTCGTGAGAACCAGGCGCTCCGCCTGGACCTCCCGTTCGAGAGCGCGAAAGGTGACTTCGGCGCCATTCATCTTGGCGACATCCGCCTGCAGGCGGTCCAGCCGCTCGCCGAGGTCCTTCTCCTTGCGCCGCGCCACCTTCAATTCCTCTTCGAGCGCGATCGCGATGCGACGGGCCTCTGTACGGATGGCCGCCCGGATATGCCGAAGCCGGTCGCTGATTCCCATTGCGGCAGGGTTTTTCGGCCCCTGGGTGGCCTGTGCCTCGACGAGACGCTGCGCGGCGTCGGCCTCCTGCGCCTCGAGGGCACGCAGCAGCGGCGAGGCGGTCACGTCACCGATGGCCAGCGAGGGCGCGGCGCCATCGAGAGCAGGCCGGTCATTTCCTTCAGCAGGAGAGGCGAGCCGCCGGGCGTCGAGAACAGGCCGGCCTCGGCACGGAACTTTTCGAGGTTTTCCTCGGCCTTGTGCACCGAGGCCTTCAATTCCGAAACCTTGCCGCGCAGCCATTCGGAGGTCCGCTGCGCCGTGCGCGAGCGACGCTCTTGTTGATTGGCCATGTACGCGTCCACCACGGCGTTCGCGACCCGCTTGGCAAACTGTGCGTCCGACGACTCGAAGGTGATCTCGAGCATGCGCGACGTTTCCCTGGGAGCGACCCGGAGGTGTCCCAGGAAGGCTTCGACAGTGGCGGCCGCTACATGCGCTTCACTCGGCGCAGGGGGCGGCGGGCCCAGCAGGTAATCGGTGGTTTCGGTCCCCAGCGTCCGGTTGGCAAGCTGGCGCAGCCGATCGAGTGGCGGCGGGCCCGGACGCAGCTCGGGATGGCCTTGCAGGCTGAGATCCTGAATCACCCTGGCAGCCAGCTCCGGAGACTTCAGAATCTCGACTTCCGTCTGGATCGTGCCGGTGTCGGGCAGGGCCGAGCCCGCCGCCGGCGCGCCGGTCGTGAGCGAGACCAGGCGGTTGGTCGGGGAAGGGTCGCCAAGCGCCACGAACGCATGGGCGGAGTACTGCGGCGGCATGCGCGTGACGGTGAAGGACGTGACGACGAGTCCGGCCAGCGTAATGCACGAGAGGAGAAGCTTGCGCCGCCACAGGGTGCGGATGAAGGCGGCGTAGTCGATGGTATCGCGTACGCTCTCGTCCCGATGGGGCGGAACAGGGTAGGGCGCCGCCTCCAAGGGGCGGGCGTCTCGCTTCGAACTCTGGCGGCGACCGAAAGGGGGGACGTGGCTCTGGAATGACTTGTCGTCTGGCATGCGCCACCAGCTAACGTTTGTGCTGATGCGGATACTAGTCGTCCGATAAGAAAAGAAAAGACAACGCACCTTTAAATCGCAACCTGCGGTAAAAGCTCACCGCTTCGTCACACGAAGCGATTCGCGCGCACGGCCCCGAGGCGCGGCAACGGAAGCCCGCATCCGATGCATTGGACGTCCGGGCGGGGATACTCCGGGCTGAGTCGCGAAATTCAAACGGCTCGCTGCGGTGCTTTGGATCGCCTGGTGCCGTCGACATTTCGCACGCGCGTTCCTCCGTGCCGGCCGGCGTCTGCGCCGCGCGTCTCGCGATCGATCCATTCCCGTCGACTGACCTCAGGGGCGCACGTAGGCCCAGCCCTGCTCCTGCAGTTCCATAAGACGCACGACACCCGAGCCGACGACAGAGGCTTGCGAGATAAGCGGGATCGTCTTCTTTTCGCTGCGTCCCATGTTCTCTCTGGTATTGCCGCAGGCCTTGAAGGAAATTACCGAGCCGGCCTCGGTGAGCTTCTGCAATCGGCTCTTCACCGGCGAGGTATCGTCGCGCAGCATATGCAGGCCGGGACCGAAGGCAACCACCTCGATTTCGACCGGTTCACCCCGCGACTTGTAGTATTGTTCGACATTGCTTGCGTTGTTGAGAGCGAGGTTCATCACCGCCGGCTCATCGGAGTTGACCTGGAGGACCAGCCGGTGCGCCTTTGCAGCCGGCTGCCGGCTTTCCAGGGAGCCGGAGCCGGGGCCAACCAGGAAGTAGGCCAGGGCCATGAAGAGCACCGCGGGAATCACGTAAACAAGCCGCTTCATCGGGATCTCCTTCGGGAACGCTGCTGTGCGATTTCACGGGCGGCCTTGTGCGGTCGGCGGCCATCGACAGGGCGCGGCGAGGCGCAAGGTCACTGCCTTCAACCGGTCCAGCGCATACCGCGTCTCCACCGGAGGAGCGTTCGCCTCGACCAGTCGGAAGGTGACATCGCCTGCCTGTGGTAGCGAACTCAGCACCCGGGAGGGATCAGCCCTGACGGCGAGCCCAGGTCCCGTCGTTGCGGCAGTGAGCGGAAGCGCGACCGGCGCCGCTCCGTTGGCGCTGTAGGTAAGCTGGTATTCCTCCGGACGGCGGGCAGATGGAGACCCCGTTGCGATTACCAACTCGCTCCGTCCGGCGCGGCATTGGATCGAAAGCTGCAGGGCCAACCGATCATTGCTCTTCGACGTCGGCCTGGCTATCGCAACCGGCGAGTAGTCCAGTGGAGAGGTCGTTTCGCTTACGATCCATTCCATCACCAACGGGGGTTCCGTTGCCGCCTGCGGCGCGTTGGACGGCGCCTGGGGTGGCGTGACGGCTGGCTGTGGGCCGATGTCGGTGGCCAATCGGTTCAGACAATCGACCCGTTCATTCTGGGCAAGTGTCGAACAGACGCGAAGCTTGTCCAAGGCGTCGACAGAAGCCTGTGCATGCGCGGTACCGCACGCCAACAGGCCTCCCAGGACGACTGCCGCTTTCATTGCCTGCTTGCCGCTTTCCGTTCCTGCCGGTCAAGCCATTCCTGCGCCGCCGGAAAGCGAGTCAACCCGGGCACCGAGGCGCGCAAATTCACGGCTTTCCACTTGGCGTCGAAACCGGACACCTGCAGCTTGTCTATGCGCGAGAAGAAATAATCGGTGAAGCGCGCGACTCGCTGATAGCGATTGCTGCCCAGTGGCCAGTTGTAAGCGGCCAGCACGGTAGGCACGGCGATGGTCGGGATGCGCTCGCCTTGCTTGACGAGCACCGGATAGTCCGAATTGTCCAAGGCGGCAGGCAGGTAGTAGTCCTCGAAGCGGGCCTCGTACGGTATCGGCAGAAACCGGAAGCCCCCTTCCCACCGATTGCGCTGGAAAGCGTCGACCGGCTTGGAGGTGACGAACACCACCGCCGCCATGTCGGCGCCGTCGCGCATCTGCTGGAGGGCAAGCTGGTGGGGAATGAAGGTCTTCTGGATGTCGAGACCCAGTCGGCTGAAGACCAGCGGTCCGGAGTAGGCGGCCGTGGTTCCCAGCGTGTTGAAGTTCACCTTCTTCCCGACGAGATCTTGCAAGCTTTTGATCTCCGGCCGCACCAAAACGTGCATCTCGGAGGGGAAAAGATTGAGCAGGTAGGTGACGTGACGGCGAATATCGGGGATCTGGATGCGGTATTCGTCGAGCACATCGGCGTTGACGATGGCCAGATCGATACCCCGCAAATAGAGCAGGGAATTGACGTTCTCTGTCGGTCCACGAGTCACGATTGGCAAGACATGAAGATTGTCCCCGTCATCGACCACACGGGCGATCTCGGAGGCCAAGCGAAGAGGGGCCCCTTCAAGCAGGCCGGCAGCCAACCCCACCGTCCAGGCATTGATCTTCTCCTGCTGCATCTCGTAAGTCGGCATGCGTCGCGCCTGGTCTTGCGCGGCCGCCGGTCGTGCTTGGATCGCTACCATTGCCAGCACCGCCAGGGCCGCTATCGCCCAAGGCAGCGATGCGCAAGTTCGCGCGCTGGTGCCGGTTGCTCGGCTCACGCCGGCTGATCCGCTCATGATCGTCCCTCCCTAGTGGGACAAACGCTCCAGGCGTTCCGTCGCCTCGGCGACACCCGCCTCTTCGGCCTTGAGATAAAGCTCGCGCGCTTTCGCCGAGTCGCCTTTGGTGCCGAATGTCCGCCAGACCGACAGCGTGTGCGGATCATAAGTCTCGGCGAGCTGGAACAGCGCAGGACCGTGGCCGCTGTCCGCGCCGCTTTCGAGGACGATCCGCGCCGCCGCAATGTCACCCTGTTCGCGTAGCTGTTGGGCGCGCAGCATGAGGCGATCCAAGATTGCCCCGGACAGCACCGAGTGGGCCGGTGTGCTCACTGCTGGTTGCGGCACTGCCGCTGTCGGCTGAAGAGACGGTGCTATTGGTTGGCGCGGCTCCGGCGTCGGAGGAGGCAGCTCGGTTGCGGGTGGCGGCAGTGCCGTCTGGACAAGCGGCTCCGCTGTCGGCTGAACCTGCTCCGCTGTGGGCGGAAGCGCTTCTGGCGTCAGCTGAAGGGGCTCTTCCCGGAAAGTCCCTGCGCCAGCAGGGGGCGCTTCGGCTGGAACCGGGAATCGATCGGACGGCGAAGAGTCCAGTAGATGTTCAGCCAGTGTCTCTTCGAGAATTCGGCTATGAGCCTGCTCCTCGGTGAGACGGGCGGCGTAGCTGTCGGACAGAGCCTGCGCCTGTTGCAGGCGACGGCGGAGATCCGCAACGGCCGCGGCCTGCTCAATGCTGGCAATGAGTGCAGCCTCGAGAGGAAAGGGAAGCTCGGCCACAGCTGCTGCGTCGGAGCGCTTAGGTTCGGACTGCGCAAGATCGGAGCCGGCCGTTGGAGATTCAGCCTGTACCCCGAGCGTGCTCGTGTCTTCTGCGGCCCTGACGTCGCCGCCTTCGATCTCGAACCAGGAGGTGGTGGATGCCAGCACCAGACCGGCGAGCAGGATGGCGCATCCGCTCCGGATCGCCCGGCCGGTTTGCGTGCGTGACGCCGGCTCATCGAGCGGCGGCATCACACCATTGAAGCCTGAAACGAGACGGCCGACCCTCGTGCCGCCGACTTGCGCTTGCGGTGGCGGCGCGCCGCCTTGACCGGACTTGCCTTGGCCAGACTTGCCCTCGCCACATTTGCGCTGGTCAGCGAGCTTGTTGGCGAGCGCGCGATAGCGCGCCAGGTCGGTCACGAACTTCTCGGCATTGCTCGCTGAGGGGATGGCGCATGGCGGCATCGTGGTAACGTCGACTGGCGAATTGCTCTTCCGTCGGCGAAAGGAAGACATGTGCACGTCAGTTTTCTTTACTTATTGATTGACTGCCAAACGGTATGCTCATTCTGGTCACGGGGCGGTGACAAGCGCGGTATCCCTTTGTGACAGCATCGAAACGTCATGCTAGCGGCAGCGAGACGACTGCCGACATCCCGCCGCCAGGCTTGTTGTCCAGCCTGAGATGGCCGCCCAGCAGCTGGGCATTGCGATTTGCGATATAGTAGAGGCGTCGCCGAAGACGAGGGCCATCGAGCGAACGTTTCGTCGGAATCTGATTGAATTGCGTGTAATCGCGTTCAAACGCCGAGTCGAGGGCATCGGTCGATATCCAGGCTCCGTGATCGTCCACCCGCAGGACCGCCGCATGATCGTGCGCCACGAGCTCGATGGCGATCACAGTACCCTGGGGCGAGGCCGCGGCGGCATTGAGCAGAAGGTCATCCAGCATTGCCGCGAGCATGTCCTCGCTGGCACTTACGCATACGCCATCCTGGAGGCTGGAGGAGACCTGCAGGTGCATTGCTTCAAACTGGCGAGTGCTGCGCCGCACGGCAGCGCGCACCGTGTCGGTCAGGTCTTCGGTGTGCCGCGGAGCCAGTATCAGAGCCGCGGTTTCCTCATCGAGGCGCTCCGATGCATCGATGATCTCAGATATTCGATCGACATTGGCCTCGGCTGCGTCGAGAGCCGCATTTACCATGGCCCCGCCGGCAGGCATTTGCGCACGCACGCGCCGTATGGCGATCTTGACCACCGAGAGAGGCGATCTGAGGGCGTGGGCGTCGTCTCCCGCCGATTGCTTGATCAACGAGGCAATGTGGTTCAACTCGACCATAAATTGATTGGCGCCGGCGAAGTCGGTCGACAGCTCGCCGACCGACCCGCTTGTACGCAGCAGGGGCGCGCGGCGGCGTCCGATCTCCTTGATCAACCCGGAATGGTCCCGGAGCCTCGAGGTCAAACCCGCCGCCACGGCGACCGCCAGCAGCATCGAGGCAAAACTCAGCACGACGGGCCACGGCAACAGCGGAACGGCGTCATCGAGCACGCAGCTCGGACAGCCTGTCGCCGCAAGCGATGCACGCGTCGCGCCGGGATCGTCCGTTGCCGGTCTTGTTGAAATGGACGTCGGGCGCATCGGCTCGAGTTGAACCGGCCATCGCGGCCGCTGTTCGAGGCGCCCTTCCAGGTCGAGCACCTGCTCGACCAGCACAATGTTGGCCACTGCAGCGAATATCACAAACAGCCAGACTCTCGCGCGCAGTGAAGAGGTCACGGCACAGAAACAATCGCGCGACAGGCTAAGCGGGAGGAGGCGGTGCCTTGCCCCAGCAATATCCAAAAGAAGTGTAGGTATGGATCTCGTCGAAGTCGGGGAAACGCGCCCGGAACTTGTCCCGGATGCGTCTGATGGCTGATCTGACGTTGGTGCGGTATCCATGCTCCCCACTCCCAGCCAAGAACCCCACATGATGAACGCAATCGTAGATTCGCCGATACGTAACGAACGACCCGACGTTCGACGCCAGCAGATAGACGATCTTGAACTCGGTCACGGTCAGCCCGACATCGACACCGTCCCAGTAGACGCGGCTGCTGCGCGGACGGAGAGACAAGCGCCCGCAATGCGACGTCTCTTCCGCCACCGCGGTTGCCGGGGTGTTGCATTCGTGGCTCGCCGCGAGCCTCAGCCGCTGGACCAGGATCGTCGTGCCGCGGGACTTCTCGACAAAGTCGGTCGCGCCTCGCTTCAGCGCCAGGCTTTCGTACACCGGGCTGTTGCGCCCGGTCAGGAAGACGACCGGCCAGTCGACCCCGCGCTTCCGCAGTTGGCCGAGCACTTCTATGCCCGGTGCGCTCGCCAGACCCCAGTCCAACAGGACGATATCGGCGGCCAGCCCGGCTGCCACCGCTTCCAGCATCGGAACGCCATCGTTGAAGGCGTCGATGGTAAATCCCTGTTCAGTAAGCTCGGCCTCGACTGCTTGCCGGTAGAAGTCGTCGTCATCGACGAAGATGACCCGAGTTGTCCGTGTCGTCGGGATGTCGACTGGACTGCCGATCCGATCTGCGTAAGTGAGTTTCGCTTCGCGAACCATTGTCTCCATCGGTCGGTCTCCTCTGGAAAAGCAAAATTCTCACCTGCCAGTGATGTGTCTGTTGTCATCTCCCTTTTCTTCCAGGATGGTATCAATAAGATAAAAAGGAAACAAACACAGAAATTAAAGGATGGAAGATGAAGAAAGCCGTGTAAGGAGGTGCAAGATATAGGGTATTTGCTTTACGCAATGTTTTGTCAGAAAACAGACCCACGGACCGACGGGGCAATCACAAATCCGTGCTGCGGCGAGCCGGAGGCCTCGCATTGCGGGCCCCACAGGGCGTATCCTGACCGGGCGCGAAGCACGGCGTGGGTGTTCGGGTTCGCGGAGCGACCCCCGGGACCGGACGCCTGTCGCGCGGGTGGGCGGTAGCTCGGGGGAGAGAAGCTGTCGTGAGTCAGCGGATCGACAAGTCGGCACGCATCCTGATCGTCGAGGACAATGAATTTCTCGCCGTCGACCTCGACCTGACCTTGGCCAATTGTGGCTACACGCCGAGCGTCGCGCCCACTGTCTCGGCGGCCCTGCGGCAAGTCGAGCAGCGCGAGGTTGACGCGGCAGTGCTCGACGTCAGCCTGTTTGCCGGGGAATCGGTCTTGCAGGTGGCCGATGCGCTGGTCGCGGCCGACATTCCGTTCGTCTTTCTCACCGGTCGGGCCAAGCACCATTTGCCGGCGCGGCTGCGATCGGCGAAGTTGCTGACCAAGCCGTACAAGCTTCCCGAACTGCTGGCCTCCCTGGAGGAAGCCCTGAGCGGGTTCAGGCGGAGCCGGGAGCGTCCCGACGATGAGTGAGGGTCACAGTAAGCCCGTGCGGTTCGCTGTTGGACATCTCCAGGCGCGCATCCAACCGTTTGGCAAGCGTGTTGACGATCCGCGTGCCGACGCCGGCGGACCGGCCTGCCGACGCGAGGTCACAGCCCACGCCGTCATCGGCCACCGACAATTGCCAACCTGAACCGTGACGGACGAAGTGGACGCGGATGACGCCCTTCCTGCGTCCCGGGAACGCGTGCTTGAGCGCATTGGTCACCAGCTCGGTCACCACCAGGCCCATGCTGATGCAGGTTTCCGGGCGCACCGCGAGGTCGTCGGCCTCGACCCTGAGCTCGATGCCGGCGACGGAATCGATCAGCGAGTTGGCCAAGCGCAGGCACACCGCCGACAGATACTGCGACACCGATCCCGGCTTTGCATCGTCGGCCAGTTCGAGCTGGTCCTGCAGGGCGGCGATCGACAAAACCCGCTGATGGACATCCTCCAGATGAGCGCGCGCGTCCTCGGACTGCACGAGATGGGCCTTGATTCGAACCACGCTGGCGACGATCTGCAGGCTGTTGACCATGCGATGGCGCATCTCCTCCATCATCAATTCGCTGCTTGCGAGGCGCTCGGCCAGGTGCCGCAGGGATTGCGCCCGTTCCGTAGCGTCCTCCACGACCAGCAAGCCACGCCCATCGGCCGCGTCGCGCGGGTACGCAGGGATCAACACAAGGATCCGCGCCGGCCGCGCGCCCCTCGCCGGCAGCACGGTCTCGCGCACTTCGCCACGCGCGAGCACGGCCTGGATGATCGTTCGGATGTCGCCGTCCCCGTTCCCGGGGCCGGCTGCGTGCCCCGGTTCGCTATCCAGCAGCCTTGCAAGCGACGTCTCCAGGGGCTCTGTTGGCGAGCCGAAGACACGATGGAACTCGCGGTTGGCGCCGAGCAGCCGCAGACCGGTATCGAGCACGGCGAGCGGGCTGGCAGGCAACGCCGCACTCGGCACGGAGGGGGCCGGCGCGCTTTGTTCTTTATTTTTCTTTCCTTTTGTAATGCTCCCCTCCTCGCATGACTGGGGGATGCGGCGTCGTCCAGCTCACCGACGGTAGGGTGTCGTGCCGCCAAGCAATCGCGGACACGCATCCGTGCCGGGGGATTTGAAGGCGTGTCGAGTAGCCCTCTGCAGCATGAGGGCAGCCGCAACATGTCCGCTGCTGCGCTGAACTCCCTGCACGGCCAGTTCGATGAAGGCCTCTGCCACCTGCTCCGGCGTAATGCCGCTGGAGAGCAGGGGCTTCAAGGCGGCCGCCTCGATATACAAGGCAACCTGCCGTTTGAGCTGTGTTTGCGAAAGCGAGGCAGGCGCAAACTCCTCGGGTAGATCGCAGGCACTGTCAGCCACAGTGCGCGCGCGCGCCACCGTAAGACGGTCAGACATCCCTTCCTCCACACGCCCTTTCAGTAGCGCCATTCGAGAGCGTTGGAAACCATTCGAAGGGCCCCGAACGTAACTGTTCGATATGGTACCGCTCTGCGTCGAGTATCGCCGGCCGCTCGACGGCGGCCGATGTCCGCGAAAACAGGGCCGCGAGGCGCGCGCCGTAGGTGATCATCTCCTCGGCATCAACGCGCGCGAAACGGGTCACGCCGAGCAGCAACAAGAGTGCTGCAAACCGGCCGGCATCGAATGTGCCGTGATCGGCGCGCAAACCTGCTGCGAAGATCAGGAGGCACGTGAATCCGATCAGGAAGCCCACGACGACCTCGAGAGGACTGTGAAGCTGCAATGCAAGGCGGGTGCCAGACAAAGCCAGCAGGAACAGGACAAGCCCGATGAATGAGCCCGCCCGTACAAGCAGGCCCGATGTCGCCGTAAGCATCACGACGCTACAGCCGTAGACTGTCGTGGCAATCGCCACGTGGCCGCTCGGGCTGCGCAGGCGCGGGGCGTTGCCCGGATCGTGGGCGAGGAGAAAGCCGAACTTGGCGCCGATGATGAGCGCAATGCAAAGGCCGACGGCGAAAGCCAGATAGGCGGCGAGCCGGCGTCGATGAGAAACCCACAGGTAGAAGAAGGCGCCGAGCGCAGTACAGAGCAGAAAGGTTGGATCGCCCAAGGCGGTGAACTTCACCAGCGCGTCGTGAGACAGGATGTCAATGGGAATGCTCACCGCTGCACCTTGACTATGGCCGCCACGTTGCACGGTCAGGGCGGCGCGGCGAGCCCTTCCAAGCTGGCTCCAGTTCAATGGTCCCGGGACGCTTGGAGTAGTTCAGGACTTGCGCGAAGACGGTCTTGTAGAAGGCATTCTGCTCGACCTTGAAACCGCTGCCATAGACGATGGCGCCATAATTGAAGTCTTCGGTAATGTTGCGAGCGATCGTCCCGGAACCATCGAGCTCGATTCCGATGGCGCCGCGTGGCGTCCCGGCGGTGGCGTAGTTGTCGACGATGGTCGAGTTCACGCCGTAGGTCGGGACGACCGAATAGGCGACGAATGTCGACATGGTGGTGCCCGGATCCGGCCCTTTGTTGTTGAACGCTTCCGCCCAATTTTGACGGACGATCAGGTTCTCGGTGAACGCGCCAAGCGGACCGACTTCGATGGGCATGCGGGTGGCGCCGGAGAAAATGTTGCGCTCGACGACGATGTTGCGGCCACGTTGGCGTTCGTTGTTGAACTGCAGGTTGATGCCTTGACCGAATCCGTGAAAGTGATTTCCCGAGATGGTCGACCGATCCAACCCCCATCCGGTGATCACCGAGCCGCGCACCCGGTTGAAATCGTTGTTGATGATCAACGCGTCGCTGGCGCCGTCCAGCTTTATCGCCGTCTCGCCATCGTTGAAGCTGCATTCCGCTATTGTGACACGCCGCGACTCCGTGAGATCGACCGAGCCGCCGACGAAAGTCACGCCGCGCACGAGAGAGCCTGATCTCGTCACCACGACGCCGCCGATGAGCGAGGCGCCTTTCGGCGCGTAGAGCGTGGTGCTGGGCGGCAGCACAATGCGATCGATCGCGTAGCGCCCCGGCTGCAACAGCGCGGTGCTGCCGGGGCGAAGCAGTGTCGGCAGCCGTTGCAGCGCGGATGCATCGAACACCAGAACGGGGGAGCCCTGCAGCGGCGGGTCGCGCGGCGCTTCCGCACCCATCTGTCCGGTGCTCGCGCGCCCCGCGCTGTCCGGGGCCATGCTCTGCTGGCCCGCGCTCTGCGGCGCTGTTACGATCGCGATCGACAGGGCGATGACGGCAACGAGCAGAAGACAGAGCGTGCCTCGCAGTCCGGCGCCGGATTGTCGGGCAGCGGCCTTGACGGCCGAGCGCGCCGCCGCTGCCTCCAGCAGCGCTTCGTGGCGGACGACGTTCTCCTCCGAAAACCGCGAGCCGACCTGGCGTGCCGGATTGCCGGCAACAATGGCGTAGGCCGCAACGTTGCGGGTGACGACGGAGCCGGCGGCAACGATGGCACCGCGGCCCACGGTGATACCGCTCAGGATGATGGCGCCATAGCCGATCCAGACATCCGAGCCGATCGTTACCTCGTCGCGATGGCACTCGGCAAAGTCGGGGTTGCCGATCCACGGAGCCTGGCGGATCGATTTCCCGACCACGGTATAGTCGTGATCGTGGCGTCCCACGATGCCCACGGCGTTGGCGATCATCACCTCGTCGCCGATGCTTCCGTCGCACTCTATGGTGCAGAGCTTGCCGATGTAGACGTTGCGCCCGATCGTCAGGCGGTGAGCCGCGAAGATCTTGGAGCCGATGCCGAGATGGAGATCAGGCTGGCACTCGACATTGCCGCGCACCGCATAGCGCTTGAACAGCCTGAGCCACAGCGGCCGCAACAGGGCGAGCAACAGCCTCATGACACGCTTCTCGCGGCGCTCATCGCCGCCGACGGAACCGGCACGCCCGCCGTAGAGGTCTTCAGCCGGTAGGCGATGCGCAGAAGAACGCCCCATAAAGCGTAGTAGGGAATTGCGTTGTAAGGTTTCTCCATGGTGTCTTCTCCCAGACAGCTGGCGAGCGTCAGGACGGCGAAGGCCATGATCAGCAGGATCAACTGCGCCTGGTCGTGCCAGCCGGCGCGACGTGCCGCCCGGTAGGTCGAGAACGCCAGCCGAAACAGCTCCACCTGCAACCAGATCCAGGCGATGCCGCCGATCAGGCCAAGACGCGCCACCACGGAGATGATTGAATTGTGCGGCTCGCGCGCGAGGACCCCGAGAGGGTCGCGGAAGTCGGTGAGGGCGACGCCGAACCCCAAGCCGGACAGCAGCGTCGCGGGATCCGATGTGAGCTCATCGTAGAGTCGCAACCACCAGCCGAAGCGCAAGGAAACGCCACTTGCGGCTTCCCCCAGGCTGCCATGTGTTCCGATGCCGAAGATCGTCAGCACGTGGTCCATCAGGAACGACAAGCTGATCTCCGAGCTCAGGCGGCCGGAAATTCTGAGCTCGAGCGAGCCGACCAGCACGAGCAGCAGACACAGAATGGGGATTGTCGAGCCGAGACGGCGCAATGCGGCGGGTCGAACCAGCATCAGCAAGGCGGCGAGGGACAGCAACTGGACGTATGTCGTGCGCGCCTGGATCACCAGCACCGCGTAGGAAACCAGGAAGCCGGCCACGAACGTATAGGAGAGCGTCTCCAGGCGCGTGCGGCCTGATTGGATCATGCACAGGAAGGCGGCCATCAACAGCATCGTGCCGGTCGTTGCGAAGGTGCCGAAGATCGGAATGGGCTGATTGGAGCCGCCTGGCATGGTCGGCGACATGGCAATGATGTCGTCGGCGAAGACAAACAGCAGACCGACCGCACCACAGACGATGATGATGCGCCGGAACCAGCGCGACAGCCGCGAGATATCGGCAAGATCCGCCACCAGGGCAAACCCGACAATCAGGTAGAGCGCCTCGATGAGCTGTGTCCCGTCGCGGAATGCCCATGGCCCTTCGCGGATGCCGTCGGCCACGAGACGGGCGAAGCCCCACCCCCACCACAGCAGCAGGGGAAGCAGGGGGATCACGGTCCCGATCCGCGCCAGCACCAACGGCCAGTTGATGGCGACCAGCAGTCCTGCCAACGCCAGCTCGCCCAAGGGAACTCCGAGGCCGGTCGGCGGAACGCGCAGCTGCATGAACGGATAGCCGATGACGAAATAGCCCGCCATCAGGAACAGCAGCACGGAGAGCCTGATCGAGGCGAGCGACGTCACGATGCCGGGCTCCCGTACAATCGCGCGACCTTGCGACTCCAGGAGAATTCCTCGCAA
>Ga0310811_10007605_pt1 | contig 13899 bp, 10 predicted proteins | sample YCmetagenome_FD_207642 | JGI IMG/M metagenome (GOLD analysis project Ga0310811, IMG submission 207642) | Soil microbial communities from experimental microcosm in Duke University, North Carolina, United States - YC | ecosystem: Engineered > Artificial ecosystem > Soil microcosm > Unclassified ... | reverse complement strand
CGCGGCCCTCCAGAGCCTCGATCGTGTGCAAAAGACCTGAAATCGAATAGTCCAGCGCATGGTTCGTGGCAGTTGCGAAGAGGTCGAAGCCTGCCGCCACCAGCTCGTCCAGAATCCATGCCGGCGCACCGAAATGTGAACCACCGCTCTCGAGTGCGGGATCGCCGCGATAGTCATTGGCCAACCCCTCGAGGTTGGTGAAGGCGACGTCGGCGGCACGCACCTTGTCGAACAGCGGCCGGAGCTCGGCGTCGTCGCGGCTGTTCAGCCGGCGTTGCAGGATCGAATCGCCAGCGAGGAGGACGGCGAGGGTCATGTGAGGAAATGTGCCGGGGTGCAATTGAAAGAGTCAACCAGAGCACGGACCGTCCCGCGGCAGAGAATATCCGAGCCCCCTTCAGCTCCGTTCAGTGGCAGAATGCTCCGTCGATGGACAAGCTCGTAAGTCCCGAAACCGAATACTCAGTGCGGACGATGTTGGAAGCCCTCCAGCCTCTGCTTCCGCCGCAGGCGGACGTCATTTATGTGACGCCCGACGGAACCATTCTCAGCGTGCCACTGGACGAGATCATAGGGCTTGAGGAGCTACCCTTCACTTGAGGGACAATCTCCCGTCCCGGATAGCGCGCCAAACGCGTTGGGGCGTGGCCGGCATCTCGATATGGGCAACGCCGTACTGGGAAAGCGCATCGACAATCGCATTGACGACGAGGCCCAGCGCGGGCGTGGTGCCGCCTTCACCACCAGGCCGGACGCCATGGGGATGCGAGCTGGCCGGCACCTCGGTGATGAAGGTCTGCAACGACGGCACAGTGTCGGCGCGAGGCAGCGGGTAATCCATGAAGGATCCGGTGAGAAGCTGAGCTGTGTCCGCCTCGTACTGAACGGCTTCGAGGAGCGCCTGACCCAACCCTTGCGCGATGGCACCGTGTGCCTGGCCGTGCAGGATCATTGGATTGATCGCACGGCCGACGTCATCAACGCCCGTCCACGACACGATATCGACCTGGCCAGTGTCCGGATCGACTTCGACCTCGCAGACGTGGCAGCCATAGGGATAGCCGCCGGCGCGATCGATGATGTCGCCGGCGCCTGTCAGCGGTCCACTCAATCCGCGCGGCAGAGCGCCAGGAATGGCCGCGGCATTCGCGAGTTCCCACAATCCAATGCTGGCGCCGCCTGGAACGGCGAAGACGCCTTCCTTGTAGGTCACTTCACGCGTTTCGGCCTGGAGGATATGAGCAGCCACCGAAGTCGCGCGTGCCAGAAGCTGCTCGACGGCCTTGCCGACAGCGGTGCTGACCATCCGCATGGAACGGCCCGACACCGAGCCACCACCTACGGAGACTCGGTCGGTGTCGTTGGCCGTAAAGCGTACGCGCGCAAACGGCACCTGCAGCCATTCCGCGACGAGTTGGGCGAAGCTCGTCTCGTGGCCTTGGCCGCTGCTCATGGTTCCGACAACAAGCTCGACGGTCCGGTCGTCGCACACCGTGAGCTCGGCGCGCTCGCGCGGTGGGCCGCTTGCAACCTCGATATAGTTGGCAACGGCGATCCCGCGGCACAGGCCGTGACTCGCCGAGCGCGCCTTGCGCTGCGCGAACCCCGCCCAGTCTGCCTTGTCGAGGGTCTCTTCCATGCAGGTGAGGTAGTCCCCGCTGTCGTAGGTGACACCGACGGCATTGGTGAACGGCATCTCTTCGGCAGGAATGAGATTGCGCCGCCGCAGGTCGACCCGGTCGAAGCCATGGCGGGTGGCCGCAAGGTCGATCAACCGTTCGATCATGTAGATCGCTTCGGGCCGGCCGGCACTGCGGTAGACCGCGACGGGCGCTGTGCTGGTCAGCACGGCATGGCCCCGGAAATGCACTGCCGGGATCCGGTAGACGCCCTGCATCATCGAGAGGCCCTTGCGTAACGGCCAAAAGTAAACCGTATAGGCGCCGACGTTCATGATGTTCTCGCCGCGCAGTCCCAGGAAGTTGCCGTCCTTGTCGAGTGCGAGCTCCGCCACCGAAGTCAGGTCGCGCGCCTGATAATCGGAGAGGAAGCATTCCGAGCGGGTGGCGGTCCATTTGACGGGTCGGCCAACCCGTCGCGCCGCCCAGGGCATCAGAGCGAATTCCGGCGAGAAGGCGTTCCGCGTCCCGAAGTTGCCGCCCATGTCGCCGAAGATCGCGCGGCAACTTTCCAGCGGCACGCCAAGGGTCGTGGCCAGTCGCTCTCGGCTCTGCACGGCCCCGCGCCCCGACGCGGCATACAGTGTGTACCGATTGCTGGCGGCGTCGTAGTCGCCGACGACAGCGCGCGGTTCCATGGGGCATCCGGTGACGCGATGGATCCAGCTGTCGAGCCGCACGATATGCGCGGCTCCGGCGAAGGCGCGATCGCACGCCGCCTGGTCGCCAACCTCGCAGGTCAGCGGAAGGTTCCGGCTGCAGTCCGGCCAAAGGCGCGGTGCCTCCTCGCGCATGGCCTCGCGGACGGCCACGACCGACGGCAAAGGCTCCCATTCGACGTCGACCAGCTCCGCGGCCTCGGCGGCAAGCGCTTCGCTTTCGGCCACCACCAGCGCCACCGCCTCACCGACATAACGGACGATCTCCGTCGGAAGCGGCATGTTCGGCGTCACGTAGATCTCGAATCCCGATGGCAGCCGAAGCTCGACATCGGGCGGGCCAGCCCAATCGGGGTTGTGAGGCAGCGGCTTCAGCCCGTCGGCCGCCGCCTCGTGGCCGGTGAGGACGGCGAGGACACCTGGCAGACTAACTGCCCGCGAGACATCTATCGAACGTATGCGTGCATGGGCGTGCGGCGAACGCACGAGAGCGGCGTGGCAGAGATTCGGCGGAAAGAGATCGCTCGCATATCGCCCGCGACCGGTAAGCAGCCGGCGGTCTTCCGTCCGACGGACCGAGGCTCCGATCCCGTCGCGGCGCGATACGCGCGAAGGTTCGACATCCATGTCGGTCATCGCCTCGCTTCCCTGCCGCTCAAGGCCGGGCGCGCTTCATTGCTGCCGCCGTGTTGACCATCGCGTGCAGGCTTCTTGCGTAGTCCGTTGCCGCCTGGTCGTCCATGCGCGGCGCCACGCGGAGATATTCCTTCAAGCCGAGGATGGCCGGACGCGGTCGGCCGAGCAGCACCTGACAGAAGCGCTCGCTCTCTTGGCTGAGCGAAGCGGCGGGCACGACCTGGCTCACCAGGCCATAGGCGAGCGCGCGCTCGGCGTCGATGAACTGCGCCGAGTAAGCCATCCAGAGAGTGGCATTGCGAGCAAGCCGCCCGGCGAGCGCTGACATCACCATGGTTGGCATCACGTTATGCTCGAGCTCCGGGATATTGAACCGCGCTGTCTCGCTGGCGATCGAGACGTCGCAGAGGGCCGTGACCGCCATGCCATACCCCATGGCGCGCCCCTCGATCGCGGCGATCACCGGAACCTGCGCGTTGCGGATGGCCGTATAGCTGCCAAAGATCGCGTCATATTCGGGCCGGCGCGAATAGGCCTCCGTTGCGGGAGGCCCCGCTGCCTCTCTCACACGACCCGTACAAAAGTCCGGACCGGCGGCGCTGAGCAAAACAGCGTCGGACGTTTCGTGTGCCCGCAGCAGAGCCTCCGACAGGCGCAGCGCCATGCCGTCAGACACGCCGCCTCCTTCGCGGCAGAAAGTAACGCGCAGCAGCCGCCCATCGCTTACGACTGAAAGCGGATCGGACATCGGCAGCTTCCTCCTCTTCGAAACGTGTGACGCGTCGCGGCCCGACAGTCGGATCCGGTTGGGACGGGACTCACCGTGGCGCAAGCTGCTCGATCAGGCTATTCGCTATGCCGGTCATAGCCGTGAAGGCTCCGGGATTGAACTGATTGATGGCCGCGAAGACACCGATGCCGCGCGCAGGAGCGAAGGCTGCGTAGCTGAAGATACCTTGCAGGCCGCCCGTCTTATGCAGGATCAACGGCCGGTTGCCCTGCGGTTCCATTATGACCCATCCCAGTCCCAGGGCATCCATGTGCCCCGCTTCGTCAAAGCCGGCGGCCGGATTGAGCCCGTCGCGCGGGACATAGGCGGCATGATCGACCAGACGAAGCTCAGCTCCCTGCGGGGAGGTCCGGTCAAGGTGCCAGGCGAGCCAACGCAGGACATCATTAGGCGTCGAGTAAAGGGAACTCGCACCAGCCATCACGTCCGTCGCTTTGACGTTGGGCATCGGCTTGCCGTCGAAGTTATGGCCTTGCATCAGACGCGCGGCGTCGCTATCGCGCAACGCCAGGACCGTATCCTTCAGCCCAGCCAGATCGAGGGCGATCTCCTTGAGCAGCACGTCGTAAGGTTTGCCAGCGGCGTGAGAAAGCGCCACCGCCAACAGATCGAAGGCAAAATTGGAGTAAAGGGCTCCAGCGCCGGGCGTGAACAACAGCGGATCGGATTGCAGCCCCTTTATGTAAGCCTCGCGCGTCAATGTCCGGAACGGATCGTCCGGTGGCGCCTCCGCCCGCTCCACCTCGCGAGGCAGACCGGAAGTGTGCGTCGCAAGCTCGATCAATCTGATCGACCGACCGCCACGTTCCGGCACCTTGACCGACCAGCCGAGGCGGTCCTGCAGCTTGTCCGTGAATTTCACCGTCCCCTGACTGACAAGGCCGGCCAGAACCTGGCCGGTAAAGGCCTTGGTGACCGAGCCGACGCGCATCATTGTCTGGCCATCCGGCACTTTTCCCGAGCCGTCGGAGATCTCGCCGAAACCCACGACCGCAGTTTCGCCGTTGCGCACCACGCCGATGACAAGGGCCGGAACATGAGCCTCCAGGAACAGGATCGAGCCATTGAAGCCGACAACCTCCTCCAGAAGCTTGTCCTCCGCACGCGCCGTCGCCGCGGAGACCAAAGCGCTCGCCATCGATATCGCAGCGAATGCAAATGCCCGGCGGCCCATCGATCCGATCATCTCGTTTGCTCCCTCGACCAGTTGCTACGAATGATGCCTCACATGCGGTGATCTATGCAGATAAAGAAGTGAAGCCATACCTTTTACTTCTTTCAAACGTCTGCCCACGATCGTAGCTTCGATGTTCGGCAATCAAGAAGTTCGAAATTCATAACAAGGCAAGGGATGAGACGATGAAGATCGGGTTCATCGGCCTCGGCACCATGGGTGCCTTCATGGCCGCCAGTCTGCAGAAGTCGCAATACAAGCTTGTAGTGAACGATGTCCGCCGCGACGCGGCAAAGCCGCACCTCGAAAACGGTGCCGAGTGGGCCGACACGCCCAAATCCGTCGCCGAGCAGTGCGATATCGTCTTCACCTCCCTGCCCGGACCGCCCGAGGTGGAAAAGGTCGTGTTCGGTGCCGACGGTCTGTTGGCGGGCGCGCATGAAAACATGGCCTACTTCGACTTATCGACCAATAGCCAGGCACTGGTTCGGCGGTTCAGTGCGGCGCTCGCGGAAAAGAAAGCCTTCGGCTGTGACGCGCCGGTGTCGGGCGGACCCAAAGGTGCCGAAACCGGTAAGCTCGCCATCTGGGTCGGCGGCGACAAGGCGGTGTTCGACAAGCACAAGAAAGTGCTCGATGCGATCGGCGACCAGGCGACCTATATCGGACCGATCGGCAGCGCAACGGTCGCCAAGCTGGTGCACAACATGGCCGGTTACGCCATCCAGACCGCCTTGGCCGAGGTCTTCACGATGGGCACGAAGGCGGGAATGGACCCGTTGGTGCTGTGGAAGGCAGTGCGTCAGGGAGCGCAGGGCCGTCGCCGGACTTTCGACGGCCTGCCTCGCCAATTTCTGGCCGACACCTACACGCCGCCGGACTTCGCGCTCAAACTCGCACACAAGGACGTCTCGCTGGCCGTTGGCTTGGGACGCGAATTGGGCGTGCCGATGCGCCTCTGCAATCTCGTCCTGGAGGAGATGAATGAGGCGCGCAATCGCGGCTGGGAAAATCTCGACAGCCGGTCGCCGATGAAGCTGCAGGTCGAGCGGGCCGGGGTCACCATCAAGTGCGATCCGGCGGCGCTGGAGGACGTACTGGCTTCAGACAAGGCGAAGTAGCGTCCGAGACACGGAGGAAGCGGCAGCAAACTCGCCTCTTTATTGCAATCGCCATCGGCGTAAGCTCGGGCCATGGAGATTGCACGTCCCGATGCTCGGATTGGCGCCATCGCCACTGGCGTCGACGTGCGCACTCTGTCCGACGCCGACTGGGATGCACTCTACCGTATTTGGCTCGACAGCATCGTTCTGGTGATACGCGATCAGACCCTTACCATCGATGAGTTTCTGGCCCATTCGCGCCGCTTCGGCCGGCTGAAGCCGCACCGGGTCATGCGTACGCGCCATCCCGACCATCCAGAACTCACTGTCATGGGTGTCGGGACACGCAAGTCCGGCGGCCAGGTGGACCGTGCGATCTTCGAACGTGGCGGCGGCTGGCATACCGACTCGCCATGGGATGTCGAGATCTGCAAGGCAACGCAGCTTTACGCGATCGCGATTCCATCCCAGGGCGGCGACACGTTATTCGCCAGCATGTATGACGCCTACGATACGCTGCCGGAACGCCTCAGGACACGCGTTGCGAACCTGAAAGCCGAGCACGTTTATGGCGGTCGTGGCCATCGGGGCAACGAATTGCTCGAACCCGACGACCGGCTGCGCCCACCTGCCGTCCATCCCATCGTGCGCACTCACGAAGAGACCGGCCGCAAATCGCTCTACGCCAACCCCTATCACATCCTGCGCATCCAGGGCGTCTGCGACCGAGAGAGCGAAGAGCTGATCGCCGAACTGGCTGATCACATGGTCGCGACCACTGCCCAGTATCGACACAAATGGCAGGTCGGCGACATCGTGATCTGGGACAATCGCTGCGCACTGCACTCGGCCACCGGCGGCTACCCGATCGAGGAGAAGCGCATCCATTGGCGCGTTACCATCATGCAGGATGCATCCGGATAACGACGCCGGGTCCGGAAATTCGAAGAACGTTAGTGCTTCCTTGCGTTTCAGTTGGTTCGTCACGCAGCCCGAGCGAAACGTTCGCTCCCGGAGGAAACATGAGCCGCAGTTACAACGTCATCGACGCCGATGGACACGTCCTTGAGCCGTTCACGCTTTGGAATGATTACCTCGACCCGATGTATCGCGATCGGGCACCGAAGCTGGTCAAGGACAAGGACGGCAAGGAGCGTCTGCTCCTCGAGGAGCAGATCCTCGGCAGCCGGGCGGGTTTCGGCGGCATCGGCGGGGTCGGTGCCAGGCAAGGTACGGTCGCCGCTGACGCAATGGAATACAAGGACGGGCGCAAGGGCGGCTTCGACCCACATGCGCGCATCCCCGACATGGATCTGGACGGCATCGATGCCGCTTTCCTGTATCCGAGCCTTGGCTTGTTCGCCGGCGCAGTCAGGGATCCCGCCTTCGCCGCCGCGATGTGTCGCGCCTACAACCGTTGGCTCGCCGACTACTGCAAACCCTACCCCGACCGGCTGTTCGGTATCGCCATGCTGCCGATGCAGTCGATCGAGGCGGCAATCCAGGAGATGCGCTTTGCCCGCAAGGAGCTCGGCTTCCGTGGCGGTTTCCTGCGGCCCAATCCCTACAACGATCGCAAGCTGCATTCGCCAGACTACGAGCCGTTCTGGAGTGAGGCGGAGGAACTCGATTTCTGCGTCGGCATCCATGAAGGCGGCAATAGCGGCATGCCGACGGTTGGCGTCGACCGCTTCGACGGCCGCGGCGCGCAGCACATCATCTCCCACACCATGGAAATGATGCTGGCCTGCATGAGCATGATCTGGGGCGGTGTCTGTGAACGGCACCCGAAGTTGAGAGTGGGTTTCCTGGAGTCGGGTGGTGGCTGGATCGCACCCTGGCTTGATCGCATGGATCGTCACTTCGACGACAAGGGGTTCAACGATTCCGGCTTGAAGATCCGACCGAGCGATCTCTTCCGGCGCAACTGCTGGATCTCCTTCGAGCCGGTCGAGGGCTCGATCGCGGCGCTGGCCGAGTATATTGGCCCTCACAAGATCCTGTGGGCGACGGACTACCCTCACCGCGACGGCTTTTTCCCGGGGGCTCCGGCGATGCTGAAGGAGAGAATGAAGGGCCTGCCGTCAGAAGCGCAGTGCAACATCATGGCGGGTGGCGCCATGCAGTTCTACGGTCTCAACTAACCTGATCGACCGACTATCTTCTTTGTTTTTGTTTCCGTTCGGTTGATCACGAGCATTTTGCATCCGAATTCCTAGCGGACGAGCTTCAACAGCACCGCGCTCGGAGGCGCCCCTAGCGCCAATTGATGACGACTCGCCTGTTGTTCTCGGCCGGGGACGCCTTCGGATCGCTCGGAGGTAAAGAGCCAAGCGCTTGCATCTCCAGTCTCGTGGCGGGAATGCCTCGGGCGATCAACGCCTCTTTCGCTGCCAAGGCGCGTCGGCCAGACAACATAAGATTGACGTACTCACCGCCACTGCCGTCGGCGTAGCCGGTAATGACAAACGTCCCTATGGGGTCACCCTCTCGATAAAGACGCGCGGCTTGATCCAGCGTGCGGTTTGCAGCGTCGGAAAGCGCGCTGCTGCCCGTATCAAAGAAGACCTGAACTTCGTTCGCCGGCGCAGCGGGAACAGCCTGCCCGACGGGCCGCGAACACCCTGTCAACGCGAGCGCGCCAATTGCAAGAACCCAGCCGCCAAAGAGCGACCGATTGGACCGGTTCATGGTTGGTCCCCTAAGTCCCCAAGCACCCAAGTCACATTTATTCCTGAATTCGCTTTCGGCAGCACAGTGTGAAAGTTGTGGCCGACCTCTCATGCGCTTGCTCGCTTGCAAAGAACGGCTCCATATTTTCGGTGGCGCACGGGGTTGGGAGCTCAATGTTGGACTACTTCCGACAGCACCAACTCGTCTTGCTGTCTCTCTGGTTGGCGGCCGGTATGGCCATGCCGGCCCGCGCGGAGTCCCCTCTGACCAGCCAGGGGCTGGTCGCATTCTCTGCGGGCCGGTACACGGAAGCATTGAATGATTGGCAGCGCGCGGCACAGGCCGGCGATGGGCAGGCAGCCCTCTACATCGGGCTGCTGAACGATCTTGGTCGCGGCGTGCCACAGGACGCAAAAGCAGCACTGACATGGTACGAGCGTGCAGCAGCGCTTGGAAATCCAGTCGCCATGTTCAACATCGGCGTGCTTTACGACTCAGGCGTCGGCATATCGCGCAATCATCTCGTCGCTGCCGACTGGTACAAGAAGGCCGCCGCACAAGGGGTCGGGCGTGCGGCCTACGCTCTCGGGCTCATGTATGAAGCCGGCGACGGCGTACCTACCGACCATGAAGAGGCCGTGCGGTATTTCCGGCAAGCACAAGCAAGCGGCATCACGGCCGCACGTTCCCATCTCGCATCGCTCAGCTATTCAAAAGAAAGGACCAAGAACGACAAGGTCGTCAGCAGCGACCCGCCGAAAGACAATGGCGTGGAGGAATTTGGCCGCGCCCAGGAATTGTTGCTCAAGAGCACGCCTGAGGCGCTTCCCGCAGCAATTGTGTTGCTTCGACAGGCTGCCGATAAAGGGGATTCGGCGGCGGCGTACAATCTCGGCTACTGCTATGAGAATGGTATCGGCGCGGAGGCTGACCGGCAGCAGGCTTACGTTTGGTACAAGCGCGCTGCTCAATCGCCGACATCCACAGTACGACGGGCCGCCCTGGAAGCGATGGGAAAGCTTGCCTCAGGACCAAGTCCACCGGAGATATCAGAATCAAAATAAGCGGCGGCGACCGCAGACCGGTGCTCTCCTCAAAGGTCTTGCGCGCTCGAGCTGCGTGCAATCGATCGGCCCACTTACGCAGATTTGATCGGCAGGGTGCTGAATTCGCCTCCCCGAGCTTTCGTACTTCGGTGGCGGGCCAAAGCTGCGTTGTAGTACTCTTTCGGACAGCGCCACTTATCACAAACGCCTTTTGCGGGATCTTAACCGCCATGAAATCAATGCGCCCTACTCTCTACGGCAGCCGACATGCTGTATCGGCTGGGCACTATCTCGCTGCGGCCGCTGGGTTCGCGATCCTCGAGGCGGGCGGCAATGCGATCGATGCGGGCTGCGCGGCGGGCATCGCGCTCGCTGTGCTGCACCCCGACGAGGTGAACGTAGCCGGTGTGGCGCCGATCATGATCCGCACCGGACAAGGCAAGGTCGTCACGATCGCGGGGCTCGGCCATTGGCCCAAACGCTTCCCGCCTGATCTCTTCATGCGCGAGCACGGTGGCAAGATGCCGTTGGGCCTCCTCCGTACTGTGGTGCCCGCAGCACCCGACGCCTGGATAACCGCGCTTTCAGACTACGGCACCATGTCGTTTGGCGACGTGTCGGCGGCGGCGATCCGCTACGCCCGCGAGGGCTTCGCCGTCTTCGAGTACATGGCGACCATGATCAAGCAGTACGAGGACGGCTATCGTTCCTGGCCGTCGAATGCCGCGATTTTCCTGCCAGGCGGCCAAGTGCCCCAGGTGGGCGACCGCTTCCTGCAAACCGATCTCGCCGGTACCTTGCAATACATGGTCGACCAGGAGCGCGGCGCCCTGAAGCAAGGGCGCCTGGCCGGCCTGCAGGCCGCGCGCGCGGCGTTCTATGCCGGTGACATCGCCGAGACCATCGTGCGCTATCACGAAGAGAATGGCGGCTATCTGGCGCGCGACGACCTCGCCAACTTCCACAGCCGATACGAAGAGCCTGTCAAAGTGCGTTGGCGCGATTTCGAGGTCTACACATGCGGGCCTTGGTGCCAGGGACCGATGCTCGCGCAGGCGTTGCGCATGATCGAGGCGGCGGGCGGGCTCAAGGGCCTGGAGCACAACAGCGCCGACTATGTTCATCTTGTCACCGAGATCCTGAAGGCCACGTGCGCGGACCGCGAGTACCGCTACGGTGATCCACGGTTCGTGGATGTCGGCATGGACGAATTGCTGTCCGACGCCCATGTGAAAGCACGAGTGAACGCCATCGACATGGTGCGCGCCATGCCCGACATGCCGCCGCCGGTCGGGCGATACCCGGCCAACGCCCCGCCGCCTTCCAGACAGGCGAGCGATGCGGTCGTCGAGCCTGACACCTCTTACTGCTGCGCGGTCGATCGATGGGGCAACGCGATGTCGGCAACTCCGAGCGATGGCAGCTGGCGGGCGCCGGTGATTCCGGGACTAGGCATCGTGCCGTCGAGCCGCGGCACGCAAAGCCGGCCCGACCCCCGTCATCCATCAGGCGTGGCGCCCGGCAAGCGGCCACGGCTGACGCCCAATCCCGCTATCGCCGTACGCGACGACGGCAGCGTCATGCCCTTCGGCGCGCCCGGCGGCGACGTGCAGGTGCAGGCGATGCTGCAGGTGTTCCTGAACGCCTTCCATTTCGGCATGGACATCCAGGAAGCGATCGAACAGCCGCGCTTTGCGACCTTCAGTTTTCCCAACTCCTTTGCGCCGTACACCCACCTGCCTGGCCGGCTGAACATTGAAGACCGGCTCCCGCAAGCCACGATCGAAGAACTGAAGCGGCGCGGCCATGACGTGGAGATGTGGCCGGCTTTGACGCGTCGAGCCTGCTCGGTCGAGGCGATCCTGCTTGACAGCAAAACCGGTTTTTTGCGCGCGGGGGCTGACTGGCGCCAACCGGCTTACGCTGTCGTAAGCTAGCCTCGAGCGGATCTGAATCGTCGTCATCCCCTCGCTGGCGGAACCGCCAAGCGAGCGCTCATGGCGATTCATACTTCGACCGATCGAAATAGGAGGCAGACTGGCGATCGTTGCCGCTAAGGTACTTCGCTTCGATAAACTTCGGCTGGCGAGCCGCAGAGCAGTGGTCTTTTCCGGCATCGCGACAGAGGGTCGAGCGCGCCTTGACCAGTTCGGGGATTGGAGACACCTGGGATGAAGCAAGCGGCGGCGAAATTCGAGATCGGGGTCGATATCGGCGGCACTTTCACGGACGTCGTATGCCGCGACGCAAAGGGCTCGATGCGCCTCGTGAAGATCCCCACAACGCGGCACAATCCCAGCGAGGGCGTCGCGGCGGCCATCGAATACATGCGCCAGGAATGGGACGTCGATCCGGGGCAGATCGAACGTTTCGTCCATGGCACCACCGTGGCGACGAACGCCGTTCTGGAGGCGAAGGGCGCCAAGATCGGGCTTCTCACGACCGAAGGCTTCAAGGACGTGCTGGAGATCGGGCGCCAGATGCGGCATGCCATGTACGATCTGGCGCTGAAGCCGGAGACGCCAGGGTTCCTCGTGCCCGGAGCGCGGCGCAAGGAAGTTCGGGAGCGCATCACTGCATCGGGCGGGGTCCTGGTGCCGCTGGATGAGGCATCCGTCGATCGAGCCGTCGATGCACTCGTCGCCGACGGCGTCGAGGCCATCGCGATCAGCTTTCTCTTCTCCTTCCTCAACGCCAGCCATGAGCAGCGCGCACGGGAAATCATTCTGGCACGGCATCCAAAGATGATGATCTCCCTGTCATCGGAAGTGGATCCGGCATTCCGGGAATATGAGCGGACCTGCGTGACTGCCTTCGATGCGTATATCAAGCCAGTCGTGGGACGGTATCTGGAGAACATGGAGGGGAACCTTGTTACGCGTGGCGTGTCGCCTCCCCTCCAGATCATGCAGTCGCGTGGCGGCATCGCGTCCTCGTCCATTGCCCGACATCGTCCGGTGCGGCTGTTCCTCTCGGGACCGGCTGCGGGCGTCATCGGCGGCTTGGAGGTCGGCCGCGCGGCGGGGATAGAAGATCTCATCACCGTGGATATCGGCGGGACCAGTTGCGATATCGCCTTGATCAGCAATGGCCGGCCGCTGATCCGCTCGGAGGGCGACATCAGCGGCTACTCGGTCCGGGTGCCGATGGTCGACGTCAACGCCATCGGGTCGGGTGGCGGGTCGATCGCCTGGATAGACGGTGCCGGGTCGCTGCGCGTCGGGCCGGAATCCGCCGGATCGCAGCCCGGCCCGGCTTGCTACGATCGCGGCGGTAAACGCGCCACCGTCACCGACGCCTCGATTGTCCTGGGCTATATCGATCCCGATTATTTCGCGGCAGGCTCGCTCAAGCTCGTGCCCGACCTGGCGCGGCAGGCCATTGAAGAGAAGATTGCGCGCCCCTTGAAGATGAGCGTCGAAAAGGCCGCTCTCGGGATTCATCGGGTCGTGAATGCGCAAATGGCGGAGGCGATCCGACTGGTATCGATCGGCCGCGGCATCGATCCGCGTGGCTACACATTGTTGCCGCTGGGCGGCGGCGGTCCGCTCCATGCAACGGCGTTGGCGCGCGATCTCGGCATCCGTCGCATCGCCGTGCCGCCTCATCCTGGCGTGCTCTCGGCAGCGGGCTTGTTGTCCGCGCCGGTCGAGCACGAGGTGTCGGCGGCGTTCCCACGTGACCTCCATGGTCTCGAATGGACGGAAGTCAGGCGTGCGCTTGATGGCCTAAATGCAACCTGCTCCGAGCTCATGCGGCGGGAGGGTCTTCCGGAGAGCCACGCAGAGATCCTCTACTTCGCCGACGTTTGCCATGTCGGGCAGTCCTATCATCTCGAGATCCCGCTCGATGCCGGAGCGCCGGAACCGCTCGCGGTCCTCTATCGCGATTTCCTGGCAGCTCACGACCGCATCTACGGCCATAGCACGGAAAGCCCGGCGCGCATCGTGAACCTTCGTACCATCCACCGCAGTACGGTTGAGCGGCCGCCCGAAAGCCGCGCCGAACCTGTCGACCGTGCCGAGACCCGTAAGGGCATGCGAGCCATCCTCACGGCCGAAAGCGGAGGGTTTGCAGACGCCACCGTGTACGATCGAACGGCATTGGCGCCAGGCGCGAGCTTCAACGGACCGGCGATC
>Ga0310811_10007604_pt1 | contig 13899 bp, 13 predicted proteins | sample YCmetagenome_FD_207642 | JGI IMG/M metagenome (GOLD analysis project Ga0310811, IMG submission 207642) | Soil microbial communities from experimental microcosm in Duke University, North Carolina, United States - YC | ecosystem: Engineered > Artificial ecosystem > Soil microcosm > Unclassified ... | reverse complement strand
CCCGCCTCGTCACCGAGGACTTCCGGTGGCAGGCCTCGGGTTACCCCGACGTGCACGGCAAGGCGGCCATGCTCGAGCTCATCGACCAGCAGTCGGCCACCGACTACCAACGCTCGGAGATCGAGATTCTCAAGATCGCCTGCGGGGAGGACTTCGCCCTCACCGAACGCGTCGACACCATGTTCGACAGCTCCGGGGCGGTCATCGCGTCGGTGGAGCTCATGGGCCGCATCGACGTCCGCGACGGCAAGGTCTCGCTGCACCGCGACTACTTCGACCCGACCGCGCACTGAGAGGGGACCGGGATGAACAGGACGGCGCAACGGCTGGGGGCGTGGGGCGGCATCGTCAGCATCGTCGTCCTGGCCATCGGGTTCTGGTGGATCGCCGGGTTCCTCCCACCGCCGCGTCCGAGCCTCGATGCGGCACAGATCGCCGATTACTTCGACCGGAATCGGCAGCGCATCCGGATCGGCATGCTCGTGTCGATGTGGGCCTCGACGCTGCTGTTGCCCTGGGCGGCGGTGGTGCACCTGCAGCTGAAGCGGGTCGAGGGTCGCTTCCCGGTGTTCGCGAACACCCAGTACGGCATGGGCGTGCTGCTGGTGGCCGAGTTCGTGTTCCTGATCCTGTTCTGGCAGACGACCGCGTTCCGGCCGGACCGGGAACCGGCGATCGTGCAGGCATTCAACGACCTGGCTTGGATCCCGTTCGTCGCCCTGACCTCGACGATCGTGTTCCAGGCGCTGATGATGTCGGTGGTGATGCTGCTCGACCGGTCGAGCCAACCGCTGTTCCCACGCTGGGCGGGTTACTTCAACCTGTGGGCCACGATCTGCCTCACCCCGGGCAGCCTGGTGCCCTTCTTCCACGACGGCCCACTGGCCTGGGACGGTCTCATCGCGCTCTACCTCCCTCTGGTCGCGTTCGCCTCCTGGGTGATCGTGAACTCGGTGCTGCTGTTGAAGGCGATCGACCGGCAGCGGTCCGAGGTGGGCGGGGCCGGTGGCATCGCCGACGACCCGGCATTCCGCAGCCTGGTCGAAGAGGTCGCCGCCCTGCGCGCCGAACGTGGGCACGCCTCGGCCGGAGCGCCGTGATGGTGATGACCGGGTCGTGGACCGGCAGCCTCAGCCCCCGCCTCCACCGCACCTTCGCGCTGATCGGGCCCGCGCTGGTCGTGATCTTCTTCGCGGGCTTCCTGCTCTCGGGCTTCTTCCCGCCGTCGGATCCCTCGGCGACGGCCCGGGGGATCGCCGACATGTACAGGGCGGACACGACCGCGATCCGCGTCGGGTGCGTGCTCATGTGCGTCGGACTCGCGCTGTTCGCGCCCTACGGCTGCCTGATAGCGATGTGCACCAAGCAGATCGAGAAGCGCTTCCCGCTGCTGACCTACGTCCAGCTGGTCGCGCTGGCCGCCTGCACCACGGTCGTGGTGCTCATCCCGCTCACCTGGGCGCTCGCCGCCTACCGGCCGGACGACGTCTCACCGGACGTGACGCGGATGCTGCACGACGCCGGCTGGTTCCTGTTCCTGTTCAGCTGGCCGCCGTTCAGCATCTGGATCGGCGCGGTGGGGGTGGCGGTCCTGCGCGACGGGCAGGCCGCCCCGCTGTTGCCACGCTGGTCGGGTTACCTCAGCCTGTGGACCGCCCTGCTGTTCGCCCCCGCCGCCCTGATGGCCTTCTTCAAGACCGGGCCGATGTCCTACAACGGTGTCATCGCGTTCTACATCCCCACGTTCATCTTCTTCGTCTGGGTGGCCGGGATGACCGTTGCGCTCCTGCGGATCGCGCCCGACCACGCGACTACCGGTAACGCTCCCCGAGCTGTTCCCACTCCCTCAGCCCCATGAGATCGAACAGGGCTCTCGGGCTGCTCGGGAGCATCGCGGCGGGGTCGAGCCCGCGCATCCCGGCCAGGGCCCGCAGCATCGCCTCGGCGGCCGGGGCGAGCGCCGCCCCGGGATGGATGGCGATGCGGTAACCCAGCTCGGCCAGCCGCTCGGCCGGAAGCTCCGGGGTCAGGCCACCCCACACCACGTTGATCAGCAGCGGACCGGGCACCTCGCGGGCGATCCGTTCGATCTCGGCCTCGTCGTGTGGTGCCTCGACGAACACCACGTCCGCGCCGGCCTGTGAGTACCGGATCCCTCGTTCGATGGCGGCGTCGACGCCCAGTGGTCCGCGCGCGTCGGTCCGGGCGATGACGACCAGCGACTCGTCCTGGCGGGCGTCGAGCGCGGCGTGCAGGGTGCGCAGGTAGTCCTCGACCGCCACGAGTTCCTTGTCGGGCAGGTGGCCGCACCGCTTCGGGAACGCCTGGTCCTCCAGGTGCAGCGCCGCGACCCCGGCGCGCTCGTACTCCCGGACCGTCCGCACCACGTTCAGCGGTGCCCCGTAACCGGTGTCGGCATCGGCGATGAGCGGGACGTCGCCGAGGATGCCGACGATCATCCGGGCCCTGTCCACCATCTCGGTCTGGGTGACCAGCCCGATGTCCGGTAGGCCGAAGCCGGACGCGGCGGTACCCGCGCCCGTCATGTAGGCCGCCTCGAAGCCGGTCCGGGCCACCAGGGACGCCGAGATCCCGTCGAACACCCCGGGAGCGGTGATCAGGCCCCGGCCGCCCAGCAGTTCCCGGAGCCGTAGTCGTGCTGTGGTCATTCCCCGATGGTCGCACCACCGGCGCCGGGACCGGTCACGCCGGGTTCGGGGGTCGACCCTTCGGGGTGAATCGGGCGGGCAAGGTGGGGATCCCGGCCATCTCGCCGCCGCCGAACACGTACTCGACCGCGCCCGGATCGACCAGCTCGATGTCGGGAAGCCGGCGCAGGAGCTCGGTGAGCAGGAGCCTCATCTCCATCCGGACGACCATCTGCCCCGGGCAGGCGTGCAGCCCGACGCCGAAGCTCAGGTGCCGCTCGGGACTCCTGGGCCGGTCCAGCCGGAACTCGTCGGGGTGCTCGAACACCTTCGGGTCGCGGTTCGCCGCCGCCCAGCACACCATCACCGACTCGTCCTCGGCGATGTCGGTGCCGGCGACGGTGACCGGGGCGGTCACCCGGCGGTAGAGCCCGAAGAACGGCGGGTGCAGCCGCAGCGCCTCCTCCACCGCGAGCGGGACCAGCGACGGGTCGGCGGCGAGCTTATCGCGAAGGTCCGGGCGCGAGAGCACCTCGTAGAACATGCTGCCGATGCCGGAGATGCTGGTGCCGTGGCCGGCGATGAGCACCGAGTTCATCGCCTGCCCGATCTCCAGGTCGGTCATCGGGCGCCCGTCCATTCGCCAGCGGGCGATCGTGCTCATCCCGTCCTCGGCCGGCCCGTCCTCCGAGGCGGGCTGGGCGCGGCGGCGGTGGACCTCCCCGATACCGAACGCCGCGAAGTCCATGAACGCCGCGGCGCCCTTCTCCGGGTCCTCGGCGGCGGCCATCACCGCGAGGGTGCGCTCACGGACCTCGGCGCGCTTGTCGCCGTCGAGGCCCAGCACGTGACACAGCACGGTCATCGGAACCTCCTCGGCGAACACCCTGATCAGGTCGCATGCACCGGCGGCCGCGATCGAGTCGATGATCCGGTTGATGTCGGCCCGGACCGGTTCCTCGATGCGCCGGGCGGTGGCGCCGTTGAACAGATAAGAGATCAGCTCGCGCCACTGCGTGTGCCGGGGCGGGTCGTACTCCAGCGGCGGGAACCCTGGGCGGTCCACCAGCGGCCGCATCACGCTCGGCTCGTGGGAGAACGTCTGCCAGTCACCGTGGACCCGCCGCACGTCGGCGTGGTCGAGCAACAGGTGGAACCCGCCGAGCCGGTCACTGTGCACCACCGGGCAGCCGGCCTCCCGGGCCTCCCGGAACAGCTCGACGCCCTCGCTGGGGGAGCAGTGGTAGCCGCTGTAGGCCGCGAACCGTTCTCGCAGGTCCATCAGGCCACCTCCGGGGTGAACCGGGCCCGTAGCTCCGGGATGGCGCAGCTCTCGCCGCCGGTGAAGGTGAAGCGGACGTCGTCGGGATCGACGATCTCGATGTCGGGCAACCGCCGCAGCAGCTCGGCCACCGCAACCCGCATCTCCATCTGGGCGGCAGACTGTCCCGGGCAGGCGTGGATGCCGTGGCCGAAGGACAGGTGACGGTTACGCCCGGGCCTGCGGTCGAGCCGGAACTCGCCCGGATCCGGGTAGACGGCCGGATCGCGGTTGGCGGCCGCCCAGCACAGCAGCACGTCCGACCCGGCCGGGATCGGGACCCCGGACAGCTCGACATCCGCCAGCGCACGCCGGTAGAAGCCGAAGAAGGGAGTGTGGATCCGCATCCCCTCGTCCACCGCGGCCGGGATGAGCGACGGGTCGGTGATGAGCCGGTCGCGGACGGCCGGGCGCGAGAGGATCTCCAGGAGCACACCGGCCAGGCCGTTCACACTCGTCTCGTGGCCCGCGACCAGCATCGAGGCCATCACGGGGCCGATCTCCATGGGGCCGACGGGCTTGCCGTCGATCTCGGCGTTCGCCAACCAGGTCAGGTAGTCGTCCTTCGGATCCTCCCGGCGGCTGAGCACCTCGGCCACGCCGAACTCCATGATCGCGCCCAGCGCCGCCGGGAACTCGTCGGGTTTGCTGAAGGTCGCCAGGAATCCGTTGGCCAGCTCGTGGAAGCGGTGGGCCTTGTCGCTGTCCGGGTCGATGCCGATCGCCATGCACAGCGCGTTGAGCGGGATCGGGCGGATGTACTCGGAGATCAGCTCGCACTCGCCGCGCGCGGCGAAGTCGTCGATCCGGGCCGCGATGTCGGCCCGTACCCCGGCCTCGATGCGCGCCGGGGTCCGGTTGTTGAAGGCCTCGGTGAACAGCCTCCGCCACGCGGTGTGCACCGGCGGGTGGTACTCCAGCGGCGGCAGCGGGGGCTTCTCCGAGAGCGGGCGCATGATGCTGGGCTCGGTGGAGAACTGCTGCCAGTTGGAGTGCACACCCTTGACGTCGTGGTAGCCGATCAGCAGGTAGTAGCCGCCGCGCTCCTCGCTGTAGGCCACCGGGCAGCCGCCGCGCGCGGAGTCGAACAGCGCGATGGCCTGTTCGGGTGTGGTCTGGTCGCTGTCGTAGTGCGCGAGACGGTATGCGAGGTCCGGACGCTCGTCGAGGCTGGTCATCGGTGGGCTCTCTCCTTGCGCTGACGGAGGATCTCGTCGCCGGCCAGGCGCCCGGGTAGTCCGGACATGCCGGGGGTGGGGTGGGACCCACCGCTGCCCAGGTAGAAACCGTCGACCGGGGTGCGGTACCCGCTCAGGCCCCGGGCCGGGCGCATGGGGCCCAGCCGGAACAGCGACAGGTCGACGTGCCAGAGGCTTCCACCACTGACCCGGAAGCGGCGGGCCATGTCGGGAGGGGAGTCGACGGCTCTACCGATCTCGAACTCGCCGATGCCGTCGATGAACCGCGCGGCCCTGGCCACCGCGTGGTCGCCGGCCTCGGTGCGCAGCGTCTCCCACGGCTGCTGGGGGTGCAGCGGCATCGGGTGGGCGTAGAGCCACAGGGTGTCCTGGTCTTCGGGGGCCTGTGACGGATCCGGGCCGGTCGGGATCGCCGCGTAGAGGTTCGTGACCTCGGGCAGCCGGCCCGACGCAGCGGCGGTCTCGGCGGAGATCGCGTTCTCCAGCGTGCCCATGTAGAGACCGGGCAGACGCAGGTCGATCCCGTCACCGCGTCGCCGCTCGAACCGGTCCAGGCTCAGCCGCCCGGACAGCGCGACGTCGACCCGGACGGTGGCGAGGTTGGCGGCCAACGTCGGTATCCGGGCCGCCCGGGCTTCCAGCTTCGGCTCCAGCGATCCGGTGGGCAGCAGCGACAGCAGCGCGGTGCGGGGGTCGCAGGTGGCCAGGACGGCCGTACCTGCCTGGACCTGCTCACCACCGGCCAACCGCACGCCGGTGGCCCGACCACCGCTGACGAGCACCTGCTCCACCGGGCTGCCGCACCGGATGGTGCCGCCCGACTTCTCCAGTGCCGAGGCGAGCGCGTCGGGGAAGGCCTGGGTGCCGCCGATCGGTCGGCTCACGCCGTAGCGCAGGTACCACCCCAGGGCGAGCAGCACGATGCTGCTTCCGTCGGCCAGCACCGGGCCGAACGCCGAGCACAGCGAGCCGAGAGCACCGCGGACCACGGGGTGGCGGAAGCGTTCGGCGATGGTCTCCACACATGACCCCATGAGCAGCGTCACCACGTCGCGGACCTCGCGGCGGTGTTGGACCACCGCCTTGGCCAGCCCGGTCAGAGCCGTGCGCCCCGGCCGGGTCGGGTGGGCCGTCAGCAAGGGGCCACCGAGCGAGATCAGGGCGTCGAGGGTGCGGGCCAGGTCGAGATAGGCGCGCGCGTCGTCCCGGGAGAACCGCTCGATCTCCGCCGCCGTGCGCCGCGGGTCCCGCCAGAACGCCAGCGAGAGGTCGTCCTCGTCGTGCAGGTACATCCAGATCGGGTCCAGCCACACCTCGCGGTAGCCGAAGTCGGCCAGCCCCAGGTCGGCCACGACGTCGGTGGCATGGATGAACGTGGCGTCCAGGGCCCCGACGTTCATCAGGTGTTCCGGGGCACCGGGCACGGTGGCCTCGGTGGCGGTCATCCCGCCGACCCGGTCGGCCGCCTCCACCACGGTCACGTCCAGCCCCGCGCGGGCCAGGTAGCAGGCCGCCGTGAGCCCGTTGTGGCCCGCGCCGATCACGATCACGTCAGGCATCGGGGCGCTCCTGTCCGGGGTGTGTTTTGCTAACCGCGTGGCAGCTCCCGAGACCCCGACGCGCCAGGCGCGTGCGCAGGCCACCCGGCGCCGGCTGCTCGAGGTCGCCGTGAGCCAGTTCGCCGTTCGTGCCTACAACGACGTCGCGGTCAGCGACATCACCGAGCAGGCCGGGGTCGCGCACGGGCTGCTCTTCCACCACTTCGGCAGCAAGCGCGGCCTGTACCTGGAGGCGGTGCGGGAGATCTCGCACCGGCTCTTCGACGTGTCGCCGACCGACCGGAGCGCCCCACCGGGCACGCAGCTGCGCGACATCCTGCGCCAGCACTTCACCCGGGTGGCCGAGAACGAGGACCTGCTCCTTGGCTACGTTCGCGGATCGGTGGCGATGTCCGCGGACCCGGAGGCCTGGGACGTGCTGGAGCGGTTCCGCTTGCGGATGGTCGAGTGGGTGTGCGGTGCCGCGGGCATCGATCCGGGCTCGGCGGCCATGCGGCTGATGCTGCGCACCGCCGGCGACGCGCTCGATCAGCTGAGCGTCCGGTGGTTGCAGCAGGGTCGGCAGTTCGAGATCGAGCGGCTGGTCGAGGCGATGGTGCACGTCGTCACCGGTTCCCTCGCGGCGGCGCAGAGCCTCGACCCGACGCTGGACACCGCCCCCGGCATCGAGGTGCTGTCCCGGCCCTGAGACGGGTCACCGCCGGGACTGGAGGTCGGCGAGCCCGGTCTCCATGTCGACCGGGAACGACAGGTGCTCGTGCACGATCCGCCAGCGGCCGTCGATCCGTCGCATGCCGTTCGTGGCCCGGAACCGGAACGAGAAGTCCCGGCCCTCCGAGTCGACGCCGGTGAAGGTCTGGATCATCGAGACGAACGCGGTGTCGCCCTCCCCGTGCACGACGAAGTCGCTGAACTCGATCTTCTGTTCCCCGTAGAACGGGGCGACCTGCTTCATGTAGTCGAAGAACGCCGGACCGTCGAGCTCGCCGTGCTGCAGGTCGAAGTGCCGCAGGTCGTCGGGCTCGTTGTAGTACCGCTTGCCGATCTCCCAGTTGCCCCGCGAGAACTCTCGGCCGATCGTGGCGGCCCACTCCTGCTGGAAGGCGATGACCTCGTCGATCAGTCTCGGGTCGGTGGTGTTGGGCATGATCGCTCCCTAACGATTGCGTCGACCGGCGATTCAGGCTCTGTTGATGCTTCGGCGGGTGGGCCGGCCTCAGGTCCCGAAGCGGGCCCTGGCCAGCTCACGCTTGGAGAACTCGATGAAGAAGACGAACCCGCTGTGGCTGCGCAGGGTCGACATGTCCCGCCAGATCCGTTCCATCCGGCTGCCGGCCAGCACCGATCCGGAGCCGGCGACCCGGAAGAACACGTCGTGGGTGGCCTCCCAGCACAGGTCCAGCACCTCGCGGCTCATCGCCACCAGCCGCATGTCCTGGTAGCGGTCGAAGGCGCCGCGTGCGGCGATGTCCATCCACTCGCTCGCGCAGCTGGTCATCAGGGCTTCGGCGGCGATGACCTTGCCCGCGCCGATGCCGTACCAGCGCTGGAAGTCGGCGTCCTCGGTCCGAGGCACGATGGGCGGGAACGAGGTGGTCTTGGCCATCACGTCCTCGAACGCGGCCAGTCCGTTCTTCGCGATCCCGGTGCACACGGCGGCGGCCTCGAGCAGGAAGAAGCTGTAGGAGCTGCCGGCGTAGAGCGGGTTGCCGTGGAGTTCCAGGCCGGGGGTGCCGCCGGCGACGTCCATCTCCATCAGCGAGGTCCCGGGCATCACGAACCGGTCGGGGATCACGGCGTTCTCGAAACGGACGGTGTGGGAGCCGCTGCCCTTCATCCCCAGCTGCGCACCCCAGTCGTCCAGGCGGGTCCACTGGCTGCGGGGGGCGATGAACAGCATCGAAGCCGGCGAACCGTCCGGTGCCGGTTCGGGCGACAGCGTGTGGCCCATGTAGTAGTTGCCGTACGGAGAGCCCGAGGCGTAGGGGAAGTCACCGGTCAGGTTCCAGTCCCCGTCCGGGCGCCTCTCGATCACGCCGCTGGGTCGGATCGTGGTCGGGCAGATGAAGTCGCTCTCGGCGAACAGCTCCGCCTGGACGTGCTCGGGGAAGAACGACGCCGCGGTCAGCGCGTGTGAGGTGCCCAGACACAGCTGCCAGCCGGTGGACGGGCAGCCCGAGGCGATGGTCATGGCCACCTTGAGGAAGGTGTCGATCCCGAACTCCAGCCCGCCGTACCGCTTCGGGGTCAGGATCCGGTAGAAGCCGGCCTCCCTGAACAGCTCGTGGGTCTGCTGTGAGTAGAACGTGCGTGCCTCGACATCGGCCTGTTGGGCCACCAGGGTCGGCGCGATCTCCTGGGCGCGGGCCACCAGCTCGTCCGGAGTGAGTTGGGCGAACGACGTCCGTGCTGGGGGCGGGACGGTTGCGGTGACCGACATGGCGGCGTCTCCCGGTTCGGCGTCGGATCGAGCAGGCGTGACCCACGTTACGAGTTCGCTGACTACGAGTCAACGACTTGGAGTCGATACGTGCGGCCGGATCGGACGCCCGACCCGGCCCGCGGATCTAGAGCGCCGGGGGCTCGTCCGAGATGGGCCGATCGGGACCCGCCGGGTCCGCCAACAGCCGCTGGCCCTTGACCAGCCAGGACGCTCCGAACGCCCAGCAGGCCACCGTCTCGCAGAAGAACAGCAGGTGCAGCCGGCTGGATGTCTCCCGCCCCAGGGCGAGGGGGCCGAGCGCGGCCACCAGCAGTGCGCAGACGATCGTCACCCCCGCCACCCGGTACACGCGGTTGCGGGCCTGCTTGCGCGGCCGCCCGGCCGCGTCGCCGCGGGTGAAGTAGAACAACGAGAGCGCGGCCAGGGTGGCGAAGAACGACACCGCGCAGGCCACGTGGATCGTGGCCAGGCTGAACAGGCTCCGGGGCAGGTCCTCCTTGGTGGTCGGGAACAGCGCCACCCCGATGGCGAAGGTTCCCGACGCGCTGGTGAGCCACTTGTCCGGCTTGCGGTAGTCGTAGAACCACAGGAAGACGCCGATGACCCACAGGATGCCGACGAAGACGTCGCCGGCGAGGGGGACGTAGTAGTACGCGCTGATGGAGCCGAGGAACTCGTGGGGCGGCAGCGCGATACCGACCGCGAACACCGCCACCGGCAGCACCAGGCCGAAGTAGCCGACCGCCCTGCGTAGTGCGAGGTAGGACAGCACGAGGGCGGTCTCGTCGGGTGCCTGCGGGTCGGACCCGGAGCCCGCTGGCGACAGCGACCCCGGTGACGGCTCGAGCGTGGACATCCGTCCATCGAAGACCACCGGTCGGTGCGCCGCAGCGGGGGAGCGCACCGGGACGGGGGCGCCACGCCGAGGAGTGAGTGGGCTTGACCGCCGCGTCGGGCACCTGTTTCGTTCCACCGATGAGCACGACGTTGCCGCCCGGCCAACGACTCCATCCAGACCACCCCCGCTTCGGCCTGCCCTGGTATGCGCATCGCGCTCCGCACGAGGTGCCCGAGCTGTCCCTCGAGCTGGTCGGGCCGGACGGTGCCCGTGCGGTCGTCGGCGAGGCGGACCTCGCCGGTCTGCGGACGCACCAGCAGGTGTCGGACTTCCACTGCGTGACCACCTGGTCGCGGCGGGACCTGCGCTGGTCGGGCGTGTCGTTCAAGGTCTTCTACGACGAGGTGATCCGGCCCCGGGTGGACCCGGACGGCGTCGCGCGTTTCCTGGTGTTCGAGGGCGTCGACGGGTACGCGGACGAGTCGCTACTGGACGACCTGCTGGCCGATGACGTCATGTTCGCGACCGCGCTCGACGGCGAGGCGCTGAAGATCAGCCATGGTGGGCCGCTGCGTCTGGTCGCTCCGGAGCACTACGGGTACAAGAGCGTGAAGCACCTGACCCGCATCGAGCTGCGCCGGTCCACTCGCCGGCGGTTGCCGTGGTCCTCACACCATCCGCGAGGTCGGGTGGCTTTCGAGGAGCGGTTCATGGGTCTCCCGGGTCGCCTGATCGGCGGGTTCTACCGCTCGCTGGTGCTGCCTCCGACCCTGTGGTGGTACCGGCGCCACCCGCGCGGCTGACGTGGGTCGCACCGTCGCGACCACGCCGCGGGATGCCCACGTGCTGGTCACCGGGGCGTCGCATGGACTCGGCCGGGTGCTGGCGGGTGAGCCGGCCGGCTACCCCGGATGCGCGAGCGCCCCAGGGGGCACATCGTGAACGTCGCCTCGCTCGGCGGCCCGACCTCACCGCGTACGGCGCGTCCGAGGCCGGGCCGGCCCATCTGACCGAGACTCCGCGCACGGAGCTCCGGGGTGTCGCTGCCCAACGCCCACCCGGCCACGACGCCCCGGGACCGTCGGTGGGTTGAGGTTCCCGCGGGCCGGTGAGCGACAGCCGTCGGCCGACGCACCGCGCACCTGCTTTCGTCGATCTCGAGACATCTCTCGGTATTCGATCAATCCTGGTGTTGACGGCTGGAACGAACACAATGTACGGTCGGCTAGCGGATCGGGTCTAGACCCGTGACCGTACACAGTGTAGGTCTGGAGAAAAGGCAGAGGTGGCAACGGTTTGACGTGCACATATGTCACCGCAGGCCGCTCCGAAAGCTGCCCAGAACAGATCTCGCTCACCACTTCCCGATCATTCATCACGGTTATGTGGATCGACGCTGATCTCCCTTTTCCGTCGGTCACCGGCGTGGTCGAGGCGGGGGTGCGGCCCTGATGGCCGCACGCACGACCCCGGCTCCGGTCGAGGCCCGCGAGCAGATCGTGCTCGCCACCGAACGGCTGCTCGAGGACACCCCGCTCGCCGAGCTCAACGTGGCCCGGATCCTGGTCGAGGCCGGCGTCGCCCGCACCACGTTCTACGTGTACTTCACGTCCAAGTACGGCCCGGTGGCCGCGCTGCTCGAGCGGGTGATGAACCAGATCTACGACGTCATGGAGGCCTTCACCGCCCGCTCGGGTGTCGAGGAGAGCAGCGGCCAGCCGGTGCTGGAGAAGAGCCTCGCGGGTGCGGTCGAGCTCTTCCGCGACCACCGGATGGTACTGCGGGCCACCGTCGCGCACTGGCACGAGGTCCCCGAGCTCCGCACCCTGTGGCTGAACATCATCGAGCGCTTCACCGACGCGTTCGCCGCCGAGATCGACCGTGAGCGGGCCGCCGGCCACGCACCGCCTGGGCTGCCCAGCCGGGAGCTGGCCGCCGCGCTCTGCTGGGGGTCGGAGCGCTGCATGTACGTGGCCGGGCTCGGCGTCGACGACGACCTGCCGAACGAGGACGAGGCCATGCGCGCGTTGCAGGCGTTCTGGCGTGGCGCCGTCTACGGGCCCGGGGCCTGAGCGCCGGATCCACGAACACGACCACCACCCCGCACCCGTTCCCCGTTCCCGAAGGAGGGCACGTGATCACCACTCCAGAGCAGATGACCGCCGGCTGGTTCGAATCGGTGCTGGCCGGCGCCGGCGTCCTGGACGGCGCGGGCGTCACCGCCGTCGAACTCGAGCCGGTGGGAGGTGGGGTGATCGCCCGGATGGTGCGGGCCACGCTGACCTACTCCGGTGACGCCCCGGCCGCGCCCGCCTCGTTGATCGTCAAGTACCCGACCGACGATCCGGGCAGCCTCGGTGTGGCCCAGGCGATGGGCCTGTACGAGCAGGAGGTCCGGTTCTACCAGGACATCGCCCCGCTGGTCCCGGACATGAGCATCCCGGAGTGCTACCTGGCCGAGATCGAGGACGGGGCCCGGTTCACCCTGGTGCTGGAGGACTTCGGGGGCCGCACCAAGCCCGGGGACGCGTTCACCGAGAGCTCGCTGCGGGAGTGCGCCGACGTGCTCGACCAGCTGGTCAGGTTCCAGGCTCCACTGTGGAACTCCTCGGCGGTGACCGAGCTTGACTGGCTGGCCGACCCGAGCCGGACCCACGGTGTGTTCGACCTGCTCTCCCAGGGCCTGCCGCCGCTGATCGCGCGCTTCGGTGAGGGGCTGTCCGACGAGCACGTGGAGCTGTTCGAGGCGGTGCTGCCGCACGCCGGGCAGTGGGCGCGCAGCTGGAAGGCCCCGACCGTGGTGCAGCACGGCGACTTCCGCAACGACAACACCCTGCTCGGCACCACCCCGGGGACCCCGCCGGTCACGGTCATCGACTTCCAGACCGTCCGGCTGGCCCCGCCGGGCCTGGACCCGGCCCACTTCCTGTGCTCCGCGCTGACCACCCCGACCCGCCGGGAGGCCGAGCGCCAGCTGATCGCCGACTACCACTCGAAGCTGGTGGCGGCCGGGGTCGAGGACTTCTCCGAGGAGGAGGCCTGGAACTCCTACCGGGAGGGAGCGCTGTACGCGGTGTTCCTGTTCGCCGGGATGGCCGCCCAGGTCGAGTCGACCGAACGCGGCGACCGGCTGATCGTCGAGCAACTGGGCCGCTACGCCGACATGGCGATCGATCTCGAGTCGGCGAAGGTCGCGGGGCTGGCATGACCGGAACGAACGCACGACAGAGAGGCATCGCATGACCGACCAGATCCAGGCCGAAGAGCAGCCGGCCCAGCAGGAACAGGCACAGCCCTCGATGATGGACGTGCTGGTCGGTACCTGGGATACGTTCGAGCTGTTCGAGCAGGTCCGTGAGCACATGCCGGTGCTGCATGTTGCGGAGCTGGACTCCTGGGTGCTGTCCCGCTACGAGGACATCGCGCCGATCCTGAACGACCCGGAGCGGTTCGGCTGCATGCCGCCGGACATGGTCGGCGAGGTGCCCGACGAGGTGAAGGGCGCGCTGCCGCACGGCTACGCCCCGTGGCAGCCGGCGCTGGTCAACCAGGACCCGCCGGAGCACACCCGGGTCCGCCGGCTCTCCCAGAAGCCGCTCACACCGAAGTCGGTCGCCGCCCGCGAGGCCGAGATCCAGAGCGTGGCCGACGGCCTGATCGACCGGTTCGCCGACAAGGGCCGCGCCGACCTGGCCGGCGAGTTCGCCACCCAGATGCCGGTCGGGGTGCTCGGTCACCTGCTCGGGGTTCCGGACGCCGACCACCAGAAGTTCGACGACTGGACCCTGGGGATCACCGAGCTCTTCATCCCCTCCATCACCGAGGAGCGCCGGCTGGAGCTGGCCCGGGAGCAGGTCCACTTCACGAACTACATCCTGGACGTGATCCACG
>Ga0310811_10007601_pt1 | contig 13901 bp, 15 predicted proteins | sample YCmetagenome_FD_207642 | JGI IMG/M metagenome (GOLD analysis project Ga0310811, IMG submission 207642) | Soil microbial communities from experimental microcosm in Duke University, North Carolina, United States - YC | ecosystem: Engineered > Artificial ecosystem > Soil microcosm > Unclassified ... | reverse complement strand
CGCGAAGAGCTCGGGCTCGACATCGCCGGGCCGGACGTCGTGGTCATCGGCGACACCCCGGCCGACATCCACTGCGGCCGAGGAATCGGGGCGCGAGCGATCGGTGTTGCAACCGGCCATTATTCAGTCGATGAGCTGTCGCAGCATGAGCCTGCGGCGGTATTCGCAGATCTGTCGGATACAAGCAACGTCGTGGCCGCGATTCTCTCGACCCACAGGTTCGTCGCGTAACTTTCGCCAATGATTGATCGTTCCCGCGGAGCAGTCGTCGTCAGTGCGATGCGCATCGGCCGAGCCGATCTCGGCCAGGGCAGCGCCATCGTCGATGAGGATGTGCTAACGATCGTGATTCGCGGTCCTTCAGGCGACCGTCCTATTCGCGTTCCACTGGCGATGGTCGATGGTGCGGCGCTGTCCAAAGGCACCGACGAGATTACCGTGGCGCTCCGAGACGGAACGCGCATCGTGCTCGCATCGCCCGGGTCCAATCAGCTACGCGACGATCTCCTCTCTCGATGTCGCGCGCTGCCCGAGCTCACGCGTGCGCTCCGCACGCTCGGCTCGCGTCGCGGACAGAGTGGACGATCGACCTCCCCAGCGGAGCAGCAGCGCTTTTTCGCGCCGCTCTTGCAGGCCCGCCGAGCGGCGGCCGCGGCAACGACGCCGGCCAGCGTGATCGGCGCCTTCGATGCAAAGGCGCTCGCGACTGCCTACAGCAAGACCCTCGGCGAATTCGCCAAGGAGCGGTTTGCCGAAGTCGGGCCGTCGCGCCGGGCACTGGATGCGGAGCTGAGCGACGTTGCGGAGCCGCTCATGGACGCGCTTCAGGCGCTGGGAGAGGCTGCGACGACGGCCGGCGGATCGTTGGACGACCTGCGACTCTGGCGCGCGTGGTCCGGACAGCTCCGCACCGCGTTCGAGGTCGCGGACCGTGTCTGGCTGTCGCTCGACGTCGCGCTCGATGCGGGCCCGGTGCGAACGTGATCCTGGGCGTCGGGGTCGACGCGGTCGATATCGCCCGCGTCGAGCGCATGTTCGCCAAGCGTCGCGACCAGATGCTCAAGCGCCTGTTCACCGACGACGAGCTTGCCTTCCTCACGTCGAAGGCGTTTCCAGCCCAGCACGTTGCAGCCCGGCTTGCGGCCAAAGAGGCGGCGTACAAGGCCCTCTCGGGGAACGATCTCGCCCGGGGAATCGGCTGGCGCGAGATCGAGGTGTTCTCGCAGCCCGACGGTTCGCCGAAGCTACGGCTCCACGGCCGTGCCGCGACGCGTTTCGAGGAGCTCTCGGCGGCGACGATTCACATCTCGCTCACGCACAGCAACGCCACTGCGGTCGCGGTCGTAATCGTCGAGCGCTGACGAACTTGCGCGGGCGGGCTATACGGGTCTGCGCAATCCCGATATATTCCCTCGGCAATGAGCCTCCGAACCAGCCTGTGCCGCGCCGTCGCGGTGCTCGCCGTCGTTGGACTGCCGCGGTTCGTCGCGGCGCAGGAGCAGCATCCTGTCCAACGCGTCGCGAACATCGTCAGCGTGGCCGTCGAAGAATACGGCAAGGGCATCGATAAACAGGGCCGACTGATCTCCGCGAGCGAATATCAGGAGGCAGTCGACTTCTTGAAGGACGCGCGTAACGCGGCGTCACGGTTGCCGCGCGAGCGCGCCGTTCCAGCCGGCGCGTTGCTCGATTCGATCATCGCAGCGGTCGACGCCAAGAAGCCGCCGGAACTGCTCGATGCACTGAACCGGCGATTGGCCGGGGTGTTGGGTAGCGAAGCGGCCCTCGAGCTTCCGACCAAGGCGCTGGATGTGGCCGAAGGGCAGAAGCTCTATCAGGAGAATTGCGCGTCGTGTCACGGCGCCTTGGGACTGGGCGACGGTCCGGCCGCCGCATCGCTCAACCCGAAGCCGCCGGCGATCGGAAGCGGCAAGCAAATGGCTGGCGTCACGCCGGCAATGATCTATCGAAAGACGACGGTCGGCGTGACCGGGACCGCGATGCCGGCCTTCGCATCGAAGCTCACGCCGGAGCAGCGCTGGAACGTCGTGATGTACCTCGGCACTCTGCACCACGCGCCGCAGCAGGTCGCCGAAGGCGAGGGTCTCTATTTCCAGAATTGCACCTCCTGTCATGGCGTTGCCGGTGTTGGCAACGGTGCCGTTTCGCGCGTGCTGAGCTCTCTCCCGCCGGAGCTTGCGTCGTTCGCGTGGCAGGTGGAGCGCAGCGACTCGCAGATGGTCGCGGCGATTCGCGACGGCAAGCCGTCGACACCGATGCCGGCGACGCAACTCACACAGACCCAAGCGGCGAGCCTGGTCGCGTATCTGCGCACCATGCCGATGCGTCCGCGAAGCTTTGCCGACGCGCCGGCGCAGGACAGCGGTTCAGCGAACGCCGCCGCGCGCAACTCGCTCGCTCTGCTCGAGCAGTCGCTCACCGCGATGCGGAGTGGTCAGCGCTCCGATGCGGGCGAGCACGCTCTCGACGCCTACCTCGAGTTCGAGCCGATCGAGACGCCGGCGCGGGCACGCAATCCAGGCGTCGTGTCGTCGATGGAGCGTCTGTACACGGAATTCAAGGTCGCGGTCCAGGAGAACGACCTCCGCGGCGCCACGCGCGCGCGCGACGCGATCGAAGCGAGCATGCCGAAGGTTCTCGCCCTCACCACGCCTGCCGGCAGCGGGTGGGAGGCGTTCCTTCAGAGTTTCCTCATCATCCTCCGTGAGGGATTCGAAGCGATCCTCGTCATCGGCGCCGTCGTGGCGTTCCTCCTCAAGACGGGCCACCGCGAGCGCCTCAAATCCATCTGGATGGGCATCGGGCTCGCTCTGCTTGCCAGCGGCCTGACGGCCGTCGCGCTGCGGACGGCGCTCAAGGCGATCCCGGCCAGCGGTGAGATCATCGAGGGCCTGACGCTCCTCATCGCCGTCGCGGTGCTGTTCTCGGTGAGCTACTGGCTCATCTCGCGTGTCGAAGCGGCGAAGTGGCAGCAGTTCATTCGCGAGAAGGTCACGACGGCGCTCGATCACGGCGGTGGTCGCGCGCTCGCCTTCGTGGCGTTTCTCGCCGTCTATCGCGAGGGCGCGGAGACCGCGCTCTTCTATCAGGCGCTGTTCAGCGAGGGCGCGCACGTCGTCCTGCCGATCAGCCTCGGCATCGTTGCCGGTTTCGCGGCGCTCGCCGTCGTCTTCACGCTGTTCTACCGGTACGGCGTGCGGATTCCGCTCCGTCCCTTCTTCAGCGTGACGAGCGTGCTGCTGTACTACATGGCGTTCGTGTTCATCGGCACCGGTTTCCGTGAGCTGCAGGAAGGCAACTTCGTGCCGATCACGCCCATCCCCGGTCTGCCCACCGTCGAGGCACTCGGCTTCTATCCGACGTGGCAAACGGTGCTCGCGCAGTTCGTGCTGCTCGCGCTGTTCGTGTTCGCCGTGGCCAAGACGTTCTGGCCGAAGCGCTCGGTGACCCTGCCGACCGTGATCGCGGAGCCCGCGGCGCCCAGCGTCCCCGTGCCGCAACTGCAGCAGCTGCAATCGGAGAACGCCGAGTTGGAGGCGCGTCTTGCGATGCTGGAATCGGACAACGCCGAGCTGAGAGCGCGTTTGCTGGCGATCGAAGCGACCCTCGGACGGCCGACGCCCACGGAGAGCTCGCACAGCGGGAGGTAGGCGCTAGTTTGCACGCATGAGCGTCGACGCGCTGTTCGCCTCGCCGTGGGGCGCGTTACTGATTTTCTGCCTCCGGATCGTCGACGTGTCGTGCGACACGATGCGCGTGATCTTCGCCATCCGCGGCAAGCGCGTGATCGCCGCCGCCCTCGGATTCATCCAGGCCCTCGTCTGGATCTTCGCCGTCGGCAATGCCGTGAAACATCTCGACAGCGTGCTCCACGTGCTCGGTTACTCGGCCGGCTACGCCATGGGCACGTACGTCGGAGTCACGCTCGAGCAGATGATCGCCTACGGCGTGGCGACGATCCGCATCGTCAGCAAGCACGCGGGCGTCGAGATCGCGGAAGCACTCCGCGAGCATGGCCATGGCGTGACGGAGTTTCCCGGATTCGGTCGCGACGGATCGGTCGAGATCCTCAATTCCGTGGTCCAACGCCGGCACATAGAAGACGTGCTTCGATTGGTGGCGGAGCACGACAAGGCCGCGTTCGTGACAGTCGAAGAGCCGAAAGTATTGCGAGGCGGAATTGTCGCCGCCACCGATTGGCGACTCGCCGGACCGTTCACGCGATGGATGAAGGGCCGGCAGCGCGCGTAAGTCGTTTGTCCTGCATCAGCGCAGGCCGATCTCCGCACACCTCACGCTCGCCGCACTCGGCACTCCGTACGCCTCACGTTACGCTGCCGCCGGCGCGCGAATTCCGGGGCGGTTCGGTCCCGGGTTCCGCCGCGCAGCCATCACAGTAAGTCCGACGGCGATCATGCCCAGCGCGATGACCTGAGCCATGCTCAGACCCATCGTCCACGCGAGTCGGTCGTCCTTGGCGCGGAAGAACTCGACGATGAAGCGCTCGAGGCCCGCGAGCACCGCCCAAACGCCGAACAACCAGCCCTCGGCGTGGTCGTGATCGCGCAGGCGCCAGAGAATGCCGAACATGATCATTCCCATCGCCGTCTCGAAGAGCTGCGTCGGATAGACCGACACGACGTCGTTCGGGTTGGTTCCGGCCGGGAACGTCAGATGGAAGGTGTTCTGCATCTCGGCGACCGTCGACGGCGGTGCGCCCTGCGGGAACGCGACGGCGAGCGGGCCGCTGTACGGTTTGCCGTAGTCATCGCCAACGGCCCAGCACCCCGTGCGGCCTACCGCGTATCCCGCGGCAATGGCAATACCCGCGACGTCGGCGAACCGTGCGAATGAGAGCTTCTTGTGTCTGATCGTGAGGAAACACAACAGCACCGATCCCATAAATCCGCCCCAGAACACGAAACCGCTACGGGTCCAGAGGTCGCGAATGTTGTGGGTTATGACAATGACGTAGTAGAGCTTGCCACCCAGCATCGTGCCGAGCAGGGCGGCGAACAGGATGTCGCCGACCGCCGCGGTTTCGAGGTCGTGGCCACGGCGCGCCAATTCTCGCTCGCAAACGATCTGGGAGATGAGAAATGCGAGCAGGACGGCGATGCCGAAACCGGTGAGCTGGTATCCGAAGACGCCGAACTGAAATGGGTGATGGACGATGGGCGACGAAGCGAGCGTCATGCGGCGACGAGTCCTGGGATGACCTGCGTGGCGAACGCGTTGAGATCGAGCGGCGATCGCTCGCCACGTTCGAGGTGAAAAAGTCCGGCCCGTGCAATCATGGCCGCATTGTCGGTCGCGAGACGCGCCGAGGGGGCAAATATCTCGACCCCGCGCGGCGCCAATCGTTCCCGCATCGCGGAGGCGAGCGTCGCATTGCACGCCACACCTCCGCCCAGCACGACCCGGCTGCGACGGTACTGGCGCACAGCGCGCGCCGTTTTCTCGACCAGCGTGTCGATGAGTGCGTCCTGAAATGCGCGCGCGATGGCGCCCCGCTGCGAGTCGAGGTCGGGGCCGGCGTTCTTCACGGCGTTGAGCGCTGCGGTCTTGAGCCCGCTGAATGAGACATCGTAGAAGTCCGGATCGGTCGGTGTCTGGTCGCGCCGAAGCATGGGTCGCGAGAAGCGTAACGGACCGCATTCGCTGACGTTCGCCAGTCGCTCGACGTGCGGGCCTCCAGGATACGGCAGGCCGAGCAGCTTGGCAACTTTGTCGAACGCCTCACCGGCCGCGTCGTCGCGTGTGCGTCCGAGAACGCGGTACCGACCCCACGCCTCGACGTCGAGCAGCAGCGTATGCCCGCCCGACACCAGCAACGCGGTGAACGGCGGCACGGCGTTGCCATGTTCGAGCGCGGTCGCGAACAGGTGTCCCTCCATGTGGTGCACACCGATCGCCGGAATCTTGCGCGCGAACGCGAGAGCTTTTGCGTAGCTCACGCCCACCAGCAGCGCGCCAACGAGTCCCGGTGCGTTCGTCACGGCGATGGCGTCGATCGGCGAACCACCCGCGTCGGCGATTGCGCGCTCCACGACGGGCACGATCGCGGTGAGATGCGCGCGCGATGCAATCTCCGGCACGACACCGCCGAAGATCCGATGTACATCCTGCGACAGAATCACCAGTGATTCGAGCGACACATCGTCGCCCGTTCCCGACAGCACGGCGGCCGACGTTTCGTCGCACGAGGTCTCGATGCCGAGGACGCGCATCAGCGGTGCGACGCGAGCGTGATGAGCACTTTCACCTGCGACGGCCGCAGTCGGACTCCGGCGCCCAGGCCAGCAGTGTCCAGCTCCACCAGATGCGGCAGCGAGTCCGGGAAGGGGATGGTCGTTCTGCTCGTTCTGACGTATGCGACGCGTCCGACGAGATGGCGCGGTCCGGTCACTTCCACCATGAGTGGATCGATGCGCAGCGAGAGCGCGCCTGGCGGTGGTCCGTTCGTGGTCGAGACGTCGATGGCCGAGCGTACCGGGACCTTACGCGTCCACGTCGACTCGAAGCGGAGCGTGACGCTGCGCGGCTCGATCTCGCGCACGACTGCGTCGACACCTTCGGGAAGAACCACGTCACTCGGGCGAAGGTCGATCACGAGCGTATCGGGCGCGTCGGAGCTGATCTGTCGATGGATCGTCGGCAGGTTCGCATTCAGTCTGATGAGCTCCCTGGGCGAGCCGGCGACGATCGCCTGGATCTGCGGCAACGGATCGCGCAGCACGAGGGAGCTGTCGAGCGTCGGAATCAGGCGCACCGGCACGAGCTCAATCTGCGGTTCCTTGACGTTTTCCATGAACCACAGCCCGAGCGCGAGGAACAGCGCGAGGGCCTTCAACGGAACCTGCTCCGTGAACGCGGCGACGAGGCGACGCTGCAGCGAGCTCGGTGCGCGCGGCGCAGATTGACCGGGCATCGTCTCGGCTAGCGATCGCCGATGACGGCGGATCGCGGCGTTGCGAGTCCAAGCAATTGCGCGATGAGCGCGCGATTGCCGATCGAGGTCCAGTTGTCGGGGCCGATCCACTTCTTCCGGATCGTTCCCTCCGGCCCGATCACGAACGTCTCGGGGTAGCCCGTCGTCTGATACGCTTTCTCGATCGTGTGCGTCGGATCGTGCAGAATCTCGAACGTGATGCCGAGATTTTTCGCGTAGGTGCGAATCGAATCGTCCGTCACGCTCGGGTCGATCTCAACCGCCACGATCTTCAGGCCGCTGTCGCCATACGCTTTGTGAAGCGCCTCCAGGCTCGGCATCTCGATCTTGCACGGTTCACAGTACGTCGCCCAGATGTTCAACAGCACGACCTTGCCCTTGAAGTCGGAGCTGGCTCGGTACTGGTTCGACTCGATCTTCTTGGCGCGGAACTCCGGTGCCGTCGACCCGATCGTGACCGGAAACAGCTCGTCCTTCATGAAGTGCGACGCCACTCCGAGCGCGACGGCGAGCACCGCGACGACGACGCCAACGACGGCCCACTGCTGACGCCCCGTCATACGGACACCGTACACCGCGAGCGGAGCGCGCCGATCTCGGCCTGCGGATCCTTCGCCGTGAAGATTGCGTTGCCGGCGACGAATGCGTCGGCGCCAGCCGACCAGACGTCGTGAATCGTATCGCGATTGATGCCACCGTCGACTTCGATCAATGCGTTGCTTCCTTCTTCATCGAGCATGAGACGCGCGCGCCGGATTTTGTCGACGGAATAGGGAATGAAGCGCTGTCCGCCGAAGCCGGGGTTCACCGACATGATGAGCAGCAGATCGACCTCCGGAATTACTTCGCACACGGCGCTGAGAGGCGTCGACGGATTGAGCGCGACGCCGGCGCGGCATCCGAGATCGCGAATGCGGCTCAGCTGTCGATGCAAGTGCGGCGCCGCCTCGGCGTGAATCGTGAGCGTGCTCGCCCCCGCCGCGGCAAAATCGTCGAAATACTTCTCCGGTTCCACGACCATGAGGTGGACGTCGAGCGGCAGCGCGGTCCGTGACCGAAGCGTCTCGATCACCTTGGCGCCGAAGGTGAGGTTCGGTACGAAACAACCATCCATGACGTCGACGTGCAACCAGTCGGCGCCACCGGCTTCGCACATCGCGATGTCTTCACCGAGCCGCGAGAAGTCGGCGCTCAGCATGGATGGGGCGATAATGACGCTCATTGCGGCCGCCCTCCGGCGGCGATGTTGCCGACCTGTAACATCACCTTCGATCCGGTCGGGACGTGCGTACCAGCAGCCGGGCTTTGTCCGCTCACCGTCCCGCCGTCGGTGCTCGTACCCGGCGGGGCACTGATGGCCCCAACACTGAGCTTTGCGCTTTCCAGCACGTCGCGCGCATCCGACACCGATCGCCCGACGAGGTTCGGCACCAGCGCGACGTTCGAACCGACGCTCACCACGATCGATACCGAGGCCGGAATGGTGACCTTCGCACCGGCAGCCGGGTTGCTCGCGAGCACCTGCCCCGGCGGGCCTGCGTACGACTTCTCGACTACTTGTCCCAACTCGAACCCGGCTGCCTCGAGCGCAGTCTGCGCGTCAGCTTGCGTCAGACCAACCACCGATGGCACCGAAACGATCTGCTGTCCGGAGCTGACCACGAGGGTGACCGTCTCGCCCTCATCCGCCCGAGAGCCTGCGCGCGGATCCTGCTCGAGCACGATGCCCTTCGGCGTCTTTGGATCCGGGCGCGCGGGGCTGCGTCGAGCCTTGAGTCCAACGCCCCCCAATTTCTTGTCTGCGTCGTCGAACTGCATTCCCGTGACGTTCGGAACCTTCGCATTGCCCGGAACGAGTCCCGACGGAAACACGACGAACGCCACGAGAAGATACGCAACCAGAAAACCGCCGATGATCGCTGCCGCGTACGGCAGCGAGCGTCGCAGGCCGGACCGAACGGTCACGTGCCTCTCCGCAACCGCGCGGCGAAGGCTCCATCCGTGCCGTGAGCCTGCGGAAGCACACGCAGCAGACCGTTGTCGAGCGCGGCGGCGGGAACGGCGCCCTCCGGCGGCGGCTCGATCGTCCAGTCGGGGTGCTCGTTGAGAAAACGCTCAACCTGCTCGTCGTTTTCCTCGGGCTCGAGCGAGCAGGTACTGTACACCAACAGACCGCCCGGCTGCACGACGTCCGCGGCCGAGCGCAGAATTCCGCGCTGAATCGACGACATCACCGCGAGGTCGGACACTCTGAGGCGCCACCGTGCATCCGGATGCCGGCGGAACGTTCCCGTGCCCGTGCACGGCGCGTCGACGAGTACCACGTCGACCGGCGTGATGGCGGGGAATCGCGCATCCGCTACGTACGCATGCAGCGTGTCGATCTCGAGTCGCTCGGCGTTCTCTCGCACGCGCTGGAGTCGCGCGAACGACACATCGCTCGCGAATACCTGGCCCGCGGCGCGCGACAGTTCGACCGACTTGCCTCCCGGTGCGGCACAGAGGTCCGCTACCCGGGCACCAGTCGGAACGAATGCGTACTGGGTCACCAGCGTCGATGCGGGATCCTGGAGGTGAAACAGTCCCTGCCGGAACGGTCCGAGCTCCGTCAGCGACGATACCGGGCTCGAGAGCACGATGCTGTCTCGCGCGAGCGGCGCGTCGTCAACCTCGATTCCGGCCGACTCGAGCATCGCCTCGAGCTGTTCGCGCACCACGTGAAACGGACGGGCGATGAGCGGTGCTTCCCGATTGTTCGCCTCGAGCAGCTTGCGCGTGTCGGCCTCCCCATAGCGTTCGACCCAGCGGGCCACGATCCACCGAGGATGCGAGCCATCGAGCGCCAGCGCATCGATCGGATCGTTGGGGCGCGGCAGCGTGAGCGCGTCGCGCTCGCGATCCAGCCGGCGCAGCACCGCGTTGGCAAGCTTGCTCGCGCCAATGCCATGGCGGCGTTTGGCCAGCTCGACGGTCTGGGCGATTGCCGCGTAAGCGGGCACGCTCTCCATCTGCAGGAGCTGAGCGGCGCCGAGCCGAAGCAGGTCGAGCAGGTCAGCGTCCAGGCGAACGGCGCCTCCGCGAACTCGCGCGTCGAGGTAGGCGTCGAGCCGCGCTCGGCGTCGCAACATGCCGTAGACGAGCTCGCGAACCCATCGGCGATCACGGGCGTCGAGCTTCGCGGTACGGCGATCGAATGCCGGATCGAGAAGGTCTCCGCCGCGAATGTCCGCGCAAATCTCGGCCGCCGCGACACGCGCGTCGGTCACACCACCGCCACCGTACACAACGACTCCGCTGCCGCCCCCGCCTCCTGGCGACCGATGGTCCTGATCTGCGCCTGGCATACCTACTAAAATAGTCGCTCGCCGATGGTGATGCCCCGACCGCGGGCCCAGTCCTGTGGCGTGATCCGGCGCTTCCCGGCGGGATGAACACCCGCGATCAGCACCGCATCTGCTCCACATGCGACAGTCATACCATCGGCTGTGATTGCTGATACCTCGCCAGGCGCGGAAGGGTTCGGTGACGGGACTACCCGAGCGCCAAATAATTTGACGTCGCCGCCGGCGGACCCGGCGGTCGCCCCCGGACGTGGGTCGTACGAGCGGATGATCCGCGACACGGTTCGCGCGTCGGCGAGCCAGTCGATGCGCGTCATGCTCCGATCGATCTTGGGCGCGTAGGTCGCCTTGGTGTCGTCCTGGGGCGTTTCCGTGGCCGAGCCAAGCCCGATGAGCGCCAGCGTCTCGATGAGCGCGAGCGCGCCCATCTCGGCGAGACGTAGCTGAAGCTCGCCGAAGGTCTCGTCCTCCGGGATCGGCGTGCGCACGGTGAGCAGCGTGGGGCCTGCGTCGAGCGCTTTCACCATCCGCATGATCGTCACACCGGTTTCGGCGTGCCCGTCGCGAATCGCCGCCTGAATCGGCGCCGCGCCGCGCAGCGCGGGGAGAATCGACGCGTGAATGTTGATCGTGCCGAAGCGGGGCAGCTCGATCACTTCGGTCGTGAGAATGTGGCCATACGCCACGACGACCGAGATGTCCGGCGTCAGGCCGCGCAACTGGTCGACGAACTCCTGGCCGCGCGGGCGCTCCGGCTGGAACACCGGTATCGATTCCGCGGCGGCGACGAGCTTGACTGGTGGCGACTCGAGCCGTGAGCGCGACCGTCCCACGGGCTTGTCCGGCTGCGTGACGACGCCGACGACGTCGAACGTCTCGCCGATCAGTGCGCGGAGCGCCGGAACGGCAAACTCCGGTGTGCCCCAGAAGAGCACCCGCACCTAGAGTTCCTCGTCCGGATGCTCGTGCGTGCGGGTGGGATCGTCTTCGAGTTTGCGAATGAAACCCGGATACTTGTCCTTCTCCTTACTCCACTTCGACAGCGCGGAACGGCGTTTGAGCACACTCAAATAGTCGATGAACAGCTTGCCGTGCAGATGATCGATCTCGTGCTGGAGGCAACGCGCGAACAGTCCATCGGCTTCGAGCTCGATTTGCTTTCCATCGAGATCCGTCGCGCGCACGCGCACCCGCGCCGGACGCTCGACGTCGCCGTATACGTCGGGAATCGAGAGACACCCCTCTTCGCCCTTTTCCTTTCCTTCGGCATGGACGACTTCGGGATTGATGATGACGAGTGGGTTGTCGTCGACGTCGACCACGGCGAGGCGCTCGGTGCGCCCGACCTGCGGGGCGGCCAGGCCGATGCCCTTGGCCAGGTACATCGTCTCGAACATGTTGCGCACCAGCGCCCGCAGCTCGTCGGTGATCTCGGTGACGGGTTTGGTATCCTCGCGGAGAATCGGGTCCCCGAGGACGCGAATGTCGAGAATGCTCACGCGTCGGAGGGGGGTGTAGCGCCGGCCGCATCGGCGGTCGACGACTTTCCGATGATCTTCGCGATGCGTCCGCGCTCGACGACCAGGCGCGATTCGGCGGACTTGATCGTCACGCGATCGTCGAGGCGGTTCGTGCCGCCGTCCTTGGTCGTTTCGCGGATGTGAATGACTTCGCCGATGATTCCGCCGGCGGTCACGATCTCGTCCCCACGCTTGAGTCCTTTGAGGGCATCTTCATGCTGCCGCCGCTGCTTCTGCTGCGGACGGACCATGATGAAGTAGATGATGCCGATGATGAGGGCAAACTGGATGACAAGCTGAGGGAGCTGCGATCCGCCGGCCGCCTGCGCGAGGAGGAGATCAGCTGCCAGTCCGGGGGTGGTCATACGTTCGATGTGGGTCGAGTGTGATAGCGCGTGAGCCAATCGCGGCTCCACGCATCGAGCGTCCCGGCGCGAATCGCCACGCGCGCGTCGCGCATCAGTTGGACGAGGAAATGTACATTGTGCAGGGAAAGCAGGCGAAGTCCGAGGATTTCGTCGGCTGCCACGAGATGGCGAATGTAGGCGCGCGTGAATCGCCGACAGGTGGCGCAGTCGCACTCGCTGTCGAGCGGGCGGGGATCGGTGCGAAACTCGGTGCGCTTGATGTTCAGCCGGCCATCCCGTGTGAACGCCGCGCCATTGCGCCCCATCCGCGTCGGCGCGACGCAGTCGAACAGATCGACGCCACGTCGGACGCCCTCGACGAGGTCCTCGGGAAACCCGACGCCCATCAAGTACCGTGGTCGGTCACGCGGCAGCTCGCCGTCGACGACCTCGAGTATGCGGTACATGTCGGGCTTGGTTTCGCCCACCGATAGTCCACCGATTCCGAACCCGGGCCAATCGCCGAGATCGCGGATCGCGCGTGCCGCTTCGGCGCGAAGGGACGGGTGGATCCCGCCCTGGACGATGGGAAAGAGGGCTTGGGGATGGGACGGTGCGGGGAGCGGGAATGTGGTGCCAGGCAACGACGGCCGATCAGCGATCGTTGTTGTCGGGGGGGGGCCCCCGCTCGCCTGCAGCCGCTCGATCTCCGCCATGCACCGCGCCAGCCAGCGCAGACTCCGCTCGCTCGCGTCCCGCGCGACACTCTCCTCGCTCTGTCCCGGAATCACGTGATCGAACTGCATGATCACGTCCGCCCCGAGATTCCGCTCGATCCGCATCACGCTCTCCGGCGTGAACACGTGCTTCGACCCGTCGATGTGGCTGCGGAATTCGACGCCGTCCTCGCTCACCGTGCGCAGCCCTTCGAGCGAGAACACCTGAAACCCACCGGAGTCGGTGAGGATCGGGCCATTCCACCCCATGAAGCTGTGCAGCCCGCCGAAATCCCGAATGAGCTCGTCGCCGGGCCGCAGATGGAGATGATACGCGTTGCTCAGGATCATCTGCGCGCCCAGCTCGCGGAGATCGACCGGGTCGAGCGACTTCACCGTTGCCAGCGTGCCGACCGCCATGAACGCCGGCGTGTCGACGGTACCGTGTGGGGTCGAGAAACGACCCGCACGGCCGGCGCCCGAAGTCGCGTCGATAGAAAATTCGAATGAATTCACTGTGTATGACGAACGTGAGCCTGACGACGGCCCTACAGGATTACCATGGCGTCGCCGTAGGAATAAAACCGATAGCCCTCGTCCACGGCGGTGCGATATGCCCGCATGGTCAATTCGTACCCGGCGAATGCCGCGACGAGCATGATCAGAGTCGAGCGCGGCAGATGAAAGTTCGTCACCAGGTGGTCGACGGCGCGAAACTGGTACGGTGGCCGAATGAAGATGCGCGTCTCCGCCGCGCCGGCGCGAATCGTCCCGTCCGGCTCGGCCGCGCTCTCGAGCGTGCGCACGGTGGTCGTTCCAACCGCCCACACACATCCACCGGCCGCGCGGCGCGAGCGAATCGTCTCCGCGCTCTCGGGCGAAACCGAAAACCATTCTTCGTGCATCGTGTGCTTTGCCGGATCTTCGACCTCGACCGGCTTGAACGTCCCAGCGCCTACGTGAAGGACGACGTCGGCGCGGGCCACGCCGCGCGCCGCGAGCGC
>Ga0310811_10007600_pt1 | contig 13901 bp, 15 predicted proteins | sample YCmetagenome_FD_207642 | JGI IMG/M metagenome (GOLD analysis project Ga0310811, IMG submission 207642) | Soil microbial communities from experimental microcosm in Duke University, North Carolina, United States - YC | ecosystem: Engineered > Artificial ecosystem > Soil microcosm > Unclassified ... | reverse complement strand
TTCTTCAGTGCGCGCACAGCTTCGTTGAGCATATCGGAGTAGAGCTGGAAACCGATCTCAGTCATTTCGCCGGACTGGTTTTCGCCCAGCACTTCGCCGGCGCCGCGGATTTCCAGATCATGCATCGCCAGATAAAAGCCGCTACCCAGCTCTTCCATTTGCTGGATCGCATCGAGCCGGCGCTGTGCCTGTTTCGACAAACCCTGCACGTCGTTGACCAGCAGGTAGGCATAGGCCTGGTGATGCGAACGGCCGACGCGGCCGCGCAACTGGTGCAGCTGCGCCAGGCCGAACTTGTCCGCGCGATGCATGATGATGGTGTTGGCGGTCGGCACGTCGATGCCGGTTTCAATGATCGTCGTGCACAGCAGGACGTTGAAGCGTTGCGCGACGAAATCGCGCATCACCTTTTCCAGATCGCGCTCATGCATCTGGCCGTGCGCGACGGCGATGCGTGCTTCCGGCAGCAACTCTTCGAGCATCGCTTTGCGGTTCTCGATGGTTTCCACTTCGTTATGCAGGAAGTACACCTGACCGCCGCGTTTCAGTTCGCGCAGGCAGGCTTCGCGGATCACGCCATCGTTTTCGCTGCGCACGAAGGTCTTGATGGCAAGGCGCTTTTGCGGCGCGGTGGCGATGATCGAGAAGTCGCGCAAACCTTCCAGCGCCATGCCAAGCGTACGCGGGATCGGTGTCGCCGTCAGTGTCAGCACGTCGACTTCGGCGCGCAAGGCTTTCAGCGCTTCTTTCTGCCGCACGCCAAAGCGGTGTTCTTCATCGATGATGACGAGCCCGAGACGCGAAAATTTCACTTCCGGCGACAGCAGCTTGTGCGTACCGATCACGACGTCCAGTGTGCCGTCGGCCATGCCCTTGACGGCGCTTGCGATTTCCTTGCCGGTGCGGAAGCGTGACAGCTCGGCGATCTTCACCGGCCAGTCGGCGAAGCGGTCGGCAAAGGTTTGCGCGTGTTGTTCCGCCAGCAGCGTGGTCGGCGCGAGGATCGCGACCTGCTTGCCGCCCATGACGGCGACGAAGGCTGCGCGCAATGCGACCTCGGTCTTGCCGAAGCCGACGTCGCCGCAGATCAGGCGATCCATCGGCCGGCCGCTCGTCATGTCCTGAATCACCGCATTGATCGCGGCGGCCTGGTCGGCGGTTTCCTCGAAGCCGAAACTCTCGGCGAAGGCTTCGTAGTCGTGCGCAGAATATTTGAAGGCGTGGCCTTCACGCAACGCGCGGCGCGCATACAGGTTCAACAGTTCGGCTGCGGTGTCACGGATCTTTTCCGCAGCACGGCGTTTGGCTTTCTCCCACTGGCCGGAGCCCAGCGCATGCAGCGGCGCGTCTTCCGGCGAAGCGCCGGAGTAACGTGAAATCACGTGCAATTGCGACACCGGCACGTAGAGCTTCGTATCCTTCGCGTATTCCAGATGCAGGAATTCGGTTTCACCTTCACCGAGATCCATGCTGACCAGACCCATGTAACGCCCGATGCCGTGATTCGCATGCACGACGGGATCGCCGATCTTCAACTCCGACAGGTCGCGCACCATCGCTTCGACCTGGGTCGCGCCTTCCTGCTTGCGGCTGCCGGCGCGGCGACCGGAGCCGGCATACAGCTCCGTTTCGGTAATGAAGGCGAAATCGACGAGCGTGCTGCCGAGTTCGAAGCCGGCATGCAGCGGCGCGACACCGAGCATCAGTTTGGCCGACGCAGTGCCGAAATCGTCGAAATTCTCGGCGACGGTCAGCGGTAGGTCGTATTCGCTGAAGTACTGTTGCAGCGTTTCGCGCCGTCCGTTGCTCTCCGCACAGATCAGCACGCGTTTGCTGGTCTGCAGCAGATAGCTGCGCAGATTGGCAAGCGGATCGTCGGCACGGCGATTGACCGCGATATTCGGCAGCGGTGCGGACAGTTCGGATGTCGCTTCCGCCTTCTGGATTACCCAGCGGCCGAAAGGCTTGGCCAGCGAGTAGAACTGCTCATCGGACAGGAAAATTTGTTCGGGCGCGAGCACCGGGCGTTCGCGATCGGATTTCAGAAACTGGTAGCGCGATTGCGTATCGGCCCAGAAGCGTTGTATGGCACCGTCGATGTCACCGATCAGCGCAAAGCTCGCATCCGCGGGCAGATAATCGAACAGCGTGCTGGTCTGTTCGAAGAAGAGCGGCAGATAGTATTCGATGCCGGCCGAGGCGATGCCGTTGCCAATGTCCTTGTAGATGATCGAACGGCTCGGGTCTCCTTCGAACACTTCGCGCCAGCGGCCGCGAAAGGCCGTGCGCGCTTCCTCGTCCATCGGAAACTCGCGCGCGGGCAGCAGACGCACTTCCTTTACCGGGTACAGCGAACGCTGTGAATCGGCATCGAAGGTGCGTATCGTATCGATTACGTCGCCGAACAGATCGATGCGATAGGGCAGGACCGAGCCCATCGGGAACAGATCGATCAGACCGCCGCGCACCGAGTATTCGCCGGGCGACATCACCTGCTTGACGGGCGTATAGCCGGCCAACTGCAGCTGCGACTTCAGCCGCGCTTCGTCCAGGGTTTCGCCCTGCTTGAAGAAAAAGGTGTAGGACGCGAGAAAAGAGGGTGGCGCCATGCGCAGCAGCGCGGTGGTGGCCGGCACGATCAACACGTCGCATTGGCCGGTCTGGACTTCGTACAGCGTTGCCAGCCGCTCGGATACCAGATCCTGGTGCGGCGAGAAGGCGTCGTAAGGCAGCGTTTCCCAATCAGGCAGCAGATGGCAGCGCAGCTTGCCGCGCGCGCCATTGCCAAACCACGGGATTTCGGTCAGCAGCCGCTGCGCGTCACCGGGACTGGCGGCGACGATGACAAGCATGCGCCGCTGCGTCGCCAGCTCGACAGCAGCCTGAGCGAGCACGTAGGCATCCGACGAACCGTGCAACGCGGGAAGAACGAAACGGGAACCGGGTTTGGGAAGAAGGGTTTTCAGGTCAACTGACATCAAGTAGCGACAGCAAGCTCATGCAGCGCAAACCGGGACGCCGCGAAGATTCTGCTCGGCTCTTCGCGAAGTTTCCGATTTGACAGTGAAAATGGTTGATGAGATTATAAACCAAGCCCCTCCGCCGGTCGGGCAGCGCGCCATGGCGCGATCGCTCCTGACAATACAGCGCACTGCGCATTCCCATTCATCATGACCTCGCGACGCTCTTCCGCGCGACAGTATTTCGCCTTGATTCCTGCTGCTGGCAGTGGTTCGCGCATGGGTGCCGCTCTGCCCAAGCAATACCTGCCGCTTGCTGGAAAGCCGGTACTGCAACACGTGATCGATACCTTCTCCTCAAGTGCTTCAATCGCACATACTTACGTCGTGGTCAGTGCGGATGACGACAGAATCCATGCGCTGACAGCCGATGCACGATACGCGAACGTGACGGTATTGCGCGTGGGCGGTGACACACGTCAGCAATCGGTGTTGAACGGATTGCAGTCGATGCGCGATGCTGTCGCCGACGAGGATTGTGTGCTGGTACACGATGCGGCCCGGCCCGGCCTGACATCCGCGCTGATTGAGAAACTCATCGATGCACTGCAGGACGACGTCGTTGGCGGTTTGCTGGCATTGCCGGTCGTCGATACCCTGAAGCGAGCCGACGATGCTCAACGCAGCGAAACGACGGTGCCGCGTGACAATATGTGGAGCGCGCAGACCCCGCAAATGTTTCCGTATGCGCTGTTGTGCCGCGCTTTAGCTACGACCGACGACGTGACAGATGAAGCTTCCGCCGTGGAGGCGTTGGGTCTGAAACCGAAACTGGTAGAAGGCAGCGCACGCAATTTCAAGATCACGCGGGCCCCCGACTTGGCGCTCGCCGAATTGTTTCTCAAGGGACTCGCATGAACAACAGTACGATGCCGCCTTTCCGTATCGGTCAAGGCTATGACTGTCACGCACTGGTCGAAGGGCGCAAGCTCATCATCGGCGGCGTGACGATTCCGCATACGACAGGCTTGCTCGGACATTCGGATGCCGACGTGCTGCTGCACGCGATTACCGATGCCTTGTTCGGCGCAGCCGGACTGGGCGACATCGGCCGGCATTTCCCCGATACAGCAGCCGAGTTTGCCGGCGCCGATTCGCGCATGCTGCTGCGCGAGGCGTGCAAGCGTGTGGCTGAAGCGGGCTTCGCCGTCGGCAATATCGACGCCACTATCATCGCGCAAAGGCCGAAGATGGCACCGCATATCCCGGGCATGGCCGCCAATATCGCGGCTGACCTTGGTGTCGCGGTCGGACAGGTCAACATCAAGGCCAAGACCAACGAGAAGCTTGGGTATCTGGGCAGGGAAGAGGGCATTGCGGCAGAGGCGGTCGCGCTGATTTATCGAGCCTCAACTTGAGCCAGTTCGCTGTCGTGCATTGCTCCGGTGCATCTTTGTCGTCACTCTTGAATTAACGCCATCTGTACGCATCTGCATGCTGCCTGCCGAAGCGCATCCCGCGCGGACGGGCAAGTGCGAAAGGAGCGATGATGGCAAGCGAAGGCTTTCACGAAGCGCTGGATAAGTTGTCGACCGAGACGATGGACATGCATCGCGCCATCATGGCGCTGATGGAGGAGCTGGAGGCCGTCGACTGGTATAACCAACGCGTCGATGCCGCCACCGATCCTGAACTGAAACAAATTCTGGTGCATAACCGCGACGAGGAAAAAGAACACGCAGTCATGATGCTGGAGTGGATCCGGCGCCGTGATCCAAAGATGGACGAAGAACTGCGCAAGCGACTGTTCAAGGACGGTGCGATTGCCGCACATGAGCACGAAGACAATACCGATTAAGCGCTATGCGAGTTTGCATGGGGCTTGACGGATTTGCACGATTTTAGTTTGCGATTGCAAACAGATCGTGAATGAAGCATGATGTCAGACATGGTCCGGTAACGATGTCTCGCATTCGTTCACGCACAGATATCGGCGATTGCCGCCGAGCCGGTACCGAGAGAGGAGTAATCACCATCATGGCATCATTTCTTTTCACCCAGCAGTCACATGCCTGGCAGCAGATGTTCCGCCGCAGCCAATCGGGAAGCTTCATGTCGCGCCTGCTTGCCTGGCTCGCCTTGGGCCTTATTCTTGCCGTGGGCCTGCTGTTCGTCGTGACGGTATTGCTCCTAAGCTGGTTGCTGATTCCTCTTCTGATGTTCAAAAAGCGCAAGCTGGCAAAGAGCCGCGCAACTGCCGGTTCGCCTATCCGCGGTCAAGGCGAAGTGATTGACGGCATGATCGTGGAAATCCGGGAAGAGAGCCGTCGCTGAAGAAGAGTACGCGGTATCACCGTAAAAAACGCACATGATCGGATGGCATGTGCGTTTTTTTTCGAGGTAGTCCAGTTTAGGGATGCAGGCGCGGTTTGCGGGGGAGGTCAAACACGATTTGTACCGATAAGCCGCCGCCTTCGCGATTGTGCAAACGCAGCGTTGCGCCATGGCGCAATACGATGCGATGCACGATCGCCAGGCCCAGCCCGGCGCCATTGGCCTGGCTGCGTGCGCTGTCCATGCGCGTGAAGGGGCGTAGCATGCGGTCGATTTCGCCTTCCGGCACGCCCGGGCCACGGTCGCCGACTTCCATGATCGCGTGATTACCTTCCACCCGGCAGCACAGATTGATTTCGGTACGCGTGCCGCCGGGCGTACGGGCGTAACGCCGTGCGTTCTCAACGAGGTTATTGACCACGCGCCTCAGATCGATCGCATGTCCCATCACTTCTACATGATCTGCGATCTCCGTCGTCACATCGATATCCGGCGAGCGAGCGGCTTCCTGCGCCGCATCCTTCAGCAGTGCGCTGAGGTCAATCAGCGAGAACTGCGCGCTGTCGCTGGGCCGCGCATAATCGAGGAACTGGCCGATGATCGCGTCCATCTGCTCGAGGTCGGAGCGCATGCCTTCGCGCGCCTCTTCCTGCAGGCCGGCCATCTCCAGTTCCAGCTGCATGCGCGTCAGCGGGGTGCGCAGATCGTGCGAAATGCCCGCGAGAATCAGGGCGCGATCCGATTCGACGCGGTGCAGATCATCCACCATGTGGTTGAAGCTGTGATTGGCTTCGCGTACCTCTCGTGGGCCGCGTTCCGGCAGCGGATCAGGACGGCCGCCATTGGCGACAGTGCGGGCAGCAGCAGCCAGGCGTGCCAGCGGCTGATTGATCAGACCGGAAATGATCATCGCGCCGAGCAGCGACAACAGCAGGGTCGCCGCACCCCAGTTGAGCCATTGGATGCCGGAACTGCCATCGATGCGGCTGCGATCCATCATCAGCCAATATTCATCGTCGGAGATCGTGAAGCTGACCCAGAAGCCCGACACGTCATTGACCGTACGCGCGAAGCGCGTATCGGAACCGAGGCCGTCGCGAATGTTCTGCTCGATGCTTCGCATCATGTCGGTGGCCACAGGTGGTTCGATCTTGTCTGTGTCCTCGAGTGGATAGATCCGGATTCCTTCGTTGCTGGCCAAATCGAACAGCAGTTCGCGCCGCAGATCGGGAGCGGAGTGCGTCAGCGCGGCACGCGTGATGGTGACAATGGAAATGACCTGCGCGGCGACCTGGTTGGCGCGCGGTTCCTGCTCGACGACGCGGAAGCTCGCGATCCAGGCTGCCATGCTGCTGGCGATCAGAAACGCGAGCAGGAAGAAGGTGCGCCAGAACAGGCCGCTCTTGATCCAGACCGGACGGTTTGGCGTGCTCATCGCCTGTCCTCTGCCGGCCGCAGCCGACTTGAACACATCGGCATCAGCGTGGTTTGCCTTCCGGAATGAAGACGTAGCCGAGGCCCCATACGGTCTGGATGTACAAAGGTGTTGAAGGATCGGGTTCGATCAGTTTGCGCAGGCGGGAAATCTGTACGTCGAGGCTGCGATCGAACACTTCGTATTCGCGGCCGCGTGCCAGCTCCATCAGCTTTTCGCGCGACAGCGGCTGGCGTGCATGGCGTGCGAAGACTTTCAGCACCGAGAACTCGCCGGTGGTCAGCGGTACAGTTTCACCGTTTTTCTTCAGCGTGCGCGTGCCAAGATCCAGCACGAAGTCGCCGAAGGCGAAGGTCTGCGGCGTCTCCGAAGGCGCACCCGGGATTTCGTCGGGACCGACGCGGCGCAGCACGGCGGCAATGCGCGCAACCAGTTCGCGCGGATTGAAAGGCTTGGGCAGATAGTCATCCGCGCCCATTTCGAGGCCGACGATGCGATCCACGTCCTCCCCCTTGGCAGTCAGCATGATGATCGGCGTCTTGTCACCGGCACCGCGCAGGCGGCGGCAGATCGACAGGCCGTCCTCACCGGGCAGCATCAAATCGAGCACCAGCAGGTCATAGCGTTCGCGCAGCCACAACTTGTTCATCGTCTGCGCGTTTTCCGCCGTCACGACATTGAATCCCTGTTCGGCCAGATAACGCCGCAGCAGGTCGCGCAGTCGCAAATCATCATCGACGACGAGCACCTTGGTCTGGTGCGAATTCGTTGAGTGGACGGTTTCTTTCATGGCGGTGTTTGTCGTATTCATGTCGCTATGGTAACTTCAGAAAACCTCGCTGATAACGGCAAAAACAGAGGCATTACAAAGTGTTACATCCTTTACGGAAATCGACTTCGGACGCAGCGCCAGGCGACATACACTGCAATCGTGTGAACGGCAAGAGCGTTGCGGAAGATACGGTAATGAATACTACATTGAAAAGATTGTGCACGTTTCTTTTGCTGGGCAGTGCGGTCGCGGTAACGTCAGCGGCCTCTGCGCAGAATTGGGGCTATCGTTTTCAGAATGAACGACAGCAACAGGATCGTCGTGCCGACGAGCGTCGCCAGTCCTATGATCGCTTCAACAGCGACCGTCACTACGAACGTGACGAGCAGCCTCGGCGGGATTCCCGGATGTCGCCGGACGAGCGGCGCGCATTGCGGCAGCAAATTGACGAGGCGGGCAGGGATATCTATCGGCGGCGTTGAGCCGTGCGAGCAGGAATAAAAAAAAAGCGATGAGAGTCTCATCGCTTTTTTTTCGTCCAGTCGTTGTTCAGCCAGCGACGATATGGCGGCCGAAAGAGTTTGGGGCAGTTTGTCCGTTCGGACCGTACACGGCATGACCTTGCAGGCTGCCGAATTGCAGCACATTGAGCGCGTTCTGGTTGCGTACCATCTGCTTGTTGATCAGGGTGCCGTTGACGCGATTGATTTCCTTCGCGGCTTCTGCCAATGCGATCAGTTCCTGCCACGACTGGTTTGCCGTATGCGATGCAGCCGGGCTGCCCAGCCACGCTTTCATGCCGATTTCCTTCGGTTCGAAACCGGCGGCTTGCAGCGCCTGGTAGCGCAGATTCGTCAACTCGGCCATGCGCGCGGCCGCCTTGGCTTTCGGTTCAGTGAGAGCGGCAATGCCTTCGACGTTCGCGGCTATCAGTTCCGCCTGTTCCTGCTGTAGCAGTTGCGTCAGCGCGCGTATTGCCTTGTGCTCCTCGCTCAGGCTGTCTGCCGGGCCGGTGCCGAAGGAATTTGCCATGAAAACTATCCTCTCCGAGTGGAGATCAAGTCCTTTACCGTATCCATTAGTCCGTCCGCCACGCTTTCTGCGTTGACCTGGAACTGACCGTTGGCGATAGCCGCCTTGATCTCTTCAACTTTCTTCGCGTCGAACACACTGGAAGCCGAAACTTGCGCCGCCAGTTCCTGTACCTGTGTCGACAAGGTCACGTTGTCCGATTGCGGCGCGACCTTTCCGACATTCGCCTGTTCGCTGGTCTTGCCGGCGCGTGTCTGCGTCGTTTCGACGCCTAACCCGGCGGCTTTTTTCAGCGGATCATTAATTTTCACGACATCACCTCATTTTGTTCGGCAAAACGCCTATCTGTTGCTTCGTCTAACGGCGTCTTTAGAACAAACTTTAGTCGGTTTCGGCAAGAACGTGAATAGATCTCTCTTTTTGTTGCTAATAAGCTAATTCCACGACGCCCCCCAGCTTGGCGATCCCGCTGATGACCTGTCCGTTTGGTGTGCGTACCTGCGTCATCTGGCCTTCGTTCGCGTTGTTCAGGGCCTTTGCTTCGCTGCTGACACTGAAGCCCGGCCCGTTCACGACGACACGTACGCCCTGGCCCTGCGTGATGGCGCGCTGATTGCGTAATGCGTCCTGCCGCAGCGGCGCACCGAGCGGAATCGTGAGGGCGACCGTACGGCCGATGGCTTCGTTTGGATCGGTGACGACGCCGGCCGGCAGCGAACTGAGGTCGCCCTTAACCTTGCCCAAGTCGGCTTGCGTGATCGTCTGGCCCTGCGCCAGTGGCGCAGCAGCGGCCACATACTCGCCGAACACCTTGACCGTGGCTGATACGTAAATGGTCCATTTCGATGGCACGGAACAACGCAGTCCGACCGTGGTTCTGCCCCAGGCTTTGCCGGACGGCGGCAGGAACGCTTCGGGCGTGGCGCATGCCGGAAGCTTCAGGCGCGAATCAATCGCGCCAATTGTCACGTTAACTTCGCCGGGCAAGCCGGTCGCCTGGGTTTTCAGGAATTGCTCGGCGGTTGCGCGCAGAACGTCCAGATCTTGCCGCGGCGGAGGATCGTCCGCATGCGCAAACTGCATGGCGATGCAGCTCAGCGCGGCGACGGCAAGGGGCAAATAGTTGTGCATCTGCTCAGGGAAAACGGTGGTGAATCACGTCGATCATGGTACTGACTCGAATCATCGGTAAAGCAGCGAATAGCACCGATTTTGGTCTTCTAATCGTCTGATCGAAGTGACAGCCAGCTTCGTATGATCCACGCTATACAAATCCATGGTCTGCCCGGATATCGGGTGCAGGGACCATATGCGGAGGTCGAGATGATCGGAAAACTGGATGAAATGATGCGCTTTCAGGAGACGGCGCTCAATTTGCGCGAGAAGCGGCAGCAGGTGTTGGCGTCGAATATCGCCAATGCCGACACGCCGAACTACAAGGCGCGCGACATCGATTTTAACAAGGCGTTGCAGACGGCGCTATCGAACAGCGGCGGCGCAGGCGGTTCATCGACATCCGCCGCATCGGGCATGACCAAGACGACTTTCACGCATTTGTCTGGCAATGCCTCGCCCGACTCGATCGACGGCGTGCCGCTGTTATACAGCAATCCGGCACAGGGCAGCATCGACGGCAATACGGTCGATATGGATATGCAGCGCAACGCCTTCACCGACAACGCGATGCGTTACGAAGCGAGCCTGACCTTCCTGTCGTCCAAGATCAAAAGCATGCTGACCGCCATACAGGGACAATAATCATGTCACTCTTCAATATCTTCAATGTGGCCGGCTCGGCGATGAGTGCGCAGAGCCAGCGTCTGAACGTCGTTTCCAGCAACATCGCCAACGCCGACAGTACCACCAGCGCAGACGGCAAGACCTACCGCGCCAAGCAGGTCGAATTCATGGCGACGCCGACGCACGATCCCACATCGACTGGCGTCAAGGTTACCCGCGTGGTGGAAGACACTGCGCCGCCCAAGTTGGTGTACGACCCGCAGAATCCGGCGGCCGATGAAACCGGCCATGTCGCCATGCCGAACGTCAACGTGGTGGAAGAGATGGTCAACATGATCTCGGCCTCGCGTTCCTACCAGACCAACGTCGAAACCATGAACGCGGCCAAGACGATGCTGATGAAAACTCTCACCCTCGGCCAGTAAGCAAAGGAGCATCATGACTACCGCCGTCAATAACAATACCGTTTCCCAAAGCGTACTGGATGCGATGAATCCGCAATCGGCCAGTTCGAAATCCGCTGCCGAAGCGCAGCAGGACCAATTCCTGACCTTGCTGGTGACGCAGATGCAGAACCAGGATCCGTTGAATCCGATGGATAACGCCGAGGTCACCAGCCAGTTCGCGCAGCTGTCTACGGTGACCGGCATCGACAAACTGAACACCACCTTGCAAGCGATGATGGGCAGCAATCAGACCGGCACGTCGCTGCAGGCGGCGAACCTGATCGGTCACGGCATATTGGCGCCAGGCTCCTCGATGACGCTCGCGGACGGCAAGGCCATTCTGGGCATCGATTTCCCGCAGGATGTCGACAGTGCCGTCGTCACGATCAAGGACCAGAACGGCAACGCGGTCGCTACACTGAACCTGGACAAGCAGACGGCCGGCACCGTGCCGTTGCTGTGGGACGGCACCAAGACCGATGGTACGACAGCGGCGGACGGCACTTACACGTTTGATGTGAAAGCCACCGTAGCAGGCACCAAGGCCGATGCCACCGCACTGCAGTTCGGCATGGTCACCAGCATCACCACCACTTCAGGCCAGGATGCGACCGTCAACGCGTCGGGACTGGGTGGCGTGAGCTACAGCGACATTCGTCAGATTCTTTGATGCAGCACACAGATAACCAAGGAGAAACACCATGAGCTTTCAACAGGGATTGAGCGGTCTGAACGCTGCAACGAAGAGCCTGGAAGCAATCGGCAACAACGTTGCCAACTCGAGCACGGTCGGCTTCAAGCAGTCGCAAGTGCAGTTTTCGGACATCTATGCCAACACCTTGACCGGCTCCGGTTCCAACGACACCGGCATCGGCGTACAGATTGCGCGCGTGGCGCAGCTGTTCAGCCAGGGCAACGTGACCTCGTCCGCCAATCCGCTCGACATGGCGATCAGCGGCAACGGCTTTTTCCGCATGAGCAACAACGGCGCAATTACGTATACCCGCAATGGTCAATTCGAACTCGACAAGCAAGGCTTCATCATCAATGCTGCGGGCGGCAGACTGACCGGCTATGCGGTCAATGCACAAGGCGTGATCCAGAACGGCGCACCGACCGAAATCCAGATCAACGGCGGCGATTCGGCACCGCAGCAGACCAGCGTGTATGACGCAAGCCTGAAGCTGGATTCGCGCAAGAGCGATCTGGTTGCCAACAGCTTCGATCCGGACGATCCGACCACCTTCAGCGACTCGACCTCGGTGCCCGTGTTCGATAGTCTGGGCAATTCGCACACACTGCGTACTTTCTATGTGAAGACCGGCCCCGGCGCCTGGAGCGTGTTCGCCACCAACGACGGCGTGCCCATCGGTTATGCGCCACCAGCGACGCCTGTGCCTATCGGTACGATGAGCTTCAGCACCGGCGGTATCCTGACCGGCACCACGCCCAATCCGATCGTGGCCTCGATGGCAGTGACGACGGGTGCTGCTACACCGTTCAATATTTCGATCGACTACACCGGCACGCAGCAGAACGCCGGCGATTTCGGTGTGGCGAAGCAGTTCCAGGATGGCTTTGCCTCCGGCAGCCTGTCCGGCTTCAATGTTTCCACCGATGGCACCATCGTCGGCAATTACACCAACGGCCGTTCGGCGGTGCTGGGACAGGTCGTGCTGACCAACTTCGCCAATCCCAACGGCTTGCAGAACATCGGCAACAACCAGTGGGTGGAAACCGCGGATTCCGGCGTGCCGCTCGTCAGTACACCGGGCACCAGCGGCCTGGGTTCCGTGCAGTCGTCTCGCGTCGAGGAATCGAACGTCGACCTGACGGCGGAACTGGTCAACATGATCACGGCGCAACGCTATTACCAGGCGAATGCGCAAACCATCAAGACGGAAGACCAGATCATGCAGACGCTGGTCAATCTTCGCTAACAGTAGCCAATAGGAAAACGCCGCGCGCGGTTCGTCCGCAGGCGGCATCGGGAGAATCTCATGGACCGTCTGATCTATGTCGCCATGACCGGCGCCAAGCAGATCCTGGAACAGCAGGCGACGACCACCCACAATCTCGCCAATGCATCGACGACGGGTTTCCGTGCGCAGCTCGACAGCTTCCGCGCGGTGCCAGTGGTCGGCAGTCCTTCCCCGACGCGCGCTTTCGTCGTCGATTCGACCATCGGCACCGATTTCAGTGTCGGTCCGATTCAGCAGACCGGCCGCGATCTGGACGTCGCGGTGGCAGGCAAGGGCTGGATTGCTGTGGAGCGTCCGGACGGTAGCGAAGCCTATACGCGCAGCGGCAGCCTGAAAATCAACGAGAACGGCGTGCTGCAGACGCAAAGCGGGCTGAACGTGCTGGGCGACGGCGGCCCGATTTCGATACCGCCGGACGTGCGTGTCTCGATCGGCAAGGACGGCACGGTGTCGTCGGTGCAGGAAGGCAGCACGCCCGGCAGCACGATTCAGCTCGGCCGCCTGAAACTGGTCAATCCGGATGAAACGAACCTGGTGCGTGGCGACGACGGCCTGTTTTCCACCAAGGATGGCGATCCGGCAGAGGCCGATGCCAACGTGACGCTGGTCGACGGCGCGGTCGAAGGCAGCAACGTCAACGTGGTCGACGCGATGGTCAACATGATCGCGCTGTCGCGCCAGTTCGAAATGCATATGGAATCGCTGAAGCGCGCCGAGAGTAACGATGCAAAAGCATCGGAATTTATGGCTTTGAGTTGATGTGCGTGCGCGCACAATAAGGAACATGTAGTTTTTCTGCCGTTCGCCGGCACTGGAGAAGAAAATGATTCGTTCCCTTTGGATTGCCAAAACTGGTCTGGATGCGCAGCAAACGCAGATGGACGTCATCTCCAACAACCTGGCGAACGTCAGCACGACCGGCTTCAAGCGCTCGCGCGCCGTGTTCGAGGACATGCTGTATCAGAATCTGCGCCAGCCGGGTGCTGCCTCGTCGGAGCAGACCGATCTGCCTTCCGGCCTGCAAATCGGTACCGGTGTGCGTCCGGTCGCGACCGAGCGCATTCACACGCAAGGCAACCTGCAACTGACCGGCAACAGCAAGGACGTCGCGATTCAGGGTGATGGTTTCTTCCAGGTGCTGATGCCGGACGGCACCACGGCTTACACGCGCGATGGTTCGTTCCAGACCGATCCGAATGG
>Ga0310811_10007599_pt1 | contig 13903 bp, 9 predicted proteins | sample YCmetagenome_FD_207642 | JGI IMG/M metagenome (GOLD analysis project Ga0310811, IMG submission 207642) | Soil microbial communities from experimental microcosm in Duke University, North Carolina, United States - YC | ecosystem: Engineered > Artificial ecosystem > Soil microcosm > Unclassified ... | reverse complement strand
ACTGCAGAACTCGCGAATCGTTTGCACCGAATGTCTGTCAAAGAGAGTCAATGCTTGATCGTGACGTCCCGCCACTATTGCCAACTCCGCACAAGTCTTGCGACGCACGATATGTCGTGAGATAGAACGCGTCACGATAGGCAGATAACGAAATAACGTGAATTATCTTGAGCGATTCTGACCATCCGCTCGCGCCAAGTCCCCTTGTTCTAACAGATTAGCCGTTAGCTGCGATTCGCATTTCGTTTGGCACGCCGTGTGCCTCCTCTAGAGCCAGTTGCTGAGAGCCTCTCGGGCCGGACTTGAGTGTTGTTGAACCAGGGAAGCGCCGGGGCGAACAGTCGGCAATCATCAAATGCCTGGAGGCTAACATGCTGGAGATAAAACAGAGCGTTGGAGTGAGGGATGCGATTATCACGGCCTTTTGGGATACCTTCTCTCGAGACGTCAATCTAGAGACTGAAATCTCCGAGGTACTGGCAATAGCCCGAGTCTCAGAGTTTGCCTCCTATGAAGGATTTCAATCAAAAGAAGATCTCGTCTCGGCATTTCTGAAGGATCGCCATGCGGCTTGGATGCGCTGGTTTGAAAATGAGATCGAGGCAAGATACAACGCCACCGGAGGTGGTCTGGAGATCATTGCCGATGTTTTACAGGAGGGATTTGAAGATCCGAACAGTTTCGGCCTTGCCTTTATCAACGTCGTTAGCGAGTGCAGCGACTTTGACAAGGAGCCTTTCGCGATCGTCGGAGAGCAGAAGGAACATTTGAGGCGCTTCATTGAGCAACTGGCCGTAAAAATGGGTCTCGATCATCCGGATATTGCCGCACCTGCGGCTGTTCTTGTAATCGAACAAGCGATCGTGCGTACATTAATGAATGGAAGCCTGACGGAGGCTCGGACTGCGCGGTTACTCTTTCAATGTCTGCAGCACGCTTAAGCGTCGGCGCAAGGTTGTTTGAGTTGTATACACATCGTGATGGATATCCAAAGCGAGGCTGCGAGGACCGCAGTATGCAGTTCCGCCAACGAAGAGTGATCCCGCGACCGCAGCGCGCAGAAGTAATCCGTAGGGGCGCCGCCACACTCCTAGCCGGGCGATTATCCTTTTGAAGGATGAATCGCGTAGGTGGGGATCCAAAGTGCTTGGCTCTTGCCGGGGTGTGATCGCATGGGTTCTCTAATGTATCTGGCAACCGGGGCGGGATTGGCTTTTCGGTTCCTCGAAAACCGTTTTACGCCCTCTGCTAAGCGCGCTCGGCTGTCCGAACAAAAGTCGAAGCACCGAGACAGACAGGCATCTTGGCTCTACCTATTGCTTCTGCTTCTTAACCTTCCTCTGTACGGGATCGATCGCGATCGCCGGCTCGACCAGCTCTATCACACTGCCTGGACATTCAAGGAAGGAGCGCCGGGAGAAATACACGCGTTGGCCCAAACCACAGATGGCTATTTGTGGCTAGGGACTGCAACCGGATTGTTTCGCTCCGATGGGATTCGATTTCAACGCTACAAACCGCAATCAGAACAGGCCTTTCCACAACGCAGTGTGGTTTCTCTGTTTGCCGTGCCAGATGGAGGCTTATGGGTGGGCTATCGGCAGGGAGGTGTCAGCTTCATTAAGAATGAGACGGTGACGGATTACGGGGAGGAGGAGGGGCTTCCTTCTCGCGCTGTATTGGCCTTCGCACGTGATCATCAGGGCACGATTTGGATAGCAGCAGGAAAAGATGGGCTGGCTCGTCTAGATGGTTCGCGCTGGAGAAAACTCGGAGAAGATTGGGGCCTCACCGGACATGCCTATTCCGTTTTCGTGGATCACGCCGGCACACTTTGGGTGGGCACGCCGACCAGTGTTGCATATCTTGTGGAGGGAGGACATCAGTTTCAGATAGCTGTAGAACACCTCCTGCCTTTTGTGCACAGCTTTTCCGAAGCGCCCGACGGCACATTATGGATGGCAGAAGGGGGCTACGGGGTCAGACCTGTTCCGCTGCCAGGGAAAAACAACGGAAGGGCGGGACCTGCAGTCCTTGTAGGATCTCTGGCAATCACATTTGACAATCAAGGGAGTCTTTGGATCACCAGCGCTGGCAACGGAATCCGTCGCGTCCCGTATCCGGAGGGTCTCCATCCACCGAAGATTAGGGGGGCGTCTGCATGGATGTTCCACAATTCCGAGGTGGAGGCGTTCACCCAAACGAATGGTCTGACAAGCGATTACGTACACTGCGTGCTGCAGGACCGCGAGGGCAATGTATGGATCGGTACGAGCGGCGGACTGGATCGATTCCGGCAGAGCCCTGTGGTCTCGGTTCCCCTTCACCCAATTTCGTATGGCGGTGCACTGCCGATCCCGTCGTTGAACTCTTTTACAACAAGTGCGATTGCCGCAGGTGATCAAGGGGCGCTTTGGGCCGCGGGTAGAGGGCCTGAAGTCCTTCTGAAAATTCAGAAGGACGGAATCGCGACACAACTGCGTGACCGGAACGTTGATTACGTCTATCGTGACCCGAATGGAGTTATCTGGCTTGCGACGTGGCGGTCTATCTTCCGCCTTTCGGACGAAGGTTTGGATACGATTGATTCGAGGCCAGGGGCGGTAACCTACAACTACCTTGGCGCTTTGCCTGCTGGGCAGGGAATGCTTCTGCGCCAACTCGATCTTCCCAAAGCGGGCGGGATCGCTGTCAGTGAGCAATCGCGCGTTAAAGCTATTACTCAGGACCAGTTGGGCAGGCTGTGGATCTCCATGGAGTCAGGAACTTTTCGATTGGAAAGGTCCAGTTGGACCAGCCTCGAAAGTCTGGGTGGTCCGCAGGGTACCGCAACTGCGGAGTTTACTGATTCAGAGGGACGTATATGGTTCGGATTCTCGAATGCGGTTGCGACGTTGGATGGAGACAGAGTCAGGATCTTTTCTGGCAAGGACGGCGTTCAGAAAGGGGCCGTGACGTCTATCCAGGGCCAAGGTACGAAGATCTGGATTGGTGGCGAGTTCGGTCTGGCATTTTTTGATGGCAGCCGCTTTCAGCCGGTAAATCCATCGGATGGTAGTGCCTTCGGCGGCGTTTCCGGAATCGTTGCCGATTCTCAAGAAGGGCTATGGTTTTCCGAAAATCGGGGAATCATTCACATCCGCGAAGCTCAGTTTCGACAGTCGGGCTCCGGCAAAGTGAAATTTGAGAGCTTCGGTTTGCTGGATGGGCTGACCGCACAACTTCGGGGATCCCTTTCTTCACCGTCGGCCGCGCAAACAACGGACGGCCGGATTTGGTTCGCCACGACAAACGGGCTCGCTTGGATCAATCCCACGCGTATTCCGCGGAACACGGTACCACCGCCCGTATTGATTCAGTCTGTTGTTGCCGACGGCAGGAGATACAGCACCTCCACCTCTTTTAGGTTGCCGGCCCGAACTGCAAATTTGCAAATAGCCTATACGGCTGCAAGTCTGACTATTCCCGAACGGGTTCGCTTTCGCTATAAGCTTGAAGGAGAAGACAAGCAGTGGCAGGATGCAGGAACGCGCCGGGAGGCTTTCTACACCAACCTCGATCCGGGAACCTATCACTTCCGTGTGATCGCGTGTAACAACGACGGTGCCTGGAATGAAACCGGCGTATCTGTGGATTTCTCGATTGCCCCGACCTACTATCAGACCCGTTGGTTCCGCGCGTTGTGCTTGGCCTTTTTCATCGTATTGACCTGGTTGCTCTATCGCCTGCGGGTCCGCAGTGTCGAGCAGCGCTATCTCGAACGCACTCGAGCAGCAGAAGCGCTAGCGTCACAGGCAGCGATATCCCTTGAGAATACGCGGCTCTATCGAGATATTGAAGATCGAGAAGGCAGGATTCGCCGCCTGGTCGATGCGAATATCATCGGGATTGTCATCTGGGATCTGGACGGACGGCTTCTCGATGCCAATGACGCCTTTCTCCGTATGGTCCAGTACGAGCGCGAGGATTTGCAGGCAGGGCTTCGATGGTTCGACATGACACCTCCGGAATGGCAAGAGGCGCACGCTCGCTACGAGGCCGAAGAGCTAAAAGCGACTGGCATGATGCGACCCCGTGAAAAGGAGTTTTTCAGGAAGGACAGCAGCCGTGTGCCTGTGCTGATCGGGGCAGCTTGCTTCGAAGGCCAACCCAACCAAGGGGTCGCCTACATTCTCGACTTAAGTGAACAGAAGCGTGCCGAGGAAGCTCTGCGGCGTAGTGAGGCTTATCTGACCGAAGCGCAGAGACTGACCCACACCGGCAGTTGCGCCATTGATGGCACAAGCCGCGAGACTGTGTACTGGTCCGAAGAAATGTTCCGTCTTTTCGGGTTTGATTCACAGAAGGGCCCACCTAAGTGGGAACAGTTCTTGGAGAAGATACACCCAGACGACCGGGACAAGGTGGCGTTGGCAAGCGATAAGACTTTCCGCACGAAGGTAAAGTGCGACGTAGAGTTCAGAATTCTGAAACCCGATGGAACCGTCAGACACATCCATGGCATCGGCGATCCAGTTCTGAGTTCGAATGGAGAGCTTATTGAATTGCTCGGCACGATGGTCGATGTGACAGAGCGCAAGCAAGCCGATGAGGCGCGCGAAAAGCTGCGCCGGCTGGAGGACGATCTGGCACATATTAACCGGGTGAGCACCATGGGAGAGCTGACCGCTTCGTTAGCACACGAGATCAAACAGCCGATTGGAGCAGCCGTCACAAATGCGGAAGTGTGCTTGCGATTAATCGATCGCCGTGAGCCCGACCTGCCGGAGGCGCGCGAAGCTGCGTTCGAAATGATCAAAGACGCTCGGCGTGCCGCCGACGTCATCGAGCATGTCCGCTCCTTGTTCCGAAAAGATTCTTCATCCCAGGAGAGAGTTGACGTAAACGAAGTCATCCGAGAGATGGTCGGGATACTCCAAAAAGAGGCCGATCGGCATTCCGTTAGGATGAGCACGGATCTCACCGACGGGCTCACCAAGGTGATGGCGGATCGAGTGCAGCTACAACAGGCATTGATGAATCTCATGCTCAATGGGATTGAGGCGATGCGGGATGCGACCGGTGAGCTCAGCATCAAGTCGCAATGTGGGGAAGACGGTCAAGTCCTGATCTCGGTCAGCGATACCGGCGTAGGGCTGCCCACTGAAAACGCCGATCAGATCTTTAACGCGTTCTTTACCACCAAGTCGCAAGGCACCGGTCTGGGACTGGCGATCACTCGTTCCATTGTCGAGTCGCATGGTGGCCGGATCTGGGCCACCGCAAACTCCGGACCCGGGGCAACGTTTCGGTTTACGCTGCCCATTACGGAGACCACTGGCAGATGACCTCCACCGATTCACCATTGTCTTTATCGTCGACGACGATGCCCGCATCTGTGCGCCGTTTTCATGGATCACGACGGCACAGTTGGGCGATTAAAGGTGTTGAAGAAGCGGAAATTAACATCCGTCAATTCATAAAGCGAGTCAGTAGATATAAGGTTACAGGCATATTACGTAAGAGTGATTGATAGGCGTTAGTATTTGGGCCACGATTCGAAATCAACCGCGGAACACCTTTAAACCTAAGGTGTCCGCGATTGAATACTCTCGTGTTTGGTCGTGCTGTCCTTTGTTTTTTCCTCAGTGCGTTCAAGCTTTCGGCTTAGCCTACGTCCATCGTTCGGTGCTTGCTTATGTTGGCGAGATTTCAGTTGTCGAAGGTCACCGTCGGATTATTCATCATCCTAGCTATGACCCGGACAGCCGCCCACGCGCTCGATCCCAATCAGCCCGCAACCAGTTACCTGCGAACCACCTTCACTGTGGAAGACGGACTAAGCTCCAACGTTGTCAATGCGATCCTTCAAACACGAGACGGATTCCTATGGATCGCCACGGATGCTGGGCTTAATCGATTCGACGGAAGACATTTCACGCCGATCTATTTTCGGGGTCCAAAATCAACGCCACAAGGCATCGTCAGCTCGTTGGCGGAGGGGCCGGACGGCGATTTGTGGATTGGTACCAACACCGGTCTAGTCCGTATCTCACGACCGGGGTTGGATCAATTCGATCGACCCCCATCGGTCTTTTATCACACTGGTGCGGCTATGAGTGATGAAATCACCTTTCTCCGCGCGACGAGCGACGGCACACTGTGGGTTGGTACTGGCGCAGGGCTTTACCGCTTGGTCGGAAATCAATTTCAAAAGGTGATTCCAAATTCTTTCATCAGCCGAATGGAGGAGAGCGTAGACGGGCACTTGCTCTTCGTTGCTAACGGCCAAACATTTGTCGAGCTCGACGGCACCCGGGTGATCGAACATCCAAAGTTGCTGCATGAATTAGGCATCGGTCCAGATCTGTTGTTGATGCAGGTGTTTCAAGATCGTAACGGCTCAGTCTGGTTCGCTACTGACGCGGGTCTTGTGCGGCATGTGCATGGGTCGGTCGAACGGTTTCAGCTGTACGGAGTTGGCGGCCACCGAGGGACGTTTTGTGGTGGGGATTGTGTCCTCCAAGTGCACGAGGATCCTCAGGGAAATCTCTGGGTGCTAGGGCAAACGGGGATCTTTCGAATTGCCGGGACCAAGTTGGAGCCGCTGGCGCCGAATATTCCATCGCGAATCGTAAGCGCTGACCGGGAGGGCAATCTATGGGTCGGCACGAACGGCGAAGGACTCATGCGCTTCAAGAACCGTCCCGTCCGCATGTTTTCCAAGGCCGATGGCCTGCCAAACAATATTCCCATGACCGTGCTGTCGAAACGCGACGGCACCCTTTGGGTAGGTAATAACTGCGGCGGCCTTTCGGTGTTCAATGGACAACACTTCAAGACCTACGATGAGAGGGACGGCTTGTCCAACTCTTGTGTATGGGCGTTGGCCGAAGGCAAGAGCGGTGAGCTCTGGGTAGGGACCTGGGGAGGTGGGCTTTACCGTTTCGCGGGCGGTCATTTTGTGTCGTTCGCGATGCGGCAAGGGCTCGCGGGCAAGGTCGTGCGCGCCATCACCGTTGCACACGATGGTTCGTTGTGGATTGCAACAGAAGGCGGTCTCAGCCACATGGTCAAATGGCAGTTCCATAACTATACGACCGCCGACGGACTGTCCAGCAATCGTGTAATCAGTGTTCACCAAGATCGCCACGGCACCATATGGGTGGGAACGAGCCGGGGGATCAATCGAATGACGGGTGATCGCTTTGCGCCCGTTTCCTCACCGCATGAGATGTTCGATCCCCGTTATATCAGTCTGGCAGAAGACTCGTCGGGTCAACTTTACGCACTCTCAGTACCAAAGGGGATCGATCGCATTGAAGGAAATCAACAGGTAGACGTGAATCACGATCTCGATCTGCTCAGCATGGTCGCTTCCCCAAGCGGAGAGTTATGGTTCACCGGAACCCACGGCATCTTCCGTTTTTCCTCAACTGCTTTCAGACAGAACCAAGCCGACCCGGAGCGGCCCCCCGATTACACCTGGTTTGGCAAAGCCGACGGCATGACCTCGACACAGTGCAGCATCGGCACTCCAAACATGGCTCTAGCGGCCGATGGTAAGCTCTGGGTCGCTACCGTACAGGGTTTGGCCATGCTCGACCTGCGGCATTTGCCCTTTGATACTGCCAAGCCCCGTGTTTTTGTTGAAGATGTCACGGTGGGACGAACAAGGCAGCCCGCTGGCCGTGAACTTCTGTTGCCTCCCGGCACCCATCACGTCGAGCTTCGTTTCGATTCGATTTCTCTGGCATCGGCAGAAAAGATCCGCTTCCAGTATCGGATGGACGATGTCGATCCAGTTTGGCTGGATGCCGACAATTCTCTCACCGCGGTGTACACCAACATTCCGATCGGTACTCACGCATTCAAGGTTCGGGCCTCCAATAGCGATGGCGTGTGGAATATCTCCGGTATTTCTTTCGCGGTAACACAGAAACCCTACTTCTACCAAACGATCACATTCAAAGTTCTTTGTGTCCTGGCTCTAATGGCGGTTTTGTGGTCGCTCTACCGGCGGCGGGTCCGAAGCATCGAGCAGCGTCATCTCGAACGCAATCGCGCTGAAGAAGCGCTTCGGCAGGCACGAGCGGAACTCGCGCACATAAACCGGGTGAGCACCATGGGAGAGCTGACCGCTTCGTTAGCACACGAGATCAAACAGCCGATTGGGGCGGCGGTGACCAACGCGGAAGTGTGCTTGCGACTACTAGATCGAGAACGGCCCGATCTGCCGGAGGCGCGCGAAGCTGCTTTGGAGATGGCCAGAGACGCTCGGCGTGCCGCCGACGTCATCGAGCATGTCCGCTCCTTGTTCCGAAAAGATTCTTCATCCCAGGAGAGAGTTGACGTAAACGAAGTCATCCGAGAGATGGTCGGGATACTTCAAAGGGAGGCGGACCGGCATTCCGTTAGGATGAGCGCGGATCTCACCGACGGGCTTACCAAGGTGATGGCGGATCGTGTGCAGCTACAACAGGCATTGATGAATCTCATGCTCAATGGGATTGAGGCGATGCGGGATGCGACCGGCGAGCTCGGCATCAAGTCGCAATGTGGGGAAGACGGCCAAGTCCTGATCTCGGTCAGCGATACCGGCGTAGGGCTGCCCACTGAAAACACCGATCAGATCTTTAACGCGTTCTTTACCACCAAATCGCAAGGCACGGGCCTGGGATTGGCGATCACTCGTTCCATTATCGAATCGCATGGCGGCCGTATCTGGGCCACCGCAAACTCCGGACCCGGGGCAACGTTCCACTTTACGTTGCCCCTAAGAGAGGCAGGCGATAGATGACCTTTGCCGACTTGCCGGTTGTCTTTATTGTCGACGACGACGCCCGCATGCGTGCCGCGATGCAGCGCCTTCTCAAGACGGTGGGTCTGCATTCCGTGTCGTTTGCTACGCCGGAGGACTTTCTAAAGCACAAACGTCCAAATGGTCCCAGTTGCCTCCTCCTAGATGTGCGACTGCCCGGGATGAGTGGGTTGGATGTGCAGCGAAAATTGACTGAGATGGGCATTCAGATTCCGGTCATTTTCATCACTGGCCACGGAGACATTCCCATGTCGGTCAAAGCCATGAAGTCGGGAGCAGTGGAATTTTTGACCAAACCTTTCCGGGACCAGGATCTCGTGGATGCGATTCAGCAAGCTCTGAAGCAGGACAGCCTAACGAGGCAACAGCAGAACGAGCTCGCAGAACTAAGGGAACGCTACGCGAAATTGACCGCGCGAGAGCGCGAGGTCATGGTTCTTATTGTTTCTGGCATGCTCACCAAGCAGATCGCCTCGACACTGGGCACCACCGAGATCACCGTTACTGTCCATCGCGGGCAAGTGATGCACAAGATGCAGGCCAATTCCCCCGCCGAACTGGGAAGAATGGCAGAAAAGCTTAAGCTGGCGGCAATCGACTAACGCCGGATTACTAATCGCCGGCGCCACCCTTCCGTAACCCCTTATAAATACATATGAGCGACCTTATTACTATCAATAATTGCGTTCTGCGGCGCGCGGATCGATCCTGTACCTGCATGGCTAGAGACGGGACGGGGAAAATGGTTGCCGTTATCGATGACGACGAATCGTATCGAGTCGCAGTGCAACGTTTGCTGAAATCGGCGGACCTTTCAGTGCAATCGTTTGGCTCCGCCGAGGCTTTCTTGAACTCTGGCCAGCAACACGAAACTGGATGTCTGATCGCCGATATCAGAATGCCGGGGATGTCAGGCTTAGAACTCCAGTCCAAGCTGAACTCTGATCATTGCCCGATCCCGACCATCTTCATCACCGCACACGGCGACGAAAAGATGCGACTTCAGGCAATGCGAGGCGGTGCAGTGAAATTTCTCATGAAGCCTTTTGACGGCGAAACTCTACTTGAGGCTGTTCGAGTGGCCCTGAAAAGCTGAGGGCTGATCCTTATCGCCGGTACAGATTTAGTGGAAGGTGTTTGTGTGCTCTCTCACGAGAATTCGCTCTGGTGAACAAGATGAAAGAGACCGCGAATTCGACCAGATCGTAGGCAGTAGCACGGCTCTGGAGTCTGTCCTCGCCGAAGTTGAGCGCGTGGCACCAACGGATTCCACCGTGCTGGTGCTAGGAGAAACCGGTACCGGCAAAGAGTTGATCGCGCGCGCTATTCACAATATAAGCCCACGCTGCGGACATCCATTCGTGAAGCTAAACTGCGCGGCCATCCCCTTCGATCTGTTGGAGAGCGAGTTGTTTGGCCATGAGAAAGGTGCCTTTACCGGAGCCGTAGCACAACGAGTGGGCCGCTTCGAAATGGCGGATACCGGCACTCTCTTCTTGGACGAAATCGGGGATCTACCGCTGGTCCTGCAACCGAAACTTTTGCGCGTTTTGCAGGAACAAGAGTTCGAGCGACTGGGAAGCGGCCGCACACAACGCATCAACATCCGTCTCGTGGCCGCCACTCATCGCGACCTTGCCCAGTTGGTCGCACGAAACGAATTCCGCAGCGACCTTTACTATCGGCTGAATGTGTTTCCTATCTCCATACCGCCCCTACGGGAGCGCCGCCTTGACATACCTCAGCTGGTGCTGCACTTCGTAGAAGTATTCTCCCGACGCATGGGAAAGCGGATTGAGCAGATACCGGAAACAACAATGGCTGCATTCTCGACATACCATTGGCCCGGCAATGTGCGGGAACTCCAGAACTTGGTTGAACGCGCCGTGATCCGATCCGACAACGGCCTGCTTCCGAATCCCCTCACCACGTTACACCCCTGTTTGGACTCTGCTCTTAAAGTCCGAGCGGACCTCCCACCGGCTGAGGAATCCGGCAGGGGAAAGGAACCGGGCGCTATGCCCAAACTGCAGTCCACGGATTCACTCGACGAAATACAACGCCAACATATTCTGCGAGTGCTCGAGAGAACCGGCTGGGTGGTCAGTGGACCCAACGGTGCCGGAGCCATCCTCAACGTCCATCCCAACACACTTCGCAGTTTGATGGATAGGCTGGGGATTCGGCACCAAGCGGTACCACGCACTCGACGTGGACCCGGGTTTTCTCAACCGGCACACGACGTGAGTCCTGGATAAGACCATCCTCAAGTTCGGCAGCCTGGGACGATCCACTGTGATCGCGGTCAGATCAGGAGTGCGCTCCGTGCTTGGAGGTGGACGGCACTACGATCGTTTACGACACTTGCGCGACTTACGATATGTCGTGAGCTAAGGAAGCGCACGATAGGTGGATGACGAAATGTCGGGAGTTCCTTTTGACTCGTTCTGACATCCCCTCGCGCTAAGTCTCCTTTTACTACGGAGATTGGCGATAAGCATCCGACCAGATCCATTTGGCAATACATGTGCATTCTCTACGGCATGAGGGAATGAGAACCCCAGCCCCCGGGAGTAGGTTCGGCGGATAAATCGGTAGTCACAATTCGAGAAGTAAATCATTCACCTCCGAGAGATTCTCGGATTCAACCTGCTCCATGGTGGGCATCACGAAAGGACAATTATGAAAATCGTAGTGATCGGCGGTACTGGACTCATCGGATCAAAGCTTGTCAAAAAGCTTCGTGAGCACGGACACGAAGCGGTAGCGGCATCACCGAATTCAGGTGTCAACACTCTCACTGGCGAGGGCCTCGCGGAAGTGATGAAAGGTGCCTCGGTGGTCGTTGACGTATCCAACTCTCCCTCCTGGGAGGACGCAGCAGTGCTGAACTTCTTTGAGACATCCACCCGTAACCTCCTCACCCATGAAGCAGCCGCAGGGGTAGGGCATCACGTTGCACTATCGGTTGTGGGGACGCAGCGGTTGGCCGAAAGCGGCTACTTCCGGGCCAAGATTGCCCAGGAGAAACTGATCAAAGAATCTTCAATTCCTTACACCATCGTGCAGGCGACGCAGTTCTTCGAGTTCCTCAAGGGCCTTGCCGACATTTCCATGGTCGGCGACAAAGTACATGTGCCACATGCGTTCTTCCAACCGATGGCCGCCGACGATGTCGCAACTGTCGTAGGCAGGATCGCGGTGGGGTCGCCGGTAAACGACACCGTCGAAATAGGAGGTCCGGAACAATTTCGCATCGATGAACTAGTCCGGCGGCGATTGGCCTCACTCAAGGATCCCCGCGAAGTCGTCGCTGACCCCAATGCCCTTTACTCGGGCGCGAGACTCGGCGAGAGAACGCTGGTTCCGGGTAATAACGCGCGACTCGGCGAAACCAGTTTCGAAACCTGGCTGACTCAGTCCGCGGCAACCGCCCACGCCGCGTAATCCGCGTGAACAACGACAACTCGGAAATAAGGAGTAAGTGTCATGAAAGGCATACCTGACATCGTCGCTGTGGACCCACCGGTGAGCAGGAGATGGGAAAGGACACCGGCAGTCAACCTCCCCGACACAGGATGAGATTATTGGACCCCACGAATCGGGCGCCGAATGATTGGATGCGTGCCGAACGGGAACTCGTGCGGCACTACGCGTAACAGCACAGCGCGGTCCGCCTATATACACGACGTGTTGAATGCGTCATCAAGCGAAAGGATGATTTATGAAGTTCACAAAAGCAATTCTGGTACTCGCGTGTCTCATACCTCTTACGCTGCTGGCACAGGAGGCCAAGGTAACCGATCTTATGTCGAAAGACCTGCCAAACTTTCCTGGGAAAGAGGGTCTGATGATCACCGTGGATTACCCGCCGGGCAGTTCGGACCCCATACATCGCCACAATGCAGATGCGTTTGTTTATGTGCTGGAAGGCTCGATCGTGATGCAGGTGAAAGGCGGAAAAGAAGTGACTTTGACCCCCGGGCAGACCTTCTATGAAGGTCCCGATGACGTTCACATCGTTGGCCGGAACGCGAGCAAAACCGAGCCGGCGAAATTCGTCGTGTTTCTGGTGAAGGACAAAGGCGCACCGGTGTTCGTGCCTGCTAAATAGATCAGAACCGCAAAACATTTCTGGTTCGCTCGAATCCGAGGACAAACGTGTATGAGCACAACTACGGTGAAGATGGACGTATATGAGGCAGTCACAAGCCGACGCGCGGTGCGCGGATTCACCGACGAGCCTGTGTCGAAGGCGATGCTGGAGCGCGTGCTGTCCGCCGCGGCTTGGTCGCCGTCCGGATCGAACATCCAGCCGTGGAAAATCTACGTGCTGACTGGCACGCCGCTGGCCGAGCTCAAGACGCACGCCGTTGAGCGCGTGTCCCACGGCGACCCCTGGGACGAGCGGCAGTACCAGATGTACCCTCCCGTGCTAAAGTCCCCGTACGGAGAGCGCCGGTCCGCCTTCGGCAGGGAGCGCTACAGCGCACTCGGCATTGCGCGCGAGGACTTGGAAGCGCGCATGCGGGCCGCCATCGGCAACTGGAAGTGTTTTGGCGCGCCCGCCGCCATGTTCTGCTACATCGACCGCGACATGGGCCTGCCCCAATGGGCCGACCTCGGCATGTATCTGCAGACCGTCATGCTGCTTCTCCGCGCCGAAGGGCTGCACAGTTGCCCACAGATGGCGTGGTCGCAGGTTCGCGAGACAGTCGCTGAGTTCCTGTCACCCCCGGACGGGCTCATCCTCTTCTGCGGTATGTCGATCGGGTACGAAGACCCCACGGTGAGTTACGTCCGCACGGGCCGCGCCCCGCTCGACGAGACGGTCACGTTCGTCGACGGTTCGTGAGCCGGAGTATCTCTTTGCTTTGTGAAAATGCGTGGATAACTGCGCGACAGATGAACCGATACGGATGGCTTCTCGAATCTGTATTCACAATTAACCTTCTTCTTTCAGACTGCTACAGAGCTGTTTGCGATGACCACCACAGTGTCCGCGCCTTCTTCCGCGGTGAGCCTTCCGCTGGGGCCGCTGCCCGTCGATGAAATAGAGAAAATGAATGCCTATTGGCGGGCTTGTAATTATTTGTCCGCGGG
>Ga0310811_10007598_pt1 | contig 13904 bp, 7 predicted proteins | sample YCmetagenome_FD_207642 | JGI IMG/M metagenome (GOLD analysis project Ga0310811, IMG submission 207642) | Soil microbial communities from experimental microcosm in Duke University, North Carolina, United States - YC | ecosystem: Engineered > Artificial ecosystem > Soil microcosm > Unclassified ... | reverse complement strand
AAGAGTATATGGCAATTCAACAAATTAATCGCAGAATTATGGGAGTTTAATAGGGATCCTCCAAAAAATTATGAGGATTTTAAACTTGCATTAATGAATATTAATTATGATATAAAATCCTTTTTTAAAAAAGATCAGAAGAGAGTGTTAGTCACACATCTTCTTACAATAATGAAAGTTTTAATTTATGTAACTTTTTGGAATATTAATTTGAAACCAAAAAATTCTACTGAAAAATCATGTATGAAATTAGTAATAGAAAATATTTTACTTTTGGAATTAATACATATAATAGTAGAAAAACAACGACAAAATGAAAAAGAAAAAATAGAAAATATGTCAAGTGATGAACTTGAAGATTATAAATCAAATATTAATGACTATATTTTAGGGAGAGTAATTTCACATATCGAATATAATCCATTTGACCCTAATGCAGATGTTATATTTTCAAATTCCGAGTTAAATCGATTTTTAAATTTTGAAGAACAAAACGATGAAATGATTTACTCGTAAATCACTTATTTAGAAAGATTAAAACCCAATCTAATGCTTATAATTAATTATTTATAAAATTTATAAAACAATTTTGTTGATTACTTATAAAACCTTTTTTTTTTTGTTTATTATTAAATATTAAAATAAAAAATGTCAAAAGTTCTTTTATTAGGAAAAGGACTAATTAGTTCTTTTTATCAGAAAGAAATACATGACAATCTTTTTTTAATTAAAAATGAAAATTCAAAATGGACTTTGAATTCAAAAACTAAAAAAGGAGATTTTGTTAAACTTTGTAGTCATGAATTTGAAAAAAAAGATATTTTTACTTGGTTAAATACTAATGTTGATGAAGATAAAAAAAATAAATTGAACTTTCATTTAAAAAATATTTGTTTGCAATGTCATGACCAAATGAAAATTAACGCTTTTAACCATAAAAAATTTTCTACTCTTTTTGATGATGAATTAATAGACTCATTGATATATAAAAATGGAAATATAAGAGAAACTAATATTGAAAGAGAAAAAAAAAAGAAAAATTTGCGTGAAAAAGAAGAAAGTAATTTAAATAAGATTTTAAAGTTAAAAATTCAAGATTTTAAAAATGCTTTGAATAAAATAATAGAAACAAATATATCAAATACTCAAGAAAATCTTGATGAAATTGATTTGAATTCATCTAAAAATCAGAACTGTAATTTTCTTCTAGAACATTTACCTGATGCTTTACAATGGCAAATGTTAAAAGCTATTGCAGATGGTGTAATTTCTGATTTAACAGAAGGTTTAGCTATATGGTTCTATTTTTTAGTTCACGTTCAATATTCAGAAACTTATACCAAATACTTTAAACACCCAGCAAATTTTAGTCATAGGAATGCACTCTATGATCTCATTGCAGTAATTTCCTTTGAATATAATTTATTATATGAAAAATGTGGAATAAAAAAGGATTACAAAGATGATATACATAATTTTTTTGTTTTCTTTAAGGAAGAGAAAGGAAACTGTGTTATGAGTACAACAAATTTATATAATATAGTAAAAATGTTAACAAAAGATGTTAATCTCCATATAGCAGGTTGGAGAGGGCATGTCAATATTTGTTTTTTAAACTATGATATTAAAAACCATAACACATTCAAAAGGTATTGGATTGATAATTTAAAATTAAGCGATGATGATGATGAGAATGAGCTTGTTTTAAATTTAGATAATAGATTACTATTACCTCCATCTTATAACTTTCCAGTTGTAAAAAACTCTATTTATGGGAATTTTATTTATAAAGACAATTTAGAAATGCAAGACAAGTTAGATAAATATAAAAATGGAAAACTAGATTATGATGAAAAACAAGTGTTTTTCTATAAATTACAAAAAGAGTTTTGTTTAATTATTTTAGAAACTACTATCGATAACGTTAATGATTATCATTATCGAACATTTAGTAATTATTTAACTACTTATAATGATGAATTTAGGGGGATAGTTTTTAAAAATGGGGATGTTCTTATTCAAAGTATTGCTAATGATTTTAATAAATGTCATAACTTTATACTTCAATATATTTTAACTTCAGATACTTTTAAAAATTCAAAATATAGTCAAGAATTTGAAACTCTTAATCAAGAAGTATATGACTTTACAGAAATGAATAGGTTATTAACTTCAATTAAAATTAGTTTTTCAGCATCAAAAAAGAGTATATGGCAATTCAACAAATTAATCGCAGAATTATGGGAGTTTAATAGGGATCCTCCAAAAAATTATGAGGATTTTAAACTTGCATTAATGAATATTAATTATGATATAAAATCTTTTTTTAAAAAAGATCAGAAGAGAGTGTTAATCACACATCTTCTCACAATAATGAAAGTTTTAATTTATGTAACTTTTTGGAATATTAATTTGAAACCAAAAAATTCTACTGAAGAATCATGTATGGAATTAGTAATAGAAAGTATTTTACTTTTGGAATTAATACATGTGATAATAGAAGAACAACGACAAAATGAAAAAGAAAAAATAAAAAATATGTCAAGTGATGAACTTGAAGATCGTAATGACTCTATTTTAGATAAAGTAATTGCACATATCGAATATAATCCATTTGACCCTAATGAAGATGTTGAATTTTCAAATTCCGAGTTAAATCGATTTTTAAATTTTGAAGAACAAAATAATGAGACGATTTATGAGTAAAGTGGCTAAACCACTAAGAAAATAAAAAAAAATATTTATTGCATTTTTGAAGAAATAAAAAAAATTAAATTAAAGTTTTGATGATTGAATGATTTTTATTTTTTTTGGTTCTTTTTTAGTTTATATAATAATTGGGTTAAAGGTACATACCAAGTAGAATTTACTCTAGTATTCCATTTATTGATTAAGGCTGGAAGGAAAGTTTTATGATTATATTTTGAAGCAAAAACTATTATCGGGGTAGTAGCATTTAATATATAATAAAGTTTTTCAATATTAAATTGATTAAGCTTATCCATCATGAGTATTAAAATATTGAAATGCTCTTTTTTTTGACATATTTTCAAAGTTGTTCCACCAAAGGTATTATTATTAATTTCAGTATCATAAAGAATACTAATAGAAGGGATTAGAGCTATTTTTAATAAATTGGGATAAATCTCTCCTTGTTCTAAAATTTCTTTTTCAATTTTTTTTTCAATAATATCATAATCGTTTAAATATAAACCAGGAATTAAAGTTGAGTTTCGTTCAGCTAAAAAAGTATTTAAATCAGCAAATGTATGTATGAAAAATATTTCATTAGTAACATTATCCAAAGGAGAATATTGATGAATATATTCATCTTTTAATAAATTTAAAGATGACATAAAACCTTCATCTACAAAAGATACGTTTTTTGGATAATACATTCTATAAAAGGCAAATAAATCATAAAAAGTTTTTCCTCCATTTCTAGAAAAACAGTTTAATGATCCTGTTAAAATGATTATATGTTTACCATCATTGATGAGTTTTAAAATTTGATAAAAATTATAAATAGATTCAATATGAATTGAATCGAGTATTACAATTTTTTGATTTTCAATGATCTTTAAAATGTTAATATCTGGAGATAGGTAATGAATGTTAGATACATTAAGTTTTTCTTTCAAAAGTAAAACTCTTGAATTGATTGTTGTAATAAACAAACAATTTTTTATTTTAATGTATTCATTGATATAAGGAGAATCAATGGTTTCTACGAAGAATTTTAATCTTTCAAAATCAATATCATGAAAAAAAGGAATACTACCATATTGAAAAAAGTAAAGTTTTTCAATATTATTTTCTACAATATTAATAATACTTTGTTCAATAGTTTGAATAAAATGATTTTCAAAACAAAGAACAAGATCATTTTTAGTTACTTGATCATCATTAAAAGTTGATTTTTCATGTAATTCATTCATTTGACGAAATTCATGCGATGTTGCAAAAAACAAGTGATATTTATTATCAAAAATATCATCAAAATCTTTTTGAGAAGTAATTTGGAGATCTTTTTTCAAATTCAAAGCTCTACTTTTTTCAATTTGTATAACAGTCACTTTTTTTTGAATAGTAGCAACATGTAATTCTTCTATCAAACTATAAATAATATTATACTTTTTCAATAAGTTTTTTAGATTAATAGAAAGTTTTTCATTTTTGAAATCTTCTAATTTCAATATATTTTCTAATATATAAATGATATTAAGTATTTTACTGTTGGTTAATCTAGTAATAATTAAATTATTTGAATTATTGAAATCAGAATAAGTAATCTTTTTTAAAATATTTTCGAGTAATGGTTCACCATTCTTTTCTTTCAATAAATTTTTAATGCAATTCATAGATGTTGAAAGAGAATTCGTTTTAGAATTGGTTTCTAAACAAGGTCTTATAGATTCATAAATGAAATCAATGTCTTTATAAGAAAGACTATTCACTAAATCAAAATCCATTTGATTTAACAAGTAATAATATGACTCTCTAACATTCCATGTATTACGAAATAATACTGTAAATATTTTGTGTTCAAAGTTGTCACTTAAATTATAATCACATTTTTCTAATAAATCGGTTTTTTTAATGACAAAATTTTTATCACTGTTAACATTAAAAAAAATTTGAAAAACGTTGGATATTTTTTTAGTAAAATCTGCTTTTTTACTAAAATTTAAATATTGAAGATTCTTTTTTTCTTTAATTAAGTATGTAATAATATTTTGATCAATAATCAACTCTTCATTTTTACATTCTAATATAATGTTGTATTTGAAATCACATTTCAATACTTTAATAACATCGTAATTATGTTTTTCTTTCTTTTCTTTTGAAAAATGTTTACATTTACATACTAATAAAGTATATTCAATGAAAGGAGAAATTAACTCTTTACATAATTTACCTCCTAGAGTAAATGGTAATACTTTATATAATTCTTTACAATTAATATATTCATCCATTAAATCATTCTCTTCATCTTCTTCACTAGCAGAAGATGGATTTATATATTCCAAATCATCTTCATCATTAAATGTTTTAAATTCATCAAGTTTGCTTTTTGAACCTTTGAATTTTTTTTTACTTCGTTTTTTAGTTTTTGGTTCTTTTTTTTTTCTAGTTTGAAATGAGATAGATAGAAGATGTTCATTATCAGCTAAATGATAACCGAAAGTTCTCCCAGTTATCAAAAAATTTTCTTCTTCTTCCTCTTCTTCTATCACCGTATCTATTGTAACAGATATGTCATCTTCTAATTCCATTTTTTTTTCCTCCTCTTTTTTAATAATTTTATGAAATTTTCACAATTTTAAAAACAATAAATTAAACGAATTTTGAAAAAATAAGAATATTGGGTCCAAATTTATTATTATTAATTTAAAATTAATAATAAATGATAAAATTAAATTTTTTTTAAATTTTTTAATTTTTTTTTTAAAAATAAAAAAAAATATATTATTCTTTTTTTAATTAGTTTTGATTTTAATTTTTACTTTAAATCAATTAAATTAATCAACTATAATTTTTTTTTTAAAATTCACAAAATTTTATTACTTATTGGTTTGGTTCTTTTTTTTTTTTAAATTCGCAAAAAAAATATGCCTACAAAAAAAAGTTTAGCGAGTACTTCTACATCAAAGAAAAGTGTTTCTGTTTCTCCTGTTAAAAGAGAATCAAAAGAAAAAAAAATTGTTAAAAAAGAAAACACAGTCAAACCTAAATCCATAAAAAAGAAAATTGTTAAAAAAGATGTAAAAAGTGAACCTTATACTTCAAAAAGAGCACAAAGAAGAGAAGCTGATGAAGCAAAATTGACACTAAAAGTTCCTCAAATTTTGAGAATAGTTAAACGTGCTGGTATTTCAAGATTTTCAAGAAAAAATGTTCAACCTATTCGAAATTTTACAAGAAATTTTAGTAAAAGGTTACTCTCAGTTGCTATGGCTTACACAAGATCTCGTGGTAAAAGAAATATTATTGGTGCTGATATTGAAAATGCTTCTAAACATATTTTCAGAAGTGTTCTTTAAGAAAAAAAAGAAATTATTATCATTTTATTGTCAATTTGATATCTTTAATAAAAATTATTCAATTTTTTTTTTATAATTTGGTATTCAGGCGTTATCGTCTTTAAGAAATTTTTTTTTGAGATAAATTTCTAGAAAATCTAAAACATACTGGATCTCTTGGTAATACCCTTTGACTAAAATCATATCCTAAGAAAGTAGACGGTGTATTAACTGCATGAATACTAACATAAGCTTCTCTAGATCTAGTACCTTTTGTTCCATTAAATTTATCGGTAGAGTCTTCGTTTATTCTGTTCATTTTTTTTATCTATTTAATTTATTTTTATTTTTTTATTTTTTTTTTTTTAAAAAAAATAAAAAAATTCGAGTTTATTAATGATTAGATCGAGATAATGTTTCAAAGATGTATAAATTATAATTTTTTGTGAATTTATTTAATTCACAAAAAATTTTATAATTTATTTTTATTAATTAAATAAATAAATAATTTATTTTCTTAAATTTTTATTTATAATTCTATATTATAAAATAGAAAAAAAAAATCAAAAAATCAAAAAAAAAAAATAAAATCTAAAAAAAAAATGTCTAAGACCGAACTCCCTGCATTCACGAGTGTGTACTCGGGTTTGATAAAATATAATGTTATCAATATTCAACCTAATTTTGTATTGACATTTAACATTCCTATATACAATTTCAATAATATTGATATTTGGTGTAATTTATTTGATGAAAGCAACATTGATTTATTAAGAATATTATTTTTATTTTCTGAAATTGTACAAGGTCATTGTATTGGTTCTTCAAATAATCAAACTTTAAATAGTGATAATTTTTATCTTGATAGTAATAAAAAAAAACCAAAGTTTTGTACTAGTTTTGAAATTTTATATTCTAAAAAATATGGGAATGAATTAAATAACAAAGAAGTTGGTGAAACTGGGTTTCAAACACCTATTGGAGTTCGTGTATGGTTATTATGTTTTGATAGTAGTGTCAAAGTACATGATAGTGTTAAAAGATTATGGCAATGTCAAAGAGTTTATGTAGATGATAAAACCAATGTGAAGAACCGTACAATTAATAGTGCAAATTTAAATAGATATATTTCAAATCAACATTATGTAGATTCAAAAGAAAAATATTTTGAATTATGTAACAAATATCTCGGGTATAATTCTTTGAATATTGATATAACTAATGATAATTCATTTAATGAGATACATCCATGTAACCCTTTAAATGTTTTTTCACATAAAGTTGCATTTAATCAAAGTTTATACCCAAGCATTTGTTTAGAACAAATGAAAATAGAGAATTATTTTAGCATTAATCAATTTAATGATTTGGTTAATTTGGATAAACCTATTTTTACTGGTTTTAAAAGTTCTAATGTTTTTTCAATATTGCCTGAATTTTTTTTACCAAGAATGTTATATTTTGCACCTTTACCATGGCGTGTGGATTCTATTATTCATATTAAAAGAGAATCAATAACAGATGAAAATATTTTAGAAAATCCAACCATGTTAAATTATTATAATGGAAGAAATTTCAATATTGAAAATAGAGAAGCAACAACTCAAATTACAAGTCTTCAAAGAGATAAAATAAAAAATATAGAAGAGAAATGTCTAAAATTTTATAACCCTGAAGGTGCTCGTTATAAAATGAGTAAAAAGGAACAATTCGAAATGGATAATGTTATACTTAGATTAAGACTTGGTTTTGAGGAAGATATTATCAAAATGAAAAATAATGATCCCAAAAATTTTCATAAATTATATAATGATTACTCTTTAGAAAAAATGGAAATTGTTTATGATAGTATAATGACATCCAATGATTTACCTCTTTCTTATATTTATGGAAGATCAGTATGGAAATCTAAACTTCTTTCTCAAGAAAAATATATATTACCTATTAGAGTTAGTGCAGGTTGGGTAAAAGAATCTTCTTTTGCAGATTTTATATTATCGTTAAATAATTTCTTGGAAAATGAAGAATATATACATACGAATCATAATTCTTGTATTATTATAATTTTATCTGGTATGGCTTCTTTAGGTCCAATAAATGAAGAACATAAAGAAATGCTTCCTCATATTCTTTTTATTGGAGATCCAGGAATAGGAAAGTCTTATGTTTTGGAATTAGCTCAAAAAATAGCTTTTCATGGGTTATTCAATAAAAGAACTTATTCGTCAGCTAAAGCTTTAAGTAGTAAAGGTGATAAAAGTAATGAAGCAAGTATAATGGAGGAATCTACTGACGAATATAATGGAACAAAGGGTACAGGTTCGGAATCCCAGAGCATAAAAAAAGATATTCTTTCAGGTCAAGAAATGATTGCTCAAGTTTTAACATTTGGTCCAAACGGGGAGAGATTAACAGAATATGTTGCAGCTAGAGTCCAGCAAGTTCAAATACATGCAAGTAATTTACAACCTCCAAGTGCAGAATGTCCAATGAATCAAAGATCATTGCAAATTATTGCAACACCTGCATCTAGATTCGATAAAAATTTACATCAAAATGAAACAACTAAAACTCGTCAAGGTTTAGAGTATCTTGAATATTTTAGAACTTTAACTTGGATAGTAGCTTTAATTGAGAGAATGATAGAATCAAAATTATTCTTGAATGGAGGTGATGTTAATATGGAAATTTTTGACATTTGTTGGGATACAACTATTTTAGCCTTAAAAAAAATGGGATGGCAAGATCCTCCAAAAAGAAAAAAATCAATGGTAAAAAGTTTGGCTAGATCAATGGTACTTTTATACGCAGTAGATATGGAATTTTTTTCTATTTTGAATAGACAAAAAGAACCAAACTTAACTTTTTCTGTTCAAATGCTAAAACGAGTTGAAAAAAGGCTTTTTTGTACACAAGAAATAGCGTTATATGTAATGACTCTTACAATAGATAATTGGTCAGAGAATGTTAGAAATAATATTGTAGAAACAATTATACAAGATATTGCTAAATCCAATCTTATTAATGGAAAATTTAACAAAAAAACTGATGCAAGAAAATTATTTAATAGTAACAAATCAGAAGATAGAAGATATCTACATATTGATTATGATTTGGATTCATTAGCCAAACAAGTAAAATCTTGTATGAATGATAAAGCTCCAAATATGGGAACCATTAAAGAAAAGATAAAAGATTTATTGAATCTATCAATAGATTCGAGAGATTATAAACTAGAATCTGAAATGAAGTCAAAACCTCCAGAAAAAACTAATAACAAACCTCCAGAAAAAACTGATAACAATCAACCAAATAATCAATTAATAAAGAGAGCAACGGAAGTACTAAACCGTACATTGAATTCTTATATAAGTCCTCAAAACTCAACAAATACGAATCCAAACTCAAACACAAATACAAATACAACACAACAATCATCAACAAAATTAGAAGATAAACCTGAAGAACCAGATTTTTTGATTGAAGATAAAAATTCTCCAGTTAAAAAAATTCAAGTTTTAATAGCACAAAAGAATGGTAAAAATGAATTTACTTCATTTGATATAGCTATACAATACTATTTTACTTATTGTAATGATGCTGCTTTTCAAATGATAAAACGTTTATTTAAATATAAAAATCAAAAAACAAGGCATTTTCTTTCTAGTATTCCACTAGTTATAAATTATGATCCTTTAGATGAAAAAAAAAAAAAGAAAACTACTCTTTATGGATTATATGAAACTATAAATATTGAAGAAAGTAATAGAATTTTTTCTCTAAAAAGAAAGATGAAAGGAAATAATACTATTGCTTCTAGATTGGGGGTTATTGTTAATCCAAATGAAAATAATAATCGAAATCAAGAATTATACACATATAATTCTTATCACGAAAGTCTTTTAAAATTTAAACGTGAAAATAATCAAAACGTTGATTATTTACTTAGAAATGATGTTTTAAGTGAAGAAGATGATTTAGATGAATATGTTGCCAAAAAACAACATTGGTTAATTACTGGTGAACATTTATCCTCAAGTGATAACAAATTGGATTGTATAATTCCCCATAAACTCAAAGTTCTATACGATCAAGCATATAGTGATTATACTTCAAAAAGCCCTAATCTTATCTATCCTGATGATCTTAAAGATGAACTTATAACAAATGCATTACATATGAAAAAAATGGAAAATCAAAGAATTAATTCAATAACAGAAGAATTTGAATTTGAAATCAATACTGATTATATTATGAAGGGAGCTGCAATGGAAGTATCAACTCAAGCAAATGATACTGAAAAATCAACTCAAGCAAATGATACTGAAAAAGAATCACAAACAGATAAACAAGTAGTAAATAACAGTAAAATGGAAATTGAAGAAACTTATGTTAGATCTCCGCATTCTGAGGAAGAAAGTTTAAAACGAAAATGGGATCATCATAATAAAGATGAAGAACAATTAATAGATATTGAACCACCTAAAAAAATATTAAAATCTCAACAGCAAATACTAACTGATACATCGTTGGATTGTGAAATTGAATATTTAAGTGAAATCGAAGATTCAAGTGATTTTGAAGGAATAAAATAAATTTTTTTTTCATATAACCAATTATTTTATTTTATTTTAATTAAGTCTTTTTACAAATTTTTTTTTTAAAAATAATATTAAATAAAAAAAAAAAAAATGAGTTCTGTACAAGATTTTTTAATTCAACTTATTATTTTTACAGTTATAATAGTTTGTGTATTTATTGTTCTGTGTTTTTGTTTGTTTCATACAATTTTACCTGGATTACAAAATTGTATATTTGAAATAATTAAAAGCATAATATGTCTTCCTTGTACAATTTATAATTGTTTTAATAAAAAAGACATTGTTAATTCATCTCTTGAAGATGATTTAATAGAAACTAAAAAAATTAATTTATCCAAAAAAAAAAAAAATAAACGTAAACCAGAGTCTGATGATGATTATATTCCAGTTCGCAATGATGAATATATTGAATTTATGATAGAAAAAAATTAAAATGCAATTTTTTTTTTATTGCTTTTTCTTTAAAAAAAAAAAAAAAAGTTGTATAAGAAAAAAAAATGCAAATAATAATAAAAATAAATTATTAAATAAATTCTTTTATAAAAACGTGTATAGTAAAATACGAATTACTTCTCTTTTTTCAACAATTCTTTTCTTTTATATTATACAATTATTTTTTTTTTTAAAAAAAAAATGGAAGGAGATGATGAAAGATTTGAAAGTAGCGAACCTGAACGTAAAAGACCTAGATTTGATTTTATTGGCCTTGCTGAAAGACAACCAATAATTCAATGGTTGTATGGTGTGACCAATCAAATTGAACCTAATACTCATGAAATTTATACTCAAAATTTTCATCCACATTCTAATTACATTTATGATATGTATCATCCAAAACCTTTTAAAACTGGACAACATATTGATTTACTTACTTTTCTAAATGATGAAATAGAAACAAGTGAACGATATGATAAATATGGAAGCGTTATTATAGCAAAAAACAAACGTAAGGGCATGATAAGAATAGTATTTTTTTTTGGAAATGAAAATTCTAAACAATTTGTTGAATCAACGTACCCTGAATCACTCAAAATCCGTAGAGTTATAGCTTCTTTTGATAATAAACCATCAAAAAACCAAATTTTAGCGCATACATACCTTTTTAAAATGTATAAAAAGGTTACAAACACTTTTAGAAAAGGAGAAATTTTTGAAAAGAGATTAAGTGAAAAACTTAAAAATATCGCATTGAAAATTAAACACAGATGGCCACAAAGTGTATCAAATTTAGATGGAACATATTTTGAAGACGAAAATGTAAAATTTTTGACTGAATTAAATTTTAGTAATACATTTGTCCAAAATAATGATTTAACAATCGATAATTTAATCAAAAATTTGGTAAATCATTTGAAAAATTTGTATAATTATGTTAACCTCAATTATTTTGGGGATATTAATTATTTCAATATCGGTGCCTATTCTCATCCTAATGGGAAGTTTCAATTCTTCTTTTTTAATTGTATTTATTCTGGAAATGCAACTTTATTAGATAAATCATTGGAGCATGTTTTCGTTAAACATGAATTGTTAGAAAATATTAATGGATATAATGATTATGTAGATCCATTTTTGTATTTATTATTACCTCAAACAAATTATGGAAGAATTTATTTTGAAAAAAATGTTTGTTTTATTAATGGAACAGCAGTAATGTTACCTATTAGAAATGCTTTGAATGATTTATGGGCATTTGGAATAACTATTTTAATGATAATTATTAATAATAATTATATTGTCAACGGTGACAATGATAAATTTATTTCAAAAATTACTGATTTAAGTACATACAAAAATAACTTTCATAATCAAAAAAATGAGATATATAAATTAATAGTAGATCTTGGTCTTGATCTTTATATTACTAAAGCTGATAGTGATTATATATTATTATGCATGATAATTGCTTTTCACTTTGAGGAAATTCGAAGTAAAGAATCTCCTGATTCTAGTCAATTCAATTTATATGGATCATTTTATCATTCTCAAAATATAAAATATTTGTTTAATGGAAAAAAACTTTTTTATGAGAAAAGTTTTTCTTTGATGCAAAAAATTTGGTTAGAATTAATTCAAAAAAATCCTGGAGCTTATTTTATGCAATTTCACGATTTGCACGAAGAATTAGAATCGCATCTTGAAAATCAAAGTATATATATAATACAATTATTGAAACAAGTTTTAACAATAGCTCCAGAAGAAAGAGTACGTAAACCTATAGGAGTTGGTAGAAAATATAGTTACATCAGTGGAAATTATTATTTAGATGTAAAAAATAATGTTATTGAAATGTTAAACAGGTTCCACGAAAATGACAATATGTCTTATTAATTTATTTCGAAGTTCTCAAAAAAAAAAAAAAAAAAACCGTTAATTTTGTGTTTGTTTTTTTTTTTATAAAGTTAAAATAAAAAAACAAATAAATAAATAAATAAACAAATAAATAAATAAAAAGTAGTTAAAAACTAGAAATTTAATAAAAAAAATTCAATAATACTCCTTTTTTTTTTTCTTAAATAAAACATTAATTCTTAGTATTTATTCTTAAAAAATTATATTAGAGAAGATGAAACTAGAAAAATTGAATATAAATGATTTTTGCGCTAGATATTTGTTTAAAAATATCATATTTAAAGAAAGAGATGTTGTTCAAGTTGTGATGAGACACAACAAAAAAGAATGTTTAGTAACATTTCATGTTGTTTCTAAAAAAGAATTAAAAAAAATTGAAGAAGATCAAAACATATTTAATAATCTAAACTTGTTTTACAAAGATTCAATTTTAAAAAGAGTTGACATTAAAGAATATCATACTTATTCTCAATTAAAATTATTTTCAATAATTGGTTTAGATTCTATGGTTGAAATTTGTAAAAATGTAAATGGAGAGCTATTATTTATTGAAACTCTTGGTTGTATAAAACCTTTTTTGAATCTTTTTTTGTATTCAGATATTCTCAGATTTGAATTGAGACATATTAAACAATTTGTACATCAAATATTTATTCAAATGAAAACATTCCATTTAAAGGGAATGACTATGCTTGGAGTTAATATGGAAAAAATTTTATTATGTAACGATAAGTCATTTTATGAAGATGATCCAAATAATTTAATTAATTTCAACGATTATGAAAATCGTCATAAAGATGATGAAAATTATTTTTGTGCAATTCTTAACAGACCATCATTTATTTTTTCTGTTAATGAAAATTTAAACGAAATAATTAACGTTAATACTTCTTTAGATAAATCTTATGACTTAACAAAATTAACTGTG
>Ga0310811_10007597_pt1 | contig 13905 bp, 14 predicted proteins | sample YCmetagenome_FD_207642 | JGI IMG/M metagenome (GOLD analysis project Ga0310811, IMG submission 207642) | Soil microbial communities from experimental microcosm in Duke University, North Carolina, United States - YC | ecosystem: Engineered > Artificial ecosystem > Soil microcosm > Unclassified ... | reverse complement strand
CGAAGTTTTGCGATCGGGTCGAGGTTCGCTGCCGCCGACGCCAGGCTCAGCACCATCGGGTCGCGCTGGTCGGTCGCGGACACTCGCCGGAACCGCGCGTCGTAGAAGGTCACGCCGGCATTGAGCGCCACCGTGCCGAACACATCGGGGCTGGCCGGGCGCGCCAGGATCAGCGCCTGGTTCTTGCGGACAGGGGCCGCGTTTCGGTCGAGGATCAACGGCCGATAGTAATCACCCTTTGATGGGGCGGCTGCGGCCTCGGATGACGCCATAGCGGGGGCCGCGGCCGCCAAACAGGCGCCGGCAACGGCTGCTCCAATCGCTCGGATTGTCACGTTTCAGACCTCCCACCCATGAGCCAAATATGATGACTCCATTGAGCTGTTAACGGAAGCGGTTAACGCAACTCTTTGTGTTTTAACCGACAAATGGTGCCGATTCCGCCGCGAAAGGAGCCAAAACGCAAGGAAACCCGCCAAGTTCCAAGCTGTCCCAAAAACGAGTCGAAAGCGTAACGTTTACCAAATTGGCACAAATCTACTTAACTTTTGTTAGTAGGAATGCGCGCAACAAAATGTGAATCTATGGCCTATTGATAGTCGGTGCGGACATGGCGCATCCTCCGAGTCGGGGGTGTCCGGCAATTGGCGAAAATTCATTCATTAGCGGCCTTTCTAATACTGCTTGGCGGATGCGCATCAGCACAAACGGCGGCGCCGGGGGCGGCAATCGGCGGCCCGTTCCGGCCGGCAAACGAAGCGATCGAGCGGATCCGGCGCATCGATCCCCAAGTGAACTCCATCCTGGCGCTCGACCCTGCAGCGATCGAGCGGGCGAGCAGGAGCCTGATGGATTCGAACGTGACCACGCCGCTGACCGGCCAGCCGATCCTGATCAAGGACAATATCGAGGTTGCCGGCCTGCCGACCACCGCGGGCAGCCTGGCCCTCAAGGACAATGATACGGGACGTGACGCGCCCATCGTGACGCGGCTGCGATCCGCAGGCATGGTCATTCTCGGCAAGACCAATTTGAGCGAATGGGCCAACATCCGCGACAACAGCAGCATCTCGGGCTGGAGCGCGGTCGGCGGCCAGACCCGCAATCCCTACGCGCTCGACCGCGACCCGTGCGGGAGTTCGTCCGGCTCGGGCGCCGCGGTCGCCGCCGGAATCGTCGATTATACGATCGGCACCGAGACCAACGGATCGGTCACCTGCCCAGCCTCGGTCAATGGGATCGTCGGCCTCAAGCCCAGCGTCGGCCTGGTCAGCCGGACCCGCATCGTCCCGATCAGCGTCACCCAGGACACGGCCGGCCCGATGACCCGCACCGTGCGCGAGGCGGCGGAATTGCTGACCGTCATTGCCGGCAGCGATCCGGCCGACCCGGCGACCGCCGAGGCCGATGCCCGCAAGAGCGACTATGTCGCCGCGCTGGGTAGCGCATCCCTGAAGGGGAAGAGGCTTGGCCTGATGCGCTTCGCTTCGGGGTTCGGCACCGATGCGGCGCTCAACCAGGCGCTGGCCGTACTCCGCGCCCAGGGCGCCGAGATCGTCGAGATCAAGGAGTTGGGCGGGGCCAAGGATGGACCGAAACAGCTGCCGGTGCTGCTCACAGAGTTCAAGGTAGGCTTGAACGCCTATCTCGCCACCACGCCACCCAGCGTGACGACCCGGACGCTGGCGGACGTCATCGCCTTCAACAAGACCGATCCGCGCGAACTGGCGCTGTTCGGCCAGGACCTGTTCGAGAAGGCCGAGGCGACCAAGGGGCTCGACGATGCGGACTACAAAAAGGCGCGTGACGAGGGCATCGCTTTTGCGGGCAAGAACGGCATCGACCGGCTGCTAAAGGACAATAAGGTAGTGGCGCTGATCGGGCCGACCGTGTCGGCGGCATGGCCGATCGACGCGGTCCATGGCGACCAATATCCGGGCGGCGGCGCGGGCTATCTCGCGGCGATCGCCGGCTATCCGCATCTCACCGTGCCGATGGGCATGGTGAAGGGCCTGCCGGTGGGACTGAGCTTCATCGGCCCGAAATGGTCGGAGGCGCTGTTGCTCGGCCTCGGCTATGCCTATGAGCAGGCGCGCGGCCCGCTGCCCGCCCCGCGCTTCCTGCCGTCGATCGAGCAAGCGCCGGAGATTGCGCCGCTGCTGGAGAAGCCAGCCAGGCGGTGAGCTAGGCCGTCAGCTTGAGGGCGGCGATGCATCCAACGATGCCGAGGATCAGCAGCAGCCTGATGGTCGTCGTCGGCTCGTCGAAGTAGGCCATGCCGACCATTACCGTCCCGACCGCGCCGATCCCGCCCCAGACGGCATAGGCGGTACCCATGGGAATATTTCGCGAGGCGAGCTCAAGCAGGCCCATGCTGATCGCCACCGAAACCAGGAAGGCGAGCGTCCACGGCAGGTTTCGAAAGCCCTCGACGAACCGCAGCGAAGTGGTGAAGCCGACCTCGAACAGGCCGCCCAGGATCAGCCAGAACCAGGCCATTTTCCGTTCCCTTTTTGGCGCTGGACGCCGCCAGCAATTATCGTCAACGTTCCGCTCATGGCGCGGCAGATGAGCATCGGCAACCGGATTGCCCCTCCGCACTTCCTGCTGTTCATCGTGATGCTGGTCGGCGGCTATGCGATCGCCATGACGATGCTGCCGCGCGCACAGGCCGTGATGGTCGCGTTCGATCTCGCTGCGCTGGTGTTCCTGCTCCTCTGCATCCCGTTGTTCCGGCGCGAAGCGGAGGACATGCGGCAGAAGGCGCGGGACAATGATGCCAATCGAGTCATGCTGCTGGGATTGTCGGTGATCCTGTCGATGGTGATCCTGGTGACCGTCGCCGGCGAGCTGATCGGGCCGCATCATCCCGCTCCGATCGAGAAGTTGATGATCATCCTTACGCTGGTGCTGGCCTGGACCTTCGCCAACATGGTCTATTCGCTGCACTACGCGCATTTGTTCTACACCAGCGATGATGGCGGCAAGGATTTGGCGGGGCTGATCTTTCCCGGAGACCGGCCGGAACCCGATTACAGCGACTTCGTCTATTTCAGCTTCACCATCGGCGTGGCGCTGCAAACCTCCGATGTCGCCATCACCTCGCCATCGCTCCGTCGCGTGGTGATCGGGCAATCGATCGCCGCATTTGCTTACAATTTGGTGGTGCTTGCCCTGGCGGTGAGCGTGCTGGCAGCGCGCTAGGCGGTCGCTTCGAGCGCCGGATGTTCGACCTTGCGGGTCCGGGCGGCAACCAGGCAGCCGGCGACGATCAGGCCCGCGCCGACCAGGGTGAAGAGCGAGACATGCTCGCCGAAACGCAGCCAGCCAAGCAGCATCGCCCACAGGAAAGAGGTATACTCGGTAGTCGACAGATAGGCGGCGCCGGCCCGGGCATAGCCCCAGCCGAGCAGCATCAGCGAGCCGATCGCCAGTCCCGCTGCAAGCACCAGCTCGCCCCAATGGCCGGCCGGAAGCGAGGGGACCCCGTCGACTGCCGCCCACAGCACAAGCACGAATCCAATCACCAGGTTCTGGAAGAATGCGATCTCGACCGGCCCGGCGTGCTGGGCCTGCCGGCGCATGACGATGATGTTAAAGGCATAGATGACGGCCGAGCAGAGGATCGCGAAACTGCCGAGCAGGGCCGCTGGGCCGAGGTCGGCCTGGGCTTGGCCGATGAAGATCACGACGACGCCGGCAAAGGCCGCGAGCGAACCCCCGACGGTCCGCTTGCCGATCGGCTCCTTGAGGATCGCCGCCGCCAGAACGAGCGCGATCAGCGGGGCGATGAAGGTTAGCGCCACGGCCTGGGCCATCGGCACCCGGGCGAGGCCCCAGAAGAACAGGATCGCCATCGGCGCCATCATCGTCCCGCGCAGCAAGTGGAGGCGCAGCGCGACTCCGCGCGGCCAGGGATTGCGGGTGATCAGGAAGGGAATGGCGGCGAGCAATATGCCAATCAGCGAGCGCCACAGCAGGGTCGGGAAAGTGCCGATCGCCAGGGTCAGCCCCTTCATCACCATGTCCATGATCGAGAAGAGCGCGATTCCCAGCACTGCGGCGGAATAAGCAGGAACGGGGCTGTGCTCGGCGCTCATCGGCGCCGCTTTAGCCGAAGCGGACGTGCAAACCAGCCCTAGCGGAGCACCATACTGTCGCCATGCACTTCGACCGAGCTGAACTCGCTCAGAAAGCTTTGCCCGAGGAGGGATCGATCGCCACCGGCGAGGATAACCGCCGGGGTGTCGCTGACCGATTTGAGGCCGAGCTCGACCCGGTTGAGCTTGACCCAATGGCCCATGACCGCGCCCGATGCGCCCGTTCCAATCACTTCGGCCCCATTGGTATCGAACGCCAGTCCCGCCCGCCGGGCGTCGTCGGCCGACAGGGCGATGCCGGTGGCGCCGGTGTCGACCAGGAAGTGCACGGTCGCGCCGTTGACCCGCGCATCGGCATAGAAATGTCCGTCGTACGAGCGGTCCAGCGTGACGGCGCCGGAACCGGCATCGACTTCCTGGGACTTGGGCTGATTCTCTTCGAGATCCGCAACCTGGATGACCTCACGGCGGTCATCGGCCGGCGCGGGCATGCTCGACGGCATCAACGCGCCGATCACGGTCGCGGCAAAGATGATGATGATTGCCAGGCGAAGCATGCGCCAAGCTTAGGCGAGGAAGGTAAAGAGGGTTTGAACGCCTATTTCAGCACCATATAGTCGCCCGACATCTGGACTTGTCCCATTCGCGACAGATAGGCTTGGCCGAGCAGCGATAGGTTCGCCCCTTCGAGAACTGCGGCGGGGACGTTCTCAACCCGCTTGCCATCAACCTCAACACTGTCGAGCATGATGTCCTTGCCTCTGACTGGCCCGGACGCGCCTTCCCCAACGACTTCGAACTCAGCCGGATTGACCGGAATCCCGAGCCGGCGCGCGTCATCAATTGTCAGCACGACGACCGTCGCTCCAGTGTCGACGACGAAGTGGACCAGCTCCTTGTCATTGATTTTGGCGTGAGTGTAGAAATGGCCGTTCGATTGTCGCTCGAGCACGGTTTCCCTTGGCTCGCCGGATTGAACGGCTCCGGCCGAAGCGAGTGACTTCTCACCGGACGGCCAGGCAAGGCCAATCATCACGCCGACAGCGACAACAAGGATAAGTGCTCGTCCCATCGCCGCGGCGTAGCTCGACAGGGGTTAGCAAAGCCTTATTCAGCGGCGTCGCGGATGCGCCGGATTCGGCCAATCTCCAACTCGTCGACGCGGAGCCTGCGGATATGGGCCTTGCCGATCCACAAGCGGCCGATTGCCAGTGCTCCTAGTGCGAACGCACCCATTGCGACCGCACCAAGCGCGGCGGCCCCAAGCAGCTGGGATCCGGTTGCGGACGCGCCAGTCGCCGCGGCGCCGGTTGCGGACGAACGCACGCCGTTACTCACTCGGCGGCCTCCGATGCTCCGACGCCAGCCGCTTCAATTTCAGCGGCCTTCTGCTCGACCAGCCGGACGATATGGTCGATCATCTCCTCGTCGCGGACATGATGGTCGGTGATGCCGGACAGATAGACCATATGCTTGCCCTGGCCGCCGCCGGTGATGCCGATGTCGGTCTCGCGCGCCTCGCCAGGGCCATTGACGACGCAGCCCAGCACACTCAGCGACATTGGGGTCCGGATGTGCTGCAGCCGTTCCTCGAGCTTCTCGACGGTACGGATGACGTCGAAGCCCTGCCGCGCGCAGCTTGGGCATGAAACCACCCTGACGCCGCGGTTGCGGATGCCGAGGCTCTTGAGGATCTCGTAGCCGACCCGCACTTCTTCTTCAGGCTCGGCCGAAAGCGAGACGCGGATCGTGTCGCCGATGCCGGCCCACAGCAGCGAGCCGATGCCGATCGCCGATTTGACGGTCCCGCCGGTGAGGCCGCCAGCCTCGGTGATGCCGAGGTGCAGCGGGCAGTCGACCGCGTCGGCCAGCTGTTGGTAGGCGGCGACGGCGAGGAATATGTCGCTGGCCTTCACCGCCACCTTATATTCGCGAAAATCATGGTCCTCGAGAATGCGAATATGGTCGAGCGCGCTTTCGACCAGCGCTTCTGGGCAAGGCTCGCCATATTTCTCGAGCAGGTCTTTCTCAAGGCTGCCGGCGTTGACGCCGATGCGGATCGCGCAGCCGTTGGCCTTGGCCGCGCTGATCACTTCCTTGACCCGCTCTTCGGACCCGATGTTGCCCGGATTGATGCGCAGGCAGGCGGCGCCGGCGTCGGCCGCTTCGAGCGCTCGCTGGTAGTGGAAATGGATGTCGGCGACGATCGGAACACTGGCCGCACGGACGATTTCCTTGAGCGCGGCAGTCGATTCCACGTCCGGGCATGACACCCGGACGATGTCCGCCCCCGCCTCCTCGCAGCGGCGGATCTGGTCGATCGTCGCCCTGGCGTCGGAGGTCGGCGTATTGGTCATGGTCTGGACAGTGACCGGCGCATCGCCGCCCACGGCGACGTTGCCGACCATGATCTGGCGGGACTGGCGGCGGGAGATATCGCGCCACGGACGGATTGAGGACATGCGGGCCATATAGGCGCGTGCTGCGCCCCGGCCAAGGAAAACGGCTGATTCGCGGTTGCCAACGGCCCATGTTATGGGGCTTCGAAGGGTAAACAGGCGGGGTGGCCGATGGCCGAGCTTGCCCAACTAGCGCGTACCATACGCGGGGCAGCGTCCCGCGCTCGCCGACCTGCGTCGGACCGGCGCTACATGGCCTTTCTCAGCTATAGCCACCAGGATGCGGCCATCGCCGACTGGCTGCACGAGGAGCTGGAGGAATTCCGGGTTCCGCCGCGGCTGATCGGCAAGCTCACCGATCATGGGCCGGTGCCCAAGCGGCTGGCGCCGATCTTCCGCGACCGCCAGGAACTGGCCGCGGCATCCGACCTTAGCGAGGAAATTGAGGAAGCGATCGCGGGGTCGCGCTTCATGATCGTGCTGTGCTCGCCGGCGGCTGCCCGCTCGCACTGGATCGACAAGGAAATCGCCTGCTTCAAGCGGCTGCATCGCGAAGACCGCATCCTGGCGGCGATCATCAATGGCGAGCCTTTTGCAAGCGACGATGCGGACCGGGCGGGGGAGGAATGTTTCCCGTCTGCGCTGAGGGTCCATTTCGACCGGCGGGGGCGGCCCACGGCGCAACGGTGCGAGCCGATCGCCGCCGACCTCCGCGAGCAGGGCGACGGGCGCAAGATGGGCCTGCTCAAGATCGCCGCCGGGATGATCGGCGTCGGGCTCGACGATCTTGCCCAGCGTGAGGCGCAGCGCAGGCATCGCCGGCTTTACGCGATTACCGCGGGCTCGGTAGCGGGGATGCTGTTCACCACGGGACTGGCCTACACCGCGCTCTCCGCGCGCGACGAGGCGCGCGACCAGCGGCGAGAGGCCGAGGGGCTGATCGGCTTCATGCTCGGCGATCTCCGGAGCAAGCTGGAACCCGTCGGCCGGCTTGACGTGCTCGACGCGGTCGGTGCGCGGGCGCTCGCTTATTATGAAAAGCAGGACAAGCGCAGCCTCAGCGACGAGTCGTTGGCTCAGCGGTCGAAGGCGCTGACCCTGATGGGCCAGATCTCGGCGTCGCGCGGCGATCTCGACGGAGCGCTTCGCCGCTATCGGGAGGCCCTAGCCGGTACGGCGGAAGCGCTGCGGCGCGAACCGGGCGATCCGCAGCGGATGTTCAACCACGCGCAAAGCGTGTTCTTTGTCGGCGAAACCGCCCGCCTGCGCGGCGACCTCAACGAGGCCGGGACTCGATTCCGGGAGTATCGCCGCCTTGCCGACCGGATGGTCGCCAAAGAACCCGAAAATGAGAAGTACCAACTCGAAGTTCTCTATGCTTCCACCAACCTGGGTCGCGTCGAATATGCCCAAGCCCATTATGCGGAAGCCGCTGCGACCTTTCAGGCGTCGGTCGCTGCCATCGAGCCATTCATCGCGGCCCAGCCGGGTAACCCCGAGTACCTTAGCCTGATGCTCGAAGCCTTAGGCGACCGCGCCGATGCACTGGCCGGAGCAGGCGAGATCGACGACGCCATCGGCCAGCGCGAGGAACAGCTGCGATTGCTCCGTCCTTATCTGGCGCTCGATCGGCCCGACGCGCAGCTTCGCCAAAAGGCAATGATTGCCCATATGGGGTTGTCGTGGATGCGCTTCGTGAAAGGCGAGACGAAGGTCGCGCTGGACCAGGCGGCCACGGCGGTCGACATCGGCAATCAACTGATCGCGTTGGAGCCGGCCAATAAGGATTGGTTGAGCCGTAGCGCCAACACGCAGATCAACCAAGCGATGCTACTCCTTCGCTCCGGCAGGGCGGTGGAAGCTGGGGCGGTCGCGGTCGAAGGTTGTGCCAGGATGGATTCGCTCATGGTACGCGACCCGACGGTGATCGCATGGCGCGATCAGGCCAGGCTTTGTTTGCAGCTGCGCGCCGAATTGGCGCTGGGCGATGGCGGAGGTGCCGATGCGGTCAGACTTGCCCGCCAACTGCTCGACGACATCCGCTCCGACAGGATCCTGATCGCCAAGGACCGGTTCGCGTTGAGCCAGGGATATAAGCTGGTTGGCGACATGATGTGGCGCAGCGGCGACCGGGCCGGAGCAAAAGCCGCATGGCAAGCCGGGCTTGCCGCCTGGCCGAAGGGCGTCACCGAAACGCCCCGCCAGATGGCGGAGCGCGGCGAAATGTTGCGGGGAATTGGTCAGCGTACTGAAGGGATGGGGATCGGATCGCAGCTGGCGGTAATGGGTTACCGCCAATCGCTCAGCAATCGAGCGAGAGTGTAAAAGAAGAAGGGGGCAAATCATGGCAAAACCGCGGACTAAGAACGTCAACGTTGTCTATAACCCGGGCACAGTCCCTCCCTTTGGGTTGCAAGACAGCGCCAATCATCCACTCAAGCATGAGATTAGCTTCCATAACGGCGGCTGCCCCGGCGTCATGGTCTATTTCAACCTCCTGGATCCTACTAACACCGGCATCGAGTTCAAGGAGGCGCCGAATGACGCACTGTGGGTACAAGCGGCCGCACAGGGCATGCCGCCGCCGCCATGTCCAATCCCATGCTCAACATGGGAAGGATTTGTGCCCTTAAGCGTCGAAGAGGACCAAACTGGGAGGCGAACGCAACTCATTGTCTACTGCCGCAATCGGCTGCAGCAGCAGAAGTTCAGATTTACGCTTTGGTTCCGGCAGCCGGCTGCTGGCGGAGGGTGGCAAGACATCGACTACGATCCGATCGGCGACGGAAATAACGGTCTAAGACTTTAGGTGCTGACGGTTCGGCGTCCGGCTGGATTGGCAACAGCCGCTAACCGGACACCCCGGGGTTCGGACATAGCCAACCAAGTGGATTAAACAGGGAGGGCGAAATGGGAAACAAACTGACCGTAAACATCTACGCGGAGCCAAAGCTCGGTGGCGGCTACTCATTTACGATGCATGATGGGAAGGGCAGTACCAACGAACTGACCTTCAACAAGACCAAGGATAATATGAAACGATGGGAAGACTATGAAATCTCGTTCGAACTCAACAACCTGGACGGTGCCAACCTCAAGTTCTCGCATGACATAAACAAGGTGTTATGGGCGGAGCCCACTGAGGATCCCAATCCGCCCTGCCCAACCAGCCAGCAGATGGACGGCATTTTTTACGTGGCATCACCAAATGACATCAAGGATCTGAAGCTGAGGGTCACCAACACTGATCCGGACCACCAGCGGTTTGTGTTCGGCTTCAATTTCCTGCCGGCGACCGAGAATGACGGGCCGAATGCCAACTATGTGCTCTACGACCCGATCGGCAACAATCAGAACGGCGGCTATCCGCGCAGCTACGCGATGCTCGAACCCGCCACGATCGGCGGGGCGGCCGCCGGAGCGGTGGTCGGGGGACTGGCAACTATGCTGCTTATGTCCCAAGCGACGACCATGGCCATCATCTGGGGAGCGGTGATCGGGGCAGCGGTTGGCTTTGCCGTTGGACTATTTTTCGGCAAGCCCGGTGGAGGGTCGGTGCGAAGCGCACCGCCCGCCTGAGCCACGTGACCGCGCCGCAGCAGCTTGATGTCGCCGGCTCGGCTGCCGCTGTCCCGCCACGCCCGCCGTTCGCATTCCGGCTGGGCGTGACGGGTCATCGGTCGGGGTCGCTCGGACCGGGGGCACAAACCGTCACGGACCGTATTGCGGACGCGGTCCGCGACATCACCAGCGCGGCGCTGGACCAATATTCTTCGAACCGCGGCTGGTACTCCCAGTCGCCGCCGCAACTGCTGATGGTGTCGCCTCTTGCCGACGGAGCCGATCAGATTGCCGCGAATGCAGCCCTCGCCAATGGCTATGCCCTGCACGTGGTGCTGCCATTCACTCGGAAACAGACTTGCGCCGAGGTGGCGGAGCCGTTCCGCGGCGAGTTCGACCGGCTGGCCGATGCCGCCGGATGCCTGCTCGAACTGCCCGGAAATCCTGCCGACCCGCTTGAGGCCTATGTCATGGCAGGCCGCGCCACGCTGGCGCATTGCGACGTGCTGATTGCGGTTTGGGACGGCCAGGTGCCGCGCGGGCGTGGCGGCACCGGCGAGGTGGTCGAGCTGGCCATGGCCCGGGGAATTCCGATCATCCACATCCCGGTCGACCCGGACAAGCCGGTGACCCTGCTGTGGAGCGCCTACGACCCCGCGGTTCTGACGCTGCATAGCGACGACATCGATCGCCGTCCGTTCGACGGCAAGCACCTGGCCGAGTTGGTCAGCCTGTTGCTTTCGCCCCCGGTCGATGAGCGCGAGCGGGGCTATCTGACCACCTATTTCAGCGAGCGGCCGCGCCGGTTCCGGGCACGGGTCGAGTATCCGCTGCTGTTGGCCACCGCCGGGATCAGCCGCTTCGGCGCCAAGGATTTCCAGGCGACCAGCGCCGCAGCCACTCGCGAGGAAGAGTGGCGCCGCTATCGGGAGAGCTGTGCGGAGCGCCACGGAGTCAGCTTGCACCTCGACCTGCTGGGCGAGGCGCATCGCTGGAGCGGCGGCCTGGCGACCTATTTCGCGCAAAATTACCGCAGCGGGCATGTGCTGAATTTCGTCCTCGCGGCGCTAGCGGTCATCATGGGGCTCGCAGGCTTCCTGCTGCCGGCGTCGAAGCTTGAGCTGGCGGCGCTCGAGTTTGTGCTGGCGCTGATCATCATCCTCAACACCCGGTTCGGCGTGCGCCATGAATGGCACCGCCGCTGGCTCGACTATCGCCAGCTGGCCGAGCGGCTGCGGCCGCTGAGGAGCCTGAAGTTGCTGGGGCTCGCCTCGCCCGACCCGCCGGGGAGCGCCGCAAACCCCACCCCGCGGCGCTGGGTCGAATGGTATGCTGCATCAATCTGGCGAGCGAGCGGATGCCTGTCCGGCAAGATCATTGCCGATGCGGTGCCGGCATTGGCTCAATCGATCGCCGCCCATGAGGTCGATCCGCAGGTCGCCTATCACCGTGCCCACAGCCGCCAGATCATGCTCTTGGACCATCGGCTCGAAATGATCAGCGCGGGCGCGTTCTGGACGACGCTGCTCGCCTCGGCGGGGACCATTGCCGCGTTGGTGTGGGCGCCGGACCTGGTCGACCGGTGGGGCCATTGGCTGACGCTAGTGTCGGCCGGCCTGCCGACTATCGGCGCGGCGGTTTTCGGAATCCGCTTCCAGGGCGACTTCGGCGGAAGCGCGCTTCGCTCCGACGCGACGGCCGCTTCGCTCGGCAGGCTGGGCGAGGAGCTTCGCGCCGAAGGAATTTCGCTGATGCGGGCGGCGGACCTTGGCGAGCAGGCGGCCCGGGCAATGCTTGCCGACCTCGCCGAATGGCGGCTGGTCAACCAGCAGCACGATCTTTCGATCACCGGCTAAAGTTAGCGCGATTTTCCGCTAAGGAACGCGCATGTCGAATCGTTTTCTTGCCGCCATCTGCGGATTTCTTGCCCTTTTCTCCTTCGCTGCCCCCGCCCAGGCCTATTGGGAATATGGGCATGAAAGCGTTGCCCGGGTCGCCTGGCTGCAGATGCGGCCCGACACGCGCGCCAAGGTCGCGGCGCTGCTTCGCCAGGGCCGCTTGCTCGAAACGCCCGAATGCCCGGTGGCGACCATCGAACAGGCCAGCGTCTGGGCGGACTGCATCAAGCCGTTGGGCGACCGCTTCACCTATGCCTACAGCTGGCATTACCAGAACGTCGACGTGTGCAAGCCGTTCGATTTGAAGGCCGCCTGCAAGGACGGCAATTGCGTGTCGGCGCAGATCGAGCGGAATGCGCGGCTGCTGGCCGACAAGAGCGTGCCGGTGCGCGAGAAGTTGATGGCGCTGGCCTTCCTCACCCATTTCGTCGGCGACCTCCACCAGCCGATGCATGCCGGCGACCATGCCGACCTTGGCGGCAACAAGGTTGCGGCGACCTATGGGATCATTGCCGGCCGCACCAACCTCCACAGCATCTGGGACGGCTGGCTGGCCGAGCGGGCCATTTCCACACCTCCCGCCGGTCCCGCGGCGCTGCTCGCCCAGGTTTCACCGGCCGATCGCCAGCGGATTGCAAGCGGCAGCGTCGAGGACTGGAGCCGGGAGATGTGGGCCAAGGCCCGCGACCTCGCCTATCAAACGCTGGTCGGCGATCCGTGCGGCGCGGCGCCGGTCGAACGGCCGGTCATGGACGAGGCAAGGGTCCGCTCGCTGATTCCGGCGGTGCGGCAGGACGTGGTCGAAGGCGGGATCAGGCTGGCGAAGCTGCTCGACGATGCGCTTGGACCGGAGGCCAGGGCACCCGGCCAGAAACGCGTCTAGCCTTTCACGAACCGGGCAATTGCTTCGACCACCGCCGGAGCGATCGGAAGCGCCGGGTCGGCGTAGGCCCGGAGGTTGGCGGCGCGATCGTCGCCTGCGGGCATTTTCAGGACATGATTGACCCCCGGCAGCAGGGCCAGGCTGGCCTTGGGCTGGGCCGCGGCCAGCGCCTTTGCGTCATCGACCGTCACCTGGATGTCCTGGTCGCCCTGGACAATCAGCAGCGGCAGCTTGAGTCCTGCCGCGAGCCCGGCGGGATCCTCGGCGAAAAGGTTGATGATGAAGGGCTGGACGTCGTCGGCGAACAGGGTTCGCAGTGCAACCGGCAAGGTGGCGGCAGCGACCTTCTTGCCGGCTTCCAGCGAATCGATCGTCTTGAGGGCGGCATCGAGGATCGGCGCGTTGGCCGGGTTGGCCCGCAATTGCTCGCGCATCACGGCGCCGAATTTTCGGCCGACCGCTGCGATTGTGATCACGCCGCAAATGCCGTTCGGATGCTGGGCGGCGCTGAGGGCGACCAGCCCGCCCTCGCTATGGCCGATCAGCCAGACGCATTTGGCGCCCGTCGCCTTGCGAATGCTGGAAACCCAGGATGCGGTGTCCGCGGCATAGTCGGCGATGGTTACCTTGTTGGCGTCGGCAACTGCCGCCTTGCTGCCGAACATGCCGCGCTTGTCGATGCGGACGCTCGACACGCCTTGCGCCGCGAGGCCTTCCGCCAACAGCCGATAGGTCGACGCCTTGACTCCGAGCGGGCTGTTGCCGTCGCGGTCCGTCGGGCCGGATCCGGGAATGATCAGCACGACGGGCGATTTCGGGCCGGCGTCGGTCAGCGTACCGGAAAGCGCCGCCGAGGGCCCCGGCGCGGTGATCGTTCGTTCCACTGGCTGCACTGCGAGCATCCCCGAGAGAAGGATTATCATTCCTCACCACCCCATCGCCAGCGCATGCCGCCCTTGGTCGTTTTGGCGGCAACCACCAGGAGTATGACCGTCGCCGGGAAGATGATGGACAGCAGGATCAGCGGACGCTTGGCGAACAGGAAGGCGCTTCCGATCGCGATG
>Ga0310811_10007595_pt1 | contig 13908 bp, 18 predicted proteins | sample YCmetagenome_FD_207642 | JGI IMG/M metagenome (GOLD analysis project Ga0310811, IMG submission 207642) | Soil microbial communities from experimental microcosm in Duke University, North Carolina, United States - YC | ecosystem: Engineered > Artificial ecosystem > Soil microcosm > Unclassified ... | reverse complement strand
CTCAGGATCTCGCGGATTTGAGAGGCTATATTTTTATCCATCGCGGTACTTAATTGTTCGAATAGCTCGCGCCGGATGATACGCGGATTCCCAAAAAGGCCCAATACCTCGATGAGAATGATCAGGATCGGGGGCAGGGCAAAACTGGTAAAAAAGGAGGTTGCTGCCGCCATACGCAGGGGATCGTTCAATTGAAATTGCCGATAGGCGTCCAGCAGTATCCGCCAAAATGTTTTTATCCTTTCCATTCTTCCTTTATTTAATCCCGGCGGTCTCCTTTACCCCGGTGAAAATGGTTTTCCAGATAAGGTTGAAGAAAGATTTGTTAAGGATCCGGTTAAAACGTACGTCTGCGACCCTGGGGTCTTTATCTCCTTCCGGGTTGGAGTTTTTCATAATAAGATTTGCCGCCAGGCTGGCCAATCCCTTCTTATCGTATTTATTTTCTTTCTTATCCTTTTTCAGCAAGGTAATTTTCAGGTCCTTGTATAGCATTATCAGTCTACCATTACTGGAAGAGTCCGTTCCGGAGAATGCGAAATGCAAATGATCGATATTTCCTTTTTCCAGCCTGGCAAGTCCCATCGGCTGCGTTAGTCCGTTGAGGGACCTTGCGTCAATAGGTCCCAGATTCCCTTCGATCAAAAACTTTCCCTGGGGGTCTTTAAGCAACATGACGATCGTTGCATCAACCGGCGTCTTATCCAGGAATTTTGCCCTGAAGGATAAGATACATCGATTGTTCCGGGAAATAACTTCCTTCCTGTTGGTTACATTGACAATGGTGGCGTTGGCGTCAAAAAATTGTACTTTTCCTGCACTGTCGCTCTTACCGTTCTTTTCTTTGTATTCTATAAAGGAGTGGGAAAAGATCATTTTCTTAATACTAATAGGGATGGGCAGCCGTACCAATTGCTGCTGCGGATATTTCCCCACCTTGCTGGTCGTATCCTTCGGACGGGAGAGGTCCCTGTATATTTTAAACGAGCTTTTTCGGATGACCAAACTATCGGCCTGTATTTTTTTATGCCATAGTCCTTCCCTGTCGATGTGCAGCAGGCTGATCCCTTCCAGTGAAAAATCATACCGGTCTTTCTGAATGGGGAAGGAGGCGGCGAATTCGGCTTCGGATAGTTGCGGGATTAGTTTAACCTGCCCTATGGATAGGGAGTTATTCCGGCTCATAAACCGGAGGTCTCCTATGTTTAATTTGTACTTTTTATTTTTGGAGGGAAGAATAAGCCGATCACATGCGATGTCGAGTTCTCTGGAAAATAGAATTCGGAAAGGATCTTTATTGGCGACGCTATCGATCAGCAGATCGGAGAGCTTACAGGAAATATCATCCCCTTTAAAGAGGGCCTCTTTTGCGTCAAGATTCCTGACAAGGACATTAGCGTGAACCATCTCCACGCTGTCGATGCTGATCTTAAGCAATTTACCGAGTAGTTGTTTTGAAAGATCCCTGGCTGGGTTATATACGGTGGAATCCTTTTTAAAATGGTTCAACATGATCTCGATGGTTGGATTTGTCACCACCACTTTTCCCCCTTCTATTTGTTTGGTGAGTAGGGCCTTGGGAGTTTTTACCCCGGTAATGTCCAATGCCGGTATGGTCAGTCTTATGAGGGTAGGCGGGTCTTTTTTCTCCACCACCAGCTGGTTGTAAACGGAGGTATCCGGTTCGATCCTGATATTTTTTACATGCAGGCTGCCCCCCACCTCGTCGATCAAAAGGTTGTCGTATTGTATCCTGTAAAGCCCTTTTGATTTTTCCGAGACGGCTTTATTGACGTTGTCATGTACAAGCCTGTATTTATAGAACTGCCATACGAGCAGGGCGATGATGAATATTCCAACTGCGACAAATAAGTAAGCTAACTTAGACATACTCCTCCTATGCAAAATATAGTGCCAACTCTCCCGCTCTTTTTAAACAGGTGAAAATGCAAACACCTGCCTTGTTTGGGCAAATTATTCCTCAACCGGGTAATTGCCTATTGTCTGGCAATGCTCACCATCACGCTGGTGCCCTTGCCGGCCTCGCTGCGGATGGTTAGCTGACCGTTGATGGAGGCGGCCCGTTCACGCATCCGGATCAGACCTGGCTTCCATTTCTGGGGTTCTACGTCAAATCCTTTACCATCGTCCAGGATGGTCAGCCGGATCTGGTCGCCGACCTCTTCGATCGTGATCTTTACATGACTTGCCTGTGCATGGTTCAGGATGTTCATAAGAGCCTCCTGGCAAATCCTGAACAGATCGATCCTGATCTCGTCTGTCAGATTCGCCTTATCATAAGCGCTTTCGAAATGGCAGGGGATACCATTTAAAACCGAAAATTCCTTACAGTACCATTCCAGGGTGGCATTTAACCCCAGATGCTCCAACATATTGGGGCTGATCGAAAAAGAGATCCTCCGGATGGTTTTGATAAGGAGCTGGGACATCAGGGAGGCATGCTCGATCCTACCTCTGGCAGGAGGAGTTAATTCGACGGCGCTGTTCTTTATCCATTCTATATCTGTCTTCAGTACAGAGGCCAGTTGGGCCAGCTCCTCATGCAATTCATTCGCCAGTGATTTTCGATCCTCTTCTATGCTGCTTTTGAAATGGCTGGTCAGGTTTTTATATTTCCTATACTTTTCTTCTATCTCAATTTCTATCTGCTTTCTTTCGGTGATATCTTTCGCGATGGCGAAGACCACTTCATTGTCCGGAAAATAGACGGACGTCCATTCAAGCCATAAAACGGCCCCTGACTTTGCCAGGTAGCGGTTTTGAAAATTAAGCAATGGTTTACCATTCAGCAATTCCGCTCTTTTATGGGATGTGAACTGTCTGTCTTCCGGATGGATAAAGGAGGAAATGGGTGAGGCCATTAATTCCTTTTCAGTATATCCCAGCTTCTCTATAACGGATCGGTTGACCTTTTTGAAAAATCCATTTCTGCCGGCGATGCATACCAGGTCGGGGGTCATCTCGAAAAATGCGGACATTTTGAATTCGGGCTCTTTAAAACTTTCAGTTTCCATGTGTCTCTCGATGAGTTACTAATATAGTAAAAACCCGACCAACCATCCAAAATTATTGGCCACTCCCGGGTAATTGCAAGCTGCATTCGTTAACTTAGTCCGATCAATTCTTATCATGAAAATAGCCACCTATAATGTCAATGGCGTCAATGGACGCCTGCCTGTATTACTTCGCTGGCTCAGTGAGACCAGGCCGGATGTCGTCTGCCTGCAGGAGCTGAAGGCGCCCCAGGAAAAATTCCCTGAGAAAGCCATACAGGACGCGGGTTATCATGCCCTCTGGCATGGGCAAAAGAGTTGGAATGGGGTCGCCATCCTGGCGCGTAGCGGACAGCCAAAAGAGGTCCGGCGGGCGCTGCCGGGTGATCCCGAGGATCTTCACAGCCGCTATATCGAGGCGTTGATCGATGGCATACAGGTCGGCTGTCTCTATCTGCCCAATGGCAACCCTGCTCCCGGGCCGAAATTCGACTATAAACTAGGCTGGTTCCAGCGGCTGACTGTTCACGCGGCGGAGCTGTTGGCATCGGGTAAACCTGTGGTGCTGACGGGGGACTATAATGTCATGCCCACCGAGCTGGATGTTTATAAGCCTGAGCGATGGGTGGATGACGCACTGTTCCGGCCGGAAGTCCGCGCTGCATTCAAGACCCTGGTGGCCCAGGGATGGACAGATGCCATACGCAAGCTTCATCCGAACGAGACCATCTATACGTTCTGGGATTATTTCCGTAATGCCTATGGCCGCAATGCGGGCTTACGTATCGATCATTTTCTGCTTAGTCCGCAACTTGACAAGCGTCTTGTGGCTGCTGGCGTCGACCGTGACGTTCGCGGGTGGGAAAAATCCAGCGACCATGCCCCGGTCTGGATTGAATTATCCTGATACACGCGGTCTATTGATGGATGGTCTCCATGTATCTCTTTATTAGCATTATTCGAACGAATGCTGCAGGTAATTTTGTAAGACGATGGCGTGGTTATGTTGTTCCTCCCTGGCTGCATAAACCAGCGTCAGTACCGGCACCTCCCGGTATTCATCCAAAAAGGCCTGGAGAGCTTCGTTCTTTTTCAATTCCGCCTTGTATCTCTTTTGGAACTCGGGCCATAATGAAGGGTCGTGCCCGAACCACTCTCTCAACTCAGAGGTTGGCGCCAGGACTTTTGCCCATTCCTTTATGGCAGCCTTTTCTTTGGTTAACCCCCTGGGCCAAAGTCTGTCCACGAGTATTCTGATGCCGTCTTCTTTGACGGGTTTTTCGTAGACTCGTTTTATTTTAATGAGTGGTTTCATATTCTATACTGCTGAAGTTGGCAAGATATTTATCTATATAGAATTGCTTGTTGGCCGACTTGTATTGCACGATGAACCGGGGATGTTCCAACGCAATTATTTTTTTGAAGAAATGGTGTTCCTCGTTCAGTTTCCTGAGATAGCTCTCATTCTTACCCGTACCGAAGCAGAAACAGGTATCGGTCCTCACTCCCAAAGCGATTTGTTTCCTGATATTGTCGATAATAAAATCCCCGACAGCAGCCATTAGCTCTTTGCTATCATAATAATTATAATTCTTTTCCTTTCCTTCACCGTTCTCTTTTGTGAACCCAAGCGGACATAGTGAATTGATGTAAAATTTCTTGTAAAATGCCTCTACACCACCAAAGGCATGTATCATTTCATAGACAAAAACCGAAGAAGGCTCATGGGTCGCCTTGCCGGTATAAGGTATGTTGCATTCCGAGATCAGTCGTTTGGAGTCGGTAAAAGGAATACCTGTCACTCCCGCGCCAAACCTGCCCGGATTGATCCCCAGGATGATGGACCTGGGTTCATTATCATTATAGTATTTGCGATAGAAAGCAGCAGCAATATCCATCGTCCCTTCAAATTCCCTGTATGGATTCATAATACGTATTGCCGGCGGCAGCGGGTGGCCCGTATAGTTCAATTCTTTGATGAAACGGATAACTTTATTGGCAAAAGTCATTTTTATACGTTGAGAGGACTCCTGTAATAATTACGCTAATTTAGTGCAAAAGCGATAATCGATGCTGCAGAATCGGGTGGATCCGTTGGGGGCTATTATTAAAACCAGTGCGAGGGGCTCCTGGATGGGCAATCGGGGAGTGCTTCATAATGCCGATCAGGAAATCCTTCGCCCCTTTAAATTGAAGGCCTGGATAACCTGCCTGCTTGCTTTTAAGGGTAGGAAAAGAAAGGTCATGGCCCCAGACCGGTGGACCGAGCTTTTTTTCCTGGATGAGGCTACCGCATTTTCAGCGGGTCACCGACCCTGTTTTGAGTGCAGAAGAGAGGATGCCGTCCGGTTCAAGACCTTTTGGCTAAAGGGCAATCCCGAATATGGTTTTGATGAAAAGACCCCAATCCGGGAGATCGATGAGGTCCTGCATAAAGAGAGGATCCATCGTGACCGATCAAAAGCATCTTTCACGGAAAACCCTGCTAATCTCCCCAATGGCAGTTTCGTCTTATATGAGGCCCTACCCTATCTGATATCCGATGGGCAACTGTTTCGATGGTCCCCATTCGGTTATGAAAAAGGAATCCCTGTCCCTCCCGTGGATCAAATGACTGTCCTTACTCCGAGGTCGATCGTAAATACGTTTCGTGCCGGTTATATCCCTCAAATACCGCTTTTGCATCGGAATTAGTGCCATTATTGCAATTTATAAGACAGAATCTCCCTTTTCCACCGAATTTAGCGTACCATTGCATTATTGGAATGCATTGGGAAAAACCCAACGGGCATCAAATAACCCGATTATTTATGAATGAAGGAAAGTTTTTGGCGCTATGGACGAAATATTTACCAGCTTTCAGGATCCTGCTAAAGAAGGCCGTAACGGAAGAACAGAAGATCACCCTGAGTAAAATGGAGTTACAATCCGTCGATAACAGAAAGAATGTCAATTTCTCCTTTGATTTAGTAATCTCCAATGGAAAAGTTGAAAACAGCATCATCGTCCCCCCCATGGGCAAAGATCTCTTCAGCGTGCTGAATGACGATGTGCTGGTCAGGAATTTTATGCACGATAAGAAGATCCAGATCCAGATGTCAAGGGCTTCTTTATTGACCTTCCGCTGCAATTAACGCCGGGCGTTACGCAACAGGATTTCCCACTTTGAGTTTCGGTAACTTGAATCCAACTAACACAAGCCAGATAAAACCTGGAAATCTTGTCAATGGGATAAGGAGAACCAGGGATGGGAAGATCAGGCTAAGGCTGCTGACTTCGCCAAAAAGGGCCAGCAACAGGCCGGACCAAACCAACCACTTCGGCAATAGTTTCATTAAACCCCCGGGAACGGCCACTCCTGCCATTAATAGTCCCAGCGGCACTGAGTAACCTACGCCGCCGACTGCAAATCCCATATAATACAAAGTACGAATCACCGAAGGGTCCTGAGCGATGCCTGGATAAGCCATTACCCAAAGCAGCAGGGCTGTCAAGGCCATATTGAACGCCGTCATCATTCCTCCGAAGAGGGCAATATAAGGCCCCGCCGCCTTTACGCCCAGGAATTTCAGGCGGCTTACGGCTGTTACGGTCAGAAGCCCCAACGGTATGGCCGAGGCAAATTGAAAAAAGGAGCACATCAGGACATCGTGGGGCTGGTTTTGAAAGTAAGAAACAATGGTTCCGGCAGATTCCCACGGACTTGGGAAGTGCGGGTGGGCGGGTGAAAATGATATGACATAAGACAGTCCTGTAATAAACAAGATGGCAAAGATGATAGTCAGCAACCCCAGGTGGGGCCCTCTAAAGCGCTGTTCGTTAACCGTTTTCATTTTTTATTTATTTAAAGTTTACATGTATATATTAATTTAGTCTGCGATACAGACTAAAATGGCAAAAAAAATATCCCGGGGGATCGATCTTATAAGTGAAGGTATTTTTTTATCTCTTCCACATAGTTCTCAAATGCCTTTTTCCCCTTTGGCGTCAGTTTACAAATTGTTTTAGGGTAGCTGCCACTGAATATTTTCTCTACTTCAATATACCCTTCACTATTCAATTTTTTTATCTGATGGCTAAGATTCCCCTGGGTTGACCCGGTAATTTCCATCAGGTAATTGAAATCGGCTTGTTTCACCTTTATCAGAACGGATACAATTGCCAAACGAACAGGCGTATTCAAGATAGGGTCCAGCTCATTATACATTATTGGCAATTATACTTTTAGATGATCTCAATAAATATCCGGGGATCAAATAACCCGCAATGATGGCCACACCTGTCAGCAAGGGTTTATCGTTATCCGGCAAATACACACTGGCAATAGCGCAAACAAAAAATAAAATACCGCCGGCGATCAAAGGTTTAAAGTTCATCGTTAATCCTGAAACCAACGTGCCAATGGCGGCAATTATCAGGGAGTAACTGAATGGCACTGATTTTTGAGAGACGGTAACGAAGACGACAATAATAAAGCTGATGCCCAGGACCAGCCATAGCCTGCTAAAAAAATAGCCAAAATAGGTTTCGGTTCGTGAAACAGCCCTTGACTTTACGTACCTCGAAAGGGTAACCAGGATCCCCGTGATCACCAGGACGGGAAAGGGGAGGAAATAATATCGAAAGCTAGTGTATTGATGAAGCAGGAAAAAGGAAAAGCTTGCTATGGCGATAAGCCATCCCCACAGCAGGAAGTAAAAACTGTTGGCCTTAAAGTTATCCTTGGTCTTACTAATAACTTCAGCGATCACACTCAAACTTTCGTGTGGCAAAAGTTGATTTTCTTCTGTTATCATTTGCAATAGTTAAATCTACTATACAAATATAATCTAGTTTGTGATACAAACCAAATTTAGTTATTCGCTTCCAGCGATAACAGAGTTGCCTTTGCTTCCAGCCCTCCTGCAAAACCCGTTAGATCGCCAGAGGCGCCGATGACCCGATGACAGGGGACAACAATAGAGATGGGGTTCCTTCCATTAGCGGCCCCTACCGCCCGTATAGCCTTCTCTCTTCCGATCTGCCTGGCGATGTCTCCGTAACTCCTCGTCTCGCCATAAGGTATGGTGGAAAGAGCATTCCAAACGTCCTTCTGAAATTCCGTTCCCACCGGATCCAGGGGCAGGGAGAACGAGGTCCGCTTCCCTTCAAAATATTCCTTTAGTTGACGCTGAGTTTCCTCCAGCATGGGATGTGTGTTATTTTCGGTGTAAGTACGTACACGTATACGGTTGGGATTATCGTCTTCCCAAAGAATGGCAGCGAGGCCTTTATCGCTGGCAATCAGTTTTAACCGGCCCACCGGAGAGTCTATCTCCTTATAAAAATATGTTGTTTTTTGTTCCATTTTTTGTCTGTATTAACAAGACAAAAATACTTAAAAACAAGTTCTTACTTTTGAGTTATGGAAATAGGAATTGACAGTTTTGCAGCAACGGGCAACCTGGAGAGTGCGCTGGATGCGGTGGGCAATATGCGGGCCATGGAGGAACTATTGGCCAGGATTGAATTTGCCGACCAGGCAGGCCTTGACGTATTTGGTATCGGCGAACATCACCGGAAGGAGTTTTTAGATTCCGCCACCGCCGTGATCCTTTCGGCCGCGGCGGCCCGCACCAGGCGCATCCGGCTGTCAAGCGCGGTAACCGTGCTGAGCGCAGCCGATCCGGTAAGGTTATTTCAAAATTTTGCGACGCTGGATATCATTTCCAAAGGGCGTGCGGAAATGGTGGTAGGCCGCGGCTCTTCTGTCGAGGCTTTCCCGCTTTTTGGTTTTAACCTGCAGGACTATGATGCTTTATTTGAGGAGAAGATTGCTTTGCTGCTAAAGATCAGGGACAACGAAGTAGTGGACTGGTCAGGACGTTTCCGGGCGTCCTTGAACAAGCAGGCCATCTACCCTCGTCCCGTTCAGGAAAAATTTCCGGTATGGCTGGGCGTGGGCGGCACGCCAGCATCCTTTGTCCGGGCGGGTTCGCTGGGTCTGCCGTTGATGGTGGCTATCATTGGAGGGGATACGCATCGTTTCCGTCCCCTGGTCGATCTTTACCGGAAGGCGGGACGGGAAGCAGGTTTCTCCCCGGAGGAGCTAAAAGTGGGTATCCATTCACTGGGGTATGTTGCCGAAACGCCGGAAAAAGCGGTGGAAGATTACTTTCCGGGCTATGCGGCAACTTTTACCAAGTTCGGCAAGGAACGAGGCTGGCCTCCGGTTACCCGTGCCGGGTTTGATGCGCAGGTGGGACCAGCGGGCGCGCTGCTGATCGGATCGCCGGAAGGAGTGGCGGAAAAGATCCTGCGTCACAGCAAAGCATTGGGTGGCGTATCCAGGTTTACCTTCCAGATGGATAGTGCGGGGCTCTCGCATGAACAGTTATTAAAGTCTATTGAGCTGATCGGGCAAAAGGTGATCCCGCTGCTGAAATAGTCCGGTGAGCTAATGCCTGGGCCATCCGCTGGCCTGCAGGCGCCCGACAACGCTTTTGATATATCCGCCGGTACAGTGGCAGGCATGTTGGTGTGGATGCCAAGTAGTTCCGGAGGCGCAATCAAGGTATGACAACATCAAAAGCGTCTTCATCCTTTCCGCCATAGGCAACAGGGTCAGTCAGCGGGCTGATGAGCTTCAGCTGTTCAATGATGGATCCGGACTTTTTCAGGCTTCAAAAGTTTGTTGCCGCCAGACCCTCCTTCAGGGCAGCTCTTCCAATGCATCCTTATACCGTTTGGGCTTTATTTGGTGATGTTTTTCAAATATCCGTGTAAAATGGCTCAGGTTTGAAAAGCCGACCTGGTAACCCACTTGTGAGACAGATAAATTTCTCAAAAGCCGCGCCGCCTCATTCATCCTTTCCACCTGGAAATAATTGTAAATACTGTCCCCGAAAGTCTGCCGGAAGAGCTGTTTCATTTTGGTCTGGCTCATCCCGATTTTTCTGGCCAGCTCGGGTAAATAGGGCGGAACACTCAGGTCGGCGAGCAGGATCGCCCGAACCTGGTATAATTTTTTTACATCCTCTTCATCGACAGAAAGCGAAACTCCGGTCTTTCGTGAAAGTAGGGTGGCAAATAAGAGATAGATCAACTCCTGGGTCCTGATCTGGTAAAGCAAACCCGACAGGTTTGTGGTCTCATCGATCAGGCTGATCCGTTTTAACGTTCGTTCCATTTCCCTTGTCATCCCTTCATAGAGAAAAAAGGAGGGGTTCTCCCGGATGGTATTTCCTATTGCCGATGTGTCCTCTTTTAGTTGCAAGAGATCGAGCAACGACCGGCGGGTAGTGACGACCACGAGGAAATTGATCTGCTCGTTTGGCGGGATGGTCACTTCCGAAAAAAAATTACTGGTCCCAAATTGCACTTCACAGCCACTCCTGCCGGCAAACAAGGGCTGTTGGGGTCCGTCTTTGGAACGGACGGCTACCCTCCTGCCATCGAATTTCATCGTCAACACTTCTGTTGCTCCTGTTCCATGGCGCCTTAGGATCAGTTCCTGCTGTAAGGTGTAATGGTGAAGGCACAAAGACAAGCCGTTATCAAGGTAAACTTCTTGTATAAAGCCGTTTCCCAACATCCCGGGAAGAAATACCCGGTCGCCCGTTGCTTCCGTTTCAAAATGTCTTGCAAAAGCCGATGTAAAATGAAACCCTTTTCCTGCCTCGAAGTCGAATACTATAGCCATACGGAACTCCTTATCTTTTTTGTAAAAGATAATTCATTTTCGCATATGGGCCAAGCCCTGTGATATCAGGCTGGTTAAGGGGAACTCCGTTTAAAGATTATCATCCCAGGTAGTCCGGGGGGAAGAGCTTCTGCCCGTATTTTTCCACGATCGGCAGTATTTTCTTCATGGCTTCTTCATCCATCAGTGGGGGAGCAAGAAAAGCCCCAATGGCAACCGGTCTTCCTATCTCCATGAAAAACTCCTCCAGGCCGGAAGGAACCACTATACAAAGAAGGTGCGCCGTCTGGTCCGTTTTATTTTTGAAGCAATGCACGATCCCACCCTTTGGGATATGGACAAATGCCCCCTTCCTGGCGGTGTAACTACCCGTTTCGGATTTCACTTCGATCTCGCCATCGATCACATAAAAGGATTCATGGAAATCAGGATGCGCGTGAGGTCCGGGCCCCCCACCCGGAGGTATGAGCATGTCGATCGTGGCGAATGCGCCCCCGGTTTCCTTGCCTGTGATAAGAATGCGATAAGTGTCTCCCACTACCGAAACATTCTGCCCATCCTGGGGCCCCATTATAATGGGAGGTTTTTTTGCATTTTCCATGATGTGTGAATGAATTGATGTACATCAAAATTCACGGAATGAGCTGAAGTAAAATAACCTGATAGGACGTAAAAATAGTCGGATCGGTCAGTCATTTCAAAGTGCGTTCTCTGCACTTCACATAGCTATTTATGCAACTGACCGGTTTTCACTACCCTTTCGATGCGGGTTGTCATATGTTTGAGCTACAATTAATTGACAATTAAAACTCAAAAACATGAAACACACCATCCAATTATTCGCCCTCTTATTATCGATGAGCTTAGGCGTATTTGCCGCAGATACTCATCCCGGCAAAGAAAAATCCGACAAAAAGGATCTTATTTTGCTGAATACGCTGGAGAACCGCAACGGCGTAAAAGTTTGTATCAAAAAACAGGATAAAGGTCCGGCATCCGTGACTATTTTCGATATTTATGGCAACGTTATCCTGAATGATCACCTGCCGGAAGACCTGGTGAATGAAAGAAATTACATTTTGGAAGAGGAAGGCACTTACATCTTTGTAATCAGCAGCCATCATCAAAAAGTAAGAAAATCCATTGAGGTAGGCCATATCTCACTGGAAACTAAACGATTAAACGTTCATCCATATCCTTAAGATTGCTTATAATCTGCCCCGGTAGTTAAAGATTTCCATTGCTCCATTTCCCCGGACATATCGGCCAGCTTTTTTTTAGCGCGGTTATAGGCATCATTCCCGAGAAACAGGTGCATGGGCGGTTCGGGACTTTCGGCTAATTCTATAAATATTTCCGCTGCACGGTCCGGGTCGCCAGCCTGCTTTCCATCCGAAGCCAGGTAACGGTCCTGTGCGTTTTTTACTGCTTCATAACCCTCGATTGTAGAGGGGATTAGCGCAAGTGAGTTTTTGGTTAAAAAACCGGTTCGGAAACCCGATGGTTCGGCTACAGTAACCTTAATTCCAAATTCTTTGACATCAAGCGCGATCACTTCGGAAAAAGCAGCCACCGCGGCCTTGGTAGCCGAATAAATAGCCCATCCTGGCGCACCTACAAAACCGGCCACCGAACCGATATTAATAATGTAGCCCGATTTTTGGCTGCGCATTACCGGCAAAACACTCTTTACCACATTTATTGTCGCCAGTACGTTAACATTAAAAATATTTTTTATATCCTGCTCTCCTGTTTCTTCTACTGTTCCTGCCATTCCGTAACCCGCATTGTTAACCACCACATCGATCCGCCCGAATGTTGCCAGCGTTTGCTGAATGGATTCATCAATACAATCCAGGTTGCTCAGATCGACAGCCAGCGGGAGAAAGCGGTCCTTATCTATCAGTCCGACCGCCTGGCTCAGGGCATGTGCATCGCGGGAACTTGCGGCCACCCTGTAGCCCTGTTCAAGCAGTTTTTTTACGAGGATCAGTCCCAGCCCTTGAGACGCCCCTGTTACATACCAAACTTTTGAAGTGCCCATGATATTATGTTAGTTGCCGATATCAGTGATCATTTTATTAACGATGACCCAGCGATTGTCGATTTTATGAAACGAGAGGAACTCGTCATAATTAAAATCGTACATCTTGACATGCACTTTGGCAACTGCTATGGAGTTGACCACATCGACCGAGATCACCGTTCCTTTAAAAGGTTTTCCAGAATCTTTCGGGCTTTGGCGGTGGGCAACACCGTCAAGGTACTGATCGAGGGTTTTAGCATAAGGCTGGCCTTTTACATCTCCAAATAATAAGGTGCCGGGATAGTAGATCGGCCGCAGGATATTGATATCACCCTCATAAATTCCTTTGAAGTAGGATTCTTCCAGGACCTGGGTAATAGCTAATGAATCCTTAGTCGTTTCCATTTTCTTTGAATTTTGTGCTTTTAATACCAGCATTGCGCACGATAAAAAAGCAGTCAATAAAAGCGCTTTCATGCTAATTGAGATTATGTCCGGCTCCTGGTAAGCACATGTATTGCCCCCTTTGATGCCATTTCCAGGAATTGGCGGGCACAAACGTTAAGGGGGTTTTTATAGGCTCAGAAAAAAACGATGTAGGTCAACAAAGATCCTCGATCGTGGTTGCTCACTGAGGCCTGGGACCACCTTCTTTAGCTTCTTTAATGTTAAGCGGATTTGTCCCCAGCACTTTGCCCTGCAAGGCGGCCATAGCCTGTTTCGCCTGGTCATCCTGCTTCATTTCAACGATTCCTTTCCCCTTACTTAGACCAGAAAGGGGGTCGATGATGATTTTGGTATATTCCACCCAGCCAAATGGGTTAAAAAGCCGTTGAAGATCAAACTTGTCGAAATGGCGCGGAAGGCCAGATATTGTCATTCGCATAGGGCAAATATATACAGTTTTTCATATCGGCTGGTAATGCCCGTCGCGACACTAAAATAAACTTGCACAACCGAATGGTTGTGTTTATATTTAGCAACCAAATGGTTGTATTATGATACAAAGAAGGGATGTTTTTCAGGCAATGGCAGATCCAACAAGAAGAATGATCATACAGAAGCTGTCGCGGGGACCGCAAAATCTTGCCGGAATTATAGAAGATTTTGGCATCAGCAGACAGGCCATTGCGAAGCATATCAAAGTCCTTAATGAATGTGGTATGGTCACTGTCACCCCAAAAGGG